>Ga0208694_1000549_pt1 | contig 54943 bp, 52 predicted proteins | sample AD_UKC078_MetaG_FD_184442 | JGI IMG/M metagenome (GOLD analysis project Ga0208694, IMG submission 184442) | Active sludge microbial communities of municipal wastewater-treating anaerobic digesters from USA - AD_UKC078_MetaG (SPAdes) (version 2) | ecosystem: Engineered > Bioreactor > Anaerobic >...
GAGTAGAAAGCCGCCATCGTTGATCTCCTTTTTTGCAAGCACACGTTTTGGTCCTCGCTTCGCTGCGGGTTAGGTACTTTTCTTCGAAAAGGTGAGGTATTTTCACTTCGTGAAAAGTTAGGTACTTTCACATTCGTGAAAGGTTTTTTTAAAGGTAGCCAGAAGCAATGAATGCGACTTCGTCGCTGGCTGACGAGCACAGCTCGCCCCTACATTATTTTGGATAGGTATAAAATCAGTATGAAGATGCAATAATAGAGGTGGTTTTTTATAACAAATAGTAGAAATTACATAAAGTATATTAAAAAGAAAATATTGCCTTGACAATGTAAAAAGATTATAATATTGGTATTAATATGTAAAAATGAAAGGAGTTTATAATGAGTGAAAAAACATTATTTACAGTTGCAGAGGCAGCTAAATATTTAAAAGTAGCTGAATCTGTGATTATCGAAATGATTAATTCTGGCACATTTAAAGAACAAAAAACAGGTAAAACTGTAAAGCTAGATAAGGATGAAATTGACGAATGGTTGTCAAACTTAAACAAAACAGATGAAGCATATTTGGCAATGAAGAGAACAATTTGTCGTTTTCAAGATTATTTTAAGGTTGAAAACATCTTTTTAGACTTTGAAGCAGACAATAAATACGAGGCTATCGCAGTTATGTCTAAAAAAGCACGCGATCTAAAATTAGTACGTGACCATCGTTGGCTTTATGAAGTTGTTGTAGCACGTGAAGAGCTTGTCTCTACAGCAGTTGGCGAAGGAGTTGCTCTACTTCACCCACGCCATATGCATCCAACCAAGATCAAGACACCATCGATTCTCTTTGGCAGATCTATTGAAGGTGTTGAGTTTGACGCTCCAGACAATAAACCAGTTACTATCTTCTTTTTATTAATTTTGCACACAGATATGCAGCATTTATTCTCTTTATCATTTATTTCAAGGTTTTTAAAAACAGGTGATAACTTACGTAAACTTACAGAAGCAAATACCCCAGAAGAAGTTATGGCTCTTATCGAAGCTTATGATGCTACTCAACCAATAAAGAGTTAGAGGTCAATCTTATGCCATTAGTTCGAATAATTGTAGGTAGCCAGTCTGATTTGCCCCATGGAGTAAAAGCTGTTGAGCAATTACATGCTCTTGGGATCAGTAATGATTTGCATACTGCTTCTGCGCATCGAACACCTGAGCGAGTTAAAACCTTGATTGATTCAGCTGAGAAAGATGGAGTAAAAGTGATCATTGCAATGGCAGGAATGGCAGCTCATTTGCCTGGTGTTATCGCCTCTATGACTCTTTTACCCGTCATAGGCGTCCCACTTTCTGGCTCAGCTTTAAGTGGTATTGATGCCCTGTATGCAGTCGTTCAAATGCCTCCTGGCATTCCTGTAGCGACGGTTGCAGTTGATGGAGCCAAGAATTCAGCATTACTTGCAGCTCAGATCATTGCTTTGGACGATAAAAAGGTTTTAGAATCTCTGATCAATTTTCGTAAAGAATTTTATAATTAAGGTTTAATAGATGTGGGGCAGAGGCGTGCAAGCGTCTCTGCAAGTTTAAAAGATATATTATTTTTAGGGTTTAAAAAGAGGGAATATGTTTGCACGCTCAATTTCTTATACTTTAAATGGTATCGATGCCGAGAAGCTAATCGTCGAATGTGATGTGAGTGGTGGTACTTTTGGCTTTTTTATGGTTGGTTTGCCTTCAAATTCAGTTAAAGAGAGTAAAGATAGGGTCGCATCTGCAATTAATAATGCAGGTTTTAATTATTATGCGCGGAAATATACAGTCAACTTGGCGCCAGCCGATTTAAAAAAAGATGATGTCGGGCTTGATTTGCCAATTGCTATAGCTATTATGGCAGCCACCAAGCAAGTCAAGAGTTTAAAATTAGAGAAATTAGCTATCGCAGGCGAATTGTCTTTAGATGGTGATGTTCGCCCGATTAGAGGCTTATTACCTATGGCTTTGGCAGCAAAAAGAGATGGCATGGAAGGGATAATCGTCCCCAAAGAAAATGCCCAAGAAGCTGCTATGATCGATGGTTTGGACGTATACCCAGTTGAAAACCTTAGAGAAACAGTTGAGTTTTTAGAAAATACTATTCAAATACCACCCCTGGTCGTTGACACACAAGAAATATTTTCATATCTCAATGTCATTTCTGATGATATGTTTGATGTCAAAGGTCAGTATCATGTCAAGCGAGCAATGGAAGTCGCTGCCAGTGGCGGACATAATCTCTTGATGATTGGACCCCCAGGCTCTGGCAAAACTATGATTGCACGCCGTTTGCCTTCAATATTGCCAGAATTTTCAATGGACGAAGCATTAGAAACAACCAAGATCTTCTCTGTCGCAGGTCTTTTGACAGGTAAAAATAGTGGTATTATTACAAATAGACAGTTTCGCTCGCCACACCATACAATTTCTGATATTGCACTCATTGGCGGTGGCTCTTATCCCAAGCCAGGAGAAGTATCTCTGGCTCATAATGGTGTTTTATTTTTAGATGAATTACCAGAATTTAAAAAGTCAGCTTTAGAAGTGATGCGTCAACCACTCGAAGATGGCTTTGTGACGATTGCACGTGCTACTCAGACACTCTCATTCCCTGCAAAGTTTATGCTTATTGCTTCAATGAACCCTTGCCCATGTGGTTACTATGGCTCTCATATCGAGGGGCATTCATGCAGCTGCCCTCCTCAACAGATTGTGCGCTATCGTTCCAAAGTATCAGGACCACTTTTAGACCGTATTGATTTGCATATCGAAGTCCCTCAGCTTCACTATAATGATTTAATGTCTACGCCTAATGGAGAAAAATCAATCGATATTAGAAAAAGAGTAAACGATTGCCGTAATATACAATTAGAGCGTTTTAAAGATGAATCTATATACTGTAATGCACAAATGTCCTCAAAACTTATTAGAAAATATTGCGTCCTTAACGAAGAAAGTAAAGAAATTTTAAGAATAGCTATGCAGAAAAAAGGTTTGTCTGCAAGAGCTTATGATAGAATACTTAAAGTTTCAAGAACTATTGCCGATTTAGATGGTAGTACTGATATTCAGATGCAACATATCAGTGAGGCAGTAAACTATCGTAGCCTGGACAGAAAGTATTGGGATTAACTGACAGCAATTATGAGAGAGCAAATTTCAAATGAAAAAGTCAAAAGAAATATGGCGGTTGACACGGGCGCTTTTCCTTCTTGGCGCAATTCTCTGGATATTGATAGCAATTATGCATTACACACAGAAAAAAAAGGATTATTCCCAATATAATCTGGAACCGTTTATTGAATATCACAGAGCAATTGAAAAGAATAAATAGAAAAGCAAAGTTGCACCACTCTATAACCAATAATTTGTTGGTTGGTTATTCTTTTTGTAAAAAAAAAGCTTAGGCACTGAATTGTACCCAAGCTTAATTAAATATATTTTTTGTTTAAATACTCTCTGTTTATGCTTTAAAATCAGCTAATTTACCTTCAATCATACTTTGTATTTCTTTTAAGCGTGCTTCTGTCTCTGCTTCAAATCTCAAGACTAAGACAGGCTGTGTATTGGATGCACGAATCAAGCCCCAACCATCTTCAAAAGTCACACGCATACCGTCGGTAGCATTCACATCATATCCTTCTTTGATAAAGTAATCGCGCACTTTATTGACCAAATCAAACTTTATTTCTTCTTCTATTTCATAGCGCAATTCAGGAGTAGAATACATTTTTGGTTGATCTGCCAGCATTTCCGAGCATTTTTTATCTGATTTTGCAATAATCTCAGCAAAGCGGCAACACGCATACATCGCATCATCAAAGCCAAAATAACGATCAGCAAAGAAGATATGACCTGACATTTCACCACCAAACTTGATTTTGTCTTGTCTCATTTTGTTTTTTATATTTGCATGACCTGTCTTGTACATGATAGGTTTGCCACCTTTTTTTTTGATATCATCGAAGAGGTTTTTTGAGCATTTCACATCAGCTAAGACGACTTCTCCAGGGTTTTCTGCTAAGAAATCACGTGCAAAGATATTCAAAATCTGATCACCATAGAGCATTTTTCCCTTTTCATCAATCACGCCAATACGATCTGCATCGCCATCAAGACCAAAACCAATCTCATACTCGCCTTGTTTCATCACAGCAATCAAGTCAGTCATATATTCTTCAATGGTAGGGTCTGGATGATGATTGGGGAATGTGCCATCAACTTCACAGTACATTTCTTTTACCGTGCAGCCCAAACGGCGCAAAATATTAGGAAGAATATTGCCACCAGCGCCATTACCTGCGTCAACAACGCATTTAATTGGGCGTTTTAACTTGATATTTTCAACTAAATAATCACTGTATATATCAATAATCCCTTTAAACTCTTTAACTGAGCCTTGCCCCAGTGCAAACTCGCCATTTTGAATAATCTGCAAGACCTCTTGGATTTGCTCACCATAAACCGAAGCCAAGCCTTCATTGAGCTTAATACCATTGTACTCTGAAGGATTGTGTGAAGCGGTAATCATAGCACCTGCTTGAACACCGAGTTTCCAAATCGCAAAATATAGTACAGGTGTCGCACATAAGCCAACATCGGTCACTTCACAGCCTGTCTCAATCAGCCCCTTGATAAACTGAGCTTTAAATGCGGGCGTAGAGGGACGCGCATCTCCACCAATAACGACTGTTTTTAAATTACGTCTATTTAGATAAGTCCCAAACCCTTTGCCAATCAAGTATAATATCTCTTCTGTCAAATCAGAACCAACAATGCCCCTTATATCATATTGCCTGAAAATCTGCGCATTAACTGTCATCTTACCCTCCATTTTCTTTTTTTATTATAATATAGCAAAATAGTGTATTTCTGTCAAGAACAATTTGATTAATTCATAATTCTATTATTTATTCATTGCTTTGCCGCGGGTGAGAAATGGGGGCTTTTTTATTTAGCAGGAGCTCAGTTCTCCCATAGATTAATTGTCTCGTTGAAAAAAAATCGCTGTAGATCCGCTTGTAGTAGGCATCTGCTGATTTGGTGAAAATAGTTTTCAAAAAACCTCGTTTTGTAAGCCCTATATATATAGAGGGTGATGTTTTTTTTCCCTGTTTTTAATTGTTTTCTGAGTATGTCGATTATTTAGAAACATAGAGGGGGTGTTGATTAAAGCATAATTCAGATTTACAGACTCGAAGAATACTAAAAGCTGAGAACTGAGTGATGAAATGTAATTGATCTGAGTCAACAAATGATAGTTGTTAGCACAAAAAAAATCACATCTAAACCCGCTTGTAGTAGGCATCTGCTGATTTGATTAAAAATAGTTTTCAAAAAAACACGTTTTGTCCTGCCAATATATATAGAAGGTGTTGTTTTTTTTATGACTCCGCTTTATTCTTTTATAGCTATCTTGGTTACAATGGTACAGCCTCATAGAGAGGCATAGTTGTGTGTAAGAGTGATTCAGAAGTCACGGGGCGAAGCTGTAGGTGCACGAATATAGCAGCGAATTATATCTTTTCTATATGAAATAAATAAGGATACATCCTTATAACAAACAAAAATCAACTGATTTTTTACCTAACCTTCGACGAAGTTCCTACCGTTGCGAAGCAATGTTATTCACCCGCAGCGAAGCGAGGACCAAAAGGTGTGTTGTTAAAAAAAAGAAGTGAACCAGTTGTGATAATGCGCCATGGAACAGTATTGCAAGTGCTTTAGAAAGTGTGTTGTAGTGTGTTGTTTAAAAAAAGAAAGGTGTATTGTGGTATGCTTATATTACAATAATCACAATTTTATCTTGACATTAGTGCAAAAATTATATATTATTAATATATGTAGATGTAGTGAAGGGAAATGGATGAGAATATTACTAATAGACGATGATGATTATAGCAGAAGAGCAATTAACAACTTTTTAACAGACGCAATGGGCTATCAAGTTGACAGTCTTGACAACTGTATGGATGGTTTTAAACTGTATCAGAATAAGAGGCATGAGATAATTATTTCTGATATTAGGATGCCAGGTATGAACGGTATTGAGCTGCTCAAAGCGGTGAAAGCTATAGACAATGAAAATAGGACACAGGTGATTTTGATCACGGGCTTTGGTGAATTGGAGACGAGCATTGAGGCATTGAGGAGTGGCGCCTTTGACTATATGCTCAAGCCAGTGAATATCAATGAGCTCGATATTGTCATAAAAAAGATTGAAGGCTATAAAAGATTAGAGCATGAAAATGAACGCCTAAACAAGCATTTTACAGAAGAAATAAATAAGACGACTGCCTCTATTCAAAAGAAATTAGAACAGATGGAAATGGTCTATTCTGACCTCTTTGAAAATAGAAAGATTGGCATCTTTTCCAATCAAATGCAAGAGATTGTTGAGCTGAGCAAGGTCTTTCATCAACACCGTGATGTTAATGTCTTAATTCAAGGTGAAACAGGCACTGGAAAAGAGATAATAGCCCGACTCATACATAATGGAGGACAAAAGTCCGCATTGCCCTTTATCTCGGTAAATTGCTCTGCTATCTCAAGTAGCTTATTTGAATCAGAACTCTTTGGCTATGAAAAAGGCTCTTTTACAGGCGCTTTACAAACGGGTTCGATTGGCAAGATTGAGTTGGCACAAGGTGGCACAATATTCTTTGATGAAGTGGGCGATCTACCCTTTGATATGCAACCAAAACTATTACGTGTTTTACAAGAAAAAGAATTGTTTAGAATTGGAGGGAAAAGCGCAATTAAGTTGGATGTGCGGTTTATTTTTGCTACAAATGCGAACTTGGAAGAGATGGCGCAGCAAGGCAAGTTTCGCACTGATCTCTTGTATCGTGTAAATACGGGCAAGATCTTTATCCCCCCATTACGCGAGAGAAAAACTGAAATTGCACCGCTTGCCCTGATGCTCTTAAAGGAGATTACAGAACAAAGAAATAAGTCTTATAAAGAACTCGATAAAGATGCTGTGCTAAAGCTTGAGAGCTATCATTGGCCCGGTAATGTGCGTGAATTACGCTCAGCAATTGAAAGGGCTGTTATCTTGAGTGACGGGCATACTCTACAAGCAAACCAAATCTTCTTGAATAGCCAGGATCAGGGACTTTTAACTCCCGTAACAAAGAATTTTAATTTGAATATGCCAGAGAGCATATTTCCACTGGAAGATATTGAATATGAAGTCGCACAGTATGTCTTAAAGCGTTTTGACGGTAATATTACGCAAGCATCGCGCTACTTGAATATTTCGTGGCGCCGTTTGAAAAGAATCGCAAAGTTAAGCTGAAAATAGGAGATAGGGACCATGAGTAGTAAAGGATTAGAAGCAAGATTTGAGGCGAGTAAGGAATTAAGAGAAAAGATACAAATTGCTGAGCTGTTGACAAAAGAGATAACAGAACCAAAAGAGAAACTGTTTTATTATCATGAATTTATCTATAAGAATTGTCACTTTTCAGACTATGAAGAAATTCGAGTAAAGACTATAGATTGGCTGGCAAATTACTACTTTTATAAGTCAGATTTTGACATGGCAATCGAGCTGGCGTATGAGATTCTCTATTTGTTGGAAGATAAAAAAGGTAGTGATATTTGGTTTGATAATATGAACCTCTTGGCAGTGACTTTCAATGCATTGAACCAAAAAGATAAAGCAAAAGAGGTCTATGAACAGATTTTGCCCTATAAGCCCCGTAAAATAAAGATTTGGGATAATTATTCGTGCCTTTTGACCGATCTTAAGGAATATGACAAAGCTATTGAATATATTACGACAGCAATGGAATTGAACAAGGGCAATATTAGCGAATATTTGGATATATTAACAAGCTTAGAGAATTATTATATCAAAACAAATCAGCCACAAAAGGCTGCAGACATATTTATTGAACAAAAAGATAACATTGAGAAATACGCTATTTATCGTACAAAATGCTTTCACTATCTGAATTATGCAGAGGCACTTTTAGCACTAAATAGATTGGTAGAATCAATAGAAATAATCAATAAAGCAATTGCCTTTGCCGAGCAGTATAAAAACGATGAGCTGATGTTTTTCTCATATTCCATAGCTATAGAAGTCTATGAAAAGTCAAATAATCTTGAAAAAACAAATGAGTATTTGAAAAAATTACTGAGTTTGAACCAAAGATTATATGCCTCACAAAGTGCGAGCAAAACAAAAGCACTGGAAGCAAGAGCCATGAAAGAAAAGCAACAAGCACAATCATATGAAATGATAGATAAAGGCAAAAATATGGTGTCGGTGGGCATTATGGCTTCTGGTATAACTCATGAAATTAATCAACCACTAAATGCAATCATGATAGAGGCACAGACGCTTATCTTTAAAGATAATAATGAAAAAGTATTGCCTGAATCTTATAGGGAGAGGATTAATTATATCATCGAAGGAGCAGAACGTATTAATGCCATTATCAAACACATTCGCTCTAACTGGATTAATAATGACTGCATTGACAAAAAAGAGTTTGATGTAAACCAGACTATAAATAATGCCATTAGTCTGATAAACCAGCAGTTGAAGGCACATGGGATAATATTTAGAGTGAAGCTCGATCCAAAATCTGTAACCCTCTATGGCACGCCAATTAGTATGGAGCAAGCCCTGATTAACCTCATTATAAATGCAATGCATGCGCTTGATACACTAAACCAGAAAGAGAAATTTATTAGGCTGACCACAATGATAAAAGAAAATAGCTTGCTGATTCACTTGGAAGATAATGGTCCAGGTATTAGCGATGATATTGCAAATAAGATATTTGACCCCTTCTTTACCCAAAAGCCAAAAGAACAAGGCACAGGGTTGGGGCTTACCTTGGTACAAAACTTTGTCAAAGATTTGAATGGAAAAATTGTTTTAGTAAAAGAAAAAAGGAAAGGGACGCATTTCCTCATCACCATTCCTTTTTAATAGATATTTTTTACTTAGATTGCGGACCGAGCTTTTTCAACTTTACCACATTCTTTGTTACAACATAATACAGCATGGGGATGATCACCAGGGTCAAGATCGTGGATGCAATCAAACCACCAATGCTCACAATACCCATAGCTTGCCTGAATTCTTTACCTGAAGAGCCAATGCCCATAGCCATCGGCGCCATACCGAGAATAATGGAGATATTTGACATAAGAATTGCCTTGAGTTTCACTGGCGCAGCCTTGATAAGAGCCTGGCGAACTGTCATGCCGCTCCAACGCAGCTGATTGGTATAATCCAAAATAAGAATTGCATTATTGACCACAATACCAACCAACATAATGATAGACATCATGGAGAATATATTCATGGTCAGACCAGATAAATACTGGACATAGAAGACACCAATCAATGCCAAGGGAATAGTGGAAAGGATAAGCAGAGGCTGAACAAAACTCTCAAGTATCGCTGCTAAGAGCATATAAGTGAGCAAGATAGCCAAAAGAGCTGCTTTTGCCATGTCTGTGACTGTCTCGTTCATCATCTGTGCACTACCACCCCACTTATAACCGTAGCCAGCAGGAAAATCAAATTTGGCAAGTCTATGATTTATCTCTTTGGTAATATTGCCAATAGGTACGCCTGTTGCAGGAGAGCCAGTGACTTCGACTGTCTTTGCTTTATCACGACGAATAACTTTATTGATACCATCTTCAAAATGAACATCGGCTAATTGACTGAGACGGAAAGGACCACCCGCTGTCATGATCGTAATGTTTTTTATCTTGTCGATACTATCATAAGACCCTTCATCGAAAGTTACCATAATATCGTATTCATTCTCTTGTTGCTTGAGCTGTGTGCTTACTGAACCAGCCATAATAGCTCTGAGGTTTAGTGCCAATTCTGCGACATTAGAGCCTGATTGTAGCAGCTCATACATTCTTGGCTTTACTACAAGCTCAACCTTGCCCGAACGCGAGCTGCTGTCGAGATTTATCAAGCCAGGGATATCAGCTATTGCATTCATGACTTTGACTCTTATATCGTCCAACTCTTTGTTTTCTTGCCCATATAAATACATGGTAATAGGTTCTCCGCCACCGACACCAGCAGAGCCACCGCCATCAGCAGAAGACTGGACTTTGACTTTGATATCGGCATTGGGAATGATAGACAAGTCTTTAATAAGCAAATCGGCTAATTGTTGGGTACTGATCTCCCTCTCTTTCGCATCTATTAATTTAACGCTGGCATTGGCGAGGTTTAGCCCTGTATCGATAGAGCCCTTGCTGCCTAAAGTGAAGAGAATGTGTTGCACTTCTTTATGCTTGGCAATGATGTTTTCTATTTGTTGCACTGTGTTTGATGTTTCTGATAGAGTATAGCCTTGTGGTAATTCGACATTTATTTGAAGATTTCCGTCATCTAAGATTGGCATGAATTCAAAGCCAATTTTGCTTGCTACAAATAAACTGCTAAAGAATAAGAGAATAGCAATGAAAATATAGAAAACGCTGCGTTTTTTTCTTCTCATTACATAAACTAAAATGCCTTTATAAGCGCGCTCCCAGCTATTGAACATCTTTTCAAGTTTATTGCCAAGACGCCCTTTTTTTGGCTTTTCTGGCAAAATAAGAGAAGCCAGCATCGGCGTGAGTGTAAAGGAGATGATAATGGAGAAGATTGTCGCAAAGGTAACGGTGAGAGCAAATTCTTTGAAGAACTGACCTGCAATAGAGCTCATCGTGCCAATGGGAATAAATACCACGACATTAGTGAGCGTAGAAGCCAATACGGCAATGGCAATCTCTGATGTGCCAATCTGCGCAGAATCTTTGCTATTATGCCCCATATTCTTGTGGCGGAAGATGTTTTCCAAAACAACTACAGAGTTGGTCACCAGCGTACCCACCGACGTCGATAAGCCGAGCAAGGTCATGATATTCATCGAAAATCCTGCCATTTTCATCACAGAAAACGTAGCAATGATGGAGACAGGCATGGAGATAGCTACGATGAATGTGGAGCGTAAATCGTATAAGAAAAAGAGTAAAACTAAACCTGTGAGTAAAATGCCTAAGTAGATATTTGATAAAGTGTCTGAAACGGCTCTCTCAATGAATTTGGAGCTATCATCAACTATATGAAGGGTCATGCCTGCTGGTAAGCTTGCTAAGATGGAAGGCAATTCTTTTCTTAGTTGTTTGGATATCTCAACAGGGTTACCATCAGAGCTTTTTAATACATTGATACGGATAACATTGTCGTTTTTTGTATTATCGGCGACATTAAAGTAGGTCGATCTTTTCCTTACTTCTTCACCTGAGTCTTTGATATTTGCAATTTGGTTTAGCTTTTTCACACCAGTAGCAGTAGGCACATCTAAATCCTTAATCTGATCTACATCAATGTATTGCCCCTTAATCTTGACAGCAACTTCTTGCTTGTCAGATTTGAAATTGCCTGCTGGTAAGTCGAGATTATATGCAGCTAAAATCTGCGATAATTGAAGGATGGAAAGAGAGTTTTGATAGACAGCTTGGTCGGTAAGCTCAATTTGAATCTCTCTTTTTCTGCTGCCCTCTAAGTTTACTTGACCGACACCATGTATCTGTGAAAGTCTGTCTTTTAAGACATTTTCTGCATAGTCTGTGAGCTCGAGCAGGGATTGATCGCCACTCAAAACGAGGTTCATCACAGGCATTTCAGTCAAGTCTATCTTTGCTACAATGGGCTTTTGCGCATCGGCAGGGAAATCATTGATAATACTATCTATCTTATCTTTGATCTCTTGGTTGGCTATATCAACGTCTTTGCCCATCTTAAACTTCACAAGCACTATCGAGGCATTATCCATCGAATAAGACTGTATGAAATCGATGTTACTGACCGTGGATATTTGGTCTTCTATCTTTTTTGAAATCTGAGTCTCTATTTCCTCAGGTCCAGCACCTGGATATATTGTCTGCACCGATACAACAGGTAATTTGATATCGGGCAAAAGGTTATATGCTAAAGAAAAATAGGCCATGGCACCAAAGACCACGAAAACAAGTATCAACATGGTCACAGTGACTGGTCTGTTAACTGACATTTTTGATAAAAACATGGATAACCTCTTAATCTAAAATATTGACTTTTTGTTGGTCTTTTACAATATTAAAACCTTCGGTAATGATTGCATCACCAGGGTTAATGCCACTTAGTACTTCCATATCGAGATTGTTTTCCATGCCAGTTGTTACGATCTTTTTAACTGCCAGACCATTTTCGACTATATAAACATAATCATTCTTTTGTTCATCTCTTTGAATCATATGACGGGGGATAATAATGCTGTTTGGTTTGTTAATTAGACTGACTGTTACTTGAGCATTAATGCCGCTTTTTAGCTTTCTTTGAGGATTATTTACAACAATATCGACCCCGAAAGCTCTTTGGCTTGGGTTCATTGAAAGTGCAATATCAGAGATTTTGCCAGAATAGCTCAGCCCATTCCATTCAACAGTGAGAGGCATGCCGACCTTTGCATATGCGATCTCTGCTTCTGTCATCCAAATACGCCCTTTTAACTGCGTGAGCTGGGCGATAGTACACAAGAGTTCACCAGGATTGACCTTTTGTGCAAGCTTGACATTCACGTCGGTAACTATGCCTGCAATAGGCGCCTTGACCTTGACAGCACGCTGCACAGATTCGAAATTAGCCTTGCTGACCTTAAATTGCGTTTCTACGCCGTCTAATTCTTGCTTTGAGAGTCCACCACTATTGTATAAGCTTTGCATGCGCTGTTGCGTTTGATCACTCAATAGATAGGCAGCTTCTGCTTGTTTGTAGCTCGCTGCAGGATTGGTAATGGGAAATTCCATTAGTACATCGTCTTTGCTGACTTGTGAGCCTATTTTAATATTTATCTTCTCTATCTGATCGCTCAAAGACGCATAGACAGGGGTCTCTTGAATGCCCGTAAGAAGGCAATTATAGGTGTTTTGCAGAGCGAAGTTTTGAGTCTCTATAGTTGCTGTTTTTATAGGAACCCCTTGTTCATTATATAGATCTTCCATACTGGTGGATTTGATTACTTCTTTTTTGCCGCAAGCAGTGAAAGCGAGTGTAGCTATCAATAGAACATAGATTATTCTTTTCATTATTTCTCCTTTTTTATAATTTTGTGCCGATAGATTTATTAAAGCTGTTTACAGCGATATTTAACTGGTATAATGCTTGAATATAAGAGACTTTTGCGACATTAAGCTGCGTTTGTGCATCCAATATCTCAAGCTGAATACCGATATTATTTTCGTATCTTTCATTGGCAATCTCATAGCCTTTTTCTGCTGTCTTGATATTCTTTTCTTGCACATTTAGCTGTTGAACCGCTGTCTGTAAGCTTTGCCAATTGTTTGTAATCTCAAGCTTGATTAAATCTTTCGCATCCATATTGCCCAATTCAGCCTTCTTCAACTCGTGCTTAGTCTGCTGGATCTTGGCATTATTTGACATGCCCGTAAAAAGGGGTATTTGAAAAACTATCCCTGCTGAATACTGCGTGCCAAAGTTTTCACTCTTTATTTCAAACTCTTTTGTTGAAGAAAACTTTGTAATGTCCGCTGTCAATAAGACATTTGGTAAGTAATTGCCCTTTTCAGCATTGTGCTTCACTTGGTACATCTCGACACTCAAATCAGATAGATAAAGTTCAATTCTGTTCTCTAAGCCGTTATTTATTGCTTCGTCGAGGGTTAAGCTTGGCACAGTAACCTTCTCCAATTTATCATCAAAAACTAAATCATCTGACGACAATTCGCCGATCTGCCTTTTAAAATTAGTCTGAGCAATTACAAACTTGTTTTCTATATCTTCCAATGCTGGCGCCAGCTTGGAAACCTCCAGGTCAGCACGAAGTAGGTCATATTCAGAAACAAGACCATTTTCATTTAAGTTTTGTACCCTTTGAAAATGACTATTAGCGAGGTCGAGCGCCTCTCTTTGGATATTTACCACTTCATTGAGTAAAACTAATTCATAATAAGCCTTCGTAATATCAAAAACTAATTGCTCTTCCTGTAGCTCATATGTCTTCTTCTGCAGGTTTCTGTACTTTTGGGCGACTTTGATACCATTGATGAGTTTGCCGCCTGAAAACAGCACTTGTTGAGCCTTTAATTGTGCAGCAATGCTTGCTTCCTCCGTTGACTTTCCAGGTAAGAGTAATTTATCCAAAGTGGAGGCGAGATTAGACTCGGAAGTAACATTATTAAAACTAAAGCCAGTCTGCGTTACATCTGGTAAATATGTTTTTGACTTTTGCACAGAGCCATTTAAGCTGATCTGAGGCAGTAACATGCCCCTAACATCCTGATAAAGATACTCTGCCATTTCAACATCTTCTGCTTGTCCCAGAAACTGTTTATTATTCTTTTTTGCCATATCAATTGCTTCGTTAAGCGACAGTGCAGGCATTGATACAAAAAGACAACTTAGTAAAAATAAAACTAAGTGCACTTTTTTAGATTTCATTCTAACTCCTTTTCTTAATCCCGTAGAGGATTATATCGATAAATATGTCGTGGTCTTTAAGCCCTTGCTCAAAGTCCTCTTTGTTGATATTGATATTTACATTATCATCGCCAATGAAGAACCTTCGGATTAACAGCGAGATGAGTTTTCCTACATCAAGGTCTTCATTGATTTCATTATTCTGTTGTGCTTCGATCAACACATTCTTCATTAAGTCAAAATAGAGCCCAATCTTCTCATTTTTAAAGTCACACATTTTTCTTAATAGAGACTTGGTGTGCGTTTGCAAAGCGTCGTAATAGACGGGGTAAGTTTTGACCGCATGACTAATGGGTAATTTGATCATCAGTTTGAACTTTTCATCAAAAGTTTTACATTTCTCTAACTCAATATTGAGCTGCGAAAAGATCTTTTTATGATAATGTTTTGCCAATTCTAAGAAGATATCTTCTTTTGTTTTGAAGTAATAGTAGATAGTTCCCTTGCCGAAAAATGCTTCAGAAGCGATGTCTTCCATAGATGTCTTGTTATATCCATACTTTTCAAAGAGCATTTCTGCTGTATTGAGTATCAACTCTCTCTTATCTTCCTTATTATCCATAAGTTATCCTTTCATAATACGTTTCGACCATAATTGTATTTTAGTCGAACAATAGACAAATAAAGAGCCCTAAAATTTTAGGGCTCTATGTATTGTCTTATTTAATTATATTACCTAATAACAGTTTTGCATCTGTTTTGTCCATGACACTAATTGGGAAAGCAAAGAGATATCCTTTACCTTTTGTTCCACTGAGTGTTCCATTTTCTTTAACAAGAGCAATAACTCTATCATTATATTCTTGGTATTGAGCATCAGTCTGTGGTGAGTTTGCATCGCTTGTATTTACTGGTTTACAAACAGTTTTGTACAATGCATAATCTGGATTAATATCTTTGAAGTAAGAGACAGTTGCTAATCCTTGTCTTTGATTGATCAGAGCAATAATTTGGCTATCAGATAAATCAACAGCTAAATTACCAAATGGTGGGTTTTTAAGAGAAGTAACGCCAGTGATATAAGGTTTTGTTGTATAGCTCATTTGAGGGTTAATGGTGAAAACCTTATCTGTTGATTGAGGTAAGCCAAAGTGTGAGGAGAAGAAGAAATTACCAACACTGACCATTTTTTTGTGAGATACAGCAATATTATCGCCACCAGATATAATCAGCGTGCCATTCAAATCTAAGAAGGATTTAAAAGTCACAGCATCATCACTAATATCAGCTTCGTTTGGTTGGAAATCTTTGTAGTAAATCACATACTTATATTGTTGTAATAAGCTTGGTGCAAATGGGTTATTACTGAAAAGTCTCATGGTATTAGGAAGTGCAGCAATAGCATCTGACCATGGTTTTCTTCTTACAAAATGAACTTTTTCACCTTCAGGCAAAAGCTCTTTCGCAGTATTCACGTAAAAGTCTTTTATCTGTTCAGTCATTGCATTTGAAGTTTCTGAAGTAATGATTAAAACGCCTTTTCTTTCATCAAGAGGCTTTGGTCTCACGATTTCAAATTCGAATACTTCTGGAGTAGGGTCTTGTTTACCTTGGAGGTCTTCAACTTTTATCTTGAAAACGTGTTTACCAGGTTCAAGATCACCAACGTTAATCTTTTGAGAGATATCATGTCCAGCAGGAACTTTTAACCAATGTGGGTCAAAGTTGCCCATAGCAGCTTGTGTTGCATCATCTTTGAGAGGTCCGAATTGATATCTTGTACCATCTAATTGGATTAAGTAATATGAGATCTCTGTTTGGTAGTCAACGCCAGCAGCACCAGTGGAGTCACGAGGCACAGACACTTTTTTATTATCAGGGTCATTACCTTCAAATTCACCACGGTAGCCCCATCTAAGCCAGATTTTGGTTTTGCCATTAGTTGAATTACAAATAGCGGTTGGCTTAAATTTGGTTGGTGTTTGTAGTACGCCATCTACTTCATTATCAACAGGTTCAAGATAGAAAGGTCTTGCAATTTTGTAGCCTGATGGTGTTTGGATAAATGGAACAACTTCAGTACCGCTATCGTCTTGATTTTCAACATAGTGGTTGTCACTTAATACATAGCATTTTTTGTGATAGAGTAATGATTGTGGGAAATACTTACCATTAACGAAGAACTTATATGCTTTGGTATCGGATTTAATACCAGCTAAGTCAATAGCACGTACGCGTAAGACAGTGATAGTCTCTTTTTGAGTAAAGTCAGCATTGAAATTACTAACGAGTGGTGGATTTGAGGTAGCTGTAAGAATTTTTTCATTAACTGATTGTTCATTTTTGGTAGATAACCATGCAGATTCCCAAACAGGGCTAACCAGAGTGGTATCTACATCTATATCATCCGGATTTGCTAATGGATAGCGAGATAGTTGGTATTCGAAATACCATGGTACTGAGCCAACATATGGATCATTATCATTCATTGAAAACACAAGCTTAAATCCTTGACCAACTTCACTTGGCACCAATACTCCGCCTACTTCTTTTTCAAAAGTACCCTTTGAAGTCGAAGCAAACGCTACAGGTTTGAAAGATTGAGCTTGAATATACTTAGTTGCAATATTACTGATATCACCTCTATTATCGATAGCTACAACGTCAAATCTTGAGACAACTTGCGCTGAATCTCCATCAACGTTTGCAGGGAAATTGATAACCGCAGAGACGCGATCTGTCCAGATAGTCCTCTTGTCTGGATCGGTAATGCCAGTAGGTGTGCGGAAAACCCAACCATGCTTTGAGTCAACAGCTTTCAATACAGCTGGTGTATAAACGCCATTAACATCGATTGAATCATTTCCTGGTGTAACAATTGGCACGCCATCTTTGTTTAACACTCTGTATGCATAACCAACAACAGAGCCATCTGAATCGTATGCGTTCCAATAGATTGTTTGTTGGAACAAGATTGCAGGTTCTGTTTCTGCTGTATCAACTGCTTCTTCCCCTGCATATGAGGTTATAAAGATTTGTGGTGGTACGTTTGTCTTTAATTTACCTGAGTCACAGGCAGTTGTAATTAAAGCCATTGTTATCAGAAGACTTGCAGCTATGGTAAAGACTGCATATTTTTTAAACATAGATCCTCCTATATTTTATATCTTTTTTTAAATACACGACTATATTAAAACATAATTTCATAAATAGCTCTTTTTAGTCAATCATTTTATTCTTTTTTTTTAATTTTCTTTGCAGACCGCACTACATGATGCAACAAAACTGTTGTAGTTACAGAACCTACGCCACCTGGCACGGGTGTTATTGCTTCACATTTATCCAAACAATCTTGATAATCAACATCACCAACGAAGGTGTTTTTGTCATTTTCTTTAGAAATCTCGTTAATTCCTGCGTCAATTATGACACAATTTTCTTTAATCATTTCCTTTTTTATCATATTTGGTCGACCAACTGCTGTGACGAGAATATCAGCTTGTTTTGTATAGTTCTCTATATTTTTGGTTTTTGAATGACAAACGGTGACTGTCGCATCGCCTGTTGGTGATTTATGTAAAAAGAGATTTGCGATAGGCTTTCCAATGACATTACTTCTTCCGACTACTACGATATGTTTTGACTGTGTTTGAATGCCATAAAACTTAATAATTTCTAAGACAGATTCAGCTGTACACGGGATAAAGCACTCTTGCCCCAAGTATAAATTACCTGCATTAAGCGGGTTCAGTCCATCGACATCTTTATCTGGCGAGATGATACTGTTAATCACTTTCTCATCAATGTTTTTTGGCAAAGGCTTTTGGATCATAATGGCAGAAATATTATCATTTTCATTACATTGTTTAATTTCATGTATCAAGCCTGCAGGATCGATACTTTCAAATTTCTTTAGTATAACAGCAATACCGAGTTTTTCGCCCTGTTTTGCAATGTTTTCTACATAGTATTCCGACGCAGGATCATGCCCCACAATAATCACTGCGAGAGTAGGTTTTAGTTCGTCAGCGGCGATCATTTCTTCTGTGATCTTCTTAATGCTATTAGCAACGGGTTTGCCTTTTAAAACAAGAGAGCTCATTTTAACTCCTTATATCAAGAGATAGATTCAAGCACTTTTTGGCGTATGCGCTTGATATTAACTGCTTTACCTGATGCTTCATCAATCTCAATTAAAACAGCATTTATATAAATATTATTAAATGAGACTTCATGTCGCATAGGTAGTCCTTTTTTTATCTTTTCAATTGCAATCTCTTTTTTAATTCCAATAACAGAGTCTATCGGACCTGTCATACCAACGTCGGTCAGATAGGCAGTCCCATTAGGTAAAATCTCTTCATCTGCCGTCTGAATATGGGTATGAGTGCCAACCAATGCGCTTATTTTACCATCAAAATAAAACCCAAAAGTTCTTTTTTCTGCTGTTGATTCAGCATGAAAATCAATCAAAATATTTGAAGTAAGATCTCTAAACTCTTCAATTCTTTTTTCCAGAGCGAAGAATGGCGAGTCAATAGGCTGCATAAATGCTTGTCCACAGAGGTTTGCGATCAAGAGTTTTTTGCCATTCTTTTCTAATAAGCAGTATTCATTGCCTGGTGCTTCTTCTGGAAAATTAAAGGGTTTTACTAGGCGTTTTTCATTGATAATAACGTCGATGCTATTTTTCTTGTCCCAAAGGTGATTACCGCTTGTCAAGCCATCAACGCCCGCATTGAAGATTTCGTTTAGGGTATGCTCAGTCACGCCTTTTCCATCAGCCGCATTTTCACAGTTTGCGATCACAAAATCGACATTGTTTTCTTTTAAGAAAGGCGGCAGAAAAGCTTCTACAGCTCTTCTGCCAGGTCTTCCAAATATATCTCCAAAGAATAGTATGTTCATTTTTTTACTTTGCTACAGCAGTTTGTCTTGTCTCTCTTAAAACAGTTACTTTTATCTGACCAGGGTATTGAATTTCCTTTTCTATTTGCTTGGCGATATCCATCGCGATAAACATGGTTTGATTGTCATCAATATTAGCTGGATCGACGATGATACGTAATTCTCTACCTGCTTGAATAGCGAAAGATTTGTTTACGCCTTCAAATGCATTAGCAATTTCTTCGAGTTTTTCAAGTCTCTGCATATAGGTTTCGAGCATTTCACGTCTTGCTCCAGGTCTTGCACCTGATATAGCATCTGATGCTTGCGCTAAGACTGCATAAACGCTTTCAGCTTCAACTTCTTCGTGGTGAGATTCAATTGCATTTACAACAATTCTGCTCTCGCCATTTTTACGTGCAAAGTTAGCACCCAATACAGCGTGTGAACCGTCAAATTCATGGTCAATAGCCTTACCAATATCATGTAAGAACCCGCAACGACGTGCGATTTCTTGATCAAGACCAAGCTCTTTTGCCATAATTCCGCAAATCCAAGCAGCTTCAATACTATGGTTGAGCACATTTTGTCCATAGCTTGTACGATAGTGAAGGCGTCCAATCAGCTTGATCAGATTAGGTGAAATATTATGAATATTTGTATCAAGGCAAGCCTTTTCACCGATGGTAATGAGGTTTGCATCCATTTCTTTTCTTGTCTTTTCAATCAGTTCTTCAATTCTACCTGGATGGATTCTACCGTCAGAGATAAGTTTTTCAAGAGAAAGTCTTGCGATCTCTCTACGTACGGGATCGAAGCATGAAAGCACAACAGCTTCTGGAGTATCATCGATAATCAAATCGACACCAGATGCTTTTTCAAATGCACGAATATTTCTACCTTCGCGACCGATAATTCTGCCTTTCATTTCGTCAGAGGGGAGAGATACCACAGCGACAGTTGTTTCAGAAATATGATCCACAGCCAGTCTTTGAATGGCGGTAGAGATAATCTCTGCAGCCTTTTTATTGGCGTCAATTTTCAATTGTTCAATATCTTGGCGTATTTCACTAGCGGTTAGCGTACGAGCTTCTTGCTTCATTTCTTCACGTAAAACAGACACTGCCTGATCTTTAGTCATGCCAGCAATATCTTCCAGTTTCTTCTTTTGTTCTTCGACGATTGAGTGAACTTCTTCGCTTTTTTTAGAGAGTTGCTCTTCTTGGCTCTTTAATTTCTTTTCAATTTCAGAGAGAGTATTTTCTTTTTTATCAAAAGCTTCTAAGCGTTTATCAAAGTTATTTACTCTTTCATTGAATTTATTTTCGAGATTACGGACTTCTTTTTGACGTTCTTTGATCTCATTTTCATAACCTTTTTGAGTTTTAAACCAATCTTCTTTTGCGTCGAGTATAACTTTTTTCTTTAAGCTTTGTGATTCTTTTTTTGCGTCTTCAATTAATTCTTTTGCGATTATTTCGGTTTGTGCTATCATTTTAAATGCGGTGTTTTTCTTTGCGAAGTAAATAAACAAAGCAAATAAAAAGCCAAGCACAAGCCCAACAACAGCTGCAATAATATATGTAAGCATATATGCTTCCTCCAATCTTTTTTATTGCCCCGCTATTGCCGTGTTTTACTTGCCCCTGAAACCTAAGTTACAAGGTGGGCATCTACCTTCTAAGCTTTATAAATCCTGCATGGCAGGCATATATGCCACTTATGGCTCGATTCCCTTTATATATTTGGTTCCATCACAAACTTAAAATCACAAGCATAGCAGGGTTAATCTATAAATCTTGAAGCAATGAATTTACTTTATTCAATTCCTGCTCCAGCATTTCATTTTTCTCTTTAAGTGTATAGATTGTTTCAACAAAATTCAAGCCAGCTAAGATAAACAAAGTTTTTTGGTCAACAAATCCAAGTGCATTACTTACTTCTCGCAAGTAGGCATCCAGATAGCTTGCATATTCTTTAATTTTTTCAGCATTATCGCCCTTTACAGGAACGGTATGTCCTAAAACTTTGATCTCTACAACTTCCATGATTATGTTTCTACGAATCTAAAAGTTGGGATAAAGCCAAATCGATTTTATCAACTGCCTCTTGGGTATTAATCTCCAAATTAGCGTTTTTATCGTTAAGGCTTACAATTTCGAGCTCTAATAGCTCAATTTTCTCATTAAGTTCTTTGATCGTACCTTCACTGTTTTGAGTTGAAATAGAAAGTGCTTGAAATTGCTCATCCAGCTCAATATAGTCTTTTTCAAGTTTTTTCTTTTCTTCTTCTAACAGTGCATAGTCTATCTTCGTGTCTTCTAATTTTTGAATTAAAGCTTGTACTTTTTCAAGTAGAGACATTGGTTTTGTTTGTTCTTTAGTTTCTGTATCAGGTTGATTTATTGTTAATTGCTCCATTTTATTACCTCATTTCTATATGGTATTTAGACTTTAGTTTGTCTATGATATTATTGATTAGACCATTTAAATAATCATCAGTCAAGCTTTTTGTTTCTGGTACTATCAAAATATTTAAAGAAAGACTTCTAAAGCCGCTTTGGATCTGCTTTCCAGTAAACTCATCAAAGGGAATAACCTCTTTAATTAGTTTTGGATTACATTGAATAATATCGGCAACAATCTTTTGCACAGAGTGTTCTTTGGAAATAATAAATGAAATATCTCTTGAAACAGACTGTAGCTTGGGTATTTCTGTAAAAATAATACCTTTTTTATTCTGATATTCAAGGCATTGAGTAAAATCAATTTCAAGCCCATAAATATCTTTCTCAAACTCAAACTTATCAGCAATTTTTTTATCAAACTTACCAAATGTACCAATCACCTTTTTACCGACAACTATCTGTGCTGAAAGGTTTTCTTGGTAAAATGGCTCTGCGCATGGCTCTATTTGAAACTTATTTAAAGGGAACAAAGCCAAAACGCTTTCTACTATGCCTTTCAAATAAAAGAAGTTCACGCTTTCAGTTTTATTCTTCCAATGAATTGGACCAATATTACCTGAAAGAATCGCTGAAGCAACCCATTTTTCTGTGCCTAATTTCTTCTCTGATTTAAAGAAGACTTTATTAAGCTCAAAGAGTTTGATATTTTCTTGACCGTGATTATAATTATAAACCGCATTTTTTAACAAGCCAGGCAATAATGTGCTTCTCATTATTGAAGAAGCCTGCCCCTGTGGGTTCATAATCTCGATTGCTGCACGTCGATAATCATCTTCTTGAAGACTTAGCAAATCAAAATATGCAGGATCTGAAAAAGATAGATTTAATACCTCATAAAACCCTTGACTTACCAAAAAGTCTTGTACTTTTCTCCGTAAATAGAATGATGTCTTATTCGTGATTTCATGCTTTTCTGGTTTAGATTCGATTGAATTATAGCCATGTAAACGGATTATTTCTTCGATAAGATCTATTTCTCTGGTTAAATCTTTTCGCCAAGATGGAATCTTAAAAGAGAGAGCATCGTTTTCTTCTTTTACCAGCTCCAACCCCAAGCCTGTTAAATAGTTTATTAACTCACTATTAGCAAGCGATAAAGTCAATAGTTTTGTAACGCGAGAAGGGCGTAAAATGACAGTTATTTCATCTAATGGATTTGGATAAACATCATTAGTTTGAGTGAGTTTGCCACCACAAACAGTTAGAATAAGGTCAACCGCTCTCTGTGCGACAGTTTCAGCAACTTTATCCGAGCAACCGCGCTCAAAGCGGTATGAAGAATCTGTAAATATCTTTTTTTCTGATGATGTACGGCGAATTTGGCTCGAATTAAAGCAAGCAGCCTCTAATACGATATCAACAGTACTATTTTGGATATGCGAGTTCAAGCCACCAATTACTCCTGCGAGCGCAATTGGCTTTACACTGTCAGCAATAACCAGCTCACTGCCATTTAGTTCATAAGTATTATGATCAAGGGCAGGGAATTTCTCACCTTTATGAGCTTTGCGAATGATGATTTTACCGCCTTCTACAAAGCTTTTATCAAAGGCATGCAATGGATGACCATATTCTAAGGTGACATAATTAGTGATATCTACAATATTATTGATAGGTTTTATACCGCCTGCGATCAGACATTGCTTGATCCATTCAGGGCTTTCTGTGACTGTAACTCCCTCAATCACATTGGCAATGTATCGTGTGCACAGTTCAGGTTCAACAACTTCAACTGGATATTTGCCCAAATCACTACGATTATAATCTTTTAGCAAAGGATACTGCATATCGAGATCTAATTGAGCAGACAAGTCGCGCGCTACGCCGATCATACCCAATAAATCAGCACGGTTTGGTGTAATTTCAACATCAAAAACCGTATCTGCAATATCGAGATAGCGTGATAGTGGCTTGCCAATCGGCGCATCATTATCAAGCACTAAAATGCCCTCATGATTCTCTGAAATGCCCAATTCGCGTTCTGAGCATATCATACCAAAAGATTCTTCGCCTCTGAGCTTTGTTCTTTTGATTACGATATCGCCTATTTTCGTACCTACGCGTGCAAAGGCAATCTTTTGTCCCTGCTCGCAGTTTGGTGCTCCGCAAACAACTTGCACAGTTTCATTGCCATCAAATACCTGACAGATCGACAAATGATCTGAGTTTGGATGGTTTCTTTTTTCTTTAATTTCTGCTATAAAAATATAATCGAGCAATTCATTTGATTGATGAACTGCTTCGACTTCTATACCTGAAAAGGTCAATTTATCTTTTAATTCTTCGACACTTAAATCTATATCAAGATATTCTTTAAGCCATTTATAGCTAATTCTCATTTAATACCCCATCTGCATCTTTAGCCTTTTTCATTAATAACTAATTATTAAAAGTGAACTGCTTCAAGAAGCGGATATCATTTTCATAAAGTATTCTAAGTCCTGGAATATTATACTTCAAAATAGTAATACGGTCGATGCCTAAACCGAAGGCAAAGCCGCTATATTTCTCTGCATCTATTCCCAATTTATTTAAAACATTTGGGTCAACCATACCAGCTCCACCCATTTCCAGCCAACCTGAGTTTTTACATATTGCACAACCTTTCCCACCACAATTTACACAAGAGATATCAATTTCAGCAGAAGGTTCAGTAAAAGGGAAGAAATGCGGTCTAAATCTTGACTTCATATGACTTCCAAACATCTTTTTAACAAAAGTATTCAAAGTGTCTCTTAAATCTTGAAAAGTAATATTTTCATCTACAACCAAAGCCTCTACCTGATGAAAAGCTGGCGAGTGTGAAGCATCAGGTCTATCATTACGATAACAGCGTCCAGGAGAGATGATTTTGATTGGTGGCTGATACTTTTCCATAGTTCTTATTTGCACAGTAGAAGTTTGTGTTCGTAACAGCACATCATCTTTAATATAAAAGGTATCAGCAAGATTACGTGAGGGGTGATCTTCAGGGGTATTTAAGGCATCAAAGTTGTGAAATTCATCTTCAATATCATAGCCCTCAGCAATATCAAATCCCATACTGATAAAGATATCTTCAATCTCCCTCCAGACGATAGTGAGCGGATGTAGACTACCATATTGAATAGCATAGCCTGGCATACCCATGTCTAACTTACTATCTTGCAAGGTTTTTAAATATTCTTTTTCTTTTAAATCATTTTCTTTTTCATCGATTAGAGCTTCGATTTTTTGTTTTGCAATATTTATAATTTTACCGACAGCGGGTCTTTCTTCAGGGCTTAAAGAGCCCAGAGTTTTCATCACATTCATAACTTCACTTTTTTTACCGATATATTCGGATTTAAGATTCATTAATTCATGAATACTCTGAGCACCCTTTATTGCAGTTTCAGCGGCAATAACTATCTGGTTGAGTTTTGTTTCCACTGTTAAATAGATCCTTTTGCGGATTTAGCTGAAGCGCATAATTCAGTAAAAGCAGCAGGTTCATGCCATGCTAAATGAGCGAGTGTTTTTCTATTTACAGTGATATTTGCTTTTTTTAATCCGTCGATTAAATTGCTATAAGACATACCGTTGATTCTTGCAGCAGCGTTAATACGTGCAATCCAAAGTTGTCTAAATTGTCTTTTCTTTTGTTTTCTATCGCGATAAGCGTAGGTCAAGCCTTTTTCGAGGGTTTGGCGCGCTGTTTTATAGAGTTTACTTCTTGCACCGACATAACCTCTTGCAGCTTTCAAATATTTTTTATGTCTTCTGTGGCCTGCCACATTATTTGCTGATCTTGGCATAATAATTCTCCTTCCTAATTACATTCCTAATAGTTTTGCCATTCTTGGATAATCTGCATTTGAAACCAAAGTGCTTTGTGAAAGTCTTTTCTTTCTTTTGCGATTTTTGGATGTTAAAATGTGGGAATGTCCAGCATGATGTCTTTTAATTTTGTTTGTACCTGTAACCTTAAAGCGTTTTGCTGCGGCACGGTGTGTTTTTATTTTTGGCATTTTTCCTCCTTAAGAATTCACCAAATTTTGTTTATTCTTCATTGTCTTCTGATTCAGGCTCGACAGGCGAGCTAATATCTAAGTCAGTTTGTTTTGCAATTAATCGTTCAATATCTTTTTTGGGAGATACAACCATGGTCAATAAGTTTTTTTCTGCTGATGGGCTTGAATCGATCTCGATAAAATCTTTCAATTCTTCTTCAAGTCGCTTTAAAACGTCATAACCAAGCTCTTTATGAGCCATCTGACGCCCTTTAAATCTTACGGTAAACTTCACCTTATTGTGTTGTTTTAAAAAGCGTATAGCATTATTCTTTTTGAAGTTATAATCATGATCATCTGTATTAGGACCAAACTTGATTTCTTTGATTAATACCACATGTTGCTTTTTTTTCATTTCGCGTGTTTTGCGCTCTTTTTGATAATAATACTTACTAAAATCAAGTATGCGACAAACAGGCGGTTCTGCATTTGGTGAGATTTCAACCAAATCAAGCCCTGCTTCTTCTGCCATATGTAAAGCTTTTTGAACTGTTACAACTCCGACTTGCTTACCCTCTTCATCAATTAGACGAACTTCTCCAGCGTCAATTTCGTCATTAATTCTTTCTTTTGGCACAACGGCCTTTGTCTTTGCCTTGCCTTTACGAATGCGTATTATAATTGCCTCCAATTCTTTTTTTAACTATTTAGTCATTGCATTCCATTTAACACTCTATATAAGTAAAAAAGCGAGCTTTTGCCCGCTTTTTTTATCTAATCATCAATATCTGATTATCTTCATCTTGACCTTAAGAGTTACCGTTCATAGCGTAGAATCTTTCATCTACGAGCGACAATAAGGTAGAAGCTACGGGCTTCTTTTTTACACTTCTAATACAAAAATATAAAACTACCAAAATCAGTCAAGAAAAATATTACAAAAAAGAACATTGAATTAAAAAACAGACGATTTATTGTTGTTAATACAATAAGTAACAAGATGTTGAGCTAATGCTTAACGCAATGATATACAATATAGTTGGAGGCTGTTGAATAGTAATCCAAAATAACTCATGAATCAATAAAGCACTTTTATAAATAAAAAACAACGAACCATGTAGCTCCGCGCTTCGCTCGTCTTATTTTGCAATCATAATTTCTTTTTTAAAAAAGTTATTAGATCATGTTTTTTTTTGTCTCATAAAAACCCCTTAAAAATCTCCCTTATATTTCCTTTTGATTCCTATAAGATTACCTTTCATTCTCCAAGATAGCAAGGGGAATGTAAAGGGAATCACATGGATAAATGAATGATAAATAGTGAAATACAAAAAGTGACTGTAAGCTCGCAAAAAAGATGAAAAATGGATTTGCAAACACGATTTTTTGTGATACTTTTAGTGCTAATTTTTACATTAAAAGGGCAATTTTATTAGTTGATTTATTACACATGTTTCGTTTTTCAGTGAAACAGCCTCATATTGCATAGCTTATTATTTAAAATCATATCTTTTAATAAATAATAATTAAACATATTGACAAGATTTATAAAAAAATAAAAATGGATAAAAAGGAAGATTTTTGATAAACATATGAAAAAAATATCTATTGCAATAATTAATACTGGTAATGAATTATTATTAGGTAAGACAGTAAATACAAACCTCAGCTGGATGGGTAATGAGTTGGCGTGCATGGGCATGGAAGTGGCGAAAGCCGTTATTATTCCAGATGCGGGTGAAGATATTCGTGCTACCTTAAAAGAACTTGTGGGCAAGCATTCTGTGATAATATTTACAGGCGGACTTGGACCAACAGAAGATGACATTACAAAGAAAGAAATAGCAGAGTTTTTTGGTAAAGAATTGATTTATGATGATTCTATCTGGCAAGATATGCTCACAAAATTTACACAAAGAAATAGACCAATACCAGAAAATAATAAGATTCAGGCTTATGTGCCAGAAGACTTTGTGGTGTTGGAAAACTCGCGTGGTACCGCACCAGGCTTGTATTATCAGACAGATGATCTATTGTTATTTGCTGTGCCAGGCGTGCCTTTGGAAATGAAGCATCTCTTTACAAATAAGATAAAACCTATACTTTTAGAGAAATATCCAACAAATGGATGGTTTTTGCAGACATTAAATACATACGGTATTGGCGAGTCGGCTACTGCTGAATTGATGGACGATATAGTCTTGCCCGAAGATGTAAATATCGCTTGGTTGCCACAGACAGGGCGTGTAGATATTCGTGTCTATGGCTCAAATGCTGAAGGTTGCAAGCAAGTTTATGCAGAAATAAAGCATATTTTACATGAGTGGGTCTGGGGCGAAAATTATCAAACTGTGGCAGAAAAAGTACATGAGCTTCTTACTGCTAATAATATGACTTTAGCATTTGCTGAAAGCTGTACTGGTGGTCTGGTAAATAAGCTTTTAACAGATATGGCTGGTTCATCAAATTATTTACTTGGAGGCATTGTCTCTTATGCAAATGAGGTAAAAGAAAACTTATTGAATGTCCGCAAAGAGACTTTAGAACGCTTTGGAGCTGTCAGTGAAGAATGCGCAAAGGAGATGGCAGAGGGACTTAAAGTAAAGTTTAATGCAGACTTTAATGTCTCGATAACAGGCATTGCAGGACCAGACGGCGGTAGCGAAGAGAAGCCTGTTGGACTGGTGTATATGGGTTTTGCCTATCGCGATACAACTGAAGTATTTAAAATGCGTTTTACAGGCAATCGTGATTCAGTACGCTTGAAGGCAGCGGAATTTGTATTTCATCAGATAGTAAAGAGTTTGGAGCAATAAATGGCGAAGGTTTTGATTGTCGGTAGTGGAGCTCGTGAGCATGCAATAGCAGTTGCTTTTCAACGCGACACGGCAGTAGAAGAGGTTTTCGTTAGCCCTGGTAATGATGGGATAGCGCAGTTTTTTTCTTGCTTTAAATATGAGGCAAAAGATAAGAATGAACCATTTGTAGAAATAGTTAATTTTGTTAAAGAAAAGAAGATAGATTATGTCTTTGTAGGCAATGAGCAGGCTTTGGCAGACGGCATTGCTGACTATTTGGAAGCCCATGGTATTGACGTCATTGGACCTTCACAAAAGGCAGCTCAGATAGAGAGCTCGAAGGTTTTTTCAAAGAATTTGATGAAGAAATATGGTGTGCCGACCGCTGATTATGCGGTTTGTGAGGATTATGTTGCAGCACTGAGACATATTGCAGGTCAGTCTTTTCCGCTGGTATTGAAGGCAGATGGCTTGGCAGCAGGAAAAGGTGTGATAATTGCGCAGGATAAACAAGAGGCAATTGCGGCGCTTGATTTAATCTTTTTGGATAAGAAGTTTGGTAATGCAGGCAATCAGGTTATCATTGAGTCTTTTTTGAGAGGGGAAGAGGCATCTATTTTTGCTTTTTCTGATGGTGAGCATTTTGTTTCAACTGTTTTTTCGCAAGACCATAAAGCTCTTTATGATAATGATGAAGGACCAAATACAGGGGGTATGGGAGCCTTTGCGCCTGTGGATAAGTTTTTCATGTTGAAGGACAAGGTTGATAAGGTCATTTTTGAGCCCATATTTCAGGGGTTAAAAAATGAGGGTATGCCTTTCAAAGGTGTTTTATATGCGGGTTTGATGATAGATGGTGAAGACATCAATGTTGTAGAATTTAATTGTCGTTTGGGAGACCCCGAAGCAGAAGTAATCTTGCCGATCATGACTAATTCTTTGGCAGAGCTATGTCAGGCGATTATTGAGAAGAGCATTGATCTGTGCGAGTTGAAGTTTTCTGGTCAGTATGCAGTGGGCGTGATATCAGCGTCAAAGGGGTACCCAGAGGCTTTTGAACGTGGCAAACCGATATTTATCCATAAAGGCATCGAAACTCTTGCAGGACAAATCTATTTTGCAGGCGTGAAGCAGCAAGGTGAGAATTTGTTTACCAATGGCGGGCGTGTGCTTTGTGCTACAGCTTTGGGGAGTAGTTTGCAAGAGGCAATAGATAAGGCATATTCTATGACAGAATGTGTGCAATTTTCTAATCAATATTACAGAAAAGATATAGGGCAAAAGGGATTAAAGGGTTAAATGATGAAAAAGTATGTGTTTCTATTTTTAATTGTAGTAAGTGTTTTTAGCTTGTTTGCTGAGAGTGCGTTTCGCATTGTGCATATGTCTGAAAGTGAGATAATTCTTGATTTTGCATTGCCAGCCTATGAATTATTAGATGTGACGATGAATAATCAGACATACAAGGATGTTCAAATCGAGAATGCACTTGTGCGCGCAGAAGAGGGAAAGCCAGTTTTACCATGGTTTTCAGAGCAAATTGGCTTGCCAATAGACGGCGATTTCACGGTAGAATTGCAGAATAAAAAGGTGTTTTATGTAGATAATGTTATGGTGCAGCCTACGATGAAGATGAGCGTGTCAGATAGCGAAGACCGACCAGTTTATGAGTATTTCCGACACGATATGTACTCTGTTGATCAATATTATCCTTTGACGAATATCTCTCAATCCGAGTCTTACTTTTTTGGCGACAGTAAAATCAGGGCTTTTCATTTTAATCCTGTGAGATTTAACCCCGTTCAAAAGAAATTAGAGTTTATCGAGAAAGCAAGAATAAAAATTAGCGTTAGTGGCAATAAAAAAGCTTCGCCTGTACGTACTTATAAACAAGTTAGTGACAGTGCAGGAGAGATGTTGACTCTCAACTGGCAATATGCAAAAAACTGGAAAAAAGAAAGCGAAAAGACTAAAGAAAAATACAGAGCTCAACAGAACTTGACTCAAGTGTCAGAGATTCAATTTGTGATCAAGGAAGAAGGTTTGTACAAGGTTACTTATGAGGACTTGAGGGATTCTTTGCAGGCTTTGAAAGATCGACACGGTATCGAATACAGCTTTAATATAATGACACTTGATCCAAGATATTTTGAGCTTTATGACAAAAAAGGGGCGGTGCCGATTAATTTTGTTGGTGAAAATGATGGTGTCTTTAATAAGGGAGATTATTTTGAGTTTTATGCTTATCATAATAGGGGCGAGACCTGTTATTATGATAATTATAGTAATGAAAATATCTATACATTAAAGTTTTTAGACCACATGGGTACGCGTATGGTAGTGGAAAATGGCGGGCTTCAGGTCATTAATCCATCAGGATATATTGCACCAACCAGTTATGAACAGACACTGCATTTTGAGAAGCAGATGTTTTCAGACAGGCTTGGCTATCAGATTTCTCAAAAGTATTATGAGGGTAAGCCACTCAGATATGATCGCGAAGATGTGCTCTTTTGGAAGACAATCACAGCGCCAGACCTGAATGTTACTCCTTTTGAATTGGAGTATCCTGAGAATGCAAATACACGGTATTTTCAGTCAAAAGTGGTTATGTTTGGTTCATCTTATCGTGAATATCCGTATATGAACCCCGATCATCATGCAATTGTGCGTGTTAACTCTGCATTGGTAAACAATAAATGGTGGTCAAAACAGAATGAATGTGTTTTTGAAAATGAGAGCAATATGGCAAATAGTTATCTTGTGCATGGGACAAATAATCTATTTATAGACTTGCTTGGCGACGGACCATCAGGCTATTTTGAACAGCAGTTTTTGGACTATTTTGAGATTACTTATTGGCGAGAATATAAGACAGATAAGAATGAGATCAAGTTTAGCAAGCCTTCTAATCGACCATTGGGACTATATCAATTTACTGTGGAAAACTTTAGCCGGGAAGATATCTCTGTATATAAGCTCGGATCAAGTGTATTTAATCACTGTACAATCAGCCCCTTTACCGAAGAAGGTGGCGCACCTTATGCTTTGATCTTCCAAGATGAACTTTTTACCGAAGGAATCGAGTACTATGCGTGCACAGAGAATAAAAAGAAAAAACCTGCTGCTATGCGATTGAACTTTCCATCAGACTTGAAAAACCCAAATAATCGTGCAGACTATATTATCATTACAGCAAGAAATTTTATCGATGATGAAGGTACACAATTATTAAAGTCAACTTGGGAAGCACGAAATTATCAAGTTAAAATCGTTGATATTCAAGATATTTATGATGAGTTTAATAGCTCAATAAAGAGCCCACAAGCAATACAAGACTTTTTGAAATTTGCCTATAATAATTGGCAAGAACCAAAGATTTCTAATGTACTACTGCTTGGCGATGGTATTTATGATAAAAGAAATGAAAGTGATGTTTTGAAATATGATATAATTCCTGTGAAGAACTTTTGGACATTTAAATATGGGGCAGCAGCGAGCGATAACTGGTATGGTTGCATCGTGGGCGAAGACCCTGTAGCAGATATCAATATTTCAAGAATTGCTGTATTTAAAAAAGAGCAGATCTTGCCGATTGCGCAAAAGACAGTGAATTACCTTGATAATCCGAACTTTAATAAAAAATGGAGTTCTAAAGTTACTCTAACTACTGGTGGTAAGATTGATGATGCAACTGATATCTTTGCCCAACAATCAGAGCGAATTCGTAAGCAAAGCATACCACAAAAGTATTTTACACAGAGGGTCTATACCGCTGCTCAAGGAGATAGAACCGCATACATTGGCGGGACTTTCCAATTAAAAGATAGAATTAATGATGGTACGACCTTTTTGCAGTTTATGGGACACGGTGGTGGACGTATTTGGTCAGACTATAACCTGCTAAATGCCAACGATATAAAGACATTGGTCAATACAACATATCCATTTGTGAGTAGTCTATCCTGTTATGCATCTGCATTTGATACTAATGGTTTGGCATCTATCGGTGAGATTTTTGTTGCTGAGCCTAATAAGGGTGCAATTGCCCATATCGGCTTTACAGGCTTGGGTTATCTATATGAAGATGAACCTTTTGGACAGTTTTTGGCACAAGGCTATTTTCAAAAGAACTTGCAGAATATTGGTGATGTGGCAAGCTTTACCAAAGCGTCTTTTTATGGTAGATATGGCGAAAGCTTTTCTGGTTTAGCATTGACGCAGTCTTGTGCATTGATTGGTGAACCAATGATTCCTTTAATTCGTCCTGAAGAAACTAATGATATTAGCGTAGTTGGTAATCAATATCATGCTGCGCCTGGCGATACTTTGAGAATTAAAGGTAATTTTGAAAATGGGATTAGTAGTGCCCGTATTATGATTTTGGATAATAGAGAATTGCCCTTGAATATACCTTATGATCTGCCTGTAATCGATAATCAGATAGATTATGTGCATGTAGTACCACAAAACTCACCAAACCCAATGGGTGGTCAGATTAAAATCTTGGCAAACTCTACAACAAAAGAAGTGATCAATACAACTAATTATGCTGTTGGTAATCAGATTACACACGTGGTGCAAACAGTGCCTATGCAGCCTACCGCCAATGATTCGATCATGGTGAAAGTACGATTTATAGATTATCCAAATATACAGAGTGTGAGCCTCTTGATTAATCCTGATTACTTTATTGATGAAAAAAAAGGGGCGATTGAAGAAGATAATGCTCTTATTGGGATTGATGCGGAGATTATAAGACCGCTTTCTATGAATTATGACGCAGCTAGCGGGTTTTGGCAATTGGATAAAAAGCTGTATAACTTTGCTGTAACGGGGCTTGTACAGTTTTATTTTAAAGTAACTAAAACCGATGGACAAGATTATTATACACGATCAACATATGATACTTTTACAATTCATGGACCAGATCTGGCAATTAATTATATAGAGACTTATTCGCGTAATAATGTGCCTGTTATCAGGGTCTTTAGCCAAAATGTGGGTAATGCTGCGAGCTATAATACAAGTTTGCGTTTGTATGAAATTAAAGCTGATAATAGTAAAGTGTTGATCAATGAAGTGCCTTACTTGCCGCTGCCATCAATGCAAGAGCGCTGGGATTATCTGGAATTGCCAGAATTAGTGGGTAATTTGAACCTGCAAGTGTATGTTAATGAGCTTAATCAGGACTTTGTTGAATTGGCAATAGGTAATAATTATAAGAATTTGAAAAAAGAATTTAATCTCTTTAAAGCAGGTCTGAATAGCAATGCTGTAGCATCTCTCGATGAGAATAGTGAAGTGAGCATAGCCGCAAACTTCTATCATCAAGATGTTTATTTTAACTACTCTAAAGTTGAGGCAAAAGACGCAATGCTGCAACCTGATATTTACCCCGTTAAACTGCTGAATAAAGAGATTAAAAAAGGCTATCAATTGGAGTGCTTTGACACGAATGTGACAGACTCTTTGAACGTATTTTATAATAATAAAAAAGCTAGTATTCGCTTTTATTATGATAAAACAGACTCACTAAATACCTATTATGCAAATCAGGGTAAACTGGCTGTCTATCGTTGGCAAGACGTCTATCAAAAATGGATCTTGCAAGCAAGCTTTATCAATGCTAGCCAAGGCATCGTCGAAGCTGAAGTGGCACGAACGGGAGTGTATGCACTGTTTAGAAATATGGACGAGAAAAAGCCTGTAATTGAAATAAATATCGAAGGACAAGAGTTTACTGTGGGTGGCTATATTTCTGGTAAAGGTATGTTGTCTTTTATGTTTACTGATGCTAATGGTATCGATTTATTTGACAATACAATAGCTATGCATATAAATGGTGAAGAAGTGGATAATAAGGATTTTGCCATATCAGCAATACCAGGGCATATTAATCATATTCCTATGAAATATAAGCTGGATCTGCCAAAAGGAGATTATACGATTTCGATCTCCTGCACTGACTTAAATGGGCTGAATGAAGTGAATCAATTCTCTTTTAAAGTTAATGATAAGTTTGATTTAATAAAAATAGCCAACTATCCAAACCCCGTACAGTCCAAGACAATAGATCCGATCAATACCAATAGAACGAGATTTACTTATACATTGACCGACGATGCTGATGATGTGAAAATCAAGATTTATACTGTAAGCGGGCGCCTGGTTAAAGTGTTTAATAACTTGCCTATATCAGTTGGATATCATGAGTATCCACGAACTATTTATGGTTGGGATTGTTCAGATGATAAGGGCTATCCATTGGCAAATGGAGTATATTTTTATAAAGTAATTGCTAAAAAGGGTAATAAAGAAATTGTCAAAAATGGCAAAATGGCAATTATTAGGTAGTAAGGGAGAAATGATTTGATGAGAAGAATAACTGTTTTATTAATTGGAATGGCATTGATCAGTTCATTGTTTGCTGGCAGATATGCAGGAGATTTTATGGAGATTGGCTCTGGTATCAAATCTATCAGCATGGGTGGCGCTTATACTTCAATAGCAGATGAGGGGTCGGCTATCTATTGGAATGCCTCTGGTATCGCACAGATAAGAGATAATCAAGTTTTTGCTATGAGAGCTTTCTTGTATAATGGGCTTGCGTCTTATGATAATATTTCTTATTGTCATGCTCTGCCTAATGGCGTAACTATCGGTGCAAACTGGACGCGACTGACAATTGATGATATTCCAATATTTAGTGAGAGCCACTTGGTCGGCACAAATATAGATCAAAGGTCGGCTTTTGCAGAATTGCAGCTGACAGCTATACCTGATGGTAAGTTTAAGAGCACAGACGATTTGTTTCAGTTCGCTTTTGCTAAGCATATTCATCAGGACGCAGACTTGGGGTGGTATTTATTTGTTTTGCCAATAGACTACTATTTGGGCATTAATTTTAAATATATCAAGCGACAGATGTTTGAGTATTCAGGTGATGGAACAGGGTTTGATGCAAGCTTTTTATTAAAAACAAATCTTGGCGTTTTGATTGATCAAGAATGGATGGGCACTATCGCTACAGGCATGAATATTCAAGATATTTCTGGTACGAATATCACCTGGGATACGCAGTCACGACATCAAGATGAAATACTGTTTAATACGAAGTTTGGGATATCTTATAATCAGCCCTTGCCAGCATTAGAGTCTGATTTTACAATTGCTTATGATAAAGATTTTGTTTATGATAAGACTGATCATTTTGGGGCTGAATTTAATTATAAAAATAAAGCACAGTTGAGAATGGGCGTTTACGACGGTAATTTTGCAGCAGGCGTTGGGTTATTACTATCTCGGGTAGATGTGGATTACGCTTTTGTGACTAATAATTTGGGTAATACCAATAGAGTAGGGCTGACTTACAAGTTTTAGGAGGAGAAATGAAGCAGTCTTTTATCTTATTACAGCTGATAGTGTTGGTTTTATTACTTGCGTGCTCTGGTGAAGAAGTAACAGGTGTCGACAAAACACCACCATCAAAGCCAATTTTATACAAACACTTGGGCGATACAGGAGATGGCTGGGTCTATCTTGATGAAAGTCAGACAGATAGCCTTTATATCAATGAGTATAATAATGGCATTGATGCCGTTCCTACAGGCAATAAAATCAGAATACATTGGGAACATATACTCGATAAAGATTTGAAGATAATCAGAGTTTTTAGGTTCGCAAGGGGATATCAAGCAATAAAGATAGATTCTTTGGCAGCAGATTATGACGAATATGAAGATCAATTAGTAAATATAGGTGACTTTCCGGCATTGGAGACAGAATGGAATTACTTTATTCAAGCAATAGATCATGCAGGAAATATGTCTATATCAGATACTGTGTCATATAGATTGATCGAAAAAGCAGCATTGCTGTCACCCGCTGATAATGCAAGCTTGATGAATTCTAATATAACCTTTAAGTGGAATAAGGGGCGCGATGTAGAGAAATATAGGTTGCTAATTTTTGATCATATGCAGCAATATTTGTGGCATCGTGATTTGGATGTTTCGCTCGAAGAAAATATAATTGAATTGGAGTATAATTCAAATAATCCTTTACCACAAGGCACGTATTATTGGCGTGTAGATGCCTTTAGAGACCGTATTGAAGGAGGAGATAAATTCTTTAGTGGGTCAGAATCATTGGAAAGGAAGTTTATAATTGAATAAATATTTCTTGACTAAAACACAGTCAAATAAAGAATGCCATTATTACTTTTAGGAGGATATGTGAGAAAAATTATTTTCACTTTACTTTTTGCGAGCTTTATGTCTTTAATATTTGCTCAATCTTTGGGAAGCGGGCTTTCTGGTTCTTCTGCTTATAGCTATTCAGGAACCATGAATGAACAAGATCAACTGAAGATTTTTGTTTATATTTGGGGGCAAGTAAGCAAACCAGGACTTTATATCGTGCCTGATGATACAGACTTAATCACAGTTTTGTCACTTGCTGGAGGTCCTACAGAAAATGCTAAATTAAAGACAATACGTATCGTAAGACAAGATCTGACTAAAGAAAAAGAAATTGTCTGGATTGATTTAAAAAAATATATCGAAGATGAAAATGAAAAGGTTAATATTCCTACTCTGAAGCCTGGTGATACAATTATCGTTTCGGGCACATCATTCTACGCTTTTTCACGAGTTGCAGACTTTTTATCTAAAGTTGCAATAACCTTGGGCGTTTATTCAACAATTAGGGAATTAACAAAATAATTGAGGGCTTATGGATAACAATTTATTAAAAGATCAAGAGGTTTTACACGAAGAAGATATTTCCATAATGGATTATATCAGGATTTTATTCCAATATATAAGTTTGATTATTGGAATTTTTGCTTTTGTAGCAACAGTTACAGTTATTTACACATTTACCCAACCAAAGATCTACCAAGCAACATCAAAGGTGCTTTTAGAAGATAAAAGCGCACCAGGTATGGACTTTATGCTTTATTCGACAGGAGCAGGCAAATCTTCAATCAATAATAATATAGAGATTTTAAAGAGCCGACCAGTTGCAACTCTCGGTTTTCAACTATTGCAAAAATACCCAGATTATGATCTGTTCCCACTGATGAAAAAAGTTGATCAAGATGCTGATTTCGACCCCGTTTCTTCTCTTATTAAAAATATAAAAGTTGAGTCAAAAAGAGAGACAGATATTTTAACAGTTACTTATGAGTCGACCAGCCCAGCTGAAGCTATGATCGTGGTAAACTCAATGGCTGAAGCACTTTTTCAACAAACAACTCAAGTTGCAAGAACTGAATTTACAAATATTAGAGAGTTCTTGGAATCACAGCTTGATGCTATTTCACGTAGATTGCAGAATTCAGAAGAAGAATTGAGAAACTATAAAATAGAGTCTGGTACCTTTTTATTGAGCGAAGAGACAAGAAAGTTGATCGAAAAATCAGCCGATGCTGGTGCTAAATTGCAAGAAGCTCAAGCAGAAATGGAAATTGCTCAGAATAATAGAGACTATTTAATCGATGAATTATCAAAACAGGATACATTATTGGTTGATGTCGGCATGGCTATTTCTACCGCTTATATCGATAAATTGAGAGAAGATTTGGTCAGAAATAAAACAAAAATAATGACACTGATGAATAATAATGACTATCCAGAAGATCACCCAGAAATTGTAAAGCTCAATGCTTCACTTGATAATGCAAAGAAAAGACTTAATGAAGAATTACAAAAAGCTCTTAATATTCGCTCAGGATCATCTGATGTGATGGGTTATAGAAACTCATTAACTTCACGAATTGCAGAAGCAGATATTAGATTGAACATGGCTGTGGCAAAGGTAAATAGCTATCAATTGATCGTTGATGATTATAATAATAGAATGAGCAGCCTACCAGATACAGAATTGGAACTTGCAAGATTACAAAGAAATTATCAAATAGACGAAAGAATACACTTGCTGCTTACTGAAAAATACGAGGACGCAAAAGTTGCTGAACAAGCAAAGATGGGTAATATTCGTATTCTCGATAGAGCTGTTTTGCCTTCAGCACCTATTAAACCAAATAAAAAGATGAACCTCTTGGTAGGCTTTGTCTTAGGACTTGGACTTGGTATTGGTGCCGCAATGATTCTTAATTCAATGGATACAAAAATTAGAACACTTGATGACGTGGAAAGATATATTAAAGTGCCGGTTTTTGGCACAATCCCTTATATGAGTACAAGCGATAATGAAGATGCTCAAGAGATCAGTGAGAAGTCTGGTGAAGAGCTGGTGACAATGCGCGATGAGCAAACTAAAATCTCCGTACGTCTTATCTCGCACTATGCACCTAAATCTCCTGTCGCTGAGGCTTATCGTACTTTGCGTACTAATGTTTTGGCAAAGAAACCACAAGGTCCAGTTGCAATTGTTATTACCAGTTCAGGCGTAAGTGAAGGTAAAACTACAACTTTGGCAAACCTCGCTATTACTCTCGCTCAAATGAAATCTACTGTCTGTCTGGTTGACTTTGACTTGAGACGCCCTATGGTGCACAATGTTTTTGAGCTTGACCGTAATGTCGGTAGCTCGGATTATCTCAGTGATCCAAATGTTAGCATAGATACTATTATCAAGCAATCTGCCGTAGAGAATCTAAGTATTATCACATCTGGCGCCATACCACCAAACCCATCTGAGTTGATTTCCTCTGATCGAGCAGATATGATGATCAAAGAATTAAAAGAAAGATTTGATTATGTATTATTTGACATGCCTCCTGTAATAGCTGTTACAGACTCGATGATTATGGCTAAGAAGGTCGATATGTTGATTCTGGTGATTAGAGTGAATAATACAGAAAAAGGCGTGGTACAAAGAACAAAGACAATGCTTGAAAATATTAATGTAACAATTTCAGGTATCGTTGTAAACGGTATCGTTCATGAGAAATACTATCGTGGTTACAGTTATTACTATTATTACTACTATTACTACTATGGAGAGTCAACAAAGAAAAAGAAAAATGGAATATTCTCAAGATTCTTACGCAAAAGTTAATCTTTTTTTAGACATTATTTCAAGATTGCCAAATGCTTATCATGAGATACTCACAGTGTTTGCTGAGATTGATTTGCATGATAAGTTGAAATTCCTTTTGACAAATAAGCAAGAAATAAAAATATTGTCTAATGTGGAGAATCTTAATAATTCAAATAACTTGATTTATAAGATTGCGATCTATTTACAGAACAGATTTGGTGTAAAAAAAGGTGTTATTGTTAAATTAACTAAAAGAATACCTATTGCCGCAGGCTTGGGAGGCGGAAGTAGCAATGCCGCTACGACTATTCAGGCTCTCTCAAAGCTTTGGGAGCTCGACCTTTCAGAAGAGATTATGCATGAAATTGCTGCTGAATTTGGCAGTGATATCAACTTCTTTTTAAAAGGGGGCACAGCAATAGGCAAAAATAGAGGTGAAGTGCTTGAAGAATGTAGTCAGATTGATTTGAAAAACCTATTATTGGTTAACCCAAATATCTCTATATCAAGCAAGACAGCCTACCAAGCTGTCACAATTAGTCAACCAAGCAATACCTGGAAAGATCTTTTAGAGACCAATGATCCACAGTATTGCTATAATAAATTGGAAGAGGGGCTTTTGTCGCGATACCCAATTATTATGGAAATAAAAAATCAGCTTAATAATCAGGGCGCAAAAAATGCGCTATTGTCTGGTAGCGGACCAACAGTTATAGGCTTTTTTGATAATCCAGAAATATGTAAAAACGCCCAAACCTACTTCAAAGAAAAAGGGTATTGGAGCTATATAACCACAACAAGAAGGAGACAAGAAAAATGAACATTACGGATGTTAAAGTATTCACAAGAGATGCAGAACAACTTAAGGCTTTTGCAAACATTGTTATCGACGATGCTTTTATTATCAAGAACATCAAGGTCATTAACGGAAAAGAAGGTTTATTCGTAGCTATGCCTAGCCAAAAGAACAAACAAGGCGAATATAAAGATATCGCTCACCCTTTAAACACAGAAACTAGAACCCGCATTGAACAATTGATTTTAGACAAATACAACGAAGTTATTGCAGAAGAAAATCAAGCACAAGAATAAGCTGAGATTAAAAATGTTTTCTAAATTAAAACTATTTACTGGTAATGCAAACCCAGACCTGGCAAAGGAAGTCGCTTCCTTTGCTGGGGTACCAATAGGAGACGCAGAAGTATTCAAGTTTTCAAATGATGATACATTTGTAAAAATTAATGATAATGTGCGCGGCACAGATGCATTTATAATCCAATCTACATGTTATCCTGTAAACGACAATATGATGGAATTGCTGATTATGATAGATGCATTAAAGCGAGCTTCTGCACAGCGAATTAGCGTTGTGATACCGTATTATGGATATGCAAGATCTGATAAAAAAGACCAACCACGTGTACCTATCACAGCAAAATTGGTAGCAGACTTGATAACAGTTGCTGGCGCTGATCGCGTGATAACTGTCGATTTGCATGCAGACCAGATACAGGGCTTTTTCAATATACCTGTCGATCACTTATTCTCAATTCCAATCTTTGTTAGATACTTCAAATCTCTGGGAATTGATGAAGCAGACTTAGTCGTTGTATCCCCTGATTCAGGGGGAGCAAATAGAGCAAGAGCGCTCGCAAAAAGACTCAACTGCTCGCTGGCAATAGGTGATAAGAGAAGAACTGGTAATGATGACAATGCAGAAGTTTTGAATGTGATCGGTGATGTAAAAGGAAAAGTAGCAATTTTATTTGACGATATTATCGATACAGGTGGTAGCATGATTAAAATTGCTGGCAAACTGGCTGATTTAGGGGCTGCAAAAATATATGCCGCTTGCGTGCATGGAGTACTCTCTGGCACTGCAGCTGATAAATTAGAAGCATCACCTATCGAAAAGCTTTTCATCACGAATACTATTCCACTATCAGAAAACAACAAAAAATGTAAGAAAATCGTTCAGCTTTCAATTGCTGAACTATTAGCAACCGCAATTAAAAAAATTCACTTGGAAGAATCCATTAGTATTCTTTTTAGATGATCACACCACGGAGGAAAAATGATACTAAACTTAGATGTAGAAAAAAGAACGCTTGGTAAAAAGTCAGACTTGAATAAGTTAAGAAGAGACGGCTTTATTCCTGCTGTTGTTTACTCAAGCGGAGAAAAAGGAACACCTATTACTGTTCCTACTATCGAATTTAATAAGTTGTACAAAAAATCAATCGGAGAAATTGCTATTTTCTATTTAAAAGACGGCAATGATGAGGTACGTGCAATTATTAAAGAAAAACAAATACACCCTGTAACAAGAAAAATCACACATATTGATTTTCTTGAATTACATCCTGGCAAAGAAATATCTCTCGACATACCTATTAACTTTATTGGCACACCTGCCGCTGTTAAAGAAGGAGCTGTTGTGGATATCGCAAGACGTACCTTAAATGCTGCTTGTTTACCAAAATACATTCCTGAAGATATCTCTTTAGATATTACTAATATGGAAGTTGGCGAAACAATCTATTGCAAAGATATCACACTCGAAAACATTCGCTTTAATGAGAATGAAGACTTGGCAATTGTAACTGTCAGTATCCCTCGTTTAGTTGAAGCTGCTGCAGACGAAGCAACCGAAGAAGTTGCTGAAGAAAGCGCTGCAGAATAAGAAATGAAATATATCATCGGCTTAGGTAATCCAGGCTTTGATTATGAAAAAAACCGACATAATATCGGCTTTCTTTTTCTTGATTTTATAGCTGAGAAAGCAAAATGCGATTTTGTTAAAGAAAAGAATTATCAAATTGCTAAAACACGGACCTATGCCCTGATAAAACCGCAAACTTATATGAATAATAGCGGGCTCGTTATCAAATCTTTGATAAACGAACAATTCAATGACATTATTATTATCGTGGACGACATCAATCTACCTTTTGGCTCACTACGCATTAGAGAGCAGGGAGGAGATGGTGGTCATAATGGACTAAAATCAATAATCGAAAATATAAACTCTGATAATTTTACCAGGATCCGTATTGGAGTTGGCAGTCCTGAAAACAAAAAACTTAGTGACTATGTCTTAGAAGACTTCACGCAAGATGAGTTTTCACAGTTAAATGATATTTTTGATTTTGCATATAATTTGATAAAGCAATTTATTCATCGCGATTATCAAACTATGCTCAACTATTACAGTAAAAATAAGAGATCCTATTCTGAACGCTTTCAAGACGATCAGAATCAAAGACCAAAGGAGGAAAATAAATGAAAGCTAAGTACGAATCTATGTATATCGTGGCTCCAGTTTTATCTACTGATGAAGTAGAAAAAGAACAGGAAAAAGTGCTTAAGGTTATTGACGAATTTGAGGGTGAACTGATAAAAACTGATGTTTGGGGAAAGAAAAACCTCGCTTATGAAATTAATAAGTACAAAGAAGGTCATTATTTCATCAACTACTTTATCATGGACACACAAAAAATCAAAGAACTCGAACGTCACTACCGTCTTAATGAAGATATTATTCGTTATAACATTTTAAAACTTGAAGAACTTGATTAGGAGATGAAATGGCAAAGAAGCTGAGATTCCCAAGATTAAACATACTTACACTGAGTGGAAGATTGACACGTGAACCTGAAATTAGGTTTTCAAACAATAGTATGATGATTGCCAAACTGAGTCTTGCTTTTGATAAGATTAAAAAAGACGAATACGGTAATTATCAAAGTATATCAAACTTCATTGATGCAACTGCATTTGGAAAACAAGCTGAGTATTGTAAAGATCAATTACACAAGGGTGCACCTGTTATTGTTGAAGGTGAGCTCGGCATCAATGCTTACACTGATCAATCAGGTAATAATCGTCGATATCCCGAGATTATTATCAATAGAATTCATCTGTTAGAAAGAGAAGATATGCAAGGTGGTTATGCTCAAGGCGCTGATGGTGAAAACTATTCAGAACAAGCAAACGCCCCTGCTGCAAATCAATATCAAAACAATGATCAAGATAATGAATCCGAAGACGATGTACCATTCTAAACAAATAATAATATCGCTTTCAGCGAAATAAGCTAATAACATACAAATTACTGCTATTAGCGCTAATTAAAGAAAAGGAGAAAAAATGGCTTTCGATAAAAGAAGAACACGCTTTAAAAAAAGATCATGCCGTTTTTGCGGTAATAAAGAAATTACTGTTGATTATAAAAATATAGATTTATTAAGAAACTACGTGTCTGAATCAGGTAAAATCGAACCAAGAAGAGCTACTGGAACCTGCGCAAAACACCAAAGACTCGTTTCTAATGAAATCAAAAAAGCCCGTCAAATGGCTTTAATCGCATACGTTGTTGACTAAAAAATGATATTTCTACTTGCTGTTTTTGGAATAATCTTAAGTATTGTTTCGCCAGCGATTGGACTGCTCTTAGTAGTCTCTTTTGCCAATGAAATAAAAGGTGAAACTGTATCAAGAATCGACCTATTTTATAGCACATGGGTTGTGATGAGCGCCATCTTATACTATCTCAAGATAATCGACTTAACTATACTCTTATCAATTACAATCAATGTCGGTTTATTATCATATTTATGTATTCTGATGCTCAAAAGAGAATTTTCTCTTGCCACTATTTTTTCAACTGCATTTGGCATAGCTGGTTTGTCCAGCGTGCTCAAATATGCGTTTTTTAGAGATAAAATAGTGGAGTTGACCAATGAGTCTATAAAAACGATTATGCCGTTTCTTGAGGCTAAATTCGCTCCAGGAACAGAAGAATATCAGACAATTAATGCCTCCAAAGAGATGTTTTTGAAATATAATTATTCTTTTACTGTTTTCACGCTGCTGATAGCTTTATGGATAGCGGTCGTGCTTTTGAATAAAAAGCTAGTAAAGCCCTATTTACTAAGCCGCTATTCAAACAACAATTCCCTAATAGCTGTAGTGATAATCAGTTTAGGTTTAATTATATACGATAAAACGCAAATCGTAGGCATTAATATTTTAATACCTTGTATCGCCCTTTATTTTCTCCAAGGATTATCTATCGTTGGATTCTTCTTTGGAAAACTACTCATAAATTCAAAAATGCTGCTTATAATCGGTATCTTGACCTTACTTATCAATCCATATTTGATTATATTGCTCGCATTTATTGGTTTGGTCGATAGTTGGGCTGACTTAAGAAAATTAAACAAAATGGAGAAAACTCATGAAAATAATACTTATTGAAAATGTTGATAGAGTTGGCACAGCTGGCTCTGTTATAAATGTAAAAGATGGTTTTGCTCGCAATTACTTAATCCCAAAGAAACTTGCAATTCTAGCAACCGCTGGTAATATTAAAAAAGTAGAAGCAATCAAAGCTGATGCTGAAGAAAAACAGAATGTGCTTATTGCTCAATACAAAGAAAATGCTGCTAAAATAGCAAACCTTTCAGCTGAATTCACAAGAAAAGCAGATGAAAACGGGCATTTATTTGGCTCTGTTTCTGAAAATGATATTGTTAATTACTTGCTTGAAAATGGACTAACTGTTCACAAAAGCCACATTGTGATTGCTGAAACTTTAAAAGAAGTTGGCGAATTTTCAGTTAAAGTAAGCTTTACACAAGACATCGTTGCTGATCTTAAAATTGTTATTAATAAAGAATAAGATACGGTGCAAAACCGTATCTTTTTTACTATAATACCCTTATAATAAAAAAGGAGATTTTTATGGCAAAGGAACACTTACAATTTAAAAGCATACTAAACCTAATAGGTGGAATAATCGTACTTTTATTAGCTTTTATTGCACCAAACTACATACTTAATATGTTTAAACCTGAAGTTGTTGATGCATTAATTTCTGCAAATCAAACCATGACAGCTTTTGCTTTGTTTTTCATAACTCTCGTTGTTGTGTTTATCTCAGGTTTATTGATTGCATTTATTAATAAAAACCAAGATAAAATTGCTCTCAAACTTATTGGCATCATTGGTCTAGTAATAATGGCAGCAGCTCCATCTTTGGTTACTTTAGTAGACAGCTCTTTCGAAACCTTAGGTATTATGTATTTTATAGCGTTGATAGTAGCGGTCGGCTCATGGGCAGGCTATGCTTTAATAGTAAGCTTTATCCATAAAGTCAGACGTTCTCAATGAAAAATCTCTGCAGTTCTGCCTACCAGCTTGTCTATGATATTGCCAGGAGAAGTGGCTTGTATGAGTTTGCTCATATTACTTTAACATGGTCGTCAATAGTTGGGAAAATTATGGCTGAACGCTCGTCTATCGTGAAATTGGATCATTCTACATTGTTTGTAAAGACGGCTAACCATGCTTGGATGCAAGAATTTGTTCTCAATAAAGACCATATTCTCCAGTTATTTCACGAAAAAGATATTAATTTTGTAAAGGACATTGTATTCTTTGTATGAAAAAGCATATTAAAATAGCGCCATCTCTTTTGTCTTGCGACTTTGGTAGGATAAAAGAAGAGATTGCCCTCATAGAGTCTACTGATGCTGCAATACTGCATTTAGATGTGATGGACGGGCATTTTGTTCCTAATCTCACCTTTGGTGCTCCAATAATTAAGTATATCAAAAAGTATGCTAAATTGCCTTTGGACGTGCATTTGATGGTCACCAATCCAAATGATTATGTCGAGCCTTTGGCAGAGATTGGGGTGGATTATCTTTCTTTTCATACAGAAACGGAGTTCCATGCAGATCGCCTCATTCATCTTATTAAGAATAATAAAATGAAGGCAGGCATTGTGCTAAATCCAGCAACACATCACAATACAATAGAATATCTCGCTGACATCATTGATTTTGTATTGGTAATGAGTGTAAACCCTGGTTTTGGTGGGCAAAGCTTTATCAATAATTCTTTACAAAAGATAGCAAGAATAAATGATTATCGAGAACTAAATAATCACAGCTTTGAAATCGAAGTGGATGGCGGTGTAAACGATAAAATCGCCCCATTATTAGTAGAGGCTGGCGCCGACATTTTGGTTGCTGGCTCGTACATTTTTAATAGTGATAATTATGCAGAAAAAGTCAGGAGCTTAATGTAATGTTTGCAGATTTGTCAGATAGACTCAATGGCATTTTTAAAACTCTTCGAGGCAGGGGGAAGCTGTCTGAATCGAATATTGAAGACGCTCTAAAAGAAATACGCATGGCTCTATTAGAAGCCGATGTTAACTTTAGAATAGTCAAAAACTTTATCAAAGAAATTCAAGCTCGTGCGCTCGGGCAAGAGGTCATGAAAAGCCTTGAACCTGGGCAGCAAGTCGTCAAAATTGTTCATGAACAACTTATTTCTTTGATGGGCAATGAAGAGTTTAAACTTGATTTTCATAATAATAAATTAACCAAGATAATGTTAGTCGGCTTGCAAGGCTCTGGTAAAACAACTGCTTGTGCTAAGCTTGCTAATTACTTTAGAAAAAAGAGAAGTGCTATTCCATCTTTGGTCGCTTGTGACGTGTATCGCCCAGCAGCTATTCATCAGCTTGAAGTACTTGGCAAGCAGCTGAATGTACCCGTTATTTCAGATACAACCACAAAAGATGTCAAAAAGATTGCAAAGTCTGCTTTGGAATGGGCACAAAAAAACAGTACAAGTTTGATGATCTTCGACACAGCGGGTCGTCTGCATATCGACCAAGATATGATGAAAGAAGTACGTGAGCTTAAAGACTATATTAAGCCTGATTATATCTTTTTCGTAGCAGATGCGATGACTGGTCAAGACGCAGTGAATGTGGCAAAGGAGTTCAATGATTTATTGGCTTTTGATGCTGTCATATTGACCAAACTTGATGGCGATGCCAGAGGCGGTGCTGCTCTTTCTATCAAGGCAGTGACTGATAAGCCTATTGCATTTGTCGGTGTCGGTGAGAAGATTTCAGATCTTGAAGAGTTTTATCCCGACCGTATGGCGTCAAGAATATTAGGTATGGGTGATGTTTTGAGTCTGATCGAGAAAGCGCAAGAGGCTTTTGACGAGAGTGAAGCTGAAAAGCTTGCTAAGAAGATGAAAAAGAATCAATTTACCTTTACAGATTTTCTTGAGCAACTTAATAGTATGAAAAAACTTGGTCCATTAGATCAACTGTTGAAAATGATACCTGGAATTAACCAAAAAATGATGGAACAAGTGAATTTTGATGGCAAACAACTTGCACATATCGAGGCAATTATCCAATCTATGACCATTGCAGAAAGAGAAAAACCTCAGCTTATTAATGGTAGTAGAAGGATAAGAATTGCTAATGGTAGTGGTACCTCTGTGCAGGCTGTTAATCGGCTTTTGAAGCAATTTGACCAGATGAAATCAATGATGAAAAACATGAATGCATCTAAGCTTATGAAAAACTTTAAAATGCCTTTTTAAAAATATTACTTGACGAAAAATCGGTAATTAAAAAATATAAACTTTTAATAATAGTGTGAACTATACAAAGGAGTAGAAATGGTAAAGATTCGTCTTACAAGAATGGGTTCAATCAACAAACCATTCTACCGCATAGTTGCGGTTGATTCTCGTTTAAAAAGAGATGGAAAATATATTGAAAATATTGGGTATTATGACCCAAAACACAATCCTGCAATTGTTAAAATTGATGAGGATTTAGCTCTTAAATGGCTAAAAGTTGGTGCTCAACCTTCAGAAACTGTAAACTCTCTTTTCAGAAATGCTGGCATTTTGAAAAAATGGCATGAAATGAAATACACCAAAAAAGAAGCAGTTGCTCAATAAGTGACTGGAGTTTTTCATGAAAGACTTATTAGAATTTGTAGTAAAAGGTTTAGTCGACGACCCAAGCGAAGTAGCTATCACCGAAACACAAAAAGACGATATCGTGGTTTATGAACTACATGTTTCAAAGCCTGATGTTGGCAAAGTGATCGGCAAAAAAGGGCGTACTGCAAGTGCTATACGTACAATTTTGAAAGCTATTTCCACAAAACAAGGGAAAAAAGTTGAACTTGAAATTATTGAATAATGGAATTAAATGACTTAACGATCATCGGCAAGTTAGGATTTGGTGATATCATAAAGGGATGGATCCCAATAAGACTAAATCCTGACTTCCTTGATTACTTCGAAAGAATAAGCCATTTATTTGTTATCTTTACAGACCATAGAGTGCGATATGTAACTGTTAAAAATGCTAAAATAATTAAAGGCAAACATTATATAAAACTTGTAGAACCTGAAATCATGCTTGAAATCGAAAAACAAACAAATCTACAAGCCGCTATTGATCAGGAAATTATTACAGAGCTCACCAGCGACGAATATTATGACCCTATCGGTATGAAGGTCATGAATAATAATACGCTCTTTGGTGAAATAATCGACTGGTTTAGTAATAATGCGCAAGATGTTTTTGTGGTTAAAGACAATTCTGATAATGAATTGCTGATACCTGATGTTGACGTCTATGTTCAGGATATAGATTATGAAAATAGAATCATCTATACAACAAACATCGAGCAATTACTGAACCTATGATTATAAATGTTTTAACACTCTTCCCTGATTGCTTTTCATCATTTTTATCAGAGAGTATACCAAAAATTGCTATAGAAAAAGAAAAACTAAAAGTCAATTTTATTGATATTAGAGATTTCTCTGGCAATAAACAACGTCAAGTTGACGACTATCCATATGGGGGCGGCTCAGGTATGGTGGTAAAGCCTGAACCCTTGATTGACTCGATTGAGTTTATCCAAAAGGGAAAGAAAATACCTGTTATTTATTTCACACCACAAGGTCGACTTCTTAATCAACAAATAGTCAGACAATACCTCTCGGAACCTGAAATCATCTTGCTCTGCGGTCACTATAAAGAAATAGACCAAAGGGTGCGTGATTATTTCGTAACCGATGAGCTGTCAATTGGCGACTATGTGCTCTCTGGTGGTGAATTACCTGCTATGATCATGATTGATGCTTTGGCACGCCTGCAAGACGGGGTGCTGAGTGACATTGATTCAGCACTGACTGATTCTCATGAAAATGGGCTTTTGGGTCACCCACACTATACACGACCCGCTGATTTAAACGGTATGCAGGTACCAGAGGTTTTATTATCTGGTAATCATAAAAAAATTGATGAATGGCGCCAACAAAAGTCTTTGGAAATAACACAACAAAGAAGATCGGATTTACTCGATAAATGACAAACATTTACTTAGGACTGGTTCATTACCCCGTTACAAATAGAGAAGGCTTGACAGTCATGACATCGATCACTAACCTCGATATCCACGACATTGCCAGATCTTGCATAACTTTTGGCGTAAAGAACTACTTTGTGATTCAGCCAAATAAAAGACAAAAAGAAATATTTGATAGACTTATCAATTTCTGGGAAACTGATATAGCTAAATTTTACAATAAAGATAGGGTAGAAGCCCTGTCGCTAATTCAATTTGAAAATACTATAGATGATACGATACAAAATATAAAATACCAAGATGGATGCGATCCTTTAATAATTACGACAACAGCTGCTATTTTGGATAAACAAATCTCATTTGCGGACTTTCAGAGAGTCATACAAAATGAGAAAAGGCCTGTCTTAATTCTGTTTGGTACAGGTAATGGCTTATCCCCTGAAGTACATCAGAAAGCGGATTATATTTTACAGCCCATAGAAGGTAAAAATAATTATAATCACTTATCTGTTAGAAGTGCGGCAGCTATTGTATTGGATCGAATTACATCTGAAAAATATAAGGAGGAATAAATGGATATCATTCAAATGATTACTAAGGATCAATTACGCACTGATCTTCCTGAATACGGTGTCGGCGACACTGTAAAAGTACACTATAAAATTAAAGAGGGTAACAAAGAAAGAATTCAGATCTTTCAAGGAATAGTTATCCAAAAACGTGGAGCTGGAATCTCAAAAACTTTCACTGTTAGAAAAATATCTGACGGTGTTGCTGTTGAAAGAGTATTTCCACAACATACCCCACTTATCGATAAACTTGAGATTATCCGTTTTGGTCAAGTTAGACGTGCAAAACTATTCTATCTCAGAACAGCTAAAGGTAAAGCTGCTCGTATTAAAGAAAGAAGAAGAGCCCAATAACCCATATTCGCAGACTTTTCTGCAGAAAAAAAGATTTAAGCCACTTGAATTTATCAGGTGGCTTTTTTAATGTATAATGATTTTACAGTATATCGCACTTTGATCTGGCTGCTCTCAAATCTCCAAAATATCTGACTAATGAGTAAAGCAGAATCAATGATAAAAAACATCCCCCTCTATATATATAGGGCTTACAAAACGGTGTTTTTTGAAAACTATTTTCACCTAAATCAGCAGATGGCTACTACGAGCGGGTTTAGAGGTGATTTTTTTTTCAACAAATATCTTTAGTTAGCTCAAGTCTGTAAAACAAATTAAATATCAAGCCATACTCTTGATGTGCACAGCTGTGTTTTAATATTATAGAGTTGAAAGATTGATGTTAGTGAATTGAAAAGTTGCATTTTCAATCAATTATATTATATTGTATAAAGGAAAAGGAGACAGTTATGAATAAATCACCAAAACAATTATCATTAGAAAATAAAATATTAGAGCATTTAAAAGGAAAATCTTTACAAGCTGCAGAGATATTATTTGCAGACGAAGAGTTGCAAGCAATGCAAGACTATGCTAATAATGTATCGATCAAGCGTCTCGGCTATAATGATCATGGTCCTGTGCACATGAGAAAGGCTGCACTAAACTCTCTTAAAATGTTCAATCTCTTAGAAAATAGGGGCGTCAAAATGAGCTTAGAGAAGGAAGGGATAGCTCTTCAAGAAGACTCTCTGCTGGCGGTGTTTGTAGCCTCATTATTACACGATTTGGGTATGACAGTGACACGAGATACTCATGAGATTTTGGGCTTAGAGCTTGCTCGTCCATTTATCGAAAAGGTATTAAATGCAGTTTACACAAATGAAGAAGTTGCCACCAAGGTTGCTGTTCGTGCAATTATCCAGGAATCAATTTTCGGTCATATGGCTACCCGTAAAGTTCATTCCATCGAAGCGGGGCTCGTACTTGTCGGTGATGGTAGTGATATGGAACATGGCAGAGCGAGAATCACAGCCCTTTTGAGCGAAAAGCCTCGCATTGGCGACATTCATAAGTATTCTTCTACTGCGATTGACAAGGTTATTATTGATCAAGGGGAAGTGAAACCAATTCGTATCTTAGTAAAAATGAATCAGTCAGCTGGAATATTCCAGGTAGAAGAAGTCTTGTATCCAAAAATTGCATCCAGCCCTATCAAAGAGTATATCGAACTGTATGGTCAAGTTGAAGAAGAGGAATTGTTGAAATATATGTAAAATATCTCATGAAATATTTACATATTATATAATAGAAATAAAGATGATGTAGGCTGCAAATAGAAGTGAAATACCGTCTCTTCTATTGTTTATTTCTTTAAAAACTTGTCCATATAAGAAGGTTCGCCCCATGTACATATAGCCCAGATGATTAAAATTATTATGGGTAACAATATTATAAAAGCTACTAGCCAAACCATATCGCCCTCCTTCACTAATAAGATAATTGAAATGAAATAATGTGCAAGAATTTAATTAGACAAATTTATCTTATATTTTTTTATTATACATTGCTTTTCAGTATTCGATGCATTGGTCTTGAAGTGACCGAAGGCAATTAAAAAAGCTCGACCCTAAAGAAAGAGTCGAGCTTATTGTTGCAATTTACGCTTATATTTTAAATGCTGCTACCATTGATTTCATATTTTCTGCAATATTATGTAAATCTGTAGAAGCCTGTTTAGTAAGCTGAGCGTTATTTGAGGTTGTCTCAAGATGTGTTGTCATTTCTATAATATTTTGGGTTACCTCATTGATTCCTCTACTGATTTCCAAAGTGTTTTTAGTTATTTCTTGTACTCCAAGCGAGACTTGCGCACTACTACTTGCTATATCTTTTGCTGCACCTGCTGATTCAGTTGAGCTATTTGACATACCTTCAATACCGCTTGTAGCTTGGTTTGCTTCATTTGCAATATTCTTTGAATAATCAACAACTTTTGAAATTTTGGTTTCAACATCTTTAGCATTTTCAGACATTCGCATTGTTGAGCTTGAAATCTCGCTGGTAGCGATATTTTGCTCTTTGATATTCCTTGCGATTAGTGAGTTGATTTTATTTAATTGATCAATGATCTCAACGACATTTGCTATTGAATTACTTGATTCTTCTGCAGAATTCTGAATCATAGTTACTTGTTCTGCAATATTTGCCGTTGCATCAGCAGTTTGTTTTGCCAAAGTTTTAACTTCATTAGCGACAACCGCAAAGCCTTTGCCAGCATCGCCTGCACTTGCTGCTTCGATTGTAGCGTTTAAAGCAAGCATATTTGTTTGATCAGCAATGTCATTAATTAACATGATAATTTTGCCGATTTCATTAGAAAGGTTTCTCATTGTTGTCATTACTGTTGTTGCTGCCTGTGCTTCTTTATTTGCCTTATTTGAAATCAATGAAGCATCGCCTGTATTCTTCGCAATTTCTGCAAGTGTATTATTCATTTCTTCGATTGCCGAAGCCACGCTGTCTATTTCTTTCACTAACATATTTACTGAACCACCAGCTTCTTGAATATCGCCTTCAAGATCATTCAATTCTTTAATTGTCTTTGTAACATTCGCTCCTGTATGGTGACAAGCATTTGCTACATAGTTTACAGCGCCAGAAAGCTGCTCAATTGCTGATGCTACAGAAGAGACAGACGTACTTGATTCCTCTGCCGCTGATGCAATTACTTGTGCGTTCTCATTGATCACTTCGGTTGCTGCCGATACTTGCACCGATTGTTTGAGCATCTGATCTGTATTGGTCACAAACTGTTCAGAAACTTTACTCAATTCTTCGCTCTTTGTAAAGAGGTTGTCAGAGTTATCAGCAATAGTCTTGATCAGTCCATGTATTGTTTCAATAAAATTGTTAAAATACGTAGCCAATTCACCCATTTCGTCTTGATTTTTTATCTTAAGTCTTTTGGTTAAATCGCCATTCCCTTCAGATATATCCTTGAGCATATCTGTCGTTGTTTGAATAGGTTTGAGAAGTCTTTCCAAAAAGAAATAGGTAATAATTCCAATTAAAATAAACCCAATAATACTAATAATTGAGAGGAAATAAATAGAGATCTTTATATTCTTATCAATTAAAATATTCACATCATCTTGCGGTATCCCAACAAAAAGAATACCAATTACTTCTTTCCCTTCTGACAATAATGGCTTATAGCCTGTCATATAAGGCTTGCCAAGAATATTAGCATTGCCAATAAAGGTCTTACCTGTGCTTACATCGGGATAAGCAGCACTATCCAAACCCAGCATTGTTCCAACTGCTCTATCACCATTTTCTTGACGAATACACGTACTAATTCGTTTATAATCTTTGTCTTCTTTAACAAAGATTGTTGCTACAATGCCAAGCTCATTATGTAAAGCATCCACCATTTCAAAGTTACCATCAACTGATATGCCTTCATTATCAACGAGCGTGCCATATTCATAGGTTAAACTGCCGTGATATTGTTGCAAATAAACGGATGCTGAATTTAAGTCGCCTTCGAGTTTGCTTAACAGAGCCTCATATGAGATTTCATCTGATAGAATTTTCATTCTATAGATACTGGTTAGAGAAAGAATAATACCAAAAAACAACAAGAATAAAAGAGTTGAAAGTATCACCTTGGTCTTAATTTTCATTTTTTCCATCATGTCCTCCTTAAGGTTTTTATTTTGATATGAATTTAAATCTATAATTGCGATAAATTAAAAGACTTAAATACTTGTTCTTTATAGAATATATTTTTTGAAATTGTCTTTTAAAAGACAGTAAATGTACTGGCTTTCTGAAATAATTTTTAAATCCGACATTATATACTACAGATTTTTGACTAAATAATAGTTTTATATAAGTAACAAGATCAAGAATATTAAAAAACTTGCGTGTATGTTTATAAGTAAAAGAATGAGTGTGAGTTAAAGCACAAGGCAACATTATAACAGCCTTCTGTGCTCTACCAGCACAATCTTTGCACATTATTGCCAAAATTCTTAACCTCCTATATATGTATTTTAGAATATAAACGAATCCAATATATAATTGATTTCACAGTTGTCAATTGAAATATTCATTTATAACAACGTTGAGACCTTTGATTTAGAAATTTACAAAAAAAGTGAGAATATAATGCCCTAATTTAAGCTAAATCTATACCTTTTTGTC
>Ga0208694_1000558_pt1 | contig 54458 bp, 65 predicted proteins | sample AD_UKC078_MetaG_FD_184442 | JGI IMG/M metagenome (GOLD analysis project Ga0208694, IMG submission 184442) | Active sludge microbial communities of municipal wastewater-treating anaerobic digesters from USA - AD_UKC078_MetaG (SPAdes) (version 2) | ecosystem: Engineered > Bioreactor > Anaerobic >...
CCTTGGTAAGGAAGAGGTGCCCGGTTCAATCCCGGGCGTGGGCTTCATCTATGGGCTTGTGCAGAGAAAAAAACTATTAAGGGGGACTGCCGATGGCTAAGGAGACATTCAAGAGGACGAAGCCGCATGTGAACGTGGGTACGATTGGTCATATAGATCATGGTAAGACGACGTTGACGGCTGCGATAACGAAGCATTTAGCGAAGAAGGGTTTATCGGAGTATGTGGCGTATGATCAGATAGACAAGGCGCCGGAGGAGAAGGAGCGTGGTATAACGATCAACACGTCGCATGTTGAGTATCAGACGGCGACGCGTCATTATGCTCACATCGATTGTCCTGGTCATGCTGACTATATCAAGAACATGATTACGGGTGCAGCGCAGATGGACGGTGCGATATTGGTGGTAGCGGCCAGTGATGGTCCGATGCCACAGACGCGCGAGCACATTTTATTGGCCAAGCAGGTGAACGTGCCTGCGATTGTGGTATTTATGAACAAGGTGGATCAGGTGGACGATCCTGAGTTGCTTGAGTTGGTAGAGCTTGAGCTTCGGGAGTTGTTGAGTGCGTATGATTTTCCTGGAGATGAGATACCGATTGTCAAGGGCAGTGCGTTGAAGGCTTTAGAGAGTGATGATCCTGATTCTGCGGAGGTCAAGTGTATCTTTGAGTTGATGGATGCGGTTGACAGTTACATACCTGAGCCCACGCGGGATGTTGACAAGCCGTTTTTGATGCCTGTTGAGGACATATTCACGATCAGCGGGCGGGGCACGGTGGTGACGGGTCGTGTTGAGCGTGGGATCATCAAGACGGGAGAGGAGATTGAGATTATTGGGATCAGGCCGACGACCAAGACGGTATGTACGGGTGTTGAGATGTTTCGCAAGACCTTGGATGAGGGCAGGGCGGGCGACAACATAGGGGTGTTGCTTCGTGGTACGAAGCGAGACGATGTTGAGCGTGGTCAGGTGGTGGCGCATCCTGGGTCGATCATGCCGCACACGCATTTTTCTGCGGAGGTGTATGTTTTGAAGAAGGAAGAGGGTGGTCGTCACACGCCGTTTTTCACGGGATATCGTCCGCAGTTTTATTTTCGGACCACGGATGTGACGGGCGACGTCAAGCTGCCCGAGGGTGTGGAGATGGTGATGCCTGGTGACAACATCACGATGGAGGTGAAGCTCATCCAGCCCATTGCCATGGACGAGGGCTTACGGTTTGCCATCAGAGAAGGCGGCAGAACCGTGGCCTCCGGCGTCATCGTCAAGGTCATCGAGTAGAGAACAGGTAGGAAGCTACATGAGAGATGCCATTACCTTAGCGTGCACAGAGTGCAAGAGGCGCAACTATATGTCCTCCCGCAACAAGAAAAAGAACACGGAAAAGCTGGAGATCAAGAAATACTGCGCGTTCTGCCGTACGCACACCGTGCATAAAGAGACAAAGTAGGAATAAATAAAGATTATGCGTGCAGGCCAGTAGCTCTAATTGGCAGAGCGCCGGACTCCAAATCCGGATGCTGGGGGTTCGAGTCCCTCCTGGCCTGCCAATTTGGTTGGGTAAAAGAAAGATGGAAAAAATCGAAGCCGTAAAGACATACCTGAAGGAAGTCAGGGCCGAATTGAACAAGGTCACCTGGACCGGCAGAAAGGAAATCGTGAGCGGGACCATTGCGGTGCTCATCTTAAGCGCCGTGGTGTCCATTTTTCTGTGGGTCATCGATTTCGGCCTCTCCCAAGTGGTCAGGCTTGTGCTGAGTTGATCGTATGCAGGAAAATCTCGAACACAAGTGGTACGTCGTCCATACGCATTCGAACTACGAGCACAAGGCCAAGAGATCTCTTGAGGAAAGGGTGAAGGCCTTTCACGTGGAGGACTATTTTTCCGGCATCCTGGTTCCTTCCGAACAGGAGCAGAAAGCGGCGCCGGGGAAGAAGAAATCCGCGGGAAGGCGATATTTCCCCGGATATATCCTCGTGCGCATGGCGCTCACCGACAAGACCTGGCACGTGGTGATGAACACCCCGAAGGTCACGGGGTTCGTAGGAGGCAGGACATCGCCTTCCACCATCCCGGATGCCGAGGTGGAGAACTTGAAATCCCAGCTCGAAGAAGGGATCGAGAGCCGCGCATACCAGAGCGAGTTCAGCGTCGGCGATCAGGTCATCGTCAACGAGGGCCCGTTCCAGAACTTCAGCGGCGTGGTGGACGATACCAAGCCGGACAAGGGCAAGGTCAGGGTGCTGGTGAGCATATTCGGCAGGTCCACGCCGGTTGAGCTGAATTTTGATCAGATAACCAAGAAATAGACCCAAGGGGTAACACATGGCGAAAAAAAATGTCGTAGCGAAAATTAAGATTCATATACCCGCAGGCGAAGCAAAACCTTCTCCCCCTGTCGGACCGGCGCTGGGGCAGCACGGGGTGAACATCATGGAGTTTTGCAAGGCGTTCAATGCCGCCACTGACAAGCAGCGGGGGTTCAAAATCCCGGTGGAGATCTCGGTCTATCAGGACCGCTCCTTTACCTTCATCACCAAGAGTCCGCCCGCATCCACCCTGCTGATCAAGGCTGCCGGCATCGACAATGGCTCACCCACTCCCAACAAGGACAAGGTGGCGAAGCTCACCAGGGACCAGCTCAAGGACATCGCCACGCAGAAGATGAAAGATCTCAATACCGATGACATGGACCAGGCTATCAGGATCATAGCCGGTACTGCCCGGAGCATGGGTATTGATATCGTTGACTGAAGGAGAAGTGAGCAATGGCGAAAAATGGGAAAAAATACGTTGAGGTGAAGAAGAAGATCGATCCTCAGAAAAAATATACGGTGGAGGATGCGCTGGGCCTCGTCCTGGAAAGCGCCTATGCCAAGTTCGACGAAAGCGTGGATGTCGCCTTGAGGCTTGGGGTCGACCCGCGCCATGCCGATCAGATGGTCCGCGGATCAATCGTCCTGCCCCACGGCACCGGAAAAACCACCCGGGTCCTCGTGTTCGCCAAGGGCGAAAAGGTCAAGGAGGCAGAGGAAGCAGGCGCCGACTTTGTGGGCGCCGAGGACATGGCCGAGAAAATCCAGGGTGGTTGGCTCGAGTTCGACAAGGTGATCGCCACTCCCGACATGATGGGCACGGTCGGCAAGCTCGGCCGGATCCTGGGCCCCCGCGGCATGATGCCCAACCCCAAGCTCGGCACCGTGACCTTCGAGGTGGCCAAGGCCGTAGGCGAGATGAAAGCGGGCCGGGTGGACTTCCGGGTAGACAAGGTGGGAATCGTTCACTGCTCGGTGGGCAAGGTCTCCTTCGGCAGTGACAAGATACTGGACAATCTGAAAGCTCTCCTCGAAATCGTCCTCAAGCTCAAACCGTCATCAAGCAAGGGTACGTATCTCAAAAGTGTCGCGCTGTCGAGCACGATGGGTCCCGGAGTAAAGATAGACCCGGTCGAGGTTCCGCAGTTGCTGAAGTAGCAAGGCAAAGCATCCTGGTCAAAGACAGCGGGTGTCCGCCTTCTTTATTTAAGGAGGCGGACTTAAAGCGTTTGCCCGCCGAGATCTGGGAATTCCCCGGCACCCTTTGACAGGATAGACCATAAAAGAAAGGGGTGAGGTATTTCATTGAAGAGAGAAGACAAAGAAGTACTCGTAAACCGGTTGCATGACGAGCTGGGCCAGTCCCAGGCGGTGTTCGTCACCGATTACATGGGACTCAACGTGGAAAAGATGACCCGGCTGCGAAAGAACATCAAGGACGCAGGCGGGAAGTATCAGGTGGTCAAGAACACCCTGTTGAGCAGGGCGGCCCAGGAAACGCCCGTCGCGAAGCTCGATGCTTCGTTTGCGGGGCCCACGGCCATTGCGATTGCACTGGGCGACCCGGTTTCAATCGCCAAGGCCCTGGTGAATTTCGCCAGGGAAAACGAGCAGCTCGGTCTTCAGGGAGGCGTCCTCGGAGGCAAGCTCCTGGACGAGAACGGCATTCAGTCGCTCGCCAAGATGCCGCCTAAGGAAGTGCTCCTGGCCAAGATGCTCGGATCCCTCAATGCGCCCGTCAGCAACTTTGTCGGGGTGTTTGCCGCGGTGCTGCGGCAGCTTGTGTATGTGCTCAAGGCAGTTGAAGATCAGAAAAGACAAGGAGAGTAAGAAAAATGGCTGAGATTACGCGTGAAGATGTAGTCAAATATATTGAGAACATGACGGTCCTGGAGCTTGCGGATTTCGTGAAAGAGCTCGAGGAAAAGTTCGGCGTGAGCGCTGCGGCCCCCGTGGCGGCAGTGGCGGCCGCTCCGGCCGGCGGCGCGGCTCCGGCTGCCGAGGCTGCCGAGGAGAAGACCGAGTTCGACGTGGTCCTCAAAGAAGCAGGGGCACAGAAGATCCAGGTCATCAAGGTGGTCCGGTCCCTGACCGACCTCGGGCTCAAGGAAGCCAAGGAGGCTGTCGAAGGCGCGCCCACACCCATCAAGACGAACATTTCCAAGGAAGATGCTGAAGACGCGAAGAAGAAACTGGAAGAAGTCGGCGCTGTTGTGGAGATCAAGTAGCGACCGGTCTTCAAGAATATTATTCGGGGTTGGGTTTCTCCAGCCCCTTTCCGTACTTATTTTGACATATTGAAATAGTGAGTAAAACCCAAATCAAAAAAGGAAGACTGTAGATGATAGAACAAATCCTTTTGGACCCACAATTAAGGCGGAAGAGTTTCGCAAAGAGAGAAGAGATCCTCGAAATACCCGACCTGGTCGAGTTGCCGAAGAAATCGTACAGCGCCTTCCTGCAGAAGGACATTCCGCCGGAAAAAAGGAAAGATATCGGTCTTCAGACGGTATTCAAATCAGTTTTCCCCATCAAGGACTTCAATGAGGACGCCTCTCTGGAATTCGTCGAATACCGGCTCGGGGAACCGAAGTATGATATCGACGAGTGCATCCAGAAGGGGATGACCTATGCCGCATCTGTGACACTCAAAGTACGTCTCGTGGTCTGGGACCGCGACGAAGAGACCGGGACTCAGAGCATTCGCGATATCAAGGAGCAGGAGGTGTATTTCGGCGAAATACCGCTGATGACCCCGAGCTCCACCTTTATCATAAACGGAACCGAGCGGGTGATCGTCTCTCAGCTTCACCGCTCGCCGGGAATATTTTTTGACAAGGCCACGGCCCGGGCCCAGTCGGGCGGACGAGTGCTCTATTCCGCACGCATCATCCCGGCCCGAGGTTCGTGGATCGATCTGGACTTCGACACCAAGGGCATCCTCTACCTGAGAATCGACCGCAGGCGGAAGATGCCGGTCACCACCCTGCTCAAGGCCATGGGTTTCTCCAATCAAGAGATCCTGGGAATGTACTATCCCAGCCACCGGTTCGAGTTTACCGAAGGCAAGGTGCTCAGGCACGTGGACATCGGGAACATGAAAGGCATGAAGGTGGACACCGACATCAGGATCAAGGACACCGAGGAGGTCGTGCTCAAGGCGGGCCGCAAGGTGACTCCCAAGCTCATCAAGAAGATGCAGGGAATTGAGATCGAGCCCGTGGCCCAGGAAGAAGACGATCTGCTGGGCAAGATCCTGGCCGAAGACATCGTGAATGCCTCCACCGGCGAGATCATCGCGGATGCCAACGACGAGATCACCCGGGAGCTTCTCGACCAGATCCATGGCCAGGAGATCACCGAGGTCAGGACCGTCTATTTCGACGAGGTGGGCTACAGCTCGTCTCTGAGCAAGACGCTCGCCCTTGACAAGGTGGACACCTCGGAAGAGGCCATCATCGAGATCTACCGGAGGCTCAGGCCCTCCAACCCGCCCACGCTGGAGATCGCCACCAACTTCTTCGATAATCTGTTTTTCAATCCTGCATACTATGACCTTTCCCGGGTCGGCCGGATGAAGATCAACCAAAAGCTGGGCGTCTCTGATGAAGAGGCCCCGCTCGATATGACCGTGCTCAGGAAAGAGGACATCCTCTACACCGTACACTACCTGCTCGAGCTCAAGGACGGCGTGCAGGGCAGATCGGTCGACGACATCGACCACATGTCCAACCGCCGGGTGCGCTCGGTGGGCGAGCTGCTGGAAAACCAGTACCGCATCGGCCTGGTGAGGATGGAGCGGGCTATCAAGGAGCGCATGAGCCTTCAGGATGTGGAGACCATGATGCCCAACAACCTCATCAACCCCAAGCCTGTGAGCGCGGTGATCCGGGAGTTCTTCGGTTCGGGACAGCTCAGCCAGTTCATGGACCAGACCAACCCGCTTTCGGCCATCACCCACAAGCGGAGGCTCTCGGCCCTGGGCCCCGGAGGGCTCACCAGGGAGCGGGCCGTGTTCGAGGTGCGCGACGTTCATCCGTCCCACTACGGCCGCGTCTGCCCTATTGAGACCCCGGAAGGACCGAACATCGGGCTGATCGTGTCGCTCTCCACCTATGCCAAGGTCAACGAGTTCGGGTTCATCGAGACCCCGTATTATCTCGTGAAAGACGGCATGGTGACCGGCGAGATCCGTTACCTGAGCGCCATCGAGGAGGACCACGAGGTCATCGTGCAGGCCACCGAGCCGCTCGACGAGCACGGGCGCATCGTCGCCGACATGGTGAGGGTGCGGGTGCGCAACGGCGAGTACAGTACCGCGACCCGCGAGCAGGTGACCCTCATGGACGTGGCCACCAACCAGCTCTTCTCGGTTTCGGCCAACCTGGTCCCCTTCCTCGAGCACGATGATGCAAACCGTGCGCTCATGGGCGCGAACATGCAGCGTCAGGCCGTTCCGCTCCTGTTCCCCAAGCCCCCGATGATCGGCACCGGCATGGAACAGGTGGTCGCTCGCGACTCGGGCGTGTGCGTCGTTGCCAGGCGCTCGGGGACCGTGCAGGACGTGGATAGTGAGCGGATCGTGATCATGGCCGAGGACGTAGGCGATGATTTCAACGATACCGGCATCGATATCTACCGGCTCATCAAGTTCAAGCGTGCCAACCAGAACACGTCCTTCAACCAGAAGCCCATTGTCAAGAAGGGCCAGGAGGTCAGGAAAGGCGAGATCATTGCGGACGGTCCGGCCACCAAGGACGGCGAACTCGCTCTGGGAAGGAACCTGACCGTGGCGTTCATGCCCTGGGGCGGGTACAACTATGAAGACGCGATCCTGATCAGCGAGCGCGTCGTGAAGGAAGACTTCTACACCTCGGTGCACATTGAGCAGTTCGAGGTCATGGCCCGCGATGTGAAGCTCGGCAGTGAAGAGATCACCCGTGACATCCCCAATGCCGGAGAAGAGGCCTTGAAAGACCTCGACGAGTCCGGGATCGTACGCATCGGCGCCGAGGTGAAGCCCGGCGATATCCTCGTGGGCAAGGTCACGCCCAAGGGTGAGACCCAGCTCTCCCCCGAGGAGAAGCTCCTGAGGGCCATCTTCGGTGAAAAGGCCAGCGAGGTCAAGGACAGCTCGCTCAGGGTGCCGCCCGGAATCGAGGGCACTGTGATCGACGCCCGGGTGTTCAACCGCCGGGGCCAGGAAAAGGACGAGCGGACCCTGCAGATCGAGGAAAAGGAGATCGAGGATCTCAAGAAGGACCAGGAAGACGAGGTCGCGATCATCACCGATGCGGCCAGGAGCAGGCTGGAGAGGCTCATGACGGGCAAGAAGCTCGCCGGCCCCCTGCTCTCCCACCTGGGCGACACCGTGATCGCCAAGAGCGGGGCCGCGATCACCGCGAACATGCTCACCGATCTCTCCATCGACGATTTCAAGGACATCCGCATCGCCGACGGTGAGGACACCGAGACCCAGGTTGAAGAGATCATCTCCATGCTCGACAACCAGAAGCGGCTCATCAACGACTTCTACGACTCCAAGATCGAAAAGCTCAGCGCCGGCGACGATCTGCCGCCCGGCGTCAACAAGATGGTCAAGGTCTACGTGGCCATCAAGCGCAAGCTCTCGGTCGGCGACAAGATGGCGGGCAGGCACGGAAACAAGGGAGTCATCTCCCGCATCCTGCCAGAAGAGGACATGCCCTTCTTCGCAGACGGCCGCCCCGTGGACATCGTGCTCAACCCGCTGGGCGTTCCCTCGCGTATGAACGTGGGACAGGTTCTGGAGACCCATCTGGGTTGGGGCGTCAAGGGCATCGGCGACGCCCTCAACCGGATGATCGAAAAAGAACTCGACGAAAACGAGCTGAAGTCCATGCTCAAGAAGTTCTATACCTCGAAAAAGGTCCGCAAGATCATGGATCAGAGCTCGCGGGAAGAACTGATGGAGTTTGCCCGGGCGATCCGCGATGAGGGTCTCACCGTGGGCGTGCCCGTGTTCGACTCGGCCAACGAGCAGGAGATTCAGGATATGATGCATATTTCCGGAATCAACGACAGTGGACGGGTTGTTCTGCACGACGGCAGGAGCGGCGAGCCGTTCGACAGCAAGGTAAGCGTGGGCGTGATGTACATGCTCAAGCTGCACCACCTGGTGGATGACAAGATTCACGCCAGGTCCATCGGCCCCTACTCGCTCGTGACCCAGCAGCCGCTGGGCGGCAAGGCACAGTTCGGCGGCCAGCGGCTCGGCGAGATGGAGGTGTGGGCCATCGAGGCATATGGCGCCGCCTATTCACTCCAGGAGTTCCTCACCGTCAAGTCGGACGACGTGGCCGGGAGGACCCGGATGTACGAGTCCATCGTGAAGGGACAGCACGAGCTCGAGCCCGGCATCCCCGAATCGTTCAATGTTCTCACCAGAGAACTCAAGAGCCTTGGCCTGGACATCGGACTGATCGAAGGCCAGGGACAGCACTAAGCAAAGGAGAAAAAGATTGGAAGACCTGTATAGCTATTTTGAAAAACCGAAAGACCCTTCCAACTACATGGCTGTTCGGATCGGCCTTGCTTCTCCTGAAAAGATCCTGGCATGGTCGTACGGAGAGGTAAAGAAGCCGGAGACCATCAACTACCGGACCTTCAAGCCCGAGCGTGACGGACTCTTCTGCGCCAGGATCTTCGGGCCGATCAAGAGCTACGAGTGCATCTGCGGCAAGTACAAGCGTATGAAGCATCGCGGCGTCGTGTGCGAGAAATGTAACGTCGAGGTCATCGACTCCCGTGTACGGAGAGAAAGGCTCGGTCATATCGAGCTGGCCACTCCGGTGGCGCATATCTGGTTTTTGAAGAGCCTGCCCAGCAAGATCGGGGCCCTGCTCGACCTCTCCATCAAGGAGCTCGAGCGGGTGCTCTATTTCGAGAGCTACATCGTGACCGATCCCAAGGATGCCCCGCTGCACAAGGGTGAGCTGCTTACCGAGGACAAGTTCCGCGCCAGTGTGGACAAGCACGGAATCGGCAGCTTTGTCGCCAAGATGGGCGCCGAGGCGATTGACGACCTTATCAAGGACCAGGATATTCTCGGGCTCTCGGTCACGCTCAGAGAGGAGATTACGAGCACCAAGAGCGAGGCCAAGAAAAAGAAGCTGAGCAGGCGCTTGAGGATGGTCAATGTCTTCAAGGGAATCGACCCGGCAGATCTCATGGCCTTTATTGAGGACCGGTTTCATCTGGAAAAGGACGAGCAGTTCCGGCGGGCGTTGGGAGAAATCCTTACCGAGTGCCGGAAGATCGCCAAGCGGTGGGGAGAGGCCCCGAGCTATGCGGAGAAGAAGGCCATCATCCCCAAGGTCAACGAGGTGATCGAACGGCTGGTTGATTCTCGCAGGCTCACCCACGACGAGATCGACTACCTCAAGCCCTGGCAGGACCCTTCGTGGATGATCCTCAAAGTCATCCCGGTGCTGCCTCCGGATTTGAGGCCGCTGGTGCCCCTGGACGGCGGGCGCTTCGCGACCTCGGACTTGAACGATCTCTATCGCAGGGTCATCAACCGGAACAATCGGTTGAAGAGGCTCATGGAGCTCAATGCGCCCGACATCATCCTGCGCAACGAAAAGAGGATGCTCCAGGAGGCAGTGGACGTGCTCTTCGACAACGGTCGCAGAGGCAGGGTCATCACCGGCGCCAACCGCAGGCCCTTGAAGTCGCTTTCCGACATGCTCAAAGGAAAGCAGGGGCGCTTCCGGCAGAACCTTCTGGGCAAGCGCGTGGACTACTCCGGGCGCTCGGTCATCACGGCCGGTCCGGACTTGAGGCTGCACCAGTGCGGTCTGCCCAAGAAGATGGCCATCGAGCTCTTCAAACCGTTCATCTACAACCGCCTGGAGACCAAGGGGCACGTGAGCACCATCAAGAGCGCAAAGAGGCTTGTGGAGGCGGAAACGCCCGAGGTCTGGGAATGCCTGGCCGAAGTGGTCCAGGAGTACCCGGTGATGCTCAACCGCGCTCCCACCCTGCACAGGCTCGGCATCCAGGCCTTTGAGCCCATCCTCATCGAGGGCAAGGCCATCCAGCTCCATCCGTTGGTCTGCCCGGCCTTCAACGCCGATTTTGACGGCGACCAGATGGCGGTGCATGTGCCGCTTTCGGTGGAAGCCCAGGTCGAGGCACGGGTGCTCATGATGTCTACGAACAACATCCTCTCTCCGGCGCACGGCAAGCCCATCATCGTGCCCACCCAGGACATCGTGCTCGGGGTATACTACCTCACGCGCGACAAACCCCTGGCCAAGGGCGAGGGCATGATCTTCTTCGGGCCTGAAGAGGTGAGGGCGGCCCATGATGCGGGAGTGGTGTCCATTCATGCAAAGATCAAGGTGCGCATGGACGGCAAGTACCACGATACCACGGCGGGACGGGTCATCTTCAACGAGATCGTACCCGAGGAGATCCCCTTCGAGACAATCAACCGGCCCATGACCAAGAAGGCCCTGGCGGACCTCGTGGATGTCTGCTTCCGGGCGGCCGGCGACAAAAACACGGTTCTGCTGGCCGACCGGATCAAGGACCTGGGCTATTACTACGCCACCAAGGCGGGCATCTCGATCGGCATCGAGGACATGCTCGTCCCGGCGTCCAAGCCGCGCATCATCGACAAGGCAAAGGAGGACGTGACCCAGATCATCACCCAGTACAACGAGGGCCTCATCACCGACGGCGAGCGCTACAACAAGATCGTGGACATCTGGACCAAGGTCACGGACCACGTAGCCTCCGACATGATGGACACCATCAAGACCGACACGGTCACCTATCCGGACGGGCGCAGTGAGGAGATCCCTTCGTTCAACCCCATCTTCATGATGGCGGACTCGGGCGCCAGGGGCTCGGCCCAGCAGATCAGGCAGCTGGCGGGCATCAGGGGTCTGATGGCCAAACCCTCGGGCGAGATCATCGAGACCCCCATCGAGTCGAACTTCCGTGAAGGTCTCGATGTCCTGGAATACTTCATCTCCACCCACGGTGCGAGAAAGGGTCTGGCCGACACCGCTCTAAAGACCGCGAACTCGGGCTATCTCACCAGGCGGCTCGTGGACGTGGCCCATGACGTGGTGATCACCGAAGAGGACTGCGGCACCTTAGACGGCATCGAGATGGAGGCCCTGGTTGAGGGCGGCGAGATCATCCAGACCCTGGGCGAGAGAATTCTGGGCAGGGTGGCGCTCGACGATGTGTCCGATCCCTATTCCGGAGAGATCCTGGTTCCGGCGAACACCATGATCGACGAGGCCCACGTGGCCGGGATCGAGGATGTGGGCCTGGAGCACGTGGTGATCCGCTCGGCCCTTGCGTGCCGGTCCAAGCATGGCATCTGCGCCAAGTGCTATGGCAAGGACCTGGCCCGGGGACGGATGGTCAACATTGGCGAGGCCGTGGGCATTATTGCGGCCCAGTCCATCGGCGAGCCGGGCACCCAGCTCACCATGAGGACCTTCCATATCGGCGGTACGGCCACGGTCATGGAGCAGTCGAGCGTCAAGTTCAATCATACGGGCATCGTCCGCTACAAGGACCTCAAGACCGTGCGCGGGCGTGACAACGAACTCGTTGCCATGAATCGCAACGGCATGATCATCCTGGAGGACGAGAACGGCCGCGAACGTGAGGTATACTCGATCGTCTACGGTGCCAGAATCAAGGCCGAAGACGGTGCGAGAGTCGAGCCGGGAATGCCGCTCGCCGAATGGGACCCCTACACTATCCCGATCCTTACCGATGTTCCGGGCAAGGTCCGCTTCAGCGATTTGGTGGAAGAAATCACCATGCAGGAGCATATCGATGAGGTAACGGGATTGAGCCGTTCGGTAATCATCGAACCGAAGAACCCCGAACTGCGCCCGCGCATCCAAATAGTGGATGACGGCGGCAAGGTCGTCAAGATTCCGGACAGCAAAAATCTGGCCCGGTACAGTCTGCCTGTGGGCGCCAACCTGTTCGTGAAGGAAGGGGACCAGGTGTACGCAGGCGATGTTCTCGTGAAGATTCCTCGGGAAACCACGAAGACCAAGGACATCACCGGCGGTCTGCCCAGGGTCGTTGAACTCTTCGAGGCGCGCAGGCCCAAGGAGGCCGCAACCGTCACCGAGATCGACGGTGAGGTCTCCTATGGCAAGGACAGCAAGGGCAAGCGCAAGGTCATCATCACCCCCGAGATCGGTCAGGCCAAGGAATATATGATACCCAAGACCAAGCATATCTCGGTGCACGAGGGCGACTTCGTGCGCGCGGGCGAGCCGCTCATGGATGGTGCCGTGGACCCTCACGATATCTTGAGGATCAGCGGCGAAAAGGACCTTGCCCGCTACCTGGTGAACGAGGTCCAGGAGGTCTACCGGCTTCAGGGCGTGCGCATCAATGACAAACACATCGAGGTGATCGTCCGGCAGATGCTCAAACGCGTGCGCATCAAGGATGCCGGCGATACCACGAACCTGGAAGGGGAGTTCGTCGACAAGTACCTTTTCGGCGAGGAGAACGAGCGTGTCGTCGCAGGCGGCGGGCGTCCCGCCGTGGCCGAACCGTCGCTCCTGGGCATCACCAAGGCGAGCCTGAACACCGAGAGCTTTATCTCGGCCGCATCGTTCCAGGAAACCACCCGGGTGCTGACCGAGGCGAGCGTGGAAGGCAAGGTGGACCATCTGGTGGGCTTGAAGGAAAACGTGATCATGGGAAGGCTCATCCCTGCGGGGACCGGTTTCCCTGTTTATAACAGGGTGGATATCAAGGTCGAAGAGGAAGATATCTATGATGATGAGCTGTAGAAAACCCTTGACAGGAAGGGCGTCCATTGTTAGAAGACTGCGGTCCACTCTGACGATGGAACCCGTCAATTTTTTAAATGGAAAAGAAGGGATATAGGATGCCTACACTCAACCAACTGGTACGAAAAGGCAGGAAAGAGATCATCAAGCAGAAGAAGACAAGGGCATTGCAGCAATGCCCGCAGAAGCGGGGGGTTTGCGTGCGCGTGTACACCACGACCCCGAAAAAGCCGAACTCCGCTCTGCGCAAGGTCGCCAGGGTACGGCTCACCAACGGCTACGAGGTGACCTCATATATTCCGGGCGAGGGGCACAACCTGCAGGAACACTCTGTGGTGCTCATCCGGGGTGGTCGTGTCAAGGACCTGCCCGGCGTGAGATTCCACATCATCCGCGGGGTCATGGATTCCGAGGGTGTACAGGAGCGCCGTCAGGGAAGATCGAAATACGGAACCAAGAGACCAAAGTAAGAGGTTTTTGCCATGCCAAGAAAGAAGAGAGGAAACCTGAGGAGGGATGTGACAGCCGATCCCAAATACGGGGACAAGACCGTCAGCAAGTTTATCAACTACCTCATGTGGGACGGGAAGAAATCGGTGAGCGAGCAGATCTTCTACGACATGCTGAACATCATTGCCGAGAAGACCAAAGAAGATCCTCTTCAGATTTTCATCAAGGCGTTCGACAACGTGAAGCCCTCGCTTGAGGTCAGATCCAGGCGGATCGGCGGCGCCACATACCAGGTGCCCACCGAGGTGAGACCCGACAGGCGCGACATGCTCGCCCGGCGCTGGCTCATCCATGCGGCCCGTTCAAGGAACGAGAACACCATGAGCGAGCGGCTGGCGCTTGAGCTTCTCGACGCATACAACAACCGGGGAACATCGATAAAGAAAAAGGAAGACACGCATAAGATGGCGGAGGCGAACAAGGCCTTTGCGCATTATCGCTGGTAGAGAAGAAGAGCTTTGAAAAGATCGGTACCAATAGAACAAGTGAGAAACATCGGCATCATGGCGCACATTGATGCCGGGAAGACCACCACCACGGAGCGGATCCTCTTCTACACAGGGAAAAGCTACAAGATGGGTGAGGTCCATGACGGTCAGGCCGTCATGGACTGGATGGAGCAGGAAAGGGAGCGGGGGATCACTATTACCTCGGCGGCCACCACCTGCGTGTGGAAAAACCACTTCATCAACATCATCGACACCCCGGGCCATGTGGATTTCACGATCGAGGTGGAACGGTCGCTGCGCGTGCTGGACGGCGCGGTCGGTGTCTTCTGCGCGGTTGGCGGAGTGCAGCCTCAGTCCGAGACCGTATGGAGGCAAGCCGAGCGCTACCGGGTGCCCAGAATCGCCTTCGTGAACAAGATGGACCGGGTGGGCGCGAACTTTTTCCAGGTTATCAGCGAGCTCTCTGACAAGCTCGCGGCAAACCCCGTGCCCCTGCAGCTGCCCATCGGCGGAGAAGAGAACTTCACCGGCGTCGTTGATCTCATTGAGATGCACGCAGTGATTTATGACGACGAGACCAAGGGCTCTCAGTTCCAGATCGCGCCGATTCCCGAAGAATATCGCGAAAAAGCCGAGGAATACCGCGAAAAACTTATCGAGGCCATCTGCGATGTGGACGATCAGCTCATGGAGACCTACCTTGAAGGCGGTGAGATCGAGAAGGAACGGATCAAGCTGGCGCTCAAGAAGGGTGCGCTGACCTTGAAGCTTACCCCGGTATTCTGCGGCTCGGCGTTCAAGAACAAGGGCATTCAGCCCCTGTTGGATGCCATCGTGGACTATCTCCCCTCTCCGCGCGAGGTGGGAGCGGTCACCGGCAAGGACTTGAGCGGTCAAGACCAGGTACGCTATCCCGACGATAAAGAGTCTTTCTCCTCTCTTGCCTTCAAGGTCATGAACGATCCGTATGTGGGCCAGCTCACCTTTATCCGGGTGTACTCCGGGGTCCTGAACATCGGCGATTCGGTCTTGAACACCGGAAGCGGGAAGAAGGAGCGCATCGGCAGGCTCGTGCGCATGTTCGCGGACAAGCGTGAGGAGATCAAGTCCATCCACGCAGGCGAGATAGCCGCGGCCCTGGGCCTGAAAAACACCATCACGGGCCAGACCCTGTGCGACGTGTCCCGGCCGGTCGTGCTCGAGTCCATGGACTTCCCGGAGCCGGTCATCTCGATCGCCATCGAGCCCAAGACCAAGTCGGATCAGGAAAAGCTCGCTATGGCGCTCTCGCGCATGTCCATGGAAGACCCGTCCTTCAAGGTCCACACGGACCGCAACACCGGCGACACCCTCATCTCCGGGATGGGCGAGCTGCATCTGGAAATCATTGTTGACCGGATCAGGCGCGAGTTCGGGGTGGAGGCCAGCGTGGGCAGGCCCCAGGTCGCCTACACCGAGTCCATCACGAGAGATGCCCAGGAAGAGACCAAGTATGCGAAGCAGACCGGCGGACATGGCCAGTTCGCCCACGTGTTCATCAGGGTGGAGCCCATTCAGAGCGGCTCGGGCTTCGAATTCGTCGACAAGATCGTGGGAGGCGTTATTCCCCGCGAATATATACCGGCTGTCAGGAAAGGGGTCGAAGAGGCCCTGCAGATGGGCCCCTGCGCAGGGTACCCGGTGCAGGACGTCCGCGTGACCCTGTACGACGGCTCCTACCACGAGGTGGATTCCTCTGAGATGGCGTTCAAGATCGCCGGGTCCATGGCCATAAAGAACGCGCTGAAGAAGGCCGGGCCCATCATGCTCGAACCCATCATGGATGTAGAGGTCGTGAGTCCCGCAGAGTACATCGGGGATATCATCAACGACCTCTCTTCCCGGAGGGGGAAGGTGCTCGGCATGGACACCCGCGCTGACGTGCGGGTCATTGCCGGCCAGGTTCCGCTTGCCGAGATGTTCGGCTACGCCACGAGCCTGAGGTCCCAGTCCCAGGGACGGGCGACCTTCACCATGCAGGTGTCGCACTACGAGCCGGTACCAACCAACATTTCCGCACACGTAAAAGAGACCAGGGGAGGACAACTCTATGGCTAAGGAGACATTCAAGAGGACGAAGCCGCATGTGAACGTGGGTACGATTGGTCATATAGATCATGGTAAGACGACGTTGACGGCTGCGATAACGAAGCATTTAGCGAAGAAGGGTTTATCGGAGTATGTGGCGTATGATCAGATAGACAAGGCGCCGGAGGAGAAGGAGCGTGGTATAACGATCAACACGTCGCATGTTGAGTATCAGACGGCGACGCGTCATTATGCTCACATCGATTGTCCTGGTCATGCTGACTATATCAAGAACATGATTACGGGTGCAGCGCAGATGGACGGTGCGATATTGGTGGTAGCGGCCAGTGATGGTCCGATGCCACAGACGCGCGAGCACATTTTATTGGCCAAGCAGGTGAACGTGCCTGCGATTGTGGTATTTATGAACAAGGTGGATCAGGTGGACGATCCTGAGTTGCTTGAGTTGGTAGAGCTTGAGCTTCGGGAGTTGTTGAGTGCGTATGATTTTCCTGGAGATGAGATACCGATTGTCAAGGGCAGTGCGTTGAAGGCTTTAGAGAGTGATGATCCTGATTCTGCGGAGGTCAAGTGTATCTTTGAGTTGATGGATGCGGTTGACAGTTACATACCTGAGCCCACGCGGGATGTTGACAAGCCGTTTTTGATGCCTGTTGAGGACATATTCACGATCAGCGGGCGGGGCACGGTGGTGACGGGTCGTGTTGAGCGTGGGATCATCAAGACGGGAGAGGAGATTGAGATTATTGGGATCAGGCCGACGACCAAGACGGTATGTACGGGTGTTGAGATGTTTCGCAAGACCTTGGATGAGGGCAGGGCGGGCGACAACATAGGGGTGTTGCTTCGTGGTACGAAGCGAGACGATGTTGAGCGTGGTCAGGTGGTGGCGCATCCTGGGTCGATCATGCCGCACACGCATTTTTCTGCGGAGGTGTATGTTTTGAAGAAGGAAGAGGGTGGTCGTCACACGCCGTTTTTCACGGGATATCGTCCGCAGTTTTATTTTCGGACCACGGATGTGACGGGCGACGTCAAGCTGCCCGAGGGTGTGGAGATGGTGATGCCTGGTGACAACATCACGATGGAGGTGAAGCTCATCCAGCCCATTGCCATGGACGAGGGCTTACGGTTTGCCATCAGAGAAGGCGGCAGAACCGTGGCCTCCGGCGTCATCGTCAAGGTCATCGAGTAGCAGGATAGCAGGAGCAGGAGCAAGGAAATGGAGACCCAGAGGATTCGCATACGATTGAAAGGCTTTGATCACAAGTTGATAGACCAGTCTGTTCAGGAAATTGTCGATGCGGCGAGGAGGACCGGGGCACGGGTGGCCGGGCCTATCCCTCTTCCGACCAAGATCGAGAAGTTCACTGTTCTGCGGTCTCCCCATGTGGACAAGAAATCGAGGGATCAGTTCGAAATCAGGACATTCAAACGTCTTCTTGATATTCTGGATCCGACCCAGCAGACCGTAGATTCGCTCATGAAGCTGGATCTATCTGCAGGCGTTGACGTCGAGATCAAGCTCTAAGGGATGTAGGGAGTTGACAATGGTTAAGGGGATCTTAGGAAAAAAACTCGGGATGAGCCAGGTCTTTGGCGACAAGGGCGAGATCGTTCCCGTCACCCTGATTCAGGCCGGACCCTGTTACGTGATCCAGAAGAAGATCAAGGACACGGACGGCTATGACGCTGTCCAGCTGGGTTTCGGGGCCCGGAAGGAAAAAGGGGTGAACAAGCCCATGAAGGGTCATCAGGCCAAGGCCGGCGCAGGCTATTTCTACCATATCAAGGAAGTTCCCTGCGACGACATGAACGCAATCGATGTGGGGCAGGAGATCAAGCCCTCGGAGCTGTTCGCCAAGGGAGAGATCATCAAGGTGAGCGGAACCTCCAAGGGGAAAGGCTATGCGGGCGTCGTGCGCAGGCACGGCTTCGGCGGCCTGCGTGCGTCGCACGGCTCGCTGATTCACCGGGAGACCGGCTCCATCGGCATGCACACCGATCCCGGCGAAGTCTTCAAGGGCAAGAAGATGTCCGGGCACCTCGGCGACGAGAAGGTGACCGTCAGCGGCATCGAGGTGGTGGATGTGCGTGATGACGAGAATCTCATCGTGGTCAAGGGCGCTGTACCCGGTTCCCGGGGCAAGCTCGTCGTACTCAGGAAGCAAGGGGTATAGCCATGCCGACAGTAGAAGTATTTAACATGTCCGGAGAAAAGCTCAGAGAGATCGACCTCGACGATACGGTGTTCGGGTGCGAGGTCAAACCGCACCTGCTCCACGATGTCGTGGTGTGGCAACTCGCCAACCGGAGGACGGCCACGGCCAAGACCAAGACCAGAAGCGAGGTCTCGGGCGGCGGGACGAAACCCTACCGGCAAAAGGGCACGGGAAGGGCGCGCGCCGGGACCAACCGGTCGCCTCTGTGGCGCCACGGCGGAGTGATTTTCGGCCCCAACGGCCGGAAGTACGGCCCGAAGCTGCCCAAGAAGGTCCGCAACAAGGCCCTGTGCAGCGCTCTGAGCATGAAGCTGCAGAAAAACGTCATGAAGATCGTAGATTCCATCACCCTGGAACAGCCCAAGACCAAGCTTTTTGCCGCGGCACTGACGAGCCTGGGCATGGACAATTCCCTGGTCGTCACGGGCAAGATGAATCCGGAAGCGTCCCTGGCATCGAGGAACCTGAGCTCTGCCAAGATGCTCGATGTGCGGGGGCTGAACGTCTATGACATCCTCAAATATAAGGGGCTCGTTCTGGATACCGAAGCGGTCCAGTATATCGAAGAGAGGCTGAAGGGATGAAGGATTACACACAGATCATAAAGCGTCCGATCGTGACCGAGAAGGGCACCATGCTCCGGCAGGCAGAGAATCAGGTGATCTTCGCCGTGGCCAGAAACGCCAACAAGATCGAGATCAAAAGGGCGGTGGAAGAACTCTTCCGCGTGCATGTCGAAGACGTGAAGACCATGAACATGAACGGCAAGACCAAGCGCTTCGGGATGCACGCCTACAGGCGTCCGGACTGGAAAAAGGCCATTGTGACGCTTAAATCCGGTGAGAGCATCGAGTTCTACGAAGGGGTGTAACAGAATATGAGCATACGAAATTTCAAACCCACATCAGCCGGAACGCGGTCTATGAGCGTGTCCGCCTTCGAGGAGATCACGCAGACTGAACCGGAAAAGTCATTGACCATCTCCTTAAGGAGAAAGGGCGGGCGCAACAACCTGGGCAGGATCACGGTCAGGCATCAGGGCGGAGGACACCGGAGGCTCTACCGCATCATCGACTTCAAGCGCGACAAGACAGGCGTGCCGGGAAAGGTCATGACGATCGAGTACGATCCGAACCGCTCCGCCCGGATCTCCCTGATCCAGTACGCGGATGGCGAGAAGAGATATATCCTCTGGCCCGATGGGCTGGCCGTGGGCAGCACGATCATGGCTGCCGACGAAGCCGATATCAGGCCGGGTAACGTATTGCCGCTGAAGAACGTGCCGCTGGGCACTCAGGTCCACAACGTTGAGTTCAGACCGGGCAAGGGCGGGCAGCTCATCAGGTCCGCCGGGACGTATGCCCAGGTGCTCGCGAAGGAAGGCGGCTACGTGCAGCTCAAGATGCCCTCGGGCGAGGTCCGCAAGATCTTTGCCGAATGCAAGGCAACCGTAGGCCAGGTGGGCAACGTGAGCCATTCCAACATCAGCATCGGCAAGGCGGGCAGGAGCCGCTGGCTGGGCATCAGGCCCACGGTCCGCGGCGTCGCCATGAACCCGGTCGATCATCCGCACGGCGGCGGTGAGGGAAGGGTGAAGGGGAATCACCCGGTCACCCCGTGGGGTATCTCCACGAAGGGTCACAAGACACGCAAACGGGTGAAGGATTCAGACAAGCATATCGTAAAGAGGAGGAAATAAGCCCATGTCCCGTTCACTGAAAAAAGGGCCTTTCGTAGACGACCATCTGCTCAAGAAGGTATTGCAGGCTCAGGATACCGGGAGCCGCAAGGTGATCAAAACCTGGTCGCGCAGGTCCACCATCCTCCCGGAGTTCATCGGGCTTACCTTTGCCGTTCATAATGGAAAGAAGTTCGTTCCAGTCTACGTGACCGAAGAGATGATCGGTCACAAGCTCGGAGAGTTTTCCCCCACCCGGACGTTCTTCGGACACGCCGCGGACCGGAAATCTCAGAGAAAGGGGTAGAGAGAAATGGAGTCGAGGGCAGTATTGCGACATACCCGGGTTTCTCCCCAGAAGACGAGACTCGTTGCGGATCAGGTTCGGAACAAGCCCATCGCCGATGCCTTGAGGACGCTCAATCTCATGGGAACCAAGCGCGCGCGCATCATCGCCAAGGTGCTGAATTCGGCCGTTGCGAACGCCATGAACACCGGGATGATGGACGTCGACAACCTCTACGTCAAGTCGATCCAGATCGACGGCGGCACGATGCTCAAGCGGTTCCGGCCCCGCGCCCAGGGGAGGGCGACCAGGATACTGAAGAGAACAAGCCATATCGCTGTAGTGCTTGACGAGTTATAGGAAAGGGGTATCACACAGTGGGACAGAAGATACATCCATACGGATTTCGGCTCGGGGTGACCAAAGACTGGAAGGCCAAATGGTACGCTGAGAAGGGTTTCGGCGAGCTCTTTGTGGAGGACCGGAAGATCCGGGACTTCATCACCAAGAACCTGAGTCATGCCGGTATCTCGAACATCATCATCGAGCGTGCCGCAAATAAGGTGAAGCTGGTGATATTCACCGGCAGGCCCGGGCTGGTGATCGGCCGCAAGGGCCAGGGCGCGGAGCAGCTCAAGAAAGACCTTTCCAAGTTCGTTGACAAGGAGATCATGCTCGAGATCAAGGAAGTGCGGCGGCCCGAGACCGATGCTCAGATCATCGCCGACGGGATCGCCAACCAGCTCGAACGCCGCGTCGCCTATCGCCGCGCCATGAAGCGGGCCGTCACCCAGGCCTTGAGGATGGGCGCACAGGGTATCAAAGTCGCTGCCGCCGGCCGGCTTGCAGGGGCCGAGATCGCCCGGCAGGAGTGGTACCGCGAGGGCAGGGTCCCGCTGCACACCTTGAGAAGCGATGTGGACTACGGTTTTTCGCAGGCCTACACTATCTACGGCGTCATCGGCGTAAAGGTTTGGGTCTTCCACGGCGAGATCGTGGCGAGGAAGCAGGAAGAGGCAAGTACATAAGGGAGACACGTCATGTTGATGCCAAACAAGGTCAAACACAGAAAGGTACAGCGCGGGCGCATGAAGGGGAGCCCGGAGAAGGGCTCCAAGGTGTCCTTCGGGAGCTACGGTCTCCAGTCGCTGGAGCCCCAGTGGGTCACTGCCCGGCAGATCGAGGCCGCCCGTATCGCGATCACCAGATATATCAAGCGCGGCGGAAAGGTGTGGATCCGGATCTTCCCGGACAAACCCATCACCAAGAAGCCGGCTGAAACGAGAATGGGCAAGGGCAAGGGTGCGCCCGAAGAGTGGGTGGCCGTGATCAAGCCGGGGAGGATCCTCTTCGAGATCGACGGCGTGAGCCACGAACTGGCCCAGGAGGCTTTTCGCCTTGCTGCGCACAAGCTGCCGCTCAAGACGGCGTTCGTTGTTCGGGAGGGGCTCAATGAAGGCGAATGAACTGCGTGAAAAGACCGTCCAGGATCTCGGTGAACTGAAAAACAAGCTCTCCCGCGACCTCATGAACAACCGCTTCAGAAACATGACCGGCCAGCTCGATAACAAGAGCATGATCTTGAAGCTCCGCCGGGATATCGCAAGGGTGAACACCATCATCCGGGAGAAGATGAAATGACGGACAAGTCCATAAAACACGAGTTAGTGGGCACGATCACCAGTGACAAGATGAACAAGACGGTTGTGGTGACAGTGGAGAGATTGGAGAAACATCCTGTTTTTCAGAAGTACATCCGGAGAAGGACCAAGTTCAAGGCCCACGACGAGAAGAATGCGTGCAGACAGGGCGACAAGGTGCTGATTCGCGAGTGCAGACCCTTGAGCAAGGACAAGTGCTGGAGGGTCGTGAACATTCTGGAGAGGCAGGAGTAGGTGCATAAGGCTGGAGGCGAGCGATGATTCAGCAACAGACAAGGCTCAAGGTTGCAGATAACTCTGGGGCGAAAGAGGTGATGTGCATCAAGGTGCTGGGCGGCTCCAGGCGGAGATACGCCTCGCTGGGCGACATCATCGTGGCGAGCGTGAAGGAGGCCATCCCCCATTCCAAGGTCAAGAAGGGCGAGGTGGTGAAGTGCGTTGTGGTCAGAACCAAGAGGACCCACAAGAGGGGCGACGGTTCTTCCATCCGGTTCGACGAGAATTCTGCCGTTATTCTGAACAACCAGAATGAGCCTGTTGGAACGCGCATATTCGGTCCGGTTGCACGGGAGCTGCGGGCAAAGAACTTCATGAAGATCGTGTCCCTTGCCCCCGAGGTACTCTAAACGAGGTGAGACAGATGGCGAAACGTGCATTGGAAAGAATAAAGAAAGGCGACACCGTGGTCGTGCTCGCCGGCAAGAACAAAGGCCGGCAGGGCCAGGTGCTCAGAACCGTGAGCAAGAAGAACCGGGTGTTTGTCGAGCGGGTGAACATGATCAAGCGCCACCAGAAGCCGACCCAGACCTCTCAGGGAGGGATCATCGAGAAGGAAGCGAGCATTCATGCCTCCAACATCGCCCCGGTATGCCCCAAGTGCAACAAAGGGGTGAGGATCGGCTACAAGATCCACGAGGACGGAAAGAAGGTTCGCGTCTGCAGGAAGTGCGGCGAAGAGCTGGACAAATGAGGGAGAGGCAATGGCAAGGCTGAAGGAATACTATGAAAAGGAAATCGTCCCCGGGCTCGTCAAGGAGTTCGGGTATACCAATATCAACCGGGTGCCCAAGATTCAGAAGATCGTGATCAACATGGGGCTCGGCGAGGCGGTGCAGGACGTGAAGGTGATCGACAAGGCCGTGAACGAGCTCATGCTCATCTCGGGGCAGAGGCCGGTGGTCACCAAGGCCAGAAAATCGATCGCGTCGTTCAAGCTCAGAGAGGGCATGCCCATCGGGTGCGTGGTGACCTTGCGCGGACAGCGCATGTACGAGTTTCTGGACAAGCTGATCAACGCGGTGCTCCCCCGCGTGAGAGACTTCCGCGGCATTTCGCCCAAGGGGTTCGACGGCCGTGGCAACTATACGCTCGGGCTCGGAGACCAGTCCGTGTTCCCTGAGGTCGAGTACGATACCATTGACAAGACACGGGGAATGAATATAACGGTGGTCACCACCGCAGGCACCGACGACGAGAGCCGGAGTCTGCTCAGTGCTTTTGGCATGCCGTTCAGGAGATAAGCGGGAGAGGTTATGGCAAAAAAATCAATGATAGCGAAACAGAAGAGGCCGGCCAAGTTCAAAGTCAGGAAGTACAATCGCTGCATGCTGTGCGGCAGGCCGCACGCATATTACCGGAAGTTCGGGATCTGCAGGATCTGCCTGAGAAACTATGCCATGAGAGGCGAGATTCCCGGCCTCAAAAAATCCAGCTGGTAGAGGTGTAAGGATGCATACCGATCCCATTGCCGATATGATCACCAGGATCAAGAACGGTGCCCAGGCGTCAAAGGAAAGTGTCGATATTCCCGCTTCCCGGATGAAGCTCGACATCCTCGATATCCTCATGAAAGAGGGATACATCAAGGGCTTCAAGGTCATCGACGACGGAAAACAGGGCCTGATCCGGGTCAACCTGAAGTACTTCAACACAAAGCACGTTATGACGGATATCAGGCGGGTATCAAAGCCCGGACGCAGGATCTACCGGAAGGCGGATGATATCCAGCAGGTGAGGAGAGGACTCGGGGTCTCCATTTTGAGTACCTCCCGGGGGATTATGACCGACCGCAAGGCCAAGGCCAACAACGTGGGCGGCGAGGAATTACTGAGAGTCTGGTGAGGAGTTGATCGATGTCTAGAATTGGAAAGATGCCCATTGCCATCCCCAAGGGGGTGACGGTAGCCATAAACGACGGCACTATTCACGTGAAAGGCCCCAAGGGCGAGCTGAGCAGGAAGCTCGTGGGAAACCTCGACCTCAAGATCGAGAGCGACACCCTGTTTTTCACGACCAGAGACGATGAGACGCAGACACAGGCGTACCACGGGCTCATGAGGACGCTGACGAACAACATGGTGGTGGGTGTCACCGAGGGGTTCGCCAAGAAGCTCAAGATCACGGGCGTTGGATATCGGGGTGAAATGAAGGGAAACACGCTGGTACTGAACGTGGGCTATTCGAATCCGGTCGAATACCCCCTGCCCCAGAGCGTGAGCGGGACCGTGTCCAAAGACGGGGTGATCGAGCTCACCAGCATCGACAAGGAACTTGTGGGCGATATTGCGGCCCGCATCCGGAAGATTCGCAAGCCCGACGCATACAAGGGCAAGGGCATCCGCTACATCGATGAGGTGGTGAGGCTCAAGCCGGGCAAGAGCGCTGCAAAGGGCTAATGCTTTTTATTCTCAAAGGGTAAGGAGAAACCGAAGTGAGCAAGAACGCCAAGGAAGCTCGTGAATATCGGAAGCTACGGATCCGCAAAAAGGTGCAAGGCACGCCCGAGAGGCTGCGCCTGAGCGTATACCGCGGGAACACGAATATCTACAGCCAGATCATCGACGACATCAAGGGCGTGACCCTGGTAGCCGCATCATCTCAGAGCCCCGAACTCAAGGGCAAGGTCAAGGGTTTCACCATCGAGACCGCCAAACAGGTGGGCGAGCTTCTAGCTCAGAAGGCAAAGGCGGCCGGCATCGAACAGGTGGTGTTCGACCGCGGCGGATACAGATATCACGGCAAGGTCAAGGCCCTTTCGGAGGGTGCACGGTCCGGGGGACTGAAGTTCTAAGGTAAGGAGACGAGCGTTGGCCAGGATAGACAGAGATAGCTTTGTTGAAGAGTCCGAACAGTTCATTGATAAGGTAGTATACATCAACCGCGTCGCCAAGGTCGTGAAAGGCGGCAAGCGGTTCCGTTTCAGCGCGCTGGTGGTCGTGGGTGACGGAAACGGCCGCGTGGGCCATGGCATCGGAAAGGCAAAGGAAGTGGCCACGAGCATCCGCAAGGGGTTCGAGGTGGCGAAGAAGACCATGGTGCCCGTTTCCATCATCGAAGGCACGGTCCCCCATGCCATCGTCGGCGAGTTCGGCTCATCCAAGGTGGTTCTCAAGCCGGCTCCTCCGGGAACCGGCGTCATCGCCGGCAATGCAGTCAGGGCTGTCCTGGAAGCGGCGGGCCTCAAGAACGTGGTGGCCAAGACCCTGGGTTCAAGGAATCACAACAACGTCATCAGGGCAACCTTCGAGGCCCTGCTCAACATGGAGACAAGGGAATCGGTCGAGGCCAAGCGGGGGATCTCCCTGAGACCTGCGAAGTGATTTTTTAAGGAAGCGAGGATAACTACGGTGGCTGACAAGATCAAGATAACACTGAGCCGGTCGGTAATCGGCGGTACAAAGGATCAGAAGGAGACGGTCAAGGCGCTCGGCCTGAAAAAGCGCGGCAGGTCGGTGATACTGCCCGACAACGCGGCGACAAGGGGTGCCATCGGAAAGGTCTCGCACCTGCTTTCCTGGGAGGAGCAATAATCATGATCAATCTGTCAAACCTGAAGCCGGCTCCCGGCTCCAGAAAGAAGACCAAGCGTTTGGGCAGGGGAGACGCAACCGGCCAGGGCGGGACGAGCGGCCGGGGCCACAAGGGCCAGAAGGCCAGGTCGGGCGGCAAGGTCCCCGCATACTTCGAGGGCGGACAGATGCCCATCTACCGCAGGCTCCCCAAGAGAGGATTCAAGAACCCCTTCCGAAAGGAGTATGCGGTGATCAACATACAGGATCTTGTCGGCTTTGAGCCGGGAAGCGTGGTCGATATCGCGGCCCTCAAAGAGAGGGGGATGATCCGGTCTACGGATACGGCCGTGAAGCTGCTGGCCGAGGGCGAGCTCACCGTGGCGCTCACCGTGAAGCTGGACAAGGCCTCTCAGGCCGCCCTCGAGAAGATCCGCAGTGCCGGCGGTACTTTCGAGACCTTGTTGTAAGGAGTGATACGTGGCATACGGCTTTGATAACATCGGCAAGGTCCCCGAGCTTCAGAAACGCCTCCTGTTTACGCTGCTCATGCTCTTCGTCTACCGGATCGGCATTCACATTCCCACTCCGGGGATCGATTCCGCCATCATGGTGGAATGGTTCGAGCAGCAGCGGGGGACCCTGCTGGGCATGTTCGACATGTTCGCAGGCGGGGGTTTAAGGAGCCTGTCGATCTTTGCTCTGGGCATCATGCCCTATATCAGCGCCTCCATTATCGTGCAGCTGCTGGGCATGGTCCATCCCACCTTTGAGCAGCTCCAGAAGGAGGGGGCCGCCGGAAGACACAAGCTCACCCAGTACACCCGCTACCTCACCGTGGCGCTGTGCCTGATCCAGAGCTACTTCATGGCCTTTGGCGTGGAGCAGATGAGCGGCCCTGCGGGCGAGCCCGTGGTGCTGTTTCCGGGCTGGGGATTCAGATTGACCGCCATGATCACCATGACGACCGGCACCTGCTTCCTCATGTGGCTGGGCGAGCAGATCACGGAGCGCGGCATCGGCAACGGCATATCGCTCATCATCTTTGCCGGCATCGTGGCCCAGCTGCCCGTGGCCATCTACAACAGTGTCCGACTCACCAGCACGGGCGAGCTGCCCATCTTCCTGCTGCTCTTCCTGGTGGTGTTCATGCTGGCGGTGGTGGCGGGCATCGTATTCATGGAAACGGCCCAGCGCAGGATCCCGATCCAGTATCCCAAGCAGATCCGAGGCAGGCGCGTTTACGGCGGACAGAGCACCCATCTGCCCCTGAAGATCAATGTCTCGGGCGTGATCCCACCCATATTCGCTTCGTCCATCATTGTGTTTCCGGCGACCATTGCCCAGTTCTTCCCGAACATTGCGTTCATGAGGACCCTGGCGGAGGCGATGAACCCTGGCGGGCTGCTGTATAACGTAATCTTCGTGGCGGCCATAGTCTTCTTCACCTACTTCTATACCGCGGTCGTGTTCAACCCGGTGGATGTGTCGGAAAATCTGAAGAAGCATGGCGGGTACGTGCCAGGCATCCGGCCCGGAAAGGCGACAGCCGAGTATCTCGACAAGGTGCTTTCCCGGCTTACCCTGGTGGGCGCCGTCTACCTGTCCGTGGTCTGCGTCCTCCCCATGATTCTGATCTCGCGGGCGAACGTGCCGTTCTACTTTGGCGGCACCTCGCTGCTCATCGTGATTGGCGTGTCGCTGGACACCATGTCCCAGATAGAGTCTCATCTGATCTCCCGGCAATATGACGGCCTGCTCAAGAGCGGCCGCATCAAGTCCAGGAGATAGCTGATAAAATTCATTCGAGGGAGAACGTTATGAACATTATCTTAATCGGGCCTCCGGGCGCAGGGAAAGGAACTCAGGCAAAGAGGATGATCGATCGTTTGGGCGTTCCCCAGATCTCCACGGGCGATATGTTCAGGGCCGCGGTGAAGGAAGGCTCTCCCATGGGGAAAAAGGCCAAGGAATATATGGATAAGGGCGCGCTTGTGCCTGACGACGTGGTCATCGGCGTCGTGAAGGAGCGTTTTGAGAAGCCGGACACCAAGAAGGGCTTCATCCTGGACGGGTTTCCCAGGACCCTGGAGCAGGCACAAGCACTTGACAAGCTGCTGAGCGATCTGGGAAGCAGGCTCGACCATGTGGTGGTCATCGAGGTGCCGGATGACCACCTGGTGGGCAGGCTCACGGGAAGGCGTACCTGCAGAGGCTGCGGGTATATGCACCACGTGGAGTTCGATCCGCCGAAGAAAGAGGGCGTGTGCGACAAGTGCAGCGGCGAGCTCTATCTGCGTGATGACGACAAGGAGGCGACCATCAGGGATCGTCTTTCCACCTATCACGCACAGACCTCGCCCCTCATCGACTACTACAGCAAAAGCGGGATCGTCAGGAAGATCGACGGAACAAGGAGCATGGAAGAAGTGAACAAGGCGATTTTTCAGTCAATAGGGGTTTAAGGCAGGTATGGCGAAAGACGTAATCGAGACCGAAGGGGTGGTAATCGAGCCCCTTCCCAATGCCATGTTCAAGGTCCAGCTCGAGAACGGCCACCAGATTCTTGCTCACATATCCGGGAAAATGCGCATGCACTACATACGGATTCTGCCGGGCGACAAGGTGCAGGTAGAGATTTCGCCCTATGACCTGACCAAGGGCAGGATAGTATACAGATCGAAATGATAATGGGGACGTGAGATGAAAGTAAATGCATCGGTTAAAAAGCGTTGTCGCGACTGCAAGATCATCAAGAGGCATGGTGTCATCCGTGTCATCTGCAAGAACCCGCGGCACAATCAGAGACAAGGATAAGGAGGCTTAAGAAAGTGGCAAGGATTGCAGGGGTTGACTTACCTCGGAACAAGCGCATCGATGTTGCTTTGACCTATATCTACGGCATTGGAAACACTCGATCGAAAGAAATATTGACAAGTCTGGATATAGACCCTTCCAAAAAGAGCGATGATATCACCGAGCAGGAGATTGCCGGAATCAGAGATTACATCGACAAGAACCTCACGGTGGAAGGTGACCTGAGGCGCGAAGTCACCATGAACATCAGAAGGCTCATGGACATCGCGAGCTATCGGGGATTGAGACATCGGAAAGGTCTGCCGGTACGCGGCCAGCATACGCACAATAACGCCCGGACGAGGAAAGGTCCGAGGCGGCTGGTCGTCGGCCGGAAGAAATAAGCATTTTTTAAGGAGATCATTTTCATGGCCAGGCAGAGAACAGGAAAGAAAAAGGTCAAGAAAGACATCCCCGAAGGGGTTGTCCATATCCAGGCTACCTTCAACAATACGATCATCACCATATCGGATCCGCAGGGCAACACCCTGGCATGGTCCACGGCAGGCTCTCAGGGGTTCAAGGGCTCCCGGAAATCGACGCCGTTTGCCGCGCAGATGGCGGCCCAGGAGGCGTGCAAGAAGGCCCAGGAGTATGGCGTGAAGAGCGCATTCGCCTATATCAAGGGCCCGGGCAGCGGGCGCGAGTCCGCGCTGAGGGCTGTCAATGCGAGCGGCATCCGGATCACCGGCATCAAGGACGTGACCCCAGTTCCGCACAACGGATGCAGGCCACCGAAGAAGAGAAGGGTTTAATATAAGGAGGATCAGTCTTGGCGAGATATACAGGCCCTGTTTGTAAGGTTTGTCGGAGAGAGGGCGGAAAGCTCTTTCTCAAAGGACAGCGATGCTATACCGATAAGTGCGCCATCGTGACACGGGAGAACCCCCCGGGACAGCATGGCCAGGGGAGAATCCGCACCAGTGAATATCGCATTCATCTGCGCGAGAAGCAGAAGGTCCGCAGCACCTACGGGCTTTCGGAGTCACAGTTCAAGCGCTACTACGAGATAGCCAGAAGCCAGCGCGGGGCTACGGGTGAAAACCTGTTGGTGCTCCTGGAGAGGCGGCTCGACAACATCGTGTACCGCAGCGGATTCACCACCTCGCGTGCAGAGGCCCGGCAGCTCATCGATCACGGCCATTTCCGGGTGAACAGCCGCAAGACGGATATTCCTTCGTACCTCGTCAAGGCGGGCGACGTCATCGAGGTGAAAGAGAAGAGCAAGACCCTTCATGCCATCGTGGAGGCCCTGGAGATAAGGGAGCAGCGCGGATCGGCCGAGTGGATCGAGGTCGATGCCAATGCGCGGAAGGCGACCGTCAAGGCCCTGCCCGAGAGGAAAGATCTGCCCATGGCCGTCGAGGAAAGGCTGATCGTTGAGTTCTATTCAAAATAACAAACTTCTAAAGGCAAGGTAAGAGGATGATTGAGAAGAACTGGAAAGAGATCATAAAACCCGGCAAGTTGGAGCTAGTAGAGGGTACGTATACCAACACGTACGCACGTTTCAACGCACTGCCTCTGGAGCGGGGTTTCGGTGTTACTATAGGCAACTCGCTGAGGAGAATTCTTTTATCATCCATCTATGGATCTGCTATCATCGGCGTACGTTTTGACGATCTCCTGGGCGTGCTCCACGAGTTTTCGAGCATCCCGGGCATCTATGAGGATGTGACCGACATCATCCTGAACCTCAAGAAGGTGATCCTCAAAATGCACACGGACAAACCCCAGGTGGTAACCCTCGAAAAGACCGGTCCCACAGAGGTGACGGCCGGTGATATCGCCACTGGCGGCAATATCGACGTGATCAATCCCGAACAGCACATCGCCACCATTGAGAACGACATGACGCTCAAGATGGAAATGCGGGTGGACTGGGGCAGGGGATATGTGCCTGCAGAGATCAACAAGGAAAAGATCGATACCCATGGGTGGATAGCCATCGACGCGATCTTCTCTCCGGTGAGGAGGGTGTCGTTTAACGTCACCCCCACCATCGTGGGCAGAAGGACCGACTACGACCGGCTCTCGCTGGAGGTATGGACCAACGGCGTGGTGACTCCCGATGATGCCCTGGCCTATGCGGCCAAGATCAACAAGGAGTACATGAACAGCTTCATCAACTTCCAGGAAGAGGAGCTCGAGCGCCAGGCCAGCGTGGACGAAAACGAAAAGGAGCTGAACAACAACCTGTTCAGGACCGTCGAGGAACTTGAGCTCTCGGTCAGATCGGCCAACTGCCTGAAGAACGCCAACATGACCTATATCTACGAGCTCGTCCAGAAGAGCGAGGCCGAGCTGCTCAAGACCAAGAACTTCGGCAGGAAGTCGCTGGAGGAGATCAAGGAAAAGCTCGCCAAGATGGGTCTCCACATTGGAATGAAGATACCGAATCTGCCTTCTCCCGAGGAAATCGAAGAGAGAAGAAAGAGGATGGAAGAAGAGGAAAGCAAGTAGAAGCCGAGGTGAAGAGATGTATCATCAGATTGCGGGAAGAAAACTTGGACGGACAACTGATCACAAGGAGGCCATGCTCAGGAATCTGGTCACCTCGCTGATCATCCATGAGAGAATAGAGACCACTGAGGCCAAGGCAAAAGAGCTGAGAAAGATCGCGGACCGGATGATCACCCTCGGAAAGAAAGGCGACCTCGCCTCGCTGAGGCGGGCCATGAAGAGCATTCGTACCAAGGAAGCTCTCGGGAAGCTATTCAACGAGATTGCGCCACGCTTCACCGAGCGCCACGGCGGGTATACCCGGGTCATCAAGTACCGCAATCGCAAGGGCGACGGCGCGACCACTGCCATCATTGAGTGGGTCGAGGCAGGGGCTCCAGCCAAGGCGCTAGCCGCAGCCAAACCGGCCGAAGAAAAACAGCCCTAACGGCAAAGGGAGGGCATGCAGCCGGCTGTCCGCATACGGAGCGCAAGCTTTTCCTTCTGCACCAAATCAGTACTGCGGGGTATCGACATGGAGGTGCCCCGCGGTTCTTATTTTGGGGTCGTGGGACCCAACGGCTCCGGCAAGACCACGCTCGCCTATCTCATCTCGGGCATCCTCTCCCCTGACCAAGGGGAGGTGGACACCTTCGGCAACCGCGTGGGCCTGATCCTGGCGAACCCGGCCAATCAGGTGGTGAGCCTGGTGGTGGAAGAAGACATTGCCTTCGGGCCCGAGAACCTTGCCCTTTCGCCATCCAAGATCACTGCGCGCATCGATGCGGCACTTCACGCGGTTCGCGGCGAGAGCCTGCGGAGATCGCTCACCACGGCGCTCTCCGGAGGAGAGCTGGCAAAGGTAGTGTTCGCCGGCCAGCTTGCGCTTGACACGGATGTGCTCGTTCTCGATGAGGGTACGATCATGCTCGACCCGCTCAACCGGGAAACCCTGCTCAGAACCGTCCATGAGCTGAACCAGGACTTGGGCAAGACCATCATCCACATCTCCCACCGGCTGGACGACCTGGAGAAAGCCCACTGCCTCGTGGTCCTGAACAAGGGAATGATCGACATCAGGGCCCAGGGCGTGCCGGATCTGGTCCGCCTGATCGCCGAGCACCCGGTCGCCGGCATCGAGCCCGGGGCGCATATCCTCTACCGGAGCTTCCTTCATGAACAGGGGATCGAAGAGCAGGACCTTGAGAGGGGCACCAGGCAGCTCGCTGCCGGAATCAGGCAGGGGAGGCTCCTGCAGTCATAGCATCCATCCGGAGGCGGTCGCCGTGTTTCCGTCTTCGGTGTCTCAGAGAGGCGGCCTTTCGATGCTACTCTTTCCGGTCAGCAAGGGCCGCCGGCCGTATCTCGATCAGCCCCTGCTCGCTCAAGTATGCGATGACCTCCCGGGGCACATACTCCATTCCCAGCACATCCTCCACGCTCGTCTCCCCCTCCTTCAACCGTCTAAGGATATGGTTTTCGAACCTGCTCTGGGTCCTGCGCTGGTAATAGTCGCGCCATACGAGTGCGGAACCGAGCACCACGATGATCCCCATCATGAGCCAGAAGGTCTCGTGGGTGATCTCGATGTGAAAGCCCTCCAGGAGCAGCTTTGTGCCGATGAAGAAGATGAGCTGGTAGGCGAGGTCCTCCAGCCTCGGCAGCTTCTCCAGCAGCCCGATGAAGAACGATGCCGCAAACCGCAGGAAGATGATCCCCATGATCCCGCCCAGCCAGACCACCGCAAGCTTGTTGCTCATGGCAACCGCTGTTGTGATGCTGTCGATGGAAAAGGCGATATCGGTGAGCTCCACCACGAGCACGGTGCCCCAGAAGCTCTTTGCAACTCCGGGCCTTGTCTGGTGGGCGTTCTCTTGAAAGAAGAAGAACATGTGCTTCATGGCCAGGTACACCAGGTAGAGGCCGCCCACGATCTTGAAGATGAGGAAGTTGATGAGGTAGGCGGCGAAGATCAGGGCGATGAGCCTGAACAGGAAGGCGCCTGCGATGCCGTAGGTCAGGGCCTTTCTCTGCTGCTCCTTGGGCAGTGTCCGTACCAGGATCGCCAGCACGAGCGAGTTGTCGACCGAAAGGATTCCCTCCAGGATCGCCAGGGTTCCGATGGCGATCAGGTCGGTGCCGGCGAGGCTCTGGGCCTCGGCTATCATTGTCTGAATGATCTGCAGGTCCACTGTGCCTCCTCAACCGATCTTGACGTGTGAAAAGTCTCGGGGCGGAACATCACGATGCTTGAGTACCCCGTGTACCAACCCATATCACAGGTCGGTACGAGAGGCGAACATAGACAATTCTCACAGGGATCAGGTCTCAACGGGCTGTTGCCCGGACAGCAGTTTGGTGAATATTTTTGCTATAATTTTACAGTGAAGAGATCAAGTCAACATTTTGGGATAATTGGCTGCAGAAAATCTCCTTGAGTCACTATAATTATGCAAGAAAGAGAAAATACGGCAATAAATAGCGTTGATTCTATCTGCTGAAGCTTTCATTGGCCTGTTTTGGGATCTGACATCATAGAAAAACAAGAGAAACATCATCTTCAGGATCACAGGCGGAGGAACCGATACATTCCCATTCTGACCATAGCTGCCCTTGACCTCATCATATATAAAATCAAAGTTGATAAACTTTACAACCTTCCGAAGAGGGTGGTCTCTTCTCACACGATCACTCAAGTTTACATGATAACTGAATAACTTCTCCTGGGGAGATTCCTGACGACCCATCATAGGCAGTATCCTCAGTGCTTTGATGCCTTATAATGACATATATTACCAATTATTACAACTTATTAACTACTTTGATTGCAAGATAATACCAGATGTCTTCAGTAGTATTATTCAGTCAATTGCTATACCTTGAAGATGTTTGGGCAACAGCCCGTTGAGGCCTGACCCCTGAAAATCGCTGGACTGATCATCCTGCATGATCGTTGTCCAAGACACAGTTGCCGTCCGGCTGCCGTGATATCTCCCAGCGGGTCTGTGTCAGGGCTTGCAGGAACCTTCGGTCGTGGCTGATCAGCAGCAGGGCGGAGCGGCAGTCGGCCAAGGCGCTCTCCAGACACTCGATGGAGACCAGGTCGAGATGATTGGTCGGCTCATCCATGATCACCAGCCAGGGCTCCTTGAGCAGGCCCAGGGCGAGCATGATCTTCCTCGTCTCTCCCGGGCTGGGAAGCCGGCTTTTCAGAAGGGGTTCAGGTCTGGAGCCCAGACGGCTCACAATATTCATCACCTGCCCCAGCCTCTCGCCGGGCAGGCGGTGCAGCTCGTTCATCAGCAGCACGGATTCGTCGATCCGCAGCTCCTGGGGCAGATAGGTCACGCGGTCGGCGGGCAGGGAAAGGGAAGGCAGGATCGAGGTGATCAGCGTAGTCTTTCCGCATCCGTTGGGGCCTGTCAGGGCGATCCGGTCACGGGACGATATGTTCAGGTCCGGATAAATCAGCCGGCGGTGCTCGCCCAGCGGCAGCCCCCCTGCCGGGAGGCTCAGCACAGATGCCTTTGGGCAGACACTGCCCGTGACAACGATTCCCGTGGGATACTCCTTCTTGACAGGGATGGCGTCAAGCTCCTTCCTGGCTTTGTCAAGCCGGCCGCCCAGCTGTTTCTGCAATTTTCCCTGGACCGCATCCCTTCCGGACAGCCTGGCGCCGTCAACCTTGGCCCGGGCATCGTGGTCTTTGGGCGAGAGGCCCTGCTTGGGGTTCATTCCGGCGGATTTTAACGCCTTGTGCTTGCGCCTGGCGTGCTCCCGCTCCAGCTTGTCCAGCCTGGCGCGGGTGCCATCGAGCCGGCTCGCTGCCGATTCCTTTTCCAGCTGTGCCTGCTGTGCCCCTGTCGAATAATTGCCGGGTCGCAGGGTCGCGGTGGGGGTCTCGATGAACACACACTCACTGCAGAGATTGTCCAGAAGTTCTCTGTCGTGGCTCACGAGCAGCCCGATGCCCCTGTACCTCTTCAGGGCGCGGTACAGCAGATTTCTCGTGGCTGCATCCAGGTGGTTGGTGGGTTCGTCCAGGGCCAGCAGATCGGGATTGTGATACAGGGCGGAAGCGATCTGAAACCTTTTACGCTCGCCAAAGCTCAGGCTCTCCCAGCGGAGCAGATCGTCGTCTTTCAGATCGAGATCGGCCTTTAAAATGAGCGAGTCACGGTCCTGTGCCGCCATGAGCTGTCCGACCCCTTCGGGCGGGTCGTCCGTGCGCTGCGGGCAGTAGCAGACCAGTTCCGGAATGCTGACGAGGCCATGGTCGGGCTGGAGCCTTCCGCACGCAAGGAAGAGAAGGGTGGTTTTGCCGGCGCCGTTGGGACCGACAATACCGGTCCAGCCGCGGGAAAAATGAAGGGTCACGCTACTCAGCAGCGTGCCTGTCATGGAGTCATACGTAAAATCGACATGGTCAAAACGCAAGAAATTATGATGAGTCATTCGTAAACACCTTTCATACAGAACCGGGCCGGCCTGGCAAAGGGATGAGAGTGCAGCGGCCCATGACATGAACAGGTGCGATGAATGTTCGAGTGATTCTTGACAGCCGCCGGGCTCGATCCCCCGGGCCAGACGAGGTTGGTTTCTTTTTTTGAAAAAGCCTTGGGGCTTTTCCAAAAAAAAGGATGTTCCTGGCTTGGGGACAGGTTTTGTTAGCGGCTGTTTATCATTCCCGTGCTCTCCAGATATGAAGGATTCCAGGCAATGTATACTTCATTCAGTCAGCGGCTGTCAACCTCTGCTGGGGCGAGACCAAAAGCCGTATCTTAAGAAAACAGAATGCCTAAATAGCGAACTGAGAAGAAGGGCTAGAAGGGATGCCTCCCGGTCGAGATGCCCATGATCTTCATCTTTTCATAGAGCCAGGACCGGCTGATGCCGAGGAGTCTGGCCGCCTGGGTCTTGTTCCCCCGGGCCTGCTCCAGGGCACTGAGCACAATCTCTCGCTCGTGGTGTTCACGGCTCGATTTGAGCATGTGCGGCCCTGGCGGGGATTCGACCTTTGCAGGGGTGTGGCAGGCTTTCTCGCGCAGATACTGGGGCAGGTCGCGCCTCTCGATGTCTGTGCCACGGGCAAAGTTGATACCCCGCTCGATCACGTTCTCCAGCTCGCGAACGTTGCCCGGCCAGTCGTGGTCAAAGAAGATCTCCCGCACCTCTGCCGACACGTTCCGGACATTGGTCCCAAAGATCCGGTTGTACTTGTCCAGGAAGTACTGCACCAGCAGGTCGATGTCCGGACGGCGTTCCCTGAGCGGAGGGATATGCAGGTGGATGACGTTGAGCCGGTAGAAGAGGTCGGGCCGGAACCGTCCCTGGATCACCAACTCCTCAAGGTCCTGATTGGTGGCCGCAATGAACCGGGCGTCGACCTTCTGGGGCGTGTTCGAGCCGATGGGCTCGAAGCACTTGTCCTGGATCACCCGCAGGAGCTTGCCCTGGAGCCTCAGGGGCAGGTCCCCGATTTCGTCCAGGAAGAGCGTGCCGCCATCCGCCATGACGAGCTTGCCTTTTTTGCCGGCACGGCTCGCGCCCGTGAACGCGCCGGGGACATAGCCGAAAAACTCCGACTCCATAAGGCTGTCCGGGATGGCGGCGCAGTTCACCTTGACGAGCGGGCCCGTGCGATAGCCGCTACCGTGGTGGATGGCCTGGGCGATGAGCTCCTTGCCGGTACCGCTCTCGCCGGTGATGAGGATGTTCGAGGCGCCCCGGGACACAATCTCGGCCTCGTCAATGATCTGCCTAAACGCCGGGTCCGCGGTCACGATCTGATGGAACCCGTGCCAGGTCTCGGTCTCCTTGGGCTCGGGCCGAACAGACCCCGCAATCTCTGGGTCGACGTGCGCGAGCTTCCGGGCCAGATCCTTGATCTCATCAAGGTTCCGAAACAGGATCTTTCCCACGGCCCCCACCACCTGGCCTTTCCGGATGATGGGCAGGCAGGACACCACGTAGGGGGTGCCTGAGATGAACTGCAGCCGGTTCAGCTCAGGGACCCCGGTCCTGATGACCTTCATGATCATGGTATTCTCGATAACCTCCTCCACGGGCCTGCCCAGGATATGGTTCTCGTTCCTTCTCAGGAATCGCTCCGCCGCCTGGTTGGCCATGGAGATCAGACCTTGCTCGTCCACCACGATGATCCCGTCATAGGCGAGATCCATCACCGACTGCAGGGTCCGGTAGAGTTTGGTGACGCTCTCCAGCTCCGCGATGATGCGCACCAGGTCGGTCACGTCCTGAAACACGATGATGGCGCCCGTGATCGCCCCCTCACGGGCGATGGGGGTAATGTTGCACAGGAGGCTCATATCCTGGCCGGTGTAGAGATACCCCACCGAGGGCCTCCCGCCGATCAGTACCTCGTCGAGCTTGATCCCGGGCAGCAGTGAGTCCGCCCGCATGCCTCCGGCGCGATCCTGGGTGGTGGAGAGGATCTTCTCCGCGGCCCTGTTGAGCTTGACGACCGTGCTGTTCGTGTCCAGGACCAGCAGGCCGTTGTACATGGTCTGGAGGATCGCGTTGAGCTCGCTGTTGAGCTTTGTCTCCTGCTTGAGCATGGACATGATCAGGCCCGCCTTGGTGAGGACCCCGGTTATCTCCTGACAATCATTGATCACGACCGCGTTGCCGGCCCTGCTCGTGCGCACGATTTCCTTCACCTCGTCATAGGGCATGTTTTCGTTGAGCATCAAGACGTCGGTGGTGAAGAGGCCATGGATGGGTACATCCGGCTGTACGCCCTTTACAAGCGCGTCGAAGAGATTGGCCTTGGTCATGATTCCCGCGAACCGGCCCTGGTTGTCGGCAACAGGGAGGGCCTCCAGGTGTGTCTCCCGGAAGAGGCGTGCCGCCTCCCGCAGGTTGTCGCTGGATCTCAGCCTCTCAAACGAGCAGGTCATGATATCTCTCAGAAACATGATCTCAGGCCGACCCCCTCCTCTCATGCAAGATGGGATACGATTCCTCTACATATACTATTTAAGGTCTGAAATGAAGGCCGATCTTTATCAAGCACAGAGGCACTCGCACGTTCTCGATCAACGAGAAACCATGAAAGTATATGATATAATGAATGAATATATCATGGCAGATTGTTGCCATATATACCATATATAGATGATATGTTCATATGGCAAACACCTGTTTGACAAAGCCTCAGGTAAATCCTATAGTCCTGGAATAATGACAGCCCTTTATACTCCCATCCTTGCCGGCGTGGCTCAGTATACCCAGCCCAAGGACATCGAGCCTCCGCTCGACCCCATGGGGCTCATGGTCCGCACGTGCAGGGCGGCCTTGGGCGATGCCGGTTCCGTCAGGCTGCGAAGTCTTATCGATGAGGTCCATGTGGTGAACCTGCTCCAGTGGCCCTACCGGGATGCGCCGGGCATGCTCGCCGAGGCGCTCGGGGTACGTCCCTGGGGGAAATACTACACCCCCATCGGCGGCAACACGCCCCAGATGCTCGTGAACAGGGCCTGCCGGGCATTGGCCGCAGGCACGGTCCGGGCCGTGCTCATCGCCGGGGCAGAGGCCATCTATTCCCTCAGACGAGCCCTGGCGGGAAAGATCGTGCTCGACTGGCCCCAGAGCGAACCGCCCGAGCATATCGACGGCCAGGAGCGTAAAAGCGTGAACCGGATCGAGGCAGACTACGACCTCTTTTTCCCGGCCGTCGTGTATCCCCTGTTTGAGACCGCGCTCAGGGCCTCGTCCGGCCGCAGCGTCGAGGGGCACCGGGAATACGTGGGCAGGCTTTGGGAGCGCTTCTCCCGGGCCGCTGCCGTCAATCCCCATGCCTGGATCAGGAGGGAGCTGAGTGCCCGGGAGATCATCGAGGCCACGCCTGACAACCGCTATATCAACTATCCCTACACCAAATGCATGAACGCGAATATCAACGTCGACCAGTCGGCCGCAGTGCTCATGACCACGGCCGAGACCGCGCACAGTCTCGGAATCGACCCGGCAGGATGGGTCTACCCCTTGGGAGGGGCGGACTTCTCCGATGTCTGGCACGTGTCCATGCGGCCCCGGCTCGACTCCTCGCCCGCGATCCGGAACGCCTCCCGGCTCGCGCTGGCGCAGGCGGGGCTGAATATAAGCGACATAGACTTTTTCGACCTCTACAGCTGCTTCCCCTCTGCCGTGCAGATCGCCATGAAGGAGATCGGCATTGCCGAGCATGACCCGAGGGATTTCACCCTCACCGGCGGGCTGGCCTTTTTCGGCGGGCCGGGAAACAACTACTCGTTGCACGGCATTGTCTCCGCGGCCGAGCGGATCAGGGCGGACCGGTCGAAAAAGGCCATGGTCACGGCAAACGGCTGGTACATCACCAAACACTCCATAGGCATTTACGGCGGCGACCCGCCGAAGCGGCCCTGGGAAGAGCGCGACGACTCTTCCATCCAGACCGCGATCGATGCAGAGGCACTGCCAGAGCCGGTGGAAAAGGCCGAGGGCGACCTGAGGGTCGAGGCCTATGTGATCCGGCACGACAGAGAGGGCAGGCCATTGCTCGGTACTGTGATCGGAAGGCTTTCAGACGGGCGGAGAACCCTGGCGCATATCGATGCCGGGGCAGATGAGCTGGAAGAAATGGAACGAGTCGAGATGGCGGGGCAGACTGGGCAGGTGCGCACTATTTCCGGCAAGGCAGGAAATCGAGTGCGTTTGTAAGGCCTTCTGGCAAAGAGGTGCCCCGCAAGGTGCGCACATAAGCGCCATGGTCGGATCGATCGAAAGAGAAAAGGACTGATCACGCATTACCGGAGGTGTTCATGCGACTTGCCCCAGGCTGGACGCGGCTGCTGAAGACCGTTCATATCATCCTGTCGTCTGCATGGCTGGCATCGGCAATGATCCTTGTGTTCTTTTTCGCGGCAGTGGTCCCCGGAGCATCCCGGGCCGATCTGCACGGCATCCTGATCGCGCTCAAGGCAATCGACGACTGGGTCATCATCCCTGCGGCAAACGGCATACTCATAACCGGGATCATGTACGGCGCGCTCACTCACTGGGGCTGGTTCAAGCATGGCTGGATAACGGCAAAGTGGGGAATCACCCTCTACGGCATTCTCTTTGGCACCTTTCTTCTGGGCCCCAGGCTCAACCGGCTGCCCGAGCTTGCGGTATCCGTTCCCATCGATATCCCGCTGCCGGCTGAATTCACTGCAGGTCTCGCGTTCCTGCAGGTCTGGGGATCTGTCCAGCTCGCAACCCTCCTTGCGGCATATCTGCTCTCCGTGTATAGATGGAAGAGAAAGGGCTCCTTCCCGCCTGCACACCGGGCGGCAAGCGACCCTGCATAAGACATGGTATCGTGATGCTTAAGAACCGCTGTTGGGTGCGGGGCATGGCTTAAAGAAGGAAGATTTCAATGACATGGGACGAGGCACCCGGCTTCTGCGACTCGCGGCCGGCCGCCTGGACCGGGGACAGCCCGGACAGGCTCATGGAGTTCTACGGCATCTCGTTCATGGAGAACCGGAGCTGCGCGGGCAGGAAAGATCCTGACACGAGGAGGGGTTCATGAAAAGGGTCATTACCGGGAGAAGCGTGCTCTTCGGGTTTTTTCTGGTGGCCTTTATCATTGTTTTCGAGGTTGTTCTGGAAAGGCTCAAGCTTCCCGCCTGGCCGGCATTCATGGTCATGATATGCTTTTTCATCGAGCACGAGGACCCCGGATCAGTGCCCCGCATCCTGATCGGGGGGCTTGCCGGGATCGGCTGCATGGTGCTCATGGAGCATTTTGAGCCGGTCCTCGCGCCATACCTCGGCGTCGAGGCATACAGACTGCTCTTCATCGGTGTCTTCGTGTACGCAATCGTGCTGTTCAAAGACGCTCTGCCCCCTGTGTTCAACACCTTTGCCTTCCTGTTCTTCCTGGTGGCCTCCATCGCCTCCCGGACCCCGAATCCCGAACCCTATGTCTGGATGGGAGTGGAGATCGTGGTCGGCTCCATCTTCATTGCAGGCATTCTCGGCATAAACAGACTGGTGGACACCATTCTCGATGATGAACATGCCAATGAAACAGCGCTTTCAGTCCAGCCCGCGCCCACCGTGGAAGAGGCCGCCGATGAGCCGGACGCCGAGCCCTGATCGCCGCTATCCGCGGCTCGGCGTCCAGTGGGTGGTTGTTCTTGCAGGCGGGCATGTCTCGAACGAGAGCCTGCCCGTGACCAGCCAGCTTCTCGATGAGACGCTGGTGCGTCTCGCGGAGGGTATCCGCATTCAGCAGAACCTCCCGGGGGCACGGTTGCTCGTGTCGGGAGGATGCATCTCCGATCCCCGGGGCATGCGCCTATGCGGGATATGACCTGAAGCTTGGCACTTGAGTCTGGTATGAGTTTATGTATTATAGTGATAAAAAATAACAGCATGATTGATGTTGGAGCCTATGCTGCAACGCGCCATCCCAGGGTTTCGGGCAAGGGCTTTTTATAAGAATACATTGATCGAGGAGGAGTCATGAGCCAGGCGTTCTCATACAGTCCTGATGGAAAGTCATATCCGCTGCCGGCGGAATCCGATTATCTCAAAGAGTTCGAGCGGCTTGAGCAGGAAGTGAGCGAGCAACGCGCACGCGGAAGAGAGATCGTGGTGGTCATGGGTCTGGGGTTCGTGGGCGCTGTCATGGCCGCAGTGGTCGCAGACAGCACGGACAAAAAGACCGGCCAGGCCGGAAAGTTCGTCATCGGCATGCAGCGACCCAGCACCCGGAGCTTCTGGAAGATCCCCATGTTCAACAGCGGTGTCTCTCCCGTAAAGGCCGAAGACCCGGAGGTGGATATCCTGATCCGTCGCTGTGTGCTCGAGCGCAGGAACCTCACGGCCACGTTTACCTATGATGCCTTGCGTCTTGCGGACGTGGTCGTGGTGGACGTGCAATGCGATTTTCTCAAGCAGGAGTTGGGCAACTGTATGAGCGGCAAGGCCGAGATCGCAGCCCTGGAGGAGTCCATGAAGATCATCGGCGAGAAGATCGAGCCCAAAAGCCTGGTGCTGGTCGAGACCACGGTCCCGCCCGGCACCACCGAGTATATCGCCTATCCCATTATGAAAAAGGCCTTTGCCGCTCGCGGCATTGAGAGCGAGCCTTTGCTGGCCCACAGCTATGAGCGGGTCATGCCGGGCAGGGACTATGTGAAGTCCATCCGCGATTTCTGGCGCGTGTGCAGCGGGATCAACCAGGAGAGCAGACAACGGGTGGAGCGCTTTCTCTCCGACGTGCTCAACGTTGAGAAGTTTCCGCTCACGGTCCTGGACAGGCCCCTGGAGAGTGAGACCGCCAAGATCGTGGAGAACAGCTTCCGGGCGACCATCCTGGCCTTTATGGACGAGTGGAGCAACTTCTGCGAAAAGAACGGCGTAGACCTCGTCAAGGTGATCAAAGCCATCAAGGTCAGGCCCACCCACAACAACATGATCTTTCCCGGGCCCGGCATCGGGGGCTACTGCCTGCCCAAGGACGGGGGCCTGGGTGTGTGGGCCTATCGGCACCTCATGGGCTACGAGGACGACAACTTCACCATCACGCCCGAAGCAATTAACATCAATGATACCCGGGCCCTTCACGCCGTGCACCTCATCCGGGACGCCTTGAGGAACATGGGCAAGATCGTGGCAGCTTCCGTGGTCACGGTGCTCGGCGCGTCATACCGGGAGGACGTGGGCGACACGCGCTACAGCGGCTCGGAACTCATGATCCGGAAGATCGCCGAGATGGGCGGCGACGTGCGGGTCCATGACCCCTATGTGGAGCACTGGTGGGAGTTTGAGGCCCAGGATACCTACCCCTCGGTGGGGGCGAGCTGGGCGCGGTTCTTCAGAAACCAGGAGGGACTGAAGAACTTGCGGGTGAACAAGGATCTTCGCGCCGTACTGGGCGGATCGGATGCGGTGGTGCTGGCCGTCAGACACGCCGAGTATCTGGACCTGGATCCCGATGCCGTGGCAAAGATGATCGGCTCTGCCGCAGCGATCGTCGACTGCTTCGGGATCCTGGATGACGACAGGATACGCCGGTTCTTCGAGCTCGGCTGCGAGGTCAAGGGGCTCGGCCGCGGGCATATCCAGCGCATCAAGGAAGAGGTGCGCTCGCGGATGATCTCCCCGGTTCGCGTACCCGGGGGCTCCGAAGAGGGAGTACCGGACAAGAAGGCCCTCGGGGCCTGAGAAAAGAAGCGGGATCGATGCGGAAGGTTTCTTGGCCTTCACTGGGAGAATTATCCTGCTATCCTATCCGGGCTTTTTTTATGCAGTCTTCTATGTGAGGGATGCTGTCGAAATGGCAGGCTATCGCCGTGTCCTGGGGGGCCGGGCCTACGTGATTGCCAGGCTGGAGCGCGAGAGCTCAGTCCAAGGCGCCCAGCGCATCGCCCTCTCCTCGAACGAGCTGTGGGATCTGCCGGGCTGCCGTAATATTTCTTGCTCTATCCGGGCGGAAAGCCACGTATGGATAATCTGGAGCGGATGTGGTAGATTATGCGGATCTTATGAGATGTCAGGAGCGCTCGAAGGCATGCTGATGCGGGTTATCCCTACAGGGGGGCGCGGGACCGGTGGTATGGGCATCTTCCTGATGCGGTTTCTGTGCGGCGGTCTGTTTCTGCTTTCCGCTGGCGCGGGTCTCTTGTCGTGTGCCGGCAATCATTATTCCAGGCCGGAGTCCTGGCCCAAGCCCCCTGCTTTGGCAAAAGCTCCCTGCGACAGCATCGCCGGAATATACCGCGAGCAGGGCGCAGGCAGCTGCGAGTGGTTTTCCCCGGGTTTTAAGAGCCTCAGTTACATCTTGGAACCCTGTCTTTTTCCCGACCTCACGCCGGCCGGGCATCTCAAGAAGGCAGACCGCGCGGAAGATCGCCGGGACAGGCCGGGACCGGATCGCCTTGGCCGTCTATGACGCACAGGGCAGCCTCCTGTCCCCTGATCCGGGTAAGAGAGTCTTCAATGGAATCCGACAGGAGGGGTGGTTGATCAAAGGACTTGAAAGGGCATACAGGAGCACTTTTGCATCACGAACGAGAAAAGAAAGGGGGAGGAAAAGTAATGATAGCGTGTTGCGGCTTGGACTGTTCTCTCTGCGAGGCATACATGGCCACCAAGGCCGATGACGATGCCCGGAGAGCTCAGGTCGCCAAGGAATGGTCGGCCCTCTATAACACCGACATTCAACCCGAACACATTTGTTGCCACGGCTGCAGGGCCGGAGGAAGGCTGTTTTTCTATTGCGATATAATGTGTGAAATCCGCAAATGCTGTATGGAAAGCGATCTGGCAAACTGCGCGGAGTGCGCGGACTACCCGTGTGACATGCTCAGGAGCTTTATCAAGATCACTCCGGAAGCAGGGAAGGCCCTTGAACAGCTTCGCGCGGAGCTCGAATAACATGTCCGTGCAGGCAGGCAGCCCGGGGGTCGGCGTCCGGGGCGCGCGTTTCTGCTTCATCGGCATCACGGGCAGGCCATGACCGGTAGTCTCACGATTCTCGCAGGGAAAAAGGCGCTCTCGCTCATCCGGGACAATGGGCTCGACCCCGGGGCTGTAGACGTGGTGGCCGGGGCTGCGGGCGGACCCAAGTGGCTGGTGCTCGGAGGGCTCGACCGGGCCGTGTTCTCTTCATGGCTCACCGGATCTTCCCGCCCGGTCTTTCTCGTGGGCTCGTCAATAGGAAGCTGGAGGTTCGCGGCCATCGCGCAGGGCATGGACAGCGGATCATACGAGGCTTTCGAGTCCGCCTACCTGGACCAGCGCTACTCTGCGTCCCCTGATGCCGCGGAGGTGACCCGGGGTTCCCGGGCCGTCATGGATGCCTTTCTGGCCGAGTCCGGCGTGCAGGCGGTGCTCGCCCACCCCTTTCTCAGACTGAACATCCTTTCCGTCCGGTGCCGCGGGCCGTTTGCCCGAGAAGAACGATATCGCCTGGGCGCGGCCATGCTCCTGGCCATGGCCGCCAATACGATCAGCAGACGATGCCTCGGGCTGTTCTTTGCCCGCACCCTGTTCTCGGACCCCCGCCACCCTCCGGTTTTTTTCGGGCAGGACGGGTTCCCGCTCCATGAGGTTTCGCTCAGCCAGACAAACCTCAAGAGCGCCCTCATGGCCTCGGGCTCCATACCGCTCGTCATGGAAGGCGTGAAATCGCCGCACGGCGCGTACCCCGGGGTATACCGCGATGGGGGGCTCATCGACTACCACCTGGACCTTCCGTTTCGCAGCGAGGGACTTGTGCTCTTCCCGCACTACTGCAACCGCATCGTCCCGGGCTGGTTCGACAAGCTGCTGCCCTGGAGAAGGCCCCGGGGAGACAACCTGGACCATGTGGTGCTCATAAGCCCGTCTCCGGATTTCGTCAGGGGCCTGCCGCTGGGCAAGATTCCCGACCGGGACGATTTCATCCGGTTCCGCGGGAATGATCGCGAGCGCAGGGCGTACTGGGAGCACGTCATCCGGGCCTGCAGGACGCTCGGCGATGAGTTTCTGGACCTGGTGCAGTCCGGGAAAGTCAGGGATGCTCTCCGGCCCCTGCAAACCGGATAGCTGCCCTTTTAAAAAAACTTTTTTCCTGCTCTTGAATCTCTGCGTGCCGGGCATACATTACTGGTAGATCGACAATGAGGAGGGGTGCATGGCAAAGAACACAGCGGTTGAAAGAAGGCAGAAGGTCATCGATGTGCTCAACGAGGCCCGGGCCATGGAGCTGCAGGCGATCTACCAGTACATGAACCAGCACTACAATCTGGATGATATGGACTACGGAGAGCTGGCCGCAAAGATCAAGCTGATCTCCATCGACGAGATGCGCCACGCCGAGATGTTCGCGGAGCGCATCAAGGAGCTGGGGGGCGAGCCCACGGCCGATGCGCGGGAAAAGATCCGCAAAGGCCAGAAGGTCGAGGAGATATTCGGTTTCGATGCCCGTCTCGAAGATGACACCATTGATGCCTACAACCGGTTTCTCCAGGTATGCAACGAGAACGGCGACAGCGTCAGCTCCAGGATCTTCGAAACCGTGATCCATGAAGAGCAGATCCACACCAATTATTTCGACAACGTGGACAGCCACATCAAGCAGCTGGGAACGGTGTATCTGGCCAGAATCGCAGGCACTTCTTCAGCGACCGGGCTTGGAACGAGCGGGTTCGTGATCAGCTCAAACCAATGAGATGATCCTCATCCCATCAGAATCTGCTCCGCGTTGGCGCCCATGAGCTGTTTCATGATCTTGGGCCCCAGCCTGAGCGAGTTGAGGAGGTCCTCGTGGCCCAGGGGATAGTTGTCTGTCCCGAAGAGCAGTTTGTTGCTGAATTCTGAAAGAAATCTGCGGGAAAAGGCGTGGTCCCTGTTGAGAGCGTGGAAGCCGCTCGGAGCGGATATGTCGGCATAGAGGTTGGGGTAATTCCTCAGGAACGAGCAGGTCAGGCCCTCTTTTCGGACAATACCCTGCTGCTGGGCGCATGCGTTCTTTCCTTCATCAGCGAAGATATGCTGCCAGAACAGAGGGCCGTGACCGATGAACCTGATCATGGGGTACTCCTTGAGTACGACGCGAAGGGATGCAAAGTCGAGCTTGTAGCCGGGGAAAAGAGTCCGCTGTTTTTTCCATCTCTCCAGGGGGGCACATACCTCGGCCACCATTTCCAGAATCCTTTTGGGTATGCCCTTGAGCCTGCCGCTCTGCAGGATCTTGAGCAGAACGACCTCCAGCCGGGTGTCTGTTTTCAGATTCGCCAGCACCTCAGGCCGGTTTTCCATGTGGAACACGACCGGCATCTTTACCTTCAGCACCGCATTGAGGAGCCTTTTGAGTTTGTCGGAGCGCCAGTTCACGGTGGTCTTCAGCTCCGCGCATCCCCGCACGCCTCTGCTGCACCAGGTCAGGAGCTTTCCCGGTGCATCGTTGCACTGGGGATCGGGTGCATACATGGGAATGATCCGGGTGGGATGGCGCAGGAAGGCATCGTACACGTTCTCGATAGGGAGGTTCTGGATGTTCCATTTCTCCGGTGAGGCATCCTCCCATGTCATCAGCCAGCAACAGTCGTATTTGTGCTTGTTGAGATAATCGATAATGTTCTGTGTCGATATGTTTCTGAAGTTGATATGCATGTGTGCGTCGATCCTCATGAAATTCTCCCTTCAGCAGTTCCGGTCTTCCCTTCAAGCAGGGTCAGCCGTTCTCCGGAAGGAAAGCCGGCATTCCGCACCGTGAAGCCTCTTGCTCGGCTCGTTACCAGGCTGAGAGAGCTCTGATCTGGGTGGTCCACCTCAGGGCGACCCGGGTTTGCCGCGCCCCTCTCGACGCTTCGGCTGCCGGTGACGGACAGGAATCACAGCCGAGGAATGAATCCTCCTTTTTTAGTCCGCTTCTTTAAGGACATTGAAGGTGGAAAGAGGCTCGTCCAGTTCTAAGTCTTAAGTATAGTCTCACCTGGCCGGGTTTCAATCTATGATCCCCGTCGAGCCTGCCGGGCTGCCCGGTTCTGTTCCGCCTGATTTCTTAAAAAAACCAGGCATCGAGTGATTGCCGATTGTGCAGGGCCGAAGCCGAATGATCTCCCTGTGTGCTAACGCCGGTATCTCAGGCGCAGTATCTTATCGTCGCCCTTCCTGGGTGTACCCCTGCCGTCGCGGTTGCTCGTCAGCATATAGAGGTTGCCGTCGGGTCCTGCCGTTATGTGCCGGAGCCTGCCGTATTCCCCTCGATACCAGTCGGTGGCAAAGAGTCTCTGGATCGATCCCGCCTCATAGGTGCCGCCTCTGTGCCTGAACGATATGCGGATGAGCGCTTCCCCGCGCAGGCTTGCGACATAGAGGTCCCCGCGGGAAAATGCCATGCCTGCGGGAGGTGTCGCCTTGGGCCAGAACACGACGGGATCCACATAGGGATGCATATTTACGGCCCCAAGGACCAGGGGCCAGCCGGAGTTTCTCCCTCTGCGGATGACATTGATCGAGTCATGCCCGAAGAGGCCGAACTCGCCCGAGGGTCCGTGCTCCGAGGAAAAGAGCTCGCCGGTATCGGGATGCCAGGCAAGCCCCTGGGGATTCCGGTACCCATAGGAATACACCGGGGAATCGCGAAACGGATTGTCCGGAGGAATGGCGCCCTCAGGTGTGAAGCGGAGTATCTTTCCGCCCAGGTTGCGGATATCCTGTGCAATGCCCGCCTGGCCCACATCCCCGGTGCATACATAGAGCATGCGGTCAGGGCCGAATGCGATCCTGCCTCCATCGTGCACCCGATGCCCGGGGATCCTCTCCACGATGATTTTGTCCTGTTTCGCGGCACTCCCCGTGTCCCGCAGCCGGACAACCTTGTTGAACAGATCCGTTCCGACCCGGTAGGTATACATGATGTAGACATAGGGCTTGCCGGGATAATCCGGATGCACCGCCAGGCCCATCAGTCCTCCCTCGCCGATCGCTGCGGTATCTACGACTGCATAGGGCTCGTCTGTCAGACGTTCGTTCACGATGAGACGGACCCTGCCCGGCCTTTCCGTCACCAGGGCCCTGCCGTCGGGCAGGAAATCGAGGTCCCAGGGCACTTCGAGGTCTTCTACAAAAGATTCCACGAGAAAGTCTCCGGGCTCCGGAACAAACACGTCCTCTACTTCCTGAGGCTGCTCGCCGACAACCGGCTCCCCGGCCTTTGGCTCGTGCGGGGCCTCGTACCGGGCAAAACCGACAACCGCGACCAGCATGGCGATGAGAACCCAGTGCAGACCGGACACGGCAGCCTCCTTCAGGAGGATACGGCGGAACACCCGCCTGTGGAACTGTTTTTCTCGGTTCATCATTGGTTCTCCCCGAATCCTCCTTCTCGGTCCGCTACGGAAGGACTCGGAAGGTTGGATCGCATTCTCCGCCGCTCTTCAACTAGGCCCAGGGCATGCCTTGGGACCCATACCATGGGTCGATCCCATGAAAAATCCACTCGATTCCTTGATAGTGAAAGAATAAGGATGTGCTCTCCAAGCTCAATAAGGCGGACCCATGCGTGCCCGGTCAAGGAGCGCCTCCTTTGGCTGCAATGAGGTCGCCGGCAGAACAGAGCATGGGCCTCTCCCGGGTGAAGTGCGGAAAAGCTTGATCTTAAATCACGGGATCATACACGGCAGAGAGTGTGTATTTATGCGGGGATATCAGGTATGCCAGAGATAATACGCCCAGTTTCCGGCGTTGCCCGGCAGAATAAAATAAGAGAATTCTCCAGGAGAAGCGATCATTGAGAATGGTAAGTGAAGGCTTATAATAAGTATTCAGTACACCTTTGGTTGCAAAAGATCATCAGGAATATCTATGAGGTAAGGCACATGGCAGTACATCTGATCGACTTGGAAAGGTATCTGAGCGGCATCATGTTTCCCGCGAGCAAGAACGATCTCAGACAGAAAGCCCGAGACAATCATGCCCCTGATGTCATCATCGATATCATCAATAACCTGCCGGAACGTAATTTCTCCTCGTCTGGAGACCTGAGTAAGGCGGTCGACGAGATCGAGTGACTTAAGGGGCGTGCTCGTGGCGACAGGGCTTGAACCCGCCGGGGATGATGACCTTGGGGGACGGCACAGCAAGGAGAGGGAATAGGATGGAAATCAATGCAGCCGAAATACAGTGGTACCTGGAAAATGTCACTTTCCCGGCGACCAAGATGCGGATTGTGAATCTTGCCCGAGACAATCATGCGCCCGATGGCGTCATGGATCTGCTCAAGGGTTTGCCGGACCAGGAATATTCGTCGCCAGAGGAGGTCATGCGGACCGCAGGTGTGAAGCAGTAGACAGGGCCAGGTTGGGAAAAGCACAAAGCTGATAACTCGATGTGGAGTTGGAAGTTCTCGGATGATGAGCAGAGGTGGTTTTTGAAAACCAAACTGGAGGTGAAAAATGGTAAGTACAGGAGAAATTCAGCAGTTTCTTCACGGTATGGACTATCCGGCACGGAGGAATGATCTGGTCAAGAAGGCTCAGAGCAACAATGCCCCCGGCGATGTGATCGACATGCTCAGCAAATTACCGGATCAGGATTTCAACTCCCCGGTGGACGTCAACAAGGCCATCGGGAAGATGTCGTAATTCCACAAATTATTTCATTGATTGGAAATAAGACAGGAAATCATCTGAACACAGATGGTTTCCTGTTCTTGCATTCTCCTGAGAAGAGCGCTGTTCCGGGAAGCATCCCGGCATAGAGCGGGAAAAGGAGGGACAGGCATGGCGAGATACAGCGATGTGAGCGCCGCGGAGGTGCAGCAGTTTCTGCACGGAATTGATTATCCGGCAAGAAAGGACGATCTGATCAAGAAGGCCCGTGATAATGGTGCGTCCGACGATGTCATGAAACTGCTGAGGGATTTCCCGGATCAGGATTTCAGTTCGCCGGTGGATGTGAGCAAGGCGGTCAGCGGCTTGAGGTAATCATCCGAAGGTCTGAGAAACAGGCGTATGACAGTCCCTGTTCTTCAGGCAAATACAGCGCCGAAGAAGGAGTGGATAATGGCGGTAAGCGCAGTGGAACTGCAACATTATCTCCAAGGGGTGAATTATCCCTCGCGAAAAGAGGAACTCATCAGGAAGGCGCGCGAGAATCAGGCCCCCCGGGATGTAATCGATCTCATCAACAATCTCCCGGACCGGGAGTTCAACTCGACCGTGGATGTCAGCAGGGCCGTGGGTGAGATCGGGTGATCGTATGGCCATCTGATCCCCGGCCCTGGTACCTCTTGAAGGTATGAAAGATGCGGGATCATGGGGGGGGGTGGCCGGCCCGCCTCTTCTTAAAAGAGATGCCTTTCAGGGTATGGTCGGTGCAGCAGCGCCCTTCGGGAAGAGTGAAGTCCCCTTCATGCCCTGGTGATAATATCCGGTTCTGAGCCGGTCTATATATCCGGCATTTTCCCGGGCCCATCTGCGGATAAGCAGGTAGCCTCCCAGACGATATCCGATTCTCCAGGCACGCCCGGGTCGATATGCGTCGAGCACGTTCTTGATGCTGTAAAACCTCTTCATCTGGTTGACAATTTCCTCTTGCATCTCGCAGGCAGAGCATCTCGCAGGTCTGACCACCACATGCATACCATCATAGTAGCGCCAGCTCTGGTGGAGAATCCGGTCCCGGTACTCCTTGTGACCCTGTGTGCCCGGGAAGGGGGTGAGCGAACAGATTTGTATGGTGTCGATGTCGGCCTGTGTCGAATAGTCGACGATTTTTCCCACCAAATCGAGCGGATCGTCGGGGCTGATCACGAACATTCCGTGGATGCCGATGCCGTGGCGATGGAGATTTTCGATGCACCGGGGAATCACATGCGCCTGGTGCGACTTGCCCATCCGTTTCAGTGCCGCGGTGTCTATGGACTCGATCCCCACGTACACCGTCCTGCAGCGCGTGTTGCGCATGAGATCGAGAAGTTCGTCATCGAGGGCGGCCATGATGGCCATCTCTCCCGACCATCTGAGCGGCACCGCATCCCGGTCGATCATTTCCCTGAGCAGAGACTTGGCCCGCCTGGGGTCGGCGCAGAAGTTGTCGTCGCCGAAGCACACGCTGCGATGGAGCAGGGGCTTGAGTTCGCTGATGACCTGCTCGTTGCTCTTGAACCGGTATTTTCTCCCGAAGACCGCTGTCACCGAGCAGAAGGTGCACTTGTGGGGACAACCGCGCGAGGTCGTGATGATGGGTGGAATTTTTGCGCTGGTCATCTGGGGGCACAGGGAAAAGTCCGGGGAGGGAAGACCGGCGAAATCGACGTGCCCGCTACTCTCCGTGATGCTCAGTGTCCCATCGGCGCGGAGAAAGGCCAGGCCTCCCACGGTTTGAGGATCCTTGCCTTGCTCGATCGAGTCGATCAGCGAGGCAATGGCATCCTCTCCTTCGCCCAGCACGACATAGTCGCAGTGATCGAGCGCTTCCCGGGGCATGAAGGTGACATGGGGCCCGCCCATCACGACCGTGGTACGGTCCGTCTTGAGCGAGTCGGCAAGGCGGTATGCCGATTCGATGGTGCTGGTCAGGGACCCGATTCCCACCACGTCATAGGCCCGGAGATCCTCGGCGAGGACTGGCGAGAGGGCCTCGAAGAAGATATCGCAGTCATATCCCCTTTGCTTGAGCACGGCCCCCATGGTGGGTATTCCCACCCTCGGGAGGTATGTTCTGCTGAAGATATGCGTTGCCCGTGTCCCTGATTCAACGAGTGCTATTCTCAAGCTCATGACAGAGCGCTCCTTTCATCATGATTCCATTTTAAGAAAAAGTGTCTTACCTTACCATTCAGGAGGAGAATAGCAAATCCTTTGCTCTTCTTTTACGTTTTCTTCTGGCAGGGGCCGTGGCACATCGACCTTTCTATGCCCCTGACACCTCTTGCGCTCCAGGGCAGGGCTGCCCATCTGTACCGCCTATACAGGGGCTTGAGATGATGTCCCTTATCAAGGGATCTGTCTCGCGCCGGAAAGAAGGCCCGTCATGCAGAGTGCTTGAGGGTCAGGCGACAGCGCCTCTCAGACCCGGGCCGGGCGGGAAGGGATCTCCCCGGTGCTCAGGCTCGCGCCCGGTATCGCATTCAGAAGCTGTTCTCTGGACACCGATCCCCGGGCATAGCCGTACGCTGCAAGCATCATGGCGAGCGCCGTATCCCGGGCCCGGGTGAAGAGGGCATCCAGGGACACCTGCTTCTCGCTGCGGGCGTTGCTGTCATAGTAGGTGATCGGGTCCTGGAGGCAGCAGGCAGAGTCGCCGACATCCGCGTAGAACAGGGAGAGCACCTCCTGGTGGCGCAGAATACCCAGCCCATAGGACAGCCTCAACATGGTATACACGGCCCGGCTCTCGAAGAGCCGGTTGATGAAGAGCTGCTTAAAGAGCATTCTCTCAAGTGCTCGTCCGGATGCGGAAAACCTGCGGATGATAAAGTCTTCGTATGCCAACCCCCGGACGAGGCCCGGGCTGGTGAGGCGGTAGATGCGCAGACGGTTGTTGATGCGCTTGTCGAGACAGGTCTCGATACGGCGGTGCAGGTATGCCGAGCGGCTTCTCTGCACCGGGTCTTTGTCGTAGTAGTCACCGGCAAGCGCGTTGACTACCGGGTGAAACGCGATGTCCAGCGCGCAGTGGGAGACATAGCCAAGGACAAAGGCGATATCGCGCATGCCGCATGCATTCTCGAGCACGCTGAGAACGGCCTCGTTGGTAAGCGCGCCGTCCTTGCCGTGAAGGATCTCCGAGATATCGGAGAGGGTCTGGCCTGAGGCATAGAAGAATGTATCCGGGATAAACGACCCCAGGTAGTAGCAGCCTAGATGCCCGGATATGTCCCGGAGCAGCTGCCGATCCGGGATGTGGTGCAGCGTCTCCTGGGCGAACCAGAGATGGGTGTTCTCCTTGGGCATGGCGGTTTTCCCCTTTTATTCCTCATTATACGGAGAAAACGACCGGGTGTAAACAACCCCGCCGGCCCCGGGCCATGGAACGGAATGTTTGACAGGGGAAGAGGGATGCCGATGCCTGGAAAAGAATTGACGGATGTGCGGAAACATGGAATCAATAGGGAAGTACTTGAGATGGCCCTTATTTTTTCTCCGAGGAGAGTTGCATGAGATCCGTTATCACTGAACCTGCCGGAGATGCCTTTGACCGCATTTTCTATCCCAAAAGCGTGGCCGTCATCGGAGTTTCGGTCCGCGGGAGCGCCTTCGGCACCGGAATACTGAGCGCGCTCAAGGCAATCGGATTCGAGGGAAGGCTCTATGCCGTGAATCCCAAGGGCGGTGAGTACAACGGGATAAAAATCTATACCGGCCTCAAGGAAATACCCGAGCCGGTCGATTTCGCCATTATCGCGGTTCCTGCCGAGCATGTACCCAAGGCCCTCGAAGAATGCAGGCTCATGGGCGTGGCCGGGGCCGAGATCCTCTCGTCCGGTTTCTCTGAGCTGGGTACACAAGAGGGCGTCCGCCTCGAACAGGAGGTCAAGGGCATCGCATCCCGTGGCCTCAGGGTGATCGGACCCAACTGCTTCGGTGTCTACTGTCCCCAAAGCGGTCTCACCCTGCTGCCCGGCCCGGACCTCTCCCGAAAGAGCGGGCCCGTTGGCTTTGTATCACAGAGTGGCGGCATGTCCATCGACTTCGCCCATATCGGCAAGTGGATGGGTGTCGGTTTTTCCAAGGTGGTGAGCTTCGGCAACGGCGCCGACATAAGGGAGACCGAGCTGCTCGAATATTTCGGCCGCGACCCCGAGACCCGGGTGATCGCCATGTACATCGAGGGTGTCAAGGACGGGATGCGGTT
>Ga0208694_1000562_pt1 | contig 54086 bp, 49 predicted proteins | sample AD_UKC078_MetaG_FD_184442 | JGI IMG/M metagenome (GOLD analysis project Ga0208694, IMG submission 184442) | Active sludge microbial communities of municipal wastewater-treating anaerobic digesters from USA - AD_UKC078_MetaG (SPAdes) (version 2) | ecosystem: Engineered > Bioreactor > Anaerobic >...
AGCACCAGGACATTGGTGAATCTCGATTACATCCAAGGTCGTTCCCGGGATGTCTTGTTTGAAGACATCAACAAGTACAAGTACGACGGCTATCTGATGAGTGATGGATTGGCAGGGTATCTTGCATATCCGAAAGAGAAGCATGGAGTATGCTGGGTCCATGCGGTACGGAAGTTCAAGACGATTCTCAAGGAGAACCCCAAGAACCTTCAGGCTGCCAAGGTTGTAGCTTTGGTATCCAAGCTCTTTACCATCGAACAGGAATTGAGGACTCATCTTCATGAAGGGTCTCTTGACCCACAGGGGTTTCTTACTCTCAGAAGAGAGAAGAGCCAAAACATCATCGATTCGGTCTATGAAGAAGTGGATGGCTTCAGATCCGACTTCACCCCAAACGGTGCCATGGGTAAAGCGATCTCCTATCTGGACACCTATAAGCCATACCTGAACGTATACCTCGATGTCTTGGAAGCCACACCAAGTACGAACAACTGTGAACGGATTGCCAAGGCGTTTGCCACAGGAAGGAAGAACTGGCTGTTCAGTGAGACGGTGGATGGTGCTGATGCATCGGCCTTCTTCTATTCCCTGATAGAGACCGCCAAGTTCTCCAAGATCGATCCCCTTGATTATGTGGAAGCGATCTGCACCTATGGCATCTATGTAAAGAGTGAAGATGATTGGATGAGTCTGCTTCCGGATCGGATCGACCTGAGTGCCCTGTATGAAAGAAGAGCGAAGCTTGCTTCCGCTAAAGCCGATCCTGCTCGGAAAAAGCCCTATCACTTTGTCGGGCATACTAAATAACAGAAGCTTGCTTCACGGCTTTCAGAACCGTTACGAGATCTTCTTCGGTAGACACGTTGATTCGAGCTTCAAAGAATTCAACGCTGAAGGGACTACTCACAACCGGTGATTGTCCCTTTGGCTTCCCGATTGGAACCAATGACTGATTTGATGATTTCCTTCTCCCTCTACTCGGTATACCGGCTTCAGTAGCGTGCTTTTTAATCCATTGATAATACAATCCTCTGGAAACCCCAATCCCGGCAATGTATGTTTTGTAGAAACCCTTTCCGGAACGAACGAATTCATAGCCGTCCTTCAGATACTGAAGCTTCTGTTCGTGGGTGAATATTCTACCCATTTGTCTCCCCCCAATGATACAGATCCATGATATCTGGGAGGGGGATGGTCAGAAATGGGGATTTATTGGTCGCTTACTTTTTAAGAAAGTCTTCAACGCTATCATCCAGCCTGCAAGGTGAATATTCTGTACCGGAGACTCTTCCTCTGCCTCTAATCTCTATCTTGAGTAAAGAATCAATATTGACCTTATTTCTGTTATCTTTTGTTATTGGTCTATATATAACGGTAGTCAGACCATTACACTTGTTTCTATGGTGGTTTATGTATAGTGTCCGGTGTAAAATTGAAAAATGCTTATTCATAATATCTAAGTGCGAGTTGTAAAACTTCTTTTCATCATCTCTGATTGAAATATTATTTGACTGAAATAGCACTGGACATAGCTCTTCAATGAAATAAGATTGAAGATCCTGTTTCGTATGGAAGTTCAAGTATTGACAGAGGTCTAATCTGTGTATGTATATCCGAGAAAGCGGGATTCTGAAATCAAAGAAGGTTAAAACTTCGTTAATGCAGAATTGAAGCTTCTCCATGTCAGTAAAGTTGTTTCTGCTTAAGTGATTTCGCCGGCGCACTCCAACCAGTTGACCGGAGGAAACCCGACCACGCAACGGAGATAAGCCTACCAGCTAACTGCAATCGATGTTAGAACCTTGGATATGCATGCTTGGCATGCAGAAACAAATCCAAGGAGGTCAAAAATGACCAATTACAAGGAAATCCTGCGTTTATATTACGGAGGATTCAGTCAAAGAGCGATTGCAAGCAGCCTGTGCTGTTCCCGGGATGCCGTTGCACTGTGCATCAAACGTGCAAAGGAACGCGAGTTAAAACTTCCCGTTTCGGAGGACGTATCCAATGCAGATCTGAAGGCGTTGCTGTATAACAGCCAAAAAGGGATTCGCGATCCGGAATACATGCTTCCTGACCATGCACATATTGTGGAGGAACTGAAGAGACCACATGTAACCAACGACTTGCTTTGGAATGAGTATCTGCTCCAATGCAAAAGTGTAGGCCTAAAGCCGTACAGCATAAGCCAATTCAATGCTCTGGTACGCGACCATTCCCAACGGAACAATATCGTGCTCAGGCAGAATCATCAGCCTGGGGAGGTTTTGGAACTCGATTGGTCCGGTTCGTCAATTCTTCTTTGCGATCGACTGACTGAGGAGACTATTGCCTGCCACCTGTTTGTAGCGGCATTTCCGTACAGCAGCTATTTCTATGCTGAAGCCTTCAGTTCGATGAACATGCTCGCTTGGGTGAGCGGTATAGTTCATGCTCTGGAATTCTTTAAAGGGGTTCCGCTGATATTAAGGCCGGACAATCTTCGAACCGCAGTCCTGAAGTCGGACAAATATGAGCCTGATCTGAATACTGCGATGATTGAGCTCGCACAGCATTATAAAACCGCGATAATTCCAACCAGAGTGAAGGCACCTCGGGATAAGAATGTGGTCGAAGGGGCTGTCGGGTATGCATCCCGTCAGATAATCGCAGCAGTACGGAACCAGAAGTTCTTTTCGCTCGGAGATATGAACCAATGCATCTGGGAGCGCATGGATAAGCTCAATGCATCCGATTTCAAGAAGAAGGAAGGTTCAAGGCTGGCTTTGTTCATAGAACATGAACAAAGAGAACTGATGCCGCTTCCGAGCAAACCCTTTCAACTTTTCGATCGGAAAACGGCAACAGTCGCTCCGGATTATCACATCGAGTTTGATCGCCGGTTCTACAGCGTACCACCGAATAGAATAAAAAGCGAGGTTTTGGTAAAAGCTTCTGCGGATACGGTGTACATCTACTACAAGGATAAATTGGAGGCGGTGCATCCAAGATTGCAGGTAAAAGGGCAGAAAAGCACCTTGCTTGAACATATTCCGGAGAAGCATCAGGACTATCTGCTCTGGTCGGCAGATCACTTCCTCAGTAAGGCAAGAAAGATCGGACCGGCTACCGAGCAGATGATTAGGAACGTACTGGCAAGCAGAGAGTATGAAGTGCAGTCGTTCCGCTCGTGTGTGGGTATTCTGAATATAGCACAACGATATTCCGCTAAATGTCTGGAGGAAGCTTGCAAGCAGGGGCTGGAAAGTGGTTTTCGCTCCTACAAGACGGTAAATACAATAGCCAAGAGCATAAAGGATGCTGACTTTCTGGTTGGTGAATCTACGTCCGGAACGGATGAGGATGAGCAGGCACTGGGAGACCTTTACTGTGTTCATGAGACAGGAGGATTCCGATGACAGACAAAGAAAAGCAATTGGTGATGAATTTCGAGCATCTGGGAGAAGATGGGATTGCAATGGGTCTGATTGATGCGTTCTCCTCACCATCGATACAAAACACTCCATTGGTGGATGTACTGCTTAATGCCACAACTAAAGCGATGGAGCAACGCAGAAACAGCAGGGCTGACAGACTGCTGAAGATGGCGAAGCTGCATAACACATCAGCAAATATTGATGGGATTGAATACTATCCTGAGCGCAACCTAGACAAACTAACCATCGATAGGCTGTCAACCTGCGATTATATCAAGGATCATTTCAATATCTGTGTGATAGGTGCCAGCGGGACGGGCAAATCATACATATCGAAGGCTCTGGCTTATCGTGCCTGTCAATGCGGCTACCGGACCAAAGTAGTTTCCTACCCGGCTCTGATGCGTGAACTCACTCATCTTTACTTGCATAATACGCCGAAGTTCGAAAAGAAATTGCGTTACTACTCGCGTATTCCGCTCTTGGTAATCGATGAATGGCTTTCCCAGCAGCCGGAGAAACAATGGACATCAATCCTGCTGGAATTGATGGAAAACCGTTATGATGCTACTTCAACAATCATCTGCACTCAACTACCGATTGAGAACTGGCCAAAGGTGATTGGCAATGTTGCCTTGGGTCAAGCAATCCTAGGCAGGGTAACAGCTGCATCATATATATTGAGGTTGGAAGGGCAGGACTTGCGCTCCAGGCATTCTGAAAAACCTTGATGAACAATAACCCCTGTCAGTCAGTTTAGGCTGGCAGGGTTCTTACAATTCAGTGGCCGGGTTTCCTCCGGTCAACTGGTTGGAGTGCGCCGGCGAACTCATTAAGAGGCCAAGGTCCTCGAATTTAAAGAAATACGTACCCCATCTGTGTTGCTTCTCAATTGAATATTCGACCCCATTAGGTAAATGAATTCGCCTGCATGAAAAATAGTTTACTTGACTAGTTCCATCCTTTTTTACATATGGGGTGAAAGGACAGGAATCTTTGGAGACTTTAAGTACTATTGAGTCCAAATGGTTGTCTTTCAACTTAAACCATGTGGCATTCTTATTCCCTTTGATATGCTTTCTGATGGTATATAGCTTTACTATCTTCTTCTGCAGGTTAACGAGTTTATACGTACCTTCACCGAATATCTTGTCCAGTTTAGCTCTTGGAAATGCAGATGTAATACAGAGCATTTTTACAGGTCTTGATATTGCGGTATATACCAACGTTGTAATTTCGGGGTCTAGCTCTTTGTCGTATGAAAAACCGACATAGAAAATACAGTCTCTGCTGTCTCCCTTTAATTTATGTATTGTAGATACCGAGACATTCTCTCTGTCGAATTTCAAATATAGTTCGATATCAACCTTGCTGCGCCCTAGGATAGCAACTGAATGTCTCTTCGTGTCTATCTTTGACAATTCTCTTTCTACATATGCATACTCTTCTTCTTGCGTTGTGAAGTACGTAATTAGAGGCTTGCGCTTCCATCTGGCGTCATGCGACTTAACCGTATAGAGTGTATCAGTCTTTGCATAAAATTCGTTACTCAAAAACCCATTATTGAATCTTATTATCGACTGGTTTCTTGTACGATGGTTCTCTGTAAGGAGAACAGTATTGTACTCTTCTTTTTCAAATAGGTGCTCCGGTCTTATCAATACATCGGTTAAAGGTTTCTTGCCCTTTCTATCTTGAAATGAGTAGATTCTTTGGTGCCTATCACCCGCAATGACAATTCTGATAATGGGATTGATAGCTTTAAGCCTTTTCACTACTTCAATGTAATCTTCCCTGAAGTCTTGTACTTCATCACAGAATATTAATCGTATCGTTCCCTTAAAGGCCCCAGGCGCTCTTTTCCCTCTTGAGTTAGTATTAATACTTATTTTGAGAAACTCGCTTATTAGGGAGTCGTAATCTTTCTCATTGAGAGAATCAGTAACGGATTGGTCCGGGTGTTGGTTGGTGAATTGCTTTGGCAATCTATCCATTCGTTTCAGTTCCCTATAACAAAACGAATGAATGGTAAGGACATTGTTTGTATCAAGGTACGGTGAACTGGTAATGTACTTCTCTTTCGTATGCCTATCAAAGCTAAGGACAAGTAATTCTTTTGGCTTAATAGCATGTGATTCAATGAGCTTTCGAATCATGGCAACAATGTATGAACTCTTGCCTGTTCCAGCCAATCCGTGAATAACCATATTCTGGAGAGAATGATTCTTATCCAAGAGATAGTTATTAGTTTTTCGAAAACTACCCCTGCCTGTAGCATTTGAAATAGTAAACAATAAAGGGTCGATCATACTTTCTGTCTTTCTATTTCTTGGTCGGTCATAGTAAGCCATATGAGTAGAGTCGATCGCATCCACATTTTCCTACCACCAATTTTTCCGTCTGGTATCCCTCTATTTGGTTGCAAGTGAGGGTTGTTGCATGAGGTCTTGTAGTTGAGATTCTTCAGAGCACAGGCTTCCTTTAGACTGAACCATACTTTTTGTGGTACCAAAGCTTCAATTTCGTCATTCATTGTTTGTCTCCTTGTTTATACTTCAATAGTTGTCATTTCCAAGAAAACTCTTTCTTTTTAGGTATGCTAGGGGGTGTCAGGGTATGGACGAGGCTATCAAATACAGAAGGAGATAAAACCATGGCAAGTAAATCGCCCAATCGGAAATGCACCGGTATAATCGGACTCTTACCTAATGCAATTTGAATAAGGGTTGAGACTTATCGTTCTTCTTTGAATACTTCTGCTAACGGCAGACAAAAGCCCACCGGACTTTTTATATTCAGTGGGCTTTTCATATAGCAAAGAGAAATCCAATGTTTGTATTCCTCACTGCATGAATCTCTGCAATCCTCTCATGCTATCTTGTCAACTATGTTCTTGTGGTTTCGTGTTTGTTTCATTCATACCAGTCAAATCCAAACCTTCACTTGTTCCATGTAGTTGTATATATTTTGTTATTTCAGGTCTTAGCAAATAACTACAATCACCAAGGCCGGACAATGCTACACCTTCAACATCTAACTTATTAACAATGATATCTACAACATATGGAAAATCTGTATCAGGTTTGATACCAGAAAAATAGTGTAGGCACTCTATTGTATGAAGAGCGTCAGAATCTCCGGGTACATTGCCTCGTTCAGAGAATGCGGCAAACAAGAAATAGCCACCTCGATAATAACAAATCTGTAAATCTGTCAATTGTGGATTCACCAAATTCCCAAATTTTGCTTTGAAAGATTCTAAGATAGAACATGTAATTTTTGCTTGTTTTAATATATTCATATGAATTATCCTCGTACTATTTTTTCTTAATCGTTGTTAAACTTCGTGTGTTCTTGAATATACAAGCTATTCAACCGATTCATGTCATTGATACCAAGCAGTACCTTGGTTTTCTGAATTTTTAAGTCATATGTATACACCTCCTTAAAGTTTTTAGACTATGTTTGTCGATTGACATCGTAGGTCTCTATGTAATAGTGGTCGGTTTGCAAAAAAGGTGTCATTTTTGTAGGAGTGGGAGCCTCCCTGAGGAAGTGAAAATAATCATGGGCTACAGAAGTTATTCAACTGAGCATAAAATCAAGTTTCTTGATTTGCTCAAAGAGAATCGTTCAGTGGCAACTTCAGCACGAGAAGTCGGAGTGATAAGAAGTAATGGCAGCAAATTGGATTGGAAAGGAAAAGAACCTACGTCTCGAGTATGAAAGATTTTTAAGACCGATACAGTCGGAAGAAGAAAATCAGAATACGAACAATAGGATCCCTTTGGAAGGAAAGATTCAATGCATCTAAGCAATTGTTGACTTCATGCCTTATAGTTTGTCGTTTTTATGGTTTGATAGACGCAGAGGGCATAAAAACGGTCGATGGGGCTAAAACATCTACTTTGTTTAAAAGGGGTAATAAAACAAATGAGTGTCCAGTATCCTTCAAATCTTGCCTATCAAAGTTTTATTAGTCATCGTCCGTTCAATCTTGCGATCTCTTTATACGGAATGGAAAACCTATTGAATCCTCATAACTGTTTTTACCAAAGACGTGTATATGACGTAAAAATATATTTTTTCTATAGCTCTATTTGAATTTTACCATTATACTAAGTATATGACGTAATAATTACGGTTTTTACGTCAAAGGGAGGATTTAATGGGAAAACGTAAAGGAAGAAAGCTACCTACCATTCTGGATGAAAATGAAATAAAGAAGATTCTTTCGACCTTCAACAAACGGTATGTGAGTTCCTTTACCAACTACCTGATTCTTCGTGTAATGGCGGAGACTGGTATGCGAGTTTCTGAAGTATTGAACCTTCGTCTGGAATTCATTGATCTCAATTCCGGTAAAATCTTAATTAAGCAAGGAAAAGGTAACAAGGACAGAATTGTATATATCAATAATGGTCTATTAGAGAATCTTATCTCCTATCTCGAAAAAACAGGCAAAAGTCGTACTGGTCTAGTCTTCACCACTCGCACTGGAAGATTGATAAACCAAAATAACATCAACAGGATGATTGAAACGTACAGAAAGAAAGCGGGTATAGAGAAACATATCTCAGCACATACCTTCAGGCATTCGTACGCAACAGCACTTTTAAGAGAAACCGGGAATCTATCATTAGTTCAGAGAGTATTAGGCCATGAAGATATTTCTACCACTCAAATCTACGTTCATCTAGCTGACAAAGATGTGGAAGAGCAGATGACAAGACCATTGTTTAACTTGGGGTAGGGTGAAAGAATATTGCTGATTGTATACCATAGATTCGTACATTTTACGTATCTTTGTGTAATTTCGGGATGGTCAGGTACATCGTACCCATCCTCGTATCGAAACGGCGGACACGACTTCCGCTGAGATGTGTGGTCCGATTGGGACTGTGTTCGCCTTTTTGAGCGCCTACCTTGTTGGCCACCTCGATCTCCATGAACTTTTCGGTGATCCACTGCAGCATGCACAGCATCGGATCTTCTTCGGTGATGAACGACAGAGCTTATTCTCCAGCTCTTTGATAACATTTGAATCGGTCATGAGTTGTTTACCCTCCTAGTTGGTGTGGTTACTTGCTAGTATGGGTCTTCTCATGACCTGTTTCAATCTATTCTCAAATTGCGAACTTAAGTATACGTGATCTCTTTTTTGCCTGTCGATGTTAATGGTCTGTAAAAAAATTCTGGAAAAGAAGCATTGAAAGCTGAAAAAGGACAATGAAAACCCCCTTTAAGGGCAGGCTATCCCCCTCTAACCTAGCTCCAAGCTGCTACTCCCGTGTGTTTGTACAAGAGCAAAATAAAAAACAGTCAGAAAAATCATTTCCTCATGGAAATATTCACGCAAGGATGATAAAATAGTCATAGTTGCTAGAGAACGAAAGGAAAATCTTATGGCAGTATCCTATGATAGGTTATTTCATCTTTTAATCGACCTGCAGATGAGTAACTCTGAACTCATTAATAAGGCCGGTTTCTCCGGAAATGTAATGACGCAGATAAAACGCAGAAAATACATCTCACTCGACAGCATTGAACGCATCTGCCGGGTGCTTGACTGTGGTGTTGACGATATTTTGGAATTTATTGATGAGGATGAAAAATTTGGTGAATGCAAATGAATAGAGATTTAATCAAAAATTATATATATGAACAAAGTACCAGTGTCGTATCTTATTTGGAAGTCTCAGAAAATAAAATTCAGTATGACGGAATCGCTCAGCATCACATTATCAATGAAATTAGTGGAGACGAGGAAATGTCACGTGCATTTCTGCTAACAAGATTGGTTAATGCCCTTGGATATCCCAAAGAGCGTATTGAAATAGAACATGAGTACAAGGCTGGTCGTCCCCGTACAATAACGAGTCGAGCCGATGTCATTGTGCGTGATGCAAAGGGAGATGCTTTTCTCTTTATTGAGGTTAAATCGCCAAGCGAATATTCAAGTATAGATAAGGATGAAACGATAAAGGAACAGTTATATAAGCTCTCAGCAATGGAAAATGCCGAAGGGCATGATGTTAAATATCTAGTGCTTTATACAACTGAAGAAGTAGATGGCAAAGTTGTGGATAATTGCATGATTATCGATACTGATAAGTATCCGACTTTTGAAGCATGGGAAATAGAGAGAAATTTTACTAACGAAATACCAGCAAGATATGGCAAGGCACAACGCAAACCCTATATAAAAGCCTCTGACAAAGACTTATCTACTAATTTTTCAGGCAAAATGCTAAATCAATTACAAACGGATCTGCACAATGTACTTTGGGGTGGTGGAGGCACAGATGACAATGATGTTTTTGCATCTCTTACAAATATCATTCTGGCTAAAATTCATGATGAAGATACAACAGAAGATGGGGAAACTTATCGTTTCCAGTCTCTAACTTTTGAAAAAGAAGGAGATGAGGAATTTGAATCAAACGAGCAGCTTTTTGAGCGTATTAATCAACTATATCGAGAAGCCTTAAAATCGAAGCTTTATATACTAGATAATGACGAGTTAAACAAGTCCTATGTAGTGGACAGCAAAAAATTCTCTTTATCAAAGTTGAAATACGCTGTGCAAAAACTGGAAGGGTTATCATTTGTCGATGGTAAGAATAGTTTGAGTGGTAAAGATATTCTTGGTGAATTCTTTGAGGGGATTATTCGTAATGGTTTTAAACAAAGCAAGGGGCAGTTTTTTACCCATATTAATATTGTCCGATTTATGTTGTGGGCAATTCAAGCTGATAGATTAGCGATTAATCGTATAAAAGAAGATCAAGAATTACCTTACATGATAGATCCGTCAGCAGGTAGTGGTACATTTTTAATTGAATATATGAAATTTATCACTCATAACATGAAATATCGCTTCCGTGATAAATTGGGTACAACTAGAGCTGTTAAGGATAAGATTGAATCTGACTGGTTTTACCCCGATCATAAAGAAAATAAATGGGCACAAAAATATGTGTATGCTACGGAATCAAATTTCAATTTAGGAACTGCTACAAAAGTTAATATGATTCTTCATGGGGATGGCTCAACTAATATTTTTGTAAAAGATGGCTTATTACCATTTGTGAGATATGAAAAGGAAACAGCTCCAAATGCTATGAAAAACAGCTATCAAGATGAACAGTATTTCAATAAAGATGTTAATGGTAACTTTGATTTGATACTTACCAATCCACCTTTCAGTGTCAATTTAGATAATGACACGAAAAAAACGCTCAAGAAAAGTTTTATCTTCGGTAACAAGAAGAACTCAGAGAATCTTTTTATTGAGAGATGGTATCAGTTGCTTCGAGAAAATGGACGCTTGGCAGCTGTATTGCCTGAGAGCGTTTTTGATACCACAGAAAACAAATATATCAGACTTTTTTTGTACAAATATTTTAAGATAAAAGCAGTAATTTCTTTACCACAGCTTGCTTTTGAGCCTTATACATCAACAAAAACAAGCATTTTATTTGCTCAAAAGAAAACAAGTAAAGAAATATCTGAGTGGGATAAAGTCTGGAATACTGCATCAAATGAATATTCCAAACTTAGAACCAGAGTGGAAAATATCATAGCCGTTCATGATGGTAAAAAGAAAAAAGAAAAGCTACCTTCTATTAAAAATATGTCTCTAGAAGAAGAGAGAGATGTGATTTGTGAAATTCTGAAAATTTATCTTACAAAAAGAGACGAATCTTTATCGTTGTCTGAACTCATTAACAAATATCGAGAAGAATTAAAAGAGCTGTGTAAATATGACAGAGATACTGCCAACACTTTTGGGCATGTAAACACTTGGTGGGTATTTGGGGAAGTAGCATCTAAATTAAACTATGATGTATTTATGGCAGAGGTAGATAACATTGGATATAAACGTTCTAAACGTGGCGAGAAGGAAATGCCGAATGACTTATATACATTAGAGTATGCACCTCTTCATTTAGATGTATTTAAGATTAAAAATGACTATGAAGATAGAATTCAGGATTTAGATAATAAACTCAATGCTCTATCAGTTAACACAAATATTAATGATAGGTCAAAGAATAAAAATAGTATCACCATAAAAATACATAATCTGGCAATAGAGAAAGAGTATGCTTACATCTCTAATTTTATCGAAACTTATTATTATCAAGGAACTTTAAAAGAAGAATACCTAGAACGAACAGATGAAATACTTGTCAACGAATTTAAAAATGGTAGATTGCATGACTATTCTAGTGATCAGATAGCACTTCATAAAACAACACATATAAGCGTTCTAGACTATATGAGGGAAATTGAGTGGGATTAGGATAATTCGATATGAGAATAAGTACGATTAGTTTTGAAAAGTTTAGTCGAGAAAAAACGCTGCGAGCAGATTTTGAATATCAAAGTGACTTGGGTCAACTTGATAATGATTTTTATATGCTCAGAGAACTTTTTGATTTTCCAGAATCGCAAAAAATAAACGAAAATGATCTCTATGAAGATTTTCTTTATTGTGAAATAGGTGATGTGGATAAAAATGGGGATATATATCCCATTAAGTTGAATTTTAGCGAGCGTAATTTAGCTGATGAGAATTATTATAAGAAAATCGAAAAAGGCGATATAATGCCTGTCTCTACCGGAGATATACTTATTTCTAAGGTTCGCCCTAATTTAAAAAAGTATGTTTTTATTGATGATGATAAGTGTGATGTTTTTTTCACAACAGCTTTTATTAAACTGAAGCCTAAAATAATGCCTAAGGTTCTTTACTATTGTTTGAGAACTGTTTTTTATAAAAAATTAATGGCAGCCTCCCGACAAGGAAAGGGCTATCCAACATTAAGTTTAATGGATTTGGAACAGATTCGCTTTAAAAAACACACCATTGACAGCCTTCTTGCAAATGAAAAACTAATTTCTAATAAAATCGGATCTATAGATCAAAAAATTAAAGAACTTCAAAAGAGTGTTGTTTCAGATCAAATTATTATCGATTCTGTTTTCCAACAAGAATTTAACTTTGACTATGCTACTTTCCATAAACTTAAAGAAAACAGAAAATATACCCTGAAACAATTAGACTTCTCAAATAATCCAGATTTGCGTTTTAGTGCAAAATTTCATCGACCAGCTAGGGATTTTGTGATGAATGAGCTAACTCAAAGAAGTGATAAGAAAATTAAAAATTTTCTTGCAGAGCCTATTGTTCTCGGAGCCAGTATTTCCCCATCTAATTTTGATGAAAATAGTGATGCCTACTATATATCTATGGCTTCTATTAAAACACTAGAGGTTGAGCTAGATGAAAGTCAGCTTGTGTCATCATCATATTATGATTCTAATATTGCAAAATCACTGTGTAAAGATGATATTTTGATAGCACGGTCAGGTGTTGCTATAGGAAAAGCAGCGATTGTAGAAAGTGAATTTAAAGGAATTTTTGCCGATTTTACCATGCGTATTAGATTTAACGATGCTATATATAATCCCAAATTTGCTTACTTTTACATTCGAACAATGTATTTTCAATACTTGATTGAAATCTATAAAAAGGGTTTGCAGAATCAAAATATTTTCCCAGTTGTGATTAGAGAATTTCCTGTTTTAGATATTTCCATCACAGAGCAGAATCGTATTGTAAATGTAATACAGAAAGAAATGTCAAAGCAGAATAACACACGAGAACAAATCTCTAACCTTAGAAACCAAATTGACGAGATAATTATTGAGACGATCAAGAAATGAGAGAGGTAATAAGTTTGAATATGCCAGACAATTATAAAATAATTGAGGATAACCTTAGAAATACTTATGGTAGCGTTGTGTGGTCTCATAAAATCCAGGAAAAACAAGCGGATATTTCAGTAAAGAAATATAAAGTACTGGAAATTGTTAGAATAATAGCATCCTCCCTAACATCTGTTGGCATAATATCATTGCTCTTTTCAAATGAGTTATGGATAAAAATTGTATCAGCATTGCTTTCCTTTGTTTCTGTCGCTGTAAGCGCGATTTTCAAATCTTTTGATTTACAAACAATGATATCAAGGCATAAGACGACAGCAAATAAACTATTAAAATCTAGAGATGAACTTAAAATATTATTAATCAAAACACGCTTGCAACAAGAACCTGCCAAAGTTCTGTTAGATGAATATCAGCAGCTAGTGAAGGAAATTGATGCTATATATTCAGATGCTCCAACTACAACAAACTCAGCAGTAAAAAAAGCGAGAATTGCTCTTAATATTACGAAAGACAATTTAATTACTGATGCGGAAATTGACAACAATCTTCCCCAATCATTAAGAAAGGATTATATAGAATGAGTTATTCAGTTAAAAAAAATGCAGGAGTTATTCCTCAAGAAACAAGAAGCTTAATTTCTAGACGGTATAAAAGTATTACCTCAGCAATCAACAGAGATTTTTGGTCAATCACGAGTGATACGAGCAATAGCTTTTATGTTGGTTCATATGGTAGAAACACTGCAATTTCCACTAGTGATATTGATATATTAACGGTACTACCGAATAGTGATTTTGACAGTTATAACAATTTAAAAGGAAATGCTCAGTCAAGACTTTTGCAAGCAGTTAAAAATGCCATTTTATCTTCTTATCCTCGCAGTGATATTCGGGCTGATGGTCAGGTTGTTAAAATTGCATTTTCGGATGGCATGTATTTCGAGATTTTGCCTGCATTTCAGAACAAAGACTGGTTTGGTAACTGGAGTGGTACATACACATACCCGGATTCAAATATGGGAGGCAATTGGAAATCAACAAATCCTAAAGCAGAGCAGGAAGCAATAGCACAGAAAAATAGAACTAGTAACGGCTTGTTAGTGGATACTTGCAGACATCTTCGAGTCGTACGAGATACTTGCTTCGAAAGTTATCATCTGTCCGGAATAGTAATAGATACGTTTGTATATGATGCCATAGGAGGTTGGCATTGGCTTGAGCCGGGTGAAGAATCAACTCCAAATATAATTTCATATGAGCAAGTCCTTATGAATTACTTTAATGACAACTTGACTTATAAATCCAAACTACATGCTCCGGGTAGTGGTGACTCAGTCAGCTTAGATAAAAGTAAAGAGTGTCTTGGAAAAGTATTGCGTTACATTGTCTGAGAAGCATGAGTAGGTTTTACTGTTTTGTATCAACCGCTCAGTCCTTAGCCAACCTGGAACGCAGTCGTTGTTATGTATTGCCGACTGCTTTCTTTTGTTTTGAGTCTATTTTTGGTGTTCATGAAGCCATTGAAAGAGATCGGAAGCATCTGCATTTCCGTTAACCACATCCAAGATGATGCTAACGAGATCGTCGCCTGTGTCCAGACATGTTCGAAAATTGATGTTGAATAGTCCATGAGAAGCCCCACTCATCATGCAACCTCTTCCAATTTCATCCGCTGTTCAGTCAACGGCTGGATCTCTTCCCAATTGTCACTCCTTCTTATACTTCGTTGCGAGTAATCGGATCTATGAAGCTTTGTTTGGAAAGATTCGTACCTTTTATCGTACCTTTTATTTAGGGAACATAACGGATCGGTAGGGAACAATTCTATTTATTAAATATCTAATTCACTATATAATAGATAATTATAGGAACGTTAGGGAATGGATAGGATATAGGGTATATACCTTCACACGGTAGAAGTCGTTGGTTCAAATCCAATCGCGCCCAAAAGGCGATCAATTCCTATCCACGGAATCGGTTGCCTTTTTTTTTCGACTATTGGTCTCATTCAAAGAGCATGAAGCCGCTGCCTTCCCGGGCCCAAGGCACCAAGACAGATTTCACTCCGTGCTCATCACACGTGGTTCTTGGTACTCTGGCATGGATGTAACAGCGGTACTGAAAGAAATTCAGATGCCTCCACGTTCTCTCCGTGGTATCATGCACGGCACACTGCATTCCGCATACCGGGCAGGGATGGGTGCTCCCTTTCCTGAAATCTATGCTGATATGCATCTCTAACTTTTCAGGATTCTTTTCACCGGGTAACAACTGAACATCTTTTACAATCCATGGTTCGTTCAGCCCTAGGGCAAGGGTGAATACGTCGTCAGTGGAGAAACCGTTCTTCATGATGGATACCTCTTTTGGTTGGTAAGATACCAAAACAGTACCACATCAATCTTAGGGTTATCTATCTCTTAAGCCGTTATCCACACTGAAGAGCAAAGGCCGAAGGATTTTGTGTATGAACAAACTGTCCCTTACCCGATCACTTTGAGAGTTTCATGGAAACATGCGGGTCAAGCTGCCACATCGCTCCGGTGATAGGATCGATGATGAGCATTCCAATGACGATGTTGCCGGATAACAGATTGCCGAAATACCATCCATCCAGCGTGCTTGTAAGGGTGTAGACGGAATCCTTATAGCCTTTTTTCTCGAACCTGATGGTGTAGGAGGCTTTTTTGAAGAACCCGTTGCCCGCCTTGAGATTCACCTCCGCTGGAGTCTTTCCCTGAAAGACAATGTTTTTGTTGCCGTCCGTGACGGTGATTTTCGCATCACTCGGGTCGCTTGTTATGGTTACAGGGTAGACACTCTCGCTTAAAAGGGTTGCACAGCTTATCAATGTGGCAAGCAGGGCGATGGAAACGAACGGAAGAACGATTTTTTTCATGTGAAAAAAAAACTCCTTTTGGATTGGATCGGTAGTCTCCATTACTGGTTCTTACACAGTATAACCTCGTATCGTGCCTATAGATACAAAAATCGTGTTCATTTTCTTTGGGTGCCTCGGTCGGTGTTTTACCGAGCTTGCGGAGGATTTGTTCATGTTACCGCTGGTGATCTATGTGTGATACAATCGAAAAAACAATTCTTCTGGAAGGTGCACATTGGAACCATTTCGATCATCCATCCTTTTCCAAACATATCGGTTTGATTGTGACCGGTTTTTATCTTTCCACATTACCCCCGAGGGCAAAGCCCGAGCCGAACAAAATCCATACAGTACTCACCGAGTTTTCAGGAGAAGGTTGATCGGTGTGGCCGAGCAACGATGGAATCAAGCCTGTTACCAAAAGGTGCTTGACGCTTCTCCGTCTGGTACGATCGCCTATACCCGAGAACCCGCGGTGGATGAGCTGTTGGGGCTCGCTCCATTCAGCAATCTGGAAAAGGTACTCGATTATCTTCGAAGCGAGGAACCCCCGAAGTTCATCATCAAGCCTGCAATCACGGCTCCCACCGATCTTGTTGAAGGACTGGAAACGACGTATGAAACGTACAAGTTGAAGCCGGAAACAATTTCATTCGATCTGCTTTGGATTCAACCGCACAAAGACAACACATATTCAGTGAGCATCATCGATATCCGATTGGCGGAAACTCCATCGTTAGCCCATAGAATGGAGTTGACCTATCACATGCTGGCCTTGCAGCGGATTTTGGAGGCAAATGGTCTTACAGACCGATATTCGGTCTCGGACATCGGGTACATCTGGCCGGGCACCCATGAGCGCGATCGCTTCCCATCGCTTTTCAAGGAATATCAATCAACGGAAAACCCGATCGCAGAAGCGTTTAAAAAGATGTTGGTGCACGTTCAAACTGAGACCTACAAGCGCAAAGTGGTTGAACTGTTGACAAGAAGACTTCCATCGGTCCTGGAAACGGGTTTTAAGAACGCTCAATGGAATTTGGACGGTGCATGTCTCGGATGTGATTTCTTTCCCAACTGCTTGGGCGCAGCCCGGCAAGAGGATGACTTGTCAAGAATACCCTTCTTGAGCCGGAGTCAGGTGAAGGTGCTTCGCGATAACGGGATCGACCGGGTCTCCCGGTTGTTTGAACTGGCCGAGAAGAATGATTCCGGTCTCAAGGAGATCTTCCAAACAGATTACCGGCTTCAAATCGATGAAATGCGAATCCGAGCACGTATGAAGGCCCTTGTTTCAAACACCCCGATACCGGTGGCGGAAGCTCGAACCATCTCCATGGCTGAAAGGAATGACCACCGAATCTATCTTACAACCGACTACGATCCGTCAACCGGCTTGTCCCTTGGATTTGGATGTTCACTGGATTGCCTGGAGCCGAACATATATCTTGTTGAACGCGCCGAGGGAATGAGCCTTGAGTTTGAGCGTGCAGCCTATCTCGAATTTGCAACGACGCTTACCCAATGGATGAAAAAGAATGAAGGGGAGAATATTCAATTTTATGTCTGGGACAACCGGGTGCTTTCCCATATCCGGCGCGTTGTACAACGGTATTATGACGACCCCATCCTGACCGGAGAAACCAATATATTGAACATTCTGTTTCCTCCCGAGGGTATATTGCATAACCCTGAGGTGTTCGAGCATCAACCTGTCACCGTTGTCGATCCGGTGCTGAAATCATTGATCGGACTGCCCATCGAAGTCGCATACTCCCTCTATGAGAGCGCCAACAGTTTTGCACGGGTAAACCATGACCGGACATTTGGGGCGGAAGAGGAGTTTGTCTCTCCATATTCCGATGAAATTCCCCTTGAGCGAATGATTGAGTTGTGGTATCCGATGCGGTATGCAGCGATCGCTTCCAAGATGAATCTCGTTCAAAAGAGGAGAACGAACCAGGAACTTCTTTCAAAGATTGAAAGAGCGTTCACCGAACAGCTGAACGCGTTGCGGTATGTCGTCAAGGAATTGCAGACGACGTATAACGACCGGCTGGGCGAACGAAAAAGCGCTCCGTTTACTGTGGAGAAGACTCCGGATGTCCCCTCAAAATTGAGCGAACTCCTGAAGTTCGAATTGTTGAATATCGCTGCCCAGGCATCGGAAAACAAGAACATTCGTTCGATGAGTGTTGATGAGCGGGAGGCGCGCTTCCATTCGGTTCGAGGATTGAGATTAAAGAATTCCGCTGATACCGAAGCTGTCCTTGCAGGCTATCAACAAGATAACCCTGATATAAAAACCGATGAACTGTATGTATTTGATTGTTCCCCTGAAAGCACCGAATCGAGAATCAAGGAAGGTGAGTTCACCCTTGTTTTGACGAACGAAGATGTTCGCTTGAATCTTGATGCTCCATGGTATGAGCATTTGGGCTTGAGTTTCGCCTCGGGTGCTGCATTGCTCAGCGGTTATGATACGAACCTCACCTGGTATGCGGACAAGAACCTCAGCGCCTTTTTGCAAATGGAATTGGTCCAATTGGGCCGCAAAGACGGGGTTCCGTATGTGATCATCAGGTTTCCAAGACCTGAGATCCTTGACTTTGTCCTGCGGGAAGTGATCATCAATCTCTATAAACCCCTCATCATCGACCCGATCTTCATTGATTTCTCAAGTGACAAAATAAAGAGCGTTCTCGGAGAGATTGAGTCGGCCCCTTCCAAAACGGCGCACAGGTTCCTGCTCCAACCTGATACGCTGCAAGTAAGCAAATCACCAACCGATCCTGAATCATTGTATAAGCGAGTGGATTCTTCTCTGCGCTATCCGTTCAACGATAACCAGAAGGAGTTCTTTCATCAGACATTCAAACAGCGAATATCGATGCTTTGGGGACCGCCGGGTACCGGAAAAACGACGGTTCTTGCCGGAACCGTCTTCGGATGGATCGAGTATTTCAGGGAATTGAAAAAGCCGCTTCACATTTGTGTCGGAGCGGTAACCTATGCCGCGATCGATACGCTCCTTGATGCTCTTGTTGAATTGCTTCAGGCTTGGAAGCAAAACAATCCTCAACGGAAGGATGAACCGATCAATATTCTTCGTTTAAGAAGCATTGCCGCAGAAAAGCCTAACAATAAGAGGATAGAAGATATCACCGATGTTTCGGAGATTGCCGGGCGATTACGCAATGAAAAAAACACGGTGGTGATTGTTGGGAGCACCTGGGGGCAAATAAGCAAACTGGAGCAATATGAAGACGGTTCCTTCGATCTCCTGGTTCTCGATGAAGCCTCTCAAATACCGGTGGCAGCAGCCGCTTCGTATTTCATGTACGTAAAGGAAGATGGGCATATCGCTCTTGCCGGGGATGATCATCAGCTCGGGCCGATTCGGGGATATCAAGTGGAGGACACGCGAAAAGGCCTCTTTGATTGCATCTATACGTACATGAAAGATACCCATGGAATCATTCCTTTGCAGTTGCGAACAAACTATCGGACAAACAGAGAGATCTCGGCGTGGCCGAGCAAACGGTTCTATGAAGAAAAGTTCGATGCCCATTTCCCGAACAGAAGACTGGAGTTCAAGCATCCCATCAGGGAGAAACCCGCAGATTGGCCAGACGAGCTGATCTGGAGCGATGAATACCTGAAACTGCTGGACCCGGACAACCCCGTGGTCGTCATCACCTACGACCATCCGGGGTATACGCTGTCCAACGCCTTTGAAGCGCAGATCGTTACCGCGTTGACCGTTTTGTACAAACAGCAGCTTGAAAAGGAGGATGATCCGGTAGACCTCAAGCGATTCTGGGAGGATCAATTGGGGATCGTGACCCCGCACCGGGCCCAGATGGCGGCGATTAGGAACGCTCTGTTCGACCACGCTCATTTCCCTCGAACTCCGGACCCGATCGTCGATACCGTGGAGCGCTTTCAAGGGAGGGAGCGTGATTGCATCATCAGCAGCTACGTCGTTTCCGACAAGGATTTCGTGCGAAGCGAGGAAGGGTTCATCCTGGATCATAGACGGTTCAACGTGACTCTGACGAGAGCTAGAAAAAAGTTCATCATGCTCGTCAGCGCTGCGATCGTGCGCCACTTGAGCGAAGACAACGCTCTTTCTGAAGAGGCTGCCCATCTTCAACTCTTCGTTGAAGAATACTGCACTACGGAAATCCGCTCCGTCGAATTACCGTTCTCTGAGGGGAAACAACAAAAATCGATGCACTGTACGGTCAGAATCAAGAGGTACCAGGCATAGACAGATCGTCCGGCGAAAACAAGCAATCGGATATTTGAATATCGATAAAAGTGCTTGACAAGGGAGAGGGAGGGTCTATACACTTAAAAACAAGTTAGCTCTGGCTAATTTAATAAGGATCGACCTATGAACATCTCCAACTGCAAGCTCAACACTGAATACCTGATCACCGATGTCAACGCCAAAGAAACGGATATGAAGGATTTTCTGTTCACCTTGGGCTGTTATCCCGGTGAAAGGGTGGTGCTTATTTCACGTTTGCCATCGATGTATGTGGTTGACATCAAGAATTCGCGCTACAGCATCGACGACGATCTTGCAAGGGCGATCTGCCTGATTGAACCGATGGAGGCTGATAAGGGAGACATTATGGAGCGGGTTGTGGTGTAAGCGCATCAAAGACCGTAGAAGAGAATTGTATTTTTTTACACATAGAGTTAGCAATAGCTAACATTATAAAGAAAGAAGGAGCAGCATCATGAAGATCGCTTTGGCGGGAAATCCGAACAGTGGAAAAACAACGCTGTTTAACGCCATCACCGGCAAGGTCGAATATGTCGGAAACTGGCCGGGGGTGACGGTGGAGAAGAAGGAAGGGTCGGTCAAATCTTCCCTGAATCCGGGAAAAGGGAAGATGACGATCGTCGATCTGCCCGGTGCGTATTCGATGTCGCCGTACACCAGCGAGGAGTCGATCACCCGGGATTTCGTCCGGAAGGAAGGACCGGATGTCATCATCAACATCGTCGATGCGACGAACCTCGGACGGAGTCTTTTCTTCACCTCCCAGCTGATGGAGCTGGGCATTCCGGTTGTAATCGCCCTGAACAAGAGCGACATGATCCAAAAGAAGGGAATCATCATAGACACCGAGCTTCTCAGTGAGCTTCTGGGCTGTCCGGTCGTGCGGACCGTTTCCACCAAGTCCATGAACAATGGCCTCGATTTCCTGATCGAAGCGGTCCAAAGCGTCTTCGATACGAAGAAGAAACAGCAGCCGCTTCACATCAAGGGAATGAAGACCGATGCCTCGAAGGAGGAGCAGGAGCAGATCGACAAGACTCGCTTCTCGGTGGTGAATGAGATCGTCGACCGGGTCGAGCGCCGCAGGATGGATTCTTCGGAGCACACCTTCCAGGATACGATCGACCGGGTCGTCGCCAACAAATGGCTGGGGATTCCGATCTTTGCGCTCGTCATCTGGGTGGTGTTCTCGATCTCCCAATCATGGCTTGGGCCGTGGCTTGCCGATCTCTTCGTCGGTTGGATCGACGCTTTCTACGAATTGGTCGAATCGGTTCTGGGGGAGAACGTGCATCCCGTGCTCTCCTCGCTGCTGCTGGACGGAATCATCGGCGGTGTAGGGGCCGTGGTCGGCTTCCTGCCCTTGATCATGGTGCTGTTCTTCATGCTCGCCCTTCTTGAGGACAGCGGATACATGGCGCGCGTCGCGCTGGTGATGGATCCGTATTTCAAGAAGATCGGGCTTTCGGGAAAATCGATCATTCCCATGATCGTGAGCACCGGATGCGCGATTCCCGGGGTCATGGCGACGAGGACGATCAAGAACGAGCGGCAGCGAAGAACCACAGCGCTGCTGGCTCCCTTCATGCCGTGCGGAGCGAAGCTGCCGATCATCGCCCTCTTCGCCGGCGTGTTCTTCGGGGACAACGTCTGGGTCGGGACATCGATGTATTTCCTGGCGATCTTCGTGATCATCCTCGGCGGCCTGATCATCCGGAAAATCACCGGAGACACCTCGAAGTCCTACTTCATCATGGAGCTTCCCGAGTATCGGATCCCCAGCATCAAGCGGGCCACGATCTCGATGCTGAACCGGGCGAAAGCGTTCATCGTCAAAGCGGGTACGATCATCCTGATCAGCAATGCCGTCGTGCACATGCTTCAGACCTTCAACTGGCGGTTCCAGGTCGTCGGCACCTCCGCACCTGAAACGAGCATCCTTGCAAGCATCGCTACCCCGATGGCCTGGCTGTTCATTCCTCTCGGCTTCGGAATCTGGCAGTTCGCAGCCGCCGCGGTCACCGGCTTCATCGCCAAGGAGAACGTCGTCGGAACGCTTGCCGTCACCTTCGCGATAACGAATTTCATCGATGTCGAAGAGTTCGCCCTGATCTCAGGAGGCTCCGATGTGATGACCGTCTTCGGTATCGGAGCGGTGGCCGCGCTGTCCTACTTGGTGTTCAACCTCTTCACACCTCCCTGCTTCGCAGCGATCGGATCGATGAACTCCGAGATGGAGTCGCCCAAATGGCTCTGGGGCGCGATCGCGTTTCAGCTGGGGATGGGGTACGTGCTTTCATTCTTCATCTACCAGATCGGCACCTTGGTCACGACGGGTTCCGTCGGTTCGGGGTTCCTGGGCGGACTGATCGCCGTCCTTGCGATGATCGGCTATGTGGTCTATCTGATGAGGAAAGGCTCTTCGAAACAGATGATTCCCATGGCCCAAGAGGTGGCTTGATATGACGCTGATGGATATTCTGGTTGGAGCGATCATCGCGGGCATGGTAGGAGCCGCTGCATGGTATCTGTTTCGGAACAAGAAGAAAGGGGGCACCTGCACCGGGTGCTCCTGCTGTCCGCTTGCCGAGGGCTGCGGGAGCAGGAAAGAGTAGCTACAGGATCCATTTCCGATCGATCTTGCATCGGGAGATCAAAAACAGCGCAACCGAGAAGACCAGCAACATTCCAAACGATATCACGGGAGTGAATGCCCTCACTCCCGTGATTGCGCCTCTCAGGAGATCGGTTCCGTAGGTGAGCGGCAGGCAGAACGAAAGAGGGCGCAGAACAAGGGGAAGGCTGGAAATCGGTATGAACAGGCCGCAGAGAAAGAGCATCGGAAAGCGGAAGAAGTTGGAAAACGTCTGAGCCTCGAAGACCTGCTTGGCCGATACCGCGATCATGAGCCCGGTCAATGCGGACGTGATCGCGATCATCAGGACCGCGAGGAGAACCGTTGTCCAAGTCACCGCACTCAGATCGATGAAGAAGCTTGCGAAAACGACCGGGACGAAGGCATTGAAGATGCCGAAGAGGATCGTTCCGGAAATCTTGGCAAGCACCAGCGTGTTCAGGCTGATCGGTGCCAGGAGCAATCGGTCGAAGGATCTGGAACTCCGTTCAAAGGTGATCGTGACGGCGAGCATCGAGGTCGTGCCGAAGAGAACGCTCAGCGCGATCAGACCGGGAAGTAGGGTCAGTATGCTCCCGTCAGGAGAGCGGATGAGCTGCATCAGGGTCCATGAAAGGGGGAAGATGATGCCCCAGCTGATGTTCGGTGGTTTCAGGTAGTAGGTCTTTACATCCTTTTTCAGGATGTTCCAGAACGCAATCAGGCTTTTCAAGAAAATCCTCCTTTTTCCTTTTCCTTTCTCAGCACGGTTGATTCGATGCCGGTCAGCTCGACAAAGACATCTTCCAGGGAAGGATGGAGTTCCCGCGCTTCATATACTTCGATCCCTTTGCCATGAAAAAACTCCATGACGGGGTACAGGGGAATCCTGCGATCGGATCGCATGACAAGCGAATTGCCGGATCGGGTCTTTACGACGCTACCTTCAAAACGGGTCTGCAGGTCACCGATAGATGATGTACTGGTCTTATCAGTGACAAATTGGATTGCATGACCATGGGTGACACGGTCCATCAGCTGCGGAACGGTTCCGGATGCGACGATCCGCCCCTCGCAGATGAATGCGATCCGGTCGCAGATCCGCTCTGCCTCCTCGATATAGTGGGTGGTGAGGAAGATTGTGGTTCCCTTCTTCTTTAGTTTCACAATCATCTCGCGGATATGTCTGGAGCTCTCCACGTCGATTCCCGTCGTTGGCTCGTCCAGAAACAAGATGCCGGGGGAGTGGATGAGGGCGGCCGCGATGGTCAGCTTGCGCCGCATCCCCTTGGAATAGGCTTTGAAGGGTCGCGTCCCGGCATTCTCCAACCTGAACTGTTCTAAAAGATAATGAGCTTTTTCCTCTCTTTCCTTCTTGCGCATCCCATAGAGGGAAGCGCAGAAGCAGAGGTTCTCAAACCCGTCCAGTTCATTGTAGAGATTGCTTTCATCGGGAACGATCCCCATGATCGCCTGAGCTTTTTTCGTCCGGCTGGCTACATCGATGCCGTCGACGGTGATTGTTCCGGCACTCGGTCGGGACAGGCCGATGATCATGTTGATTGTAGATGTCTTTCCGGCGCCGTTCGGCCCCAGGAAGCCGAACAGCTCTCCTTTCCGTATGTCGAAGGAGATGTCATCCACTGCGGTGATATCGCCATACCGCTTCGTCAGGTGCGAGGCCTTGATCATCTCATCGTTCCATATTCCGGTCTGAACCGTGACAGAGTTCCCTGATCTCGTCGCTGCAGGTGCCTTTCTTGGCGCAATCGTGCCCGTCCTCGGCGAGGCAGTCCTCCCGGGTCTCCGGCTTGCATGGAGCATGCTCGATGGCCGCCAGAGCGTCGATGCTCTTCGAGAGTTCCACTAAGACCGGTCGTTCAACGGCATAATGCATGAAATATCCCCGTTTCTCTCCGACAAGAAGGCCTGCCTCCCTCAGCACCTTCAGATGCTGGGAGATCGTTGCTTCGGTCAGGTTCAGCTCGGTCGCAAGCGCCCGGACGCAATAGTCGTGCTTCAGTAGCAGCTGCAAGATGCGCATTCTCGTCTCATCGGCGATCGCTTTCAGAATCTTATTCATATCCATGGTGTTCCTCCAAGAATATAATTAGTCAGTCAGCTAATCAAATAATATCGAAGAATCCTGATTAGGTAAACACCTAATTATAAAAGATCATCGTTTTCCGTGCTCAAGGATGTGTAATCCCGATATTCATCGACAAGTCTGCCAGGGAAGAGATGTTTATGGAGAATTCTCAAATTGCAAGACAAATCAAAAGATATGACAAACCTAGTGTCTTTCTAAGATATTAATCGGTCAATAGCCATCATAAAAAAGGTTTTTATCAAGGGCTGTTTCATGCATTGTTTCTCAGATATGTCATCACTATCATTCATGATGCGAAGGTTGATACGACGAAAAACGGATACGCTTCCATGGATGAGCACAGTAAAGCCCTCAAGGATTGCCTGAAGGAAAAATGTCAATCGAATGAGTACATACTGTGACAAGGTATATACATATATATAAGTATTACATATATAATAAGATATCAAGGCGAAATGATAATCAGATAAAAAAATAATGAAATATTTCTTGCAATATGCACCAAACTCTCTTACCATCTAGATGACACTCAACCAAATGGAGCGCTTTTACATGAAGAAAGTAACCAGAAATCTGATTGTGCTGTTGATCATTGCGATGTTCTTTTTCATAAGCTGCGATGATGTTTTGACTCATGACATGGATGACGATGATGGTGATGATGAGCCGATAGTTGCCACCCGTACGGTCACATGGGTGAACTACGACGGGCAAGTGCTGCATACGGCAGAGGTTGAAAAATACAAAGCCCCTGACCACTCGATCGTCCCGATACCGGAAGAAGAAGAAATTCCAAGGCCGACCTACCGACTACAATTTAATGAAGAAAACGGTACTATCACCGTAACGGAAGACACGGAAGACATCGTATACCAATATAAGTTCAAGGAATGGTTTTCGCATGATCAAGAATTGAACGGCGCAGATCAGGTATTCACCGCGACCTATGATACCTATAATGCCGAAGGTACCGAGAAAGCCGACTTGACGAAGTTCACCTTTGAAAATACTTCTGATAGACAATATCATAATAAGGATACCGCCTATTTCTGTGAAATTAAAACCTATAATGGAACGGATGAGGATCTCTATATACCGAAATTCCATGATGGAAGGCTGGTTTATGAGGTCGGTGTAGATTTTACCGGGGATGATGTTGTCAAGAGATTGATTCTTCCCGACAGTGTTTTCGATTTAGATGCGCGCTTCAAAAACAATAAAAATCTGGAAAGACTCATACTATCAAAAAACCTTACAACAATAGTTAGTGAATTGTGCAACGGGTGTACTTCATTGAAGGGAGTCCACATACCGGAAGGTAAAACCGAAACGTATGACGGTGCGTACAGACCGGGAGAAGACGATAGGTTTGTAAAATACCCTGAAATTGGTTATGGCGCTTTCTTAAGCTGTACAGATCTTACGCATATCGATATTCCCGGTCCCATCGAAACGATTAAAAGCGGTGCATTTTCAGGTTGCTGGAAACTTCAGAGGGTCAAGATGCCTGAAACACCAAAGCTGAAGAATATTGAATATAACGCGTTCGGGAATTGCAAAGCGTTGCAGCTGTTCAATATTCCAGCCACCGTTGAAGAAATAGGAGAAAGTGCATTTTCAGGCTGCTCGACCTTGTCAAGCATCACCATTCCCATCAATGTCAAAGCGCTCAAGTCTTGGACGTTCTCAGGTTGTGAAGCGTTAGAAACAGTCAACCTTTCGAACGGCATCGAAACGATCGGCAAGGAAGTGTTCAAGAATTGCAAGGCTTTGAAAAAATTGGAGATTCCTTCAAATGTAGAAGATATTGGTTTGGGGGTAGTGATAGGATGCGAAGCTCTGGAACAGATCAAGGTCACTGGGAACAGGGTGTATTCCGATGAGAATGCCAATGTCATCTTTCATAAAGATGATAAAACACTCCTTGCCGGCTGTAAGAAATCCAAGATACCGGGAACCACCGAGCACATCGCGGCATATGCATTCCAAGGTCATAAAGGGCTGGAGAAAGATCCCGATCCCGGTGTTCATAATCACACCACTCTAAAATCGATAGGAGCCTATGCATTTTATGATTGTTTATTACGGGAAACGTGTATAATTCTCCATGAGAACGTCACTGAAATTGGTGCGTATGCTTTCTACCATGAGCCCAAATATTTTTTTGGTGAGATGAGTAATTACACGGAAATTCTATCAGACTTTACCGAAAGGCCGGCTAAATTCGATGCTCTAGCTACGTCTGGTACCGCCATTGGTATCCATTATTACAGTCCCGAGCCGAAACTGAACTACCACAACAAGTACGAAATGTGGACGAAAGATAATTTGGAGTAATTTGTTTCGTGAGAATCGAGCGTCAATCTACCGGAAGGGGAGTAATAAGATGAAGAAAACAACAAGAAGTTTGATTGTGTTGCTGATCGTTGCGATGTTCTTTTTTATAAGTTGCGATGATACGTTGACTCATGACATGGATGACGATGATGGTGATGATGAGCCGATAGTTGCCACCCGTACGGTCACATGGATGAACTACGACGGGAAAGTGCTGAAGACGGCTGAGGTTGAAAAAGGCCAAGCCCCTGACCATCCTGATAATTTGAATCCAACCCCTCCGGCTCCAACGAAACGGTTGCTATTTAATATTGACGGAACTATCACCGTCACAGACGAGGATGTGTATACATACAAGTTCAATGGATGGTATTCGCATGATCAAGAATTGAACGGTGTAGACCAGGTATTCACCGCGACCTATGACACCTATAATGCCGAAGGTACCGAGAAAGCCGACTTGACGAAGTTCACCTTTGAAAATACTTCTGACCGTGAAGATGTGGACGATACTGCCCACTTCTGCGCAATTATGGCCTATGGAGGTGCGGCTGATGTTGATCTCTATATACCGAAATTCCATGATGGAAGGCTGGTTTATGAGGTTGGTGCGGACTTTACCGGGGATGAGGTTGTCAAGAGATTGATCCTTCCCGACAGTGTTTTCAATCTCGATGCACGCTTCAAAGACAATGAAAATCTGGAAAACATCGTACTATCAAAAAACCTTACAACAATTGCTTATCAGATGTGCTTTGGGTGTACCTCCTTGAAGGGAGTCCACATACCTGAAGGTAAAACCGAAACGTATGACGCTGCATATAAGCCAAGAGAAGACGATCAATTTGGAGAACGGCCTGAAATCGGTGATGACGCTTTCTTAGGCTGTACAAATCTTGCACATATCGATATTCCGGATTCAATTGAAACGATCGGTGAGGAAGTGTTCAAGAATTGCAAGGCTTTGAAAAAATTGAAGATCCCTTCGAAAGTAAAGAATATTGGTTTGGGGGTAGTGATAGGATGCGAAGCCTTGGAAATGATCGAGGTTGAATATGAAAACAGGGTGTATTCCGATATGGAGGGAAAAAATGTCATCTTCCAGAAAAATGATAAGACCCTCCTTGCCGGCTGTAAGAATTCCACGATACCGGATACCACCGAGTACATCGCTCGACATGCATTCGAAGGTCATACCGGGCTGGTGAAAGATCCCGGTGTTAGTGAGCACGAAAGTCTGAAATCGATAGGATATCGTGCATTTTTTAATTGTCTATCCAAGCAAGAACGTATAATTCTCCATAAGAACATCACTGAAATTGAAATGTTAGCTTTCTACCGTCCTGACGATGATGAGATTGGATATACGGCAATTCTATCAGATTTTACCGACGCGGATAAGGAAAACGGGTTATTTGTCTACGATCCTCTAGCTACACTTGACGATTACATTGGTATCCACTATTACAGTCCCGACCCGAAACTGAACTACCATGGGAAGTACGAAATGTGGACGTAAGACAATATACAGAAGCCTTAGGATGTAGTTTGTTTCGTGAGAATTGAGCGTCAATCTACCGGAAGGGGAGTAATATGATGAAGAGAACAATAGGAAAATTGCTCGTTCTGTTGATCATCGCAATGTTTTTTCTTACTGCATGTGAAGAGACATTGACGCATGTCGTAACATGGGAGCATGAGGACGGCTCGGTTTTAAAAACTGAAAACGTCATTCATGGAACAATGCCAAACTATACCGGTCAGAAACCTGTCAAGAATCCATCCGGAGGGAACGAATACGAGTTCGATGGATGGACGCCGGAACTGACGGAGGTTACGAGTGATCAGACATACACCGCTATGTTCAAGATTAAGACCACTCGCACCGTCACATGGATGAACTACGACGGAAAAGTGCTGAAGACGGATGAGGTTAAGAAAGGCGATGCCCCTGTCCATCCTTATGATTTGAATCCAACCCCTCCGACTCCAACGTACAGGCTTGAATTTGATGCCGGCAGTGCCTCCGTACCGGAAGAACCCGTGGTCGTGTATCAATACAAGTTCAAGGAATGGTTCTCTCATAATCAAAACAATAACTACAGAGACCAGGTATTCACCGCGACCTATGACACCTATGGTCCTGGTTCCGAGTCTCATCCTGATGGCGAATTGGCGGATTTGACGGACTTCACGTTTGAAAGTTCATCCAGCAATCCGTATGCTACAAACACTGGTCATTTCTGTCACATAACAGGATATACGGGAACCGATAAAGAGGATCTGTACATACCCAAGTTTCACAATGGTGAGTTGGTCGTCTACGTCAACGTGGACTTCAGAGGAAATACCGATGTTGTACGATTGATCATTCCAGACAGTGTCCTCTACCTTGCGACCAACTTTGAAAAGAATGTTAACCTCATGAGACTTGTCGTCTCAGACAACCTCCGGGGAATCACTGGGAATTCATTTAAAGACTGCACGGCATTGTACAAAATCGACATACCGGAAGGCGTTGAAACCTCGACGTATGCAAGTGAGGCGTACACTCCCAGAAAGAATGACATATTTGACAACAGGATAGGTTACGAGGCCTTCGCCGGATGTATCAACCTTGTCAGTGTCAATGTTCCGGATGCGATGCAGGAAATAGGTGGTTTTGCCTTCGCCGGGTGCACGAACCTGCAAATCTTCAAGATGCCGATTTTTGCAGATCCCGAGGATCCTGAGAATAACACATCCAATCTGAAAAAAATAGAACGGGGTGCATTCAAGGGGTGTAAACGGCTGGATAACATCCTCATTCCCGATACCGTCGAAGAAATCGGATGGGAATCATTCTTCGGTTGCTCGTCCTTGAAAAAGATCAATGTTCCGCCAAAAGTCAAAACAATCGGTCCTATGACGTTCATGCTCTGTACATCGCTCAGAACGATCACTCTTTCCGAAGGTCTGGAAACGATCAACAGCAGGGCGTTCGAGGAATGCAGGGCCCTCAAGAAACTGAAGATTCCTAAGAGTGTAACAAGGATCATTATTTATGCGGAAGATGTCTGGGAAGATAGATATTGGTGGCCTTATGTTGGTGAGGCAGCTAAACACGGTGGTGGAATCCTGGTAGGATGTGAATCGCTCGATACGCTCACCGTCAATGAAGGAAACGCTTTCTATGAAGATAAAAATAAAAACGTCATCTACGAAGTTGCTAGCGATACGCTTATAGCCGGTTGCATGCGTTCAAAAATACCTACGGGCACCAAGAAAATCGCTAAATATGCGTTCGATGGGCATATAGGACTGGAAAAGGATCCCGGTATCGAAAACAATCCTACATTGGAATCCATCGAGCACCGGGCGTTTTGGGGTTGTTTGGATAATGGAGCAGTGCAGATGATCGATCTACACAGGAATCTGACATACATCGGACCTGGGGCTTTCCAACATGAAAAACGCTATATTGAAAATCCTTATACCGGAGAGCGGGAGATGTCTAATCCAACCTATCTTTTCTCGCCCTATGAAGATCCCTATTCCGATAAGTTTGATTACAGCGGTGCTAGTGGCGGAGGCGTAGGCATACGTTACTATAGTCCCGAATGGAACGATAAGTACTACTATTACCATCACTGGACGGATATCTGGAGGGAAGAAGATAATCCGGCGTTGCAGGATGAGTAGATTACCCCAAGGCCCATCGGTTCCGATGGTACAGTCCTGACAGCGAAGAAGCCGGAGGCGCTTGACCGCCCCCGGCTTCTCGATGGTTGCTCATACTTGATCGCTTTCCTGATGACCTTGCCCGCTGCTTTCGGGTACACTTGGGGCAAGGAAGGTCTTTATGTGGGAACGAATCTTGCCGGCATTGCCGCTTCTGCTGTTGTTTCTTCTGGGGTACCTGCTTCGGAAGATCTCATTCTTTGACGAAAGTGGTTTGAAGGCGTTGAAGCGGGTCGTCAGCGATCTGGCGCTGCCCGCGCTGCTGTTCGGAGCGTTCCGGTCGCTTGAGTTCAACCGGTCCTACCTGGTTCTCATCGCCGCGATCTTTCTGGTGTGCGTCATCATGCTCATCATCGCCAAGCCGCTGGGGGCGATCATCAAGGTGAAAAACGAGGCGTTCCCGTTCATGATGGGCGGCTTCGAGATGGGGATGCTCGGCTATGCGCTCTTCACCTCCTTCTACGGTGAGGCCCAGCTGGGGAAAATGGCTCTTGTCGATCTGGGGCAGGTCCTCTTCGTGTTCACCGTCCTCATGACCCTGTTGATCCGTCACAAGGGACAGCATTTCGATCTCGGAACGCTCGTGCTTCGTATTTTTACCTCGCCTGTGATGATCGCGATCATCCTGGGCCTGCTGGCAAACGCTCGGATTCTCGTGCTGAGATCGAATGCGTTTACCCGTCAGCTCGACGAAGTGTTGGATATTCTCGCATCGCTCACGATGCCCCTGATCGCCCTCTCCATCGGCTATGGAATCCGCATCACCAAGGAGAGCCTCGGCAGCGCCCTGAAGACGATCGCCGCCCGCAAGGCCGTTCTGATCGTCTTCGCCGTCGTGATCAACCTCCTGATCGTCCGCCTCGCCCTGCAGATGGATCGGATCTACGAGATGGCTGTGCTTCTCATGTTCCTGATGCCGTCTCCCTTCATCGTCTCGATCTACATCGATGACAAGAAGAAAAACCTCGTCGACTATGTGGATACGACCCTCAGTCTTGATAGCGTCATTTCGATCTTTACCGTGATGGGGGCGGTGCTGCTTTTGGGCTGATCCGATCCTTCTTTTCTTCTTGACGCCAGGTTCGATTCCTGGCGTTTTTTTTTTTCACATTCCACAGGGATGGATTAATTGACATATCTAATAGATATATGTATCGTTTGCTTAAGATTCTTTTTTTAGGAGCTTTGATCATGACGATGACTGAAAACATAGAACAGGTATTGCAGAAGAGTGCAAAGAAGAGCAAGACGCTTCAGTTTGCCATGCAGCTGCCGGAATCCGGGATAAGGTATTCCTTCTCAAGCACGAAACCCGATCAGCGCTTCCACAGCGCAAGCGTCGGCAAGCTCATGACGGGCACGCTGATCTTCATGGCGATCGAGCAGGGAAAGCTGTCTCTTGATACCAAAGTTATAGGCATCCTGAAAAAAGGGATGTTGGACAAGCTGTTCGTCTTTGAGGATGTGGACTATCAGGGGGAGGTTACGGTCCGGCAGCTGCTCGGGCACACCTCGGGGGTGAACGATTACTTCGGAAGCAAGACCTTTGACGGATCTTCCTTTACCGAGGAGATGATCAGGAATCCCGACACGTTCTGGACCCCTGATATGATGCTTGATTTTACGAGAATCCGGCAAAAGGCGCTTTCCAGACCGGGGGAGAAGTTCTTCTACTCCGATACCGGGTATGTCCTGCTTGGACTGGTCATCGAGGAGGTCTTAAAGATGCCGTTTCATCAGGCGCTTGAGACATATCTCTTCAAACCGGCCGGCATGAAGGATACCCACCTGTGCTTCTACAGCGAAGGCTTCGACCAGAAGGCGTTGGGGCCGACCTACATCAACGGTGTTGACGTGCATCTGTTCAGAAGCCTCAGCGCCGATTTCTCCGGAGGCGGACTCTCGACGACGACGGAGGATCTCTTGAAGTTCCTCGAAGCGCTGCAGAACGGGAAGTTCATCAGCCAATCATCGCTTGAGCTGGCTTCGGGCTTCACAAATCGCTATCGACAGGGGCTCCACTACGGACTGGGGATGATGCAGATCCGCTTCGAGGAGTTCTTCTTCATGCTGAAAAATCTTCCGAGAGTGCAGGGTCATCTCGGGGTGACGGGAGTGCATGTCTGGTACGATCAGAAGAGCAAAGGGATGTTCGTCCTGAATGTCGGCGATACGAAAGAAATGGCTTCAAGTTTCAGACTGCTGATAAAGATCCTAGAGATCGTGTATCGATAGGAGGAGAGCTCGTGTCGACGAAATTCGCCTTGTTGGGCCTTTTGAACAAGCAGAAGATGACCGCCTATGAGCTGGTGAAGTTCGCCAATGAATCGATCGGGTTTTTCTGGAATGAATCATACAGCAACGTCCACAGGACGTTGAACCTCCTTGCCGAGGAGAACCTCATCGAAAAGCTGCCGGAGAAGGGCAGCAGAAACAAGAACATCTATGCGATCAACGATCGGGGGCGGCAGGCGCTGTCCGAGTGGCTGTCGAATCACCAGCATACGACGATCTACCGGGATGAGCTTCTGCTCAAGCTCTTTGTCAGCAGCCGAAAAGACTATCCGGCTCTCCTCGTCGACCTCAAAAACGTTCTTGAGGAACTGCAGATGCAAAGACAGGTGTATGCAGGATTGCAGGAGCTTCTATCGTCGAGGGTGGACAATCGCTCATTCGACCTCGTGTTGGAGTATGGAATCGTGCAAAACGAGGTGACGATCGAGTGGCTTAAAAAAACGATACAAACCATTGAGGAAATCATATGAAAAAAGCGGCAACCCATATAGGTATCACCATCGTTGTGGTGGGATTGATGATTGCAAGCATCATCTATCTGATGAGCAATTCGCTGTTCACCGTTACCCGGTTCGGAACGAACTACCTGAACCGGGTGTTCTCGTATCAGGTGACCACCCTTGCCTTGAGCTTGGTGATCATCCTGATCATTGCCTTGTTGACTCGCTTCCAGTCGCTTCGGCTGTTGTCCGTTACGAGGATCGACGGGGAGGTTCACCCCGAACCTTGGATCGGGATCTCAACCAGAAACAAGGACACCTGGAAGACGTTGGGGCGGAACATGGCCATCGTCATCTCGATTGTTACGGCTATTGCGATCTATTTTCAGGTTTACCGCAACGGGGTGATTCAGTCCCTTACGCTTGGAAGCTTCCTGCTGATTCTTGTCTATGCCCTGACCAACAGTTTCGTTGAAGAGGTAACCTTTCGACACACCTTTGCAAGCATTGTCGAGTACCATAACCTCAATCCGTATCTTTCAAAAGCATTGTCAGCCCTTATCTTCGGAAGTGTCCATTATCTGGGTACACCCGGAAAGATACCCGGGGTGTTGTTGGCGGGGTTTCTCGGCTGGTTCCTTTCAAAAAGCATCCATGAGACCAAAGGATTCTTCTGGGCCTGGCTGATCCATTTCCTTCAGGACGTGATCATCATGACGGCGTTGTTCCTGACTTTGCCGTAACGTGATGGGCAAACGGCTTTCCGCCATTGAAGTCAAGAACCTTGATCTCGGGGCGGAGCATCACCACTTGGGGAAAATCGCTCATGTCGCCGCCAAGCCGTTTTAAAAGGATTTGGGCGGTCTCGATGCCGATCTCTTCCATCCGCTGCGCCGCTGCATAGTGGGCGTAGCGAAGAAGCGGCGCATAGCTCAAGTAGTCAAAGGTGCCGAAGACCAGATTGCTGCGCACATCAATGGGAATATTTTGCAGGGCGTATGTCGTACAGCCGATATGGAGCGAGTCATTCGCAATGACATACGCATTGGGCGGATCTTCAAGAGCGAACGCTTTTTTCAGCTGTTCATATCCGTCGCTTTGCAGCATCAGGCCCTCGGTGAAGATGCATGTCTCATCAATGTTCAGCCCTAATTCCTTCATTCCTTCGATATAGCCGAGGTATCGTTCTTTAGCGGTGAAGAAGGTCAAGTCTCCTCCGATGAAGCCGATTCGGCGGTGACCTTCGGATGCGAGGCCTTTGAGGACTTCCTTGATCCCATACCGGTTGTCTGAGATGACGGTGTCCGTTTTGATCCCTTCAACTTTTCGGTCAAGGAAGACGATCGGGGTGTTCTTCAGCGCTTTGTTTTTGAAATGACCGCCTTCAAAGCCGGAAGGCATCACGACAAGGCCGTCGACGTTTCGTTCAATCAGAGATTGCAGATTGAGTTTCTCCTGCTCGACCGAGCCGGAGGAAGAGGCAACGATGATGGAATATCCGTTCTCGGCAAGAACCCGACCGATCGCTTCAACCACTTCCATAAAATAGAAGTTCGTGAACTCGGGGGCGAGAATGCCGATGCTTCGCGTTGAGCGCACTTTCAGCGAACGGGCGACCTCGTTCCGCTGATAGCCGAGTTCGTCTACCGCAGCTTTCACTCGTAAACGCGTCTCCTCATTTACACAAGGCGAATTGTTAAGTACCCGAGAAACGGTGGCGATTGAAACACCTGCTTTTGTTGCTACATCCTTGATAGTCACCGAATTAGACCTTTAATTGTTTGAAGGAAAGGGGTCACACAGCAGTGTGGCCGGTGACCCCCGATCAGATTGCTAGATATCCTGAAGACTTAGTCGTAGAGCAAGCCCTTGATATCGGCATCGTCCATGTTTGCATGGTCCCAGAACTTCGCACCGGTGTCGATGTCGGCGACCTTCTCGCCCTTGTAGGCCTTGTATGCAAGCTCGACGGCCCGATATCCGATCATATACGGATCCTGGGTGATCGCACCGAGCATGTACTGTTTGCGAACAGCGTTCTTCTGAGCCTCACCGGCGTCGAATCCGACGACGACGACATCGCGCAGGGCCGCGTTGCTCTTCAGGGTGGCACCGTCATTGGTCGCTGCCAGGAGACCCTTGATCGTAGCTTCGTTGGAGCAGAAGATTCCGAGCACGCTGTGGCTGGTGACCTTGTTGAGCACCGCCTGGGCGCTGTTGGTGGCATCGGTCATCGCCGCGGAAGCGGGAACGATCATTTCAATGAATACGCGGCGACCCTTGGTGGGGGAGTCGGCTGCGATGTAAGCGGTGTTTCCAATCACTGCAATATCATCTCTTGAGAGCGAGCTCTTTTCGGCAATGAGCTGAACCATGCGGTCGCGGAATCCTTTACCTCGGGAGAGGAGGGACTCGCCGCTGGCGTCCTGGTTCATGACGACGATCGTGACCGGCTTGGCGACAGTTGATTTTTCAATGCGGTCCTTGATGACTTCGAACATCTTCTCGGCTGCAAGACCTGCCGCTTCGTAGTTGTTCGTCTGTGCGGTTGCCCATACCGATCCGGCCGGTGCCTCGGGAACTCCGGAGTCGAATCCGATTACCGGGATCCCCTTGGAGCGGGTTTCCTGCAATTGGTCAAGAACACTGCTGGTGTTCAGCGCTGCGAGGGCGATTGCCACCGGGTTCTTGGCCATTGCGTTGTTGAGCATCTCAACCTGAATCTGCACATCACTTTCAGAGGGCGGTCCCTCAAAGGTGATATCTACGTTGAAATCTTTGGCAGCTGCGTTCGCGCCAAGCTTTACCTGTTGCCAGAAGTCGTGTTGCTCACCTTTGGAGACAACGGCGATGTACGGCTTCTTCTCAGCAGCCGCCTGAGCGAACAGGACCGAGCCGAGCACAACCAGAGCCAAAATCAGGACTAAGGTTTTCTTCATAAGATTCCTCCTATTTTCTCCCATTCCATACGGAGTGGGGATTTACCGTTATTTATTCTTTTGAATCGATTACCGGAAGCTTCACTTCGGTGGCTTTCTTCGTTCGATACATATCCAACATCACCGCTCCGAGAACAACGACACCGGTGAAGAACGTCTGGTACTGGCTCTGCAGATCCATCGAGGGAAGGCCCGCTCGAAGGACGCTCATGATGTAGACACCGATCATCGTGCCGAAGATCGATCCGGAGCCTCCCGAGAGACTCGTTCCACCGATGACCGTACCGGCGATCGCGTAGAGCTCGAAGCCCTGACCCTGAGCGGGCATGACAGTCGTGTAGACGGCAGCGAACGCAATTCCGCCGACACCGGCGAGGAAGCCGCTGACGATGTACGCCATCAGTTCCCACTTCGCGACGTCGACACCGCTTAAGCGAGCGGCTTCTTTGTTGGAGCCTACTGCGAAAATATACCGGCCCATCTTTGTTTTCGTGAGGATGATATAGGCGATGAACGCCGTGCCGAAGAGCACCAGCGCTCCGGTGGGGAAGGAGACGTTGTCCTTTCCGATATACTTGAAGATCGTCTTGAACCAGGAGTCGGCGGCTCCCCGTGCCGGGAAGGTGGCGCTCCGGACGTTGGAGACGATTGAGCCGGTACCGAGACTCATCATCATCGTTCCCATCGTCGCGATGAACGGCGGAAGGTGAAGCCGGCTGACCAGAAGACCGTTAAGCGTTCCGAAGAGAGTCGAAACGACGAGGATCAGTAAAAGGCTCAGCCACATCGGCCAGCCCCACGTCTTGTACGCGGTTCCGCCAATGATTGCGGCGGCCATCATGATCGTCCCGCAGGAAAGGTCGATTCCTCCGGTGATGATGACAAAGGTCACCCCGATGGCGATAAAGCCGATATAGTACGAGGAGTCGAGGATGTTCACCAGCGTTGTGTAGGAAAAGAAGTTACGACCAAAGATGGCAAAAAAACCGTAGACGATTACCAAAGCAAGCGGGGCGAGGAGTTTCTGCATGTTCACTCCCTTCTTTTCCGTTAGCTCTCCATGTTTCAAAGACTTCATACGACGATACTCCTCTCTCAGTGTTGGGTTGCAAGAGCCATGATCCGTTCCTGGCTTGCATCTTCGATATCCAGAATTCCGGTTAATTTGCCTTCACACATCACAGCAACCCGGTCACTCATCCGTAAAATTTCGTTCAGCTCACTGCTGATCATGATGATCGCTTTACCTTCCTGAGCAAGCTCATTCATCAGATGGTAGATTTCACTCTTCGCTCCGACGTCGATTCCCCGCGTCGGTTCATCAAAGATCAGAACCGAGCTGTTTTTGATCAGCCATTTGGCGATGACCACCTTCTGCTGGTTTCCTCCCGAGAGGTTTTTAACCAACTGATCGAGGCTCGGAGTCCGGACTTCAAGCCGATCGACATACTCTTTGCTGATATCTTCAAGTTCATTTTGCGGTATGAACAGTTTGGGGCACAGCTCTTCGTAGGAGGCCATCACCGAGTTTTCCGCGACGCTGAGGCCGATTGCCAACCCGTAACGCTTACGGTCTTCGCTGAGGTATCCGATTCCCAATCTCACCGCATCTATCGGTGTATTGATCTGGACTTTTTCCCCATTGATCCAGATGTTGCCAACGGAGCGGTCAGCACCATACAAGGCGCGCATCGTTTCGGTTCGTCCGGCGCCCATCAGGCCGGCAAAGCCGAGAATCTCGCCCTTGCGTACATAAAAACTCACATCTTGGACAAGTTTGCCGGCATGAAGGTTTTTCACTTCCAGGGCGATCGGAGCGCCTTTGGGAACGGTGGACTTGAGCTTCGGTTTTTCGTACACGACCCGGCCGACCATCATGCTGATCATCTCGTCTTTGGAAAGTTTATCGGTGTCTTTCGTTCCGACGAGTTCGCCGTCACGAAGGACCGTCACCCGGTCGGTGATGATTCCGATCTCATCAAGGCGGTGGGAGATGTAGATCATGCTGACTCCCTTGGAAGCAAGGTCGCGCATGATGACAAACAGATCCTCGATTTCATTGTCGGTCAGAGCGGCTGTAGGCTCATCAAGGATGAGGACTTTCAGGTTGTGGCTCACCGCTTTGGCGATTTCAACCATCTGCTGTTTTCCGACGGTCAGTTCCCGGACCCTCGTGGTCGGGTTGATATCCATGTTGAGGTGCTTAAGGAGTTCACTGGTGCGTTGGTTTTGCGCTTTTTCATCCAACAACCAGGAACGGCCCTTTTTGGTGGATTCACGACCGATGAAGATGTTCTGGGCAACGGTGAGGTGCTCCATCATGTTCAACTCTTGGTGAACAATCCCAATTCCCGCATCCAATGCGTCTTTCGGGCCATGAGGATCGAACGGCTTGCCAAGATAAGTGATTTCTCCACTGTCTTTCGGGATGATTCCGGTGAGGGCTTTCATCAATGTGGATTTTCCCGCACCGTTCTCTCCGACAAGGGCATGAATCTCTCCTTCACGAAGATCAAAATCAACTTCTTTTAAGGCGTGGACGCCACTGAAGCGTTTGTCTATTTTCTTCATTGACAGCACTACGTTTTTCACACTGCTACTCCTTGTACCTTTGTATGTTCCCATGAGAGTTTGCAGTTGTCAAGGAAAATTTGTAAACGTTTACATTCAAATCCCATCAGAGTGCGAAAAAAGGTGAATCACATTGGTATCTGCATCTATTTGATCGTAAAACTCACCCTATAGTAAAAGAGATTAACACGTATGGAAATTTTACTTTAATGATTTTTCACGAAAGAAATCTTCATCGAAAAAGACTACAGTTGAATCGACAAAAGAGGATCGGTATGAACGGTGTACGCCGCTACTAATCCTCCTACTGGGGTGTATGCCCTTTTTTATATTCAAGAGGGGTGAGATCAAAGCATGATTTAAAGATCTTGATAAAATAGCGATAGTCTCGATAACCGACCAAAGGGGCTACCTCCTGGACTCGGATATCTTTTTGTTGGAGCAACTCAGCTGCAATTCGCATCCGATAGAGTGTCACATATTCCAAGAAGGTATATCCTGTCCTTTCCTTGAACAAACTTGAAAGTGTCCGTTCACTGATTCCGAGTGCTTCGGCAAAATCTCCGAGGGATATCGCTTGGTTATACCGTTCTTCGATAAGATTGAGAGCTGATTCAATATATTGATCACGATAGTCGGTAGGTATACTTCGTTGAATCGGAGAGAAGAACTTTATTTGCTCTCGTAGCTGCTCCAATTCGAAAAACTCTTTTTGACTCTTTTTTCGATCCTGCAAATCCTTGACGGTCTTCTGCAGCACTTCAAAAAATTTAGTCGGATCGATAGGCTTGAGGATATATCCTTTGACTCCCAGTTCAAGGGCTTGCTGGGCATATTCAAACTCAGCGTGTCCGCTGATGATAATAAATTCTATGTCGGTGAGCTTCTCGACAAGAGCTTTGATCATTTCAAGCCCATCCATCCCGGGCATGGCAACATCGGTTACGATGAGGTCCGGTTGCAAGCGAAGGGCAAGGGAATAGCCATCGCTACCATTATCCGCTTCCCCAATTACTTTGGCGTTTATCTTATCCCATGCGGTGGTGAGAATCAGTCCTTTTCGTAGTACATCTTCATCTTCCACAACAAGCACTTTTATCCATTGGTCCATAGCATTTCATCCTTTGGGATTACCATGGTAATCGCCGTACCCTTCATCGGTGCTGAATCAATTGTAATTTGAGCATTTCCATGATAATAAAGCTGCAATCGACGCACAATGTTTTGGACACCGGTTCCTTCTTTCATTGCATTGGGAATCTTGTGAATCGTGATTAGCTCTTCGGCAATACCCTCGCTCATTCCAACTCCATCGTCGATAAACGTAAAAGAGGCAACATCGCCTTCATCTTTTCCGAGAATCGTCAACATACCGGCACCCTGTTTTCGCTCCAGGCCGTGCATCACGGCGTTTTCTACCAAAGGTTGAAGCAGGAAACGAGGAATAGGAAGCTTCTCCAGAGCAGGGTCAATGGTAATGGAAATATTGAGACGATTTCCTAACCGCCGTTTTTGTATCGCGAGATAATGTTTAATGATTTGGAGTTCTTCTTCAACACGAATAACCCCTTCACTTAGGTCGAGAGTGGAGCGCATCAGATACCCAAGATCCAGGATAGTATCGATTGCCAACTCGCTTTCACCGAGCATGATATACCATTTGATGAGTTCAAGACTATTAAAAACAAAGTGCGGCTTGGTTTGGGCTTGCAATGATTTGAGCAAAGCGACGCGCAGGCTTTCCTCTTTTTGCTTATTTGTTTCAATCAGTGTATGCATATCAACAGCCAACTGATTCGCAATTGATCCAAGAACCCCAAACTCATCCGTGGATTCAATCGATGTTCGAGCACTGAAATCTCCTTCACTTACTCGACGCAAACACCTGACAACCTCCATCAGCGGTTCCGATGCGTTTTTTGAGGAGGTCAGAGCAAGGATGATTGAAAGCAGCACCATACTGCTTGTGAGAATGACAGTAATCCATTTGATGAAGTTCAGGATTTCGTTGATCTGATGCAACGGATGCAAGGAAACAAGAAAAAATCGGTTTCCACTCTCTTCATGGATCGTATACAGGCGAGATTTGTTTTGAAAGGTCGAAGAGGTTGTGGATAACAACTCATTTCTGACAACCTCCCGGTCATCAAGATCAAACTCCCCATTCAACGCGTGTACATGAATTCGATAAGGATCAAAAAGTCCGAGATAAGGATATTCCTGGATTGAGAGTTTTTCCACAATCTCCTGCAAGTGATTTTCATAGAGGTCAAGAACGATGAGACCGGAAAAGTCCGGTTTTTCAGTGTACAGCCCGATACTAAGGACTCGGTTTTTTACATCGGAAGGCTGGTGAAAATACAAAATCGGATTATTGGGACGTTCTTTGGCTCGATGCCATACTCCCCACGTTAAATAATTTATATTTGTATATTCTTGGGGGATATCGCTGGAGCTGATAATCGGTTTTCCATCGGATCGAATAATATGAACTCCCGGCTTGTATTTCCAGTTGGTCAACAATAAAAAGAGCGAGTTCAGTACAGTAGTCTCATCAAATGACTCAGTGAAAAGCGAATAGAAATTGATATCACTCGAAACAGCTTCGACGATGAGAATCGCATCATCGACCAACTGTTTTGTTTGACCGAGTGCTAACGAGGCTTGAGTTTCAAGATTGGAGCGGGTTCGTTCCATTAAGATTGTTTTTGTTAAATAATAAGCAAATGGCCCAACCAATAACAGGGGTACGACTGCGATGAGAAGATATGAGAGGAGTAGCTTCCTAAAGAATGTATGATTGCGGAGCTTAAAAGAGAACCGATCCAATCGTTGCATCAACCGCTTTTTTGTACCACTCATGCAATATCCCGTTTGTAGCGATAATACTCTGTTGAGGGTGTTTTGAGCCATCCAATGAGCTGCTTGATCCACCGGCTTCTTTGAGAATAACCAATCCGGCGGCGATGTCGTAATAGCCGACATGCAGTTCAATCATCCCCTCAATTCGACCGCTCGCCAAATAACAAAGGTGGAGAGCTGCCGAACCAAATTCGCGTATTTCTTCTGTATGATTGCATATATACCGATACAATAAAAGATAGGTTTCAAAATCCTCAGGATTTCGCTGAGGAGGGGGACATACTGAAAGACTGTTCTTGGGAATAGCAACTTTTGAGCACTGAATAGGCGATCCATTGCAAAAAGCCCCGTGGCCTTCAGCAGCCCAAAACAGCTCATCCAGACTTGGATTATACACGACTCCGATGATTGGCTTTCCCTCTTCAATCTCATATCCAATTGAAATAGTGTAAGAGGGGATGGCATGAACAAAGTTGCTGGTCCCGTCGATTGGATCTATGATCCATCGCCCCGTACCCCCATGGGAAATAAGGCCCTCTTCTTCGCCTAAAAAATCATCACTCGGCAGTTTTGAGTGGATGTGGTCTATGATGATCCGTTCGCTTTCTTTGTCGTAGATCGTCACCACGTCGCTCTTGCCCTTGGACGAGAAGGAGCGATCGGTCCGGGGAATCGAAAGAAGATATGAACCGGCAAGCTTTGCCGCTTCTTTTGCCACCGTTAATCGGGTAAGGATCATATGACACTTCCTTTTCCTTTTGTGAGTCGGTTAAAGAGAAAGAGTGAGAGCACCGTCGCGAGCGTCAGGATACTTGCAAGCGCAGCTGCGGTTCCATATCCGTCCTTGATGATTTCAGTGTAGATCGCAACACTGATCGTCCCGGTTCTTCCTGAATAGAGGATCATCGTGGAGCTGAGTTCGTTGATCGTCGAGATCCAGCTCAGGATACCGCCACTGATCACCCCCGGGAGCATGAGAACTGCAGTGATTTTGAAAAACGTTTTAAGCGGTGGCACACCGAGGTTGATGGATGCCTCCTCACTGGAAAGATCAAGCTGGTAAAGAATTCCGGTACTGGACCGAATGATGTAGGGTATTTTCCGGATCGTATAGGATATGATGAGAATCGAGGCGGTACCGGCAAGCATAAGAGGCGGCTTGTTGAAAGCCATTATTAAAATAATACCGATCACCGAACCGGGAATCACATATGGGCTCATCAGGATGAAATCCAAGACAACGGTCAGATTCGACTTCTTGCGGACAATCACGTAGGAGGTGAACATTCCGATAATGATCATAAACACCATCGCAATCGTTGAATAGAGGAACGTCCGCGTAATATTGGCACTGAGCTTATACCAAACATCCGTATAACTCTTGATGCTAAAAGCCGGAACAAAGATAGGTCCTTGAGTTTTGATGAAGGATGTCACTATGGTCGTGATCTGAGGTGATAATGCAATGATGGCGATCAGATAGGAGAGGGTCGTCAAAAAAATGAATGGTCCGGTTTTTAGTTTTTTGATTGGTGGAGGATTCAAACCGCTCATCGAATATGAACGTCGGCCGATTGTGAATCTTTGGAGCAGCAAGACGGAAAGAGTGCAAATGATAATGATGACACTCATTGCGCTTGCCATGACCGCATCACCGCCCAGTTCACCCATGTACTCTTCGTAGACGAGAACCGGAAGGACTTTATATCCTTCACCGATCAGCAATGGAGTACCGAGATCCGCCATCGAGGTCATAAAGACGATAACCGCACCGGCAGTGATCGTCGGGAGAATCAACGGGAACGTCACCGTCAGTAGCTTTTTGATTCCGCTCACTCCTAGATTTTCCGCTGCTTCTTCCAAGGAGCTGTCAAAGGACTGTAGAGCTCCTTGGACGTACATATAGATAAAAGGGAAAAGTTTTAATGTGAATACGAGGATCAGTCCCCGGAAACCGTAGATCGTAGGGATTTCAATGTTGATCAAGCGCAGGAGATTTGTAATGAATCCATTCCGCCCCAAGAGAACGATCCAAGAATACGCCCCAATAAATGGTGGAGATAGAAGTGAAATAACCACCATGGCATTCAAAATCTTCTTTCCGGGAATATTGTATCGGGCAACAACAAAACCAAAAGGTACACCCAGCAAAACAGCAAACAAGGTTGTTAACGAAGAGACAATAAAACTATGCTTTAACGTTCTATAGTAGTAGGGGAGCCGAAAGAAATCCTTATATGCTTCAAGTGATAAGATCTGTCCCTCACTTCCTTGGAAAGAACGAGCAATCATCCCGAAGAGAGGGTATATCAGGAAGAGAAGCGCAATGGCGAAGATAGTGATAATGACGATTCCCCAGAACCCGATCCGATTTATAAAGCCGGTCCACGCACTTTGCTCGCTCATATCAGACTCTCCTTCGTTGAAACGTCAAAAAGGTTTACCTTTTTATCATCAAACGTTACAAAGACCGGATCACCGGCGCTCTTAATTGTTTCTCCTTCCTTTAGATATTCATTGACTTGGATTATTTCACCACTTTCAAGCAGCACCTCATAGTTGATGAAATCACCCAAGAACGTAGCAAAGTTGATGGTTGCTTTAAGTCCTTCATTCTGTTCCAATGCAAGAAACCCTTCCTCAGGACGAACGGCAAGAATCGCCTGTCCCTCATAGGAGTTTTTCAATGTTATCGGGAATGAATAGGAACCAAGGAAAACTTTTGAATCTTTGATCGTTACATCAATAAAGCTGCTGGTACCGATAAAATCGGCGACAAAGGTGTTAGATGGCCGAGTATAGATTTCAAGGGGAGTCCCCAGCTGCTGAATCGTGCCGTGATTCATTACGGCGATCCTGTCACTGATCGCCAACGCCTCCTCCTGATCGTGTGTAACGTAGACGGTGGTAATATTAAGATTTTTTTGAATCTTTTTAATTACCGAACGCATTTCGACGCGTAGCTTGGCATCCAAGTTTGAAAGAGGTTCATCCATAAGAAGAACTTCCGGCTGAATTACTATGGCTCGGGCAAGCGCTATTCGCTGTTGCTGCCCTCCGGAGAGTTGAGAGGGTTGACGATCCCTATATTCACTCATTCGTACCAGATCAAGCACTTCTCCAACCTTTTGTTCAATCTCTTTCGCAGAAAATTTGCGAGCCTTCAGGCCATAGGCGATATTGTCATACACCGAAAGGTGGGGGAAAATTGCATAATTTTGGAAAACCATCCCCGTATTTCTTTGATGGGCGGGAATCTTGTTGATTACCTGTTTCCCGAAGGCGATCTGTCCTGATTCAATGGTATTAAAACCGGCAATCATTCGTAGCAAGGTGGTTTTTCCACACCCGGAAGGTCCAAGAAGGGTGAAGAATTCACCGGTTTGAATGTCTAACGACACTTCGTCTATTGCGGTGAAATCACCATATTTTTTTACTACTTCTTTGATTGAGAGTGGTTGGCTCATGCATAGACTCCTTTCGAGATGTATAATGCTTCCCAGCTCTATAGGAGAGCCGGGAAGTCTTACAATGCCTTATTTTCCGATGATAAGGTCTTTCCACTTATTCAAGAGTCGGTCTTTGTTTTCACCAATCCAGACGGTATCCCAGTAAAAATCACCAAGTTTTTCATTGGGAGTCATATATTCCGGAAGCTGGACATCGGAACGAACAGCTCGGCGGTGCACATCACCGAGTTTGGATTGAACGTCAGCACTCAAGATGAAATCGACGAATTTCTTCGCGTTTTCAGTGTTCTTTCCATTTTTGATGATTGCAATCGGGCTTGGAACTTTTGAAGAGCCTTCAACCGGATAGACGACTTTCAGGTTCGCACCGGAGTGAACATAGCGTAAAGCGCCTTCCTCATAGGCGATTCCAACAAGGTACTCACCATCTGCGGGGCCTTTGAAGCCAAGAGTTGAGGATCCAACGACTTTTCTTTCAAGGTTGTCGACAAAGTCTGATATGTATTTCCATCCTACCTCATTGTCTCCGCCCATCGTGAAAAGCTGAATGACCAATGCCATGAAAGCAGATCCGCTTCTGACCGGGTCAGCGTGGGCGATGCGGCCTTTAAAGATCGGATTGAGCAAGTCTCCCCAGCCCTTAGGCGCATCTTTCTCTGAAACGAGTTTCGGGTTATATACAATTACCATTGGATCAATGGATGTTCCGTGCCAGCGGTTTCCGGGATCGCGGGTTTCCGCCAGAACTTTGTTCATATGAGCGTGTTCATACGGTTCGAGCAGATCAATGATAACTTGGTATGAATCGGAACCACCACCCCAAAGCAAGTCGCCGAGGGGGTTGTCTTTCTCTGCTCTGATGCGGGCTACCAATTCACCAGTTGGAGCACCAACAAGGTTTACCTTAATTCCGGTGCGGTCTTGGAACTCCTTAATCAGCGGGTCCGTCCAGTCGGCACTATGGGAATAGTAAAGCGTAACTTCATTGCTTGGGCTTTTTACTTCGGCAGCTCCAGTAGCAAAAAGACCAAATGATGCGACTAACGTCAAAAACAAGACAAAGATTAGTACTTTTTTCATCGCTTTTCTCCTTTTCATTGTATTGCGAAGTGAATCTAATTCAATTTTAGGTCATGAGTTACCCCTAAACAAGGCGATGAAACAGCAAAGTTGTGGAGAGATTTGCACAAATCCAGCGTTCAAGTATTTACAGGTTGCAAAACATGAAAGGTACGCTCTTGAAGATATAGACTATTTTCTTGGTGCAATCTTTTTATTAACAAATGGATATTTATGATTGACATTCAAATGAAATCGGTTACATTTAACATAGATTTAACATTATTAGCAAAACTTTACATACATTTAACAAACTAGGAGGTATGAAAGGGCAAGCTTTTTATGATGTTCAAAGACATAACTAAATAGTCACCCTTGCATTTCTGGAAGAACCACAGGAAAAAGCTGAAATACTTTTAAGATTATTTATACGTAGGAGGTTAGTATGAATCTTAAGAAAGTAATTCTTTTGATTGCGGTTGCAGCATTGCTTGGCACATCCATTTTCGCAGTTGGTGCTAAAGAAGATGTTGGCAAACCGAAGGAGGTTACGCTTACGATCTATGCGCGAGCGTATACATTCGCTCAAGATGCACCATGGGTATATGCAAAGGCAGAATTGCAGAGACGGCATCCCGACATCAATTTTACCTTTATTGAAGAAGGATTTGGATGGGCGGACATGCGGACAAAATTCTTGACAAGCGCTGCCGGAGGTTCCCCACCTGATGTCATGATGACTGATATCATCTGGCTTGGCGAATTTGTTGACAACGGCTTGCTGGTCGATGTAACAGATCGGGTAGCCAAATGGGATGAATGGGATGATGTAGTCGAGGCGTATAAAGACGCCACATACTGGAATGGCAAGGTCTACGGCACATGGCTCAATACGGACGTCCGAGTTCTAGTCTGGAATAAGGATTTGTTCCGAGCTGCAGGACTTGATCCTGAAAAGCCCCCAAAAGACTGGAATGAATTGCATCGCATGGCGATTCAGGCTACCAACGCCCCGCACTACTATGGATTCGGATTTCCGGGAACTCTTGAAGACGAGAGTGTAATGAAGTTCTATGCAAACTTGTACAGCAATGGTGGTCAGATTTTAACGGATGACAACAAAAAAGCGGCATTCAATTCCCCGGAGGGTGTTGAAGCAATGAGTGCTTTGATTGATTTGATTAAAGCAGGAGCAACACCGACATCGATTGTAAGCGGAAAGGCGAGTGATATCGATAATGGTGTTTTTCAAGGTAAGTTTGCGATGGCCTCGATGACCAAAGCGTACGGTTTGGCCCGAGACTTGATTCCCGGAATAACCCCCGAAGAGTACAAGAAACGATTTGGCCTTGCTCCGATTCCTCATGCTCCGGGTGGAGTTCCCGCTACGATGAGTGGCGGCTATTTGCTGACTATTCCGACCGGATCGAAGCATCAAGATTTGGCATGGGAATTGATTACGATCGCAGCAGGAGCGGAAAACCAGTTTAAATATACTGCAGCGAGAGGATATGTTCCAACCTTCAAATCCCTGATGGCCCGCGGTGCTGATTATGTAGAGGTTGACCCCTTCTTCTCAGTAATTCTTGATGCCCTTCCATCTGCATTCTTCCGTCCCTCAATTCCTGAGTGGACTGAAATCTCCGCTGAGGTACAAAACGTGATGCAGGCTTTGATTTTAGGTCGAATGGATGTAAAAGAGGCACTTGATCTTGCAGCTAGGAATGTTGATATGATCCTTTCCGAATAAAGTGCAATCATACGATTTACTCCCTCTCCCATTGGGGGAGGGAGGCTATGTAAGAAAAAGAAACCATATATGAATCTCAATAAAAACCAAAAAGAAACAATTAGAGGATACTTGTTTGTGGCTCCGGTCCTTTTATTATTGTTCCTTTTTTCTCTCTATCCCCTTTTTAAAACAATATATTTCAGTTTTTTTGATATCCGTTTAGCTTCAATGAATCGCAAAGTATTTGCCGGATGGAAAAACTATCGACTCTTGTTCACAAGAGTGAATCCAAGCTTTTTTTCTCAAATCCTACCTGCTACGGTGTATTACGTCGTTGGCTCAGTAGCCGGACAAATTGGATTTGGATTTTTGCTTGCGATTCTCGTTCAACAGAAGTTTGTGAAAGGAAGAGAAGCAATACGGGCGATCATCATTTTACCTTGGGTCGTCAGCGGTATCATCATCGCAATTTCTTGGCGTTTCATGTATGAGCCTCGTTTAGGGGTTCTGAACTATCTTTTGATGCGTATGGGGGTCGTCAATCCACCTACATGGCTGAATGATGAGCGTTTGGTGATGGGCTGTCTTGTTGTTGCCAATATCTGGCACGGCATGGCGTTCAGTTTCATCATCCAGACCTCCGGTCTGCATTCGATCAGTGATGAAGTGATGGAAGCCGCCTTGGTCGATGGAGCAAATGGATTTCAGAGGTTAACTTTGATCATCATTCCTTTGGTACGGCAATTTCTTGTTTTGAACCTCATTCTTACGAGCATGGCGACAATCAACTCATTTGATTTGATTTTTGCAATGACAAACGGAGGCCCCATGTTCAAGACAGAAGTAATATCCGTTCAAATGTATCACAGAGCTTTCGGGTTTGGCAGACTTGGAGAGGGTTCAGCGATCGCAACTATTATTTTGCTGATGAATTTGATTTTGACTATATTTTATATGCGTATGAACAAGAACCAATCCGCAGGAGGTGACGGATGAGATCCAAACGCTCCTTGCTCCTCCGAGTTATTACATACGCAATTATTTTGATATGGATCATTTTTACTATTGGTCCCCTGTATTGGCTTTTGAGTTCAACTTTCAAACCGAGTTCTGAAGCGATTGGCTATCCGCCAACTCTTTTTCCGAAGAACCCGACACTTCAGAACTTTAAGAATCTGTTTACTGCAAGCCGTTTTAATTTTTATTCATACGGTCACAGTTTCATCATCGGATCCGGAGCAATGCTCATCAGTTTGCTGGTTGCAATGTTTGCCGGATATGGATTGTCCCGAGTTCGTTTCAAAGGGAAACAAATTGTGATGACGACAATTCTGTTGTTCCAGATGGTCCCTATCTTGGCTACGCTCATCCCTTTATACCAAACCTTCTCACAATATGGTCTGTATAACACTCACTTGGGATTGATGTTGATTTATGCTACTCAAACAGCGCCAATGAACACATGGTTGCTAAAAGGGTATTTTGATACCATCCCATATTCAATTGAAGAAGCTGCACAAATCGATGGATTATCCCGTCTTGCAACACTTTACAGGATTGCGCTTCCCATTGCTGCACCCGGGTTGTCAGCTTCGGCGATATTCGCTTTCTTTAAAGCATGGAATGAGTATATGGTTGCTTTGACCATGACGAGTACTGTCCGTCCCTATACGGTTGAGCTTTATCGATTCATTGGAGAACAGGGTGATGTGGACTGGAGTCTTTTAGGTACAGCTGCGCTTATTGCGGTTTTGCCCGTATTTATTCTATTTTCCTTCTTCCAAAAGTATTTCATCATTGGTATGTCCGGAGGGGCAATTAAATCATGATAAACCCGTATGCTATCTCTGCCATCATAAATCTAGGTCAAAAGAACCTCGATCATCCTGTCGTACTCAAGATAAATGAGCGTAGTTCCCAAGCAAGCGCATTCAAGCAAGTCTTACTGGAACACCTAAAGAGTCTTAGGATCGGTATATTAGCCGATAACGGTGGCGAAAGCCCTCTACTCATATCCATTGATGACGAATTGGCTGTAACGCTCATCTATCGGGGAACACAATACGACATCACAAAGAGTTCGGAAAAACGGAACGAAGTTCAGACGTTTTTTTATGCTCAAGAAGACGGAGGGTTTTATGAACATCACAACGCCCCGGGATTTCACTCGATCCATATAACAAAGGGAGACGGATATCCGGCATTTGTAGCGGGAGTTGTGTTGGGAGTATTAGCTGAGTACAGTCCCATTGAGATATTGCATGTTGCAACCCTTTTTGCCGGTGTAATTCTTGATCAGCAAAAGCTTACGTATTCCAATGCACTAACCTTGGCCAAGAGCTGCAACCTCCGTTATAACTGTGAACTTGCGGGTAATATCTATCAAGCGAACTATATCCCGAACACTGACATTGAAGTTATCAATCAGGAAGCACTGCAACGAGCAAACGGATATCCAATAGTTGCGATTTTTGATTTGGATGGGACGATCTCGACACTTAGAGTAGGGTGGGATGAGGTTATGCGCCGGCGCATGATTGAATTCATAGCCGGAGATCGATTAGCGACATTGTCTTCGCATCAACTCTTTGAACTGAATGAACAGGTAGAACAAATCATTGAACACACTACCGGAGTTCAAACCGTGGTTCAGATGGAAGAGATGTACCGATTGCTTCAAAAATACGATTTCGTACCGAAAGATCGGCGCAAAACCCCCGCTCAATATAAAGACATATATGCACAGGAAATCAGAGAGCATGTTGCTGAGCGTTTCGATCGGTTTAAGAGAGGAATTCTCAATCTTGACGATTTGACGATGAAGGGTGCTATTGCTTTTATAACCCATCTGAGAAACAAAGGAACAACCGTGTACCTTGCAAGCGGTACGGACGATAAAGACGTTAAACATGAAACAAACGTGCTCGGATATTCAACGTTGTTCAATGGTGGAATATATGGTTCAGTAGGAGATTTGGCGAATGATCCAAAATCATTGGTGATGAGACTTGCAAAAAAACAGGTAGGCTCCGACAGTTCTTTCGGTGAAGTTGTCGTGTTTGGAGATGGACCTGTTGAAATTCGGGAAGCAAAAAAAGCCGGATTTTTGAGTGTTGGAATCGTCAGCGATGAACGCCAGAGATTTGGCATCAACAAAGCAAAGAGAGAACGGCTTATTCTTGCGGGAAGCGATCTGTTGATGCCGGACTATTCCTGGTCATCCGACTTAGCCAGAGCGTTAGGCTGGGAAACCCAATAATCTGTAGCATCGTGTGTATCAACGAACACCAACCCTGATTCGATAGCAAACACCCTTTTGATACTTGTACTAACCCGATTATTCGACAGATAGATATCTTTACCATAAAGCCAAACCGTAGAAGTGGATAAGAACATCATGATGGCGTATACTGATAACGCACGTATCGGAGGATGCCATGAAACGCTTTCTGTTGCTTCTCATGATTCTCTTGCTGTCCGGTTCAGCACTCTTTTCCGGCACGGGAAGTCTCCTGCTGGATGCCGTTGTCTTCGGTCTCGATGTCGCTGCAAAAGCCGGTAAAGGCAAGGTGGAGGTGACGCTTCCCGATGAAGAGAAAGAGATCTCCGTCCGCAGAGTCAGCATGAAAAAGATGAAAACTACCTTCGAGGAGCACAACTTTTTGCTCCTTGAATATGAAAAGCGGTTGGAGATCTACGATCGGCTGAGCGTTCCCATCGCCTGGCCGGTGGTGAAAGGCATCACGATCGGATTCGGCAAGGGCTCGCGTCTGCAGCGCGATCATGCCGGATCGATCACGGGAATCGTCATGGACACCGCAAGCGCCGCCGCGATCGGCACCGGACTGGTGTTCATCGTCATCGATGCGATCTTCGTCGGCATGCTCGGGGGCCGGGAGAACTTCAGTGATGATGAGCTGCAGGCCACCGGTGAGAATCTCCTCTTCGGAGGTCTCATCGCTCTGGGAGCGAGCCGGGTCATCCAGGGGATCGGTCCCGCCGTCTATGGCCTGAGGTACAACAAGGTCCTGAGAACCGGACTCGGACTTGCGAAGGATCGCAGTGACGCCGTTCAGCCCACCATCGGATTCGCTCCGCTTCCCACCGGCGACGGACGGCTTCAGTGGCAGGTCGCCGCCCGGATTCCTCTCCGCTGAAAGAGATACGTAGATACGAAGACCGAAATGACGTATACTTCCGACAAACCTGTTGGGAGCCGCCATGAAACGCCTTCTTCTGCTTCTCGTTCTTCTTTCGGTGTTCGCAGCAACACTCTTCGCCGCGTTTCCGGGAATGTTTTCATTGGATGTCGCCATACCCGGGCTCGCCGTCTCGACGAGCGGAGGCAGGGGAGAGATCCTGCTCACGCTTCCTGATGAAGGGGAGACGATCTCCATCGGGCGAGCCGGCATGGGAACAATGAAAAGAGTCTTCGACGAACATGACTTCCTCTCGTTCGAATATGAAGAGCGGCTTGCGATCTACGACCGCTTGAGCGTCCCCCTCGCCTGGCCGATCCTCAAGAACATCACCCTCGGGTTCGGCTCGGGCTCCCGGCTGCAGCGCGATCCGGTCGGAGCGCTCGTCGGAGTCGTTCTGGACAGCGCGAGCCTGATCGTAATCGGCGCCGGGTTTTTCGGCATGATCTTCGAAGGGTGGGTGATCGGTCTCAGCGAGGGTCCCGACATTGACGAAGATGCGTATATGAAGATGACGAGCCTGAAATTTATGCTTGGCGGCGTGATCGCTCTGGGAGCGAGCCGGATCATCCAGGGAATCATACCGGCAGTGTATGGCCTGCGCTACAACAAGGTTCTCAGGGATGGACTCGGACTTAATAAGGATCGCAGCGACGCCCTCGGGCCTGCGATCGGGTTCGCTCCGATTCCCACCCCTGATGGCAAGATCCTGTGGCAGGTCGCCGCCCGGGTTCCCCTGCACTGAAGTAGAAAAGAAGACCGGAATCGCGTATACCCTGAGTTCCGCAGCAAAAACCTCAAAAGAGGCTTCTAACTAATTGCACTATGGGCAATTAAGCTGAAGCCTCCAGTCATAATATCCGGTCAATTGTAGTACATTAATAAATATCCTTCGTCTTGTTGTTCAACGAACGCAGTTCCTGTTTGGTGTAGAACACTTTCCACAAATCAAGCCCTGTAGCCAGACCAATCTCCCTCAGATACGGAGAAGAGCAGTAATTCTTGTAGATATTGCCCTGTACTTCTCCCACCTTTGCAGCTTGCAGGGTCTCTATGATCTTTGAATAGGGCATCTCGTTGTTCAGCTTCTTTAGTTCCAGAATTCGAATGATGAGCAGCGTAACGAAGCAGGTGAGAAAGTGGGCTTGGATGCTTTGAGGTTTTCTCACGAACACAGGCCGAGCCTGCAAATGCGTCTTCGTAAGCTTGAAGGACTCTTCTATCTTCCATAGACCTCGATACATTTCGACTATGTCATGGTCGGTTACAACCCTGTTCAGTTCAAACAGACAATCGTAGTTTCTGAATCGAGCCGTTCCATTCCACGGCTTTTCATCTTCACTTGTCCCTACGACGTTTGTTTCTATCAGGTAATACCCGTCAAGGCGTTCATCGTCTGCAATCTTC
>Ga0208694_1000566_pt1 | contig 53901 bp, 33 predicted proteins | sample AD_UKC078_MetaG_FD_184442 | JGI IMG/M metagenome (GOLD analysis project Ga0208694, IMG submission 184442) | Active sludge microbial communities of municipal wastewater-treating anaerobic digesters from USA - AD_UKC078_MetaG (SPAdes) (version 2) | ecosystem: Engineered > Bioreactor > Anaerobic >...
CATTGTTCACGCAGGCTATGTTTTCAATGTACAAACGTAATGCATTGTGTCTATACACCCAAATCTCTCACACCATCACGCTCAACGCATCATTAATTGTTTTTTTGTCATGTACTAAGATCATTCGCAGTAAAAATATTGTTCTGTTTTAAACTATTAATACTTGCGTTTAACTCAAAGCCTATTAGGATTATCGTTGCATTAAGTCTAAGCCAAACCAAAACAATAATAAGAGTTCCTATCGAACCGTACAGTTTATTGTAGGAACTGAAATTGTTGATATAGTACGAAAATCCTATTGTTAACAATAATCCTAATATAGTTGCTAAAGTTGCGCCGAGAGAGAAAAAACGGAACTTTGACCTTTTTGACGGAGCCAGATAGTAAATCATAGCTATTGTAAAATAAAAAAAGCTAATAACTATGATCCACTTTCCCACTATCAATGCGTAGTAAGTAAATCCTACTTTTAAAATATTGTGTGATACGAGGTAACTTAAAACTGTTTCACTGGTAGTAATTAAAACAATTGCAATGGAAGCAAAGATAAATATCGTTAAAACCAAAATTAGCGAGGTGATGCGAACTGCAATCCAACTTCTTTTTTCAAACGTATTAATAGTTTCATTAAAAGCAGTTATCATTGTCGCTAAACCGTTGGTAGAGAAGTAAAGAGATCCCAAAACACCAAAACTAAGTAGCGACCCTCTTTTGTTGGTAATAATATCGCGAATAGTCGATTCTATCATAGAAAAGATTGATTCGGGAACGATGGTCCCGATAAGCATTATAAGGTTTTCTTGAAAATTTTCAATGGGCAAATATGGGATTAGCGTAAAAAAGAAAATTATAGCAGGAAATATTGCCAAGAAAAACTTAAAGGCTATAGCCGATGAACGTATCCCTATTGCACCTTGAGTTATTCCTTTATAAAACTGATAACCTACGTCCCATAAGCTCAGTCCGAAAAAAAACGACGGTTTAATATCTCTGCTTATTTGCCGTAATTTTAGAACAAATCTTAAAACTTTCTTATTGATAACGTCAATAAAAGCTTTTATTTTTATCATAATTTAATCCCTAAATCCGCTTAATTTCTTGCCCATTGTTTATATTTGGTTAATAATGAGTCTGTTGTTGAAACATACGAGTAGTATATTTGGGATACCAATTTTCTTATATAATATTTTGAAAATCAAATTACCGTATTAAAAAATAGAATTTTGGCGAAGTTAGGGAGCAACGGCTTTAAGGCTCATATCTAAACCTTTAACGTTGTGTGTTAATGCTCCTACCGAGACAAAGTCAATGCCACATAGAGCATAATCCCGAATTGTTTCGAAGGTAATTCCGCCCGAGCTTTCTATTTGATATTTACCATTTATCAGTTCAACTGCTACTTTTGTGGTAGGTATATCAAAATTGTCGAGCATTATACGGTTCACGCCTCCAATGGCAAGGACTTTACGTATCTCGCTAATGGTTTTAACTTCAACTTCAATCTCCAATTCCAACCTATTCTTTTTTATATATTCGTGTGTTTTTTTTATGGCAGTTTCGATGTTACCAGCGTAAACTATGTGATTGTCTTTAAGCAATACCATATCAAACAAACCATATCTGTGATTATGTCCGCCGCCATGGAGTACAGCCTCTTTGTCGAAATAACGTAAACAAGGTGCGGTTTTACGAGTATCTAATACTTTGACGTTAGTATCTTTGATTAATTCAACGTATCGGGCTGTGTTTGTGGCTATTCCGCTCATTCGTTGCATTATGTTTAAAACAATGCGTTCGGCACGTAATAAGCTGCGAGTGTTGCACTTTACGGTAAAAGCTGTTTCGCCAATTTTAGCTTTTGTCCCGTCTGTGATATGTTGCTCAAAAACAGAGCGTTTGTCTATTTTTTGGAAAATTTGCTTTGCAATTTCAACACCTGATATAATGCCGCTTTCCTTAACTATTAATACCGCTTTATCTGTTGCATTTTTAGGAATACAGGCATTAGAGGTGTGATCGCAGTCGTTGCCAATGTCCTCTTTAAGAGCAAGTTCAATGGCTTGATGTTTAAATTTTTCTATTATTTTATCTGTTTTACTCCCTCTCATTTTTAATAATAATTTGAAATATTTTTAGACCATCGTTAAAAGTTTTTAGGTTTATGTAAAACCTAAAATTATCGTTAGTGGTTGTGTATCTGCAAATAATATATGACGTCTGCTCTTCAATGTTTTGCTGAATTACGGTTAACTTTTGAATTTTGTGATCCTTAAAGAATTTTTTGATAATGCTTTCAGCCTGTTTTTTAGAGCAGTTATACTCATTCTCATCAATAGATACGATTAGTTGTCTGCTGAAATGGCTTGATAAATTTTTTGAATCTGACGAGATGATAGCATTATAAATACCTACCAATGTCTGATTTTGAGAGTGCAAAACCGAAGGACTACTAAATGTAATAAAAAAACAAATTAAGCTTAAATAAATTCTCATCTCTGAAATTTGGAGTGTAAAACTACGTAAAATTTCGTGTTATACCAACAGAGATTTCAAAAAACTGAGTTTAAATCCTTTATAAAAATTACGAATTACGTTATGCATAGGGCGAAGTCGAAACACTCCGCTCAGCGACCGAGTGCGCCACTTTACAAACTTTTAGCTTTTAACTCAAGAAATCGAATCGGATTTTGTAGTTTTGCCTTTTTATTGCAAATGTATGTCGGAAATATTATCAAAGTTGGGTTCCCTAATTGATGGCGAACTGAAATTAGATTCAGCAACAAGACTTTTATATTCAACTGACGCTTCGGTATATCGTGAAATTCCTGCTGGGGTTGTGTATCCCAAAAACGCAAACGATATACAAAAAATCGTAGAGTTTTGCCATAACCACAAGTTTCCGTTAATAGCGCGTGGAGGCGGTACCTCTTTGGCTGGTCAAGTAGTAGGTAACGGGTTGATAATGGACGCCTCACGATATCTTACAAAAATATTGGAATTAAATATAGAAGAAAAATGGGTAAGAGTTGAACCTGGTGTCATACTCGATGAGCTGAACAGATATCTTAAACCTTACAATCTTTTTTTTGGTCCGGAGACTTCGACATCATCTCGTTGCACAATCGGTGGAATGGTGGGGAATAACAGTTGTGGCTCGCGCTCTATTGTTTATAAGACTACACGCGAACATTTGCTTGAAGCAAAAGTGATATTGAGCGATGGTTCCTCGGCAGTTTTCAAAAACATTGACAAAAATGAGTTAGAAGAAAAGAGACTGCAAAACAGTCTTGAAGGTAAGATTTACCTACAGTTAGACGAAATATTAAAATCGGAGCACAATAGAAATACTTTTATCGCCGAATATCCTGACCCCTCAATTTATAGACGTAACAACGGATACGCAATTGATCTGTTGGCGAAAAGCAATCTCTATTCCGATGGTGGCGAGAGTTTTAATCTTTGCAAAATACTTTCTGGAAGCGAAGGCACATTAGCTGTTGGTACCGAATTTAAATTAAATCTGGTAGATTTACCTTACTCAAACGTTGGGTTGTTATGTGTCCATTTTGATTCGTTAGAAGAGGCTTTGCAGGGAAATCTTATTGCACTACAATTCTCCCCAAGTGCCGTTGAACTAATGGATTATAAAATTTTAGATGCTGCGAAGAAAAACATAAACCAAGAACGAAACAGGTTTTTCATAAAAGGCAATCCAAAAGCCATTCTGATTATTGAATTAGTAAGGGCTGACGACTACAAACTGCAAAATGATCTGTCGCAACTAATCGAGCATTTTAAATCTGTTTCAATGGGTTATCACTATCCTGTTGTTACAGGAAACGATGTTTCAAGAGTATGGTCGTTGCGCAAAGCTGGCTTAGGCGTGTTGTCAAATATCGAGGGCGATGCCAAACCTGTTACAGTGATGGAAGATACAGCCGTAAAAGTGGAATTGTTGCCGGAATATATTGTCGAGTTTCAAAAGCTTTTAGATAAACATCAAGCCGATTGTGTTTTTTATGCACATGTTGGTAGTGGAGAGTTGCATTTGAGACCTGTGTTGAATTTAAAAAGCAAATCGGACAGGGTGAGATTTCGCAAAATAGCTACAGATATAGCTTATTTGGTAAAAAAATACAGAGGTTCACTTAGCGGCGAGCATGGCGATGGCAGACTCAGAAGCGAGTTTATTAAAATTATGATTGGCGACGAGTGTTTTTCCATTTTAGAAAAAATAAAAGGTGCATTTGACCCAAATAACATTTTAAATCCCGGCAAAATAGTCTATCCCGTGGCTATGGACGAAAGCCTGCGATACGCTGAAAATCAGCAAACAAGGGAGATAGAGAGCTATTTCGATTTTTCGGAACAAGGCGGTATGTTGCGTGCAGTTGAAAAGTGTAACGGCTCGGCTGATTGTCGCCGAGTTAACACCTTTTTGGGGAATATGTGTCCAACATATATGGCAACATTAGACGAATCGGCATCGACGCGCGGCAGAGCTAACCTTTTGAGAGAGTTTCTTACCCACTCGACAAAGAAAAATCCGTTTGCACATCGCGAGTTGTTTGAAATTCTTGACTTATGTATATCGTGCAAAGCCTGTAAGATTGAGTGCCCGTCTAACGTAGATATGGCAAAGTTTAAGTCGGAATTTTTACAACACTATCACGACGAATATGGCATATCGTTGCGCACACGTTGTTTTGCCAATATTGCACTGCTCAATAAAATATTGTCATTTGCTCCTGCACTGTCAAACTTTTTTACTCAAAACAGGTTGTTTTCAAACCCAATAAAGCGCATAATAGGAGTTGCAGGTAAAAGAGACCTGCCAAAAGTTAATCCTAAGACACTCAGAAGCAGTATCAAATCAATAGAAACAGAGAGCAAGGCGAGCAAAGGTAACGTCTATCTTTTTATAGATGAGTTTACTAACCATACCGATGTTGACGTAGGTATTGCAACAATATTGCTTTTGTTAAAACTTGGTTATAATGTACTGACAGTCAAGCATCCACAAAGTGGGCGCGCATATATTAGCAAAGGATATTTGCGAAAAGCAACAAAAATTGCAAAGCAACAGATAGATATTTTTAGCGCCATAATTTCCGAAGATACGCCATTAGTAGGCATAGAACCCTCTGCTATTCTGAGCTTTAGAGACGAATATCCTCAATTGCTAAGAGGGGAAATGCAACGCAAGGCAAAAGCCATTTCAGAAAACTGTTTGTTGATAGATGAATTTATTGTTAGGGAGTATAAACGAGGAAATATCGAGCAGAGCCTGTTTACAGACGAACATCAATATTTAAAACTTCACACCCATTGTCAGCAAAAGGCTGTTGCAGGTTCAAATGCAACAATTGAGATGTTGCAAATACCTAAAAACTACAAGGTTGAGATAATTCGCTCAGGTTGTTGCGGAATGGCGGGTAGTTTTGGATACGAAAAAGAGCGCTACAATCTGTCGATGAAAATAGGGGAGTTGGACCTCTTTCCTGCAATTCGCCAAAGCGACAAAACGACAATAATTGCGGCAAATGGTACCAGCTGCCGTCAACAGATATACGATGGAACGGGGAGAGAAGCATTGCATCCGATAGAAATACTCTACAAAGCCGTAATCAATTAGCAATGTGCAATGCTTGCACTGAGCGGAGCCGAAGTGTACAATTATTCATTTCGGCTTCGCTCACACATCGACTTAGCTCAGTGCACCGCTTCGGCAGGCTCAGCGACCGAGTGCAAGCATTACTAATTGCAAAAAACGCTTCTCTGAGGACATGCCCTCGAAAAGCGTTTCTAATTACTAAAAATCAAATAAAAGAAAAAAATTATTTATTTTTTAGCTGCTCTTTAACAGCTTTTAACTCCTCAATAAGTTCATTTATTATCTTTTGTTGCTCTTTTATTGCCTCAACCAACACAGGTGTAAGTGTTGCATACTCAATAGAGTAATATATTTCGTTACCCTCTTCGTCTTTTCCGCCGCCGCTAACAATTTCGGGAAAAATTTCTTTTACATCTTGTGCTATAAAGCCAATATTTTGTCCTGGGCGATAGTCGGTTTCGTCTTTCCAGTTAAAAGTTACACCTTGCAGTTTGAGCACGCTTTGTAGTGCACCTTGTAGGGGTTTAATATTGGTTTTTAGACGTTTGTCACTAGTGGTATTCCATGCATAAGAACCTCCAGCACTGCCATATACATAGAAATTATAGCCGTTAGCATCTGTTGTGCGAATTGCCACCTGTCTAGTAGAAAAATCGCCCCAGATAAGTGGAGCGCTAGAGTTAGCAATGTACAGTTTATTGCTACCCTTTTCATTCCTTCCGGCATCATGACCAACGAAGACGTTACCGCTGCCATTTTGATTATTTCGTCCTGCGGTGCAACCCAAGTAGGTGTTTTCGTTGCCACTTCTATGATCCCATCCTGCATAATAGCCTAAGAAGGTGTTGTACCTACCAGTGGATTCGATGTGTGAACTATCTCCACCTGCTCCACTCATATCTCCAACGTAAGTGTTGCCACTCTTTGCATAACCTGCTTGCTTATATGTCCAACCAGACCTAAAGCCTATAAAGACGTTGTGTATTCTCTCTGTACTCTTGTATCCTGCCTGAGTGCCTATATAGATGTTGTTTACACCAGTGGTGTTACTTTTACCTGCATCTAATCCCAGGAATACGTTATTTCCGCCTGTTGTGTTACTATAGCCGGCACTAGATCCAACAAATACATTGTTATGCCCCCCTGTGTTACTGTAGCCCGCCTTGCTACCCATAAACACGTTGTTACGTGCCCAACTGCTGTGAAATCCAGAACTGTCTCCAACAAATACGTTTTGTTTACCTGTGATATTACTATATCCAGCATGAGTTCCCAAAAACACGTTGCTTTCGCCATCTTTATTTTTATAACCTGCTTGATTACCAAGAAATACATTGTTTTTACCAGAGGTGTTGTTGTAACCAGCTTGGTAGCCAAGAAATACAACATTTTCATAATTGCTAATGGTTGAACCTTTACCAGCTTCATTACCTATTACTACGCTATTATTTACTGTTGTTGCCAAATTAGCAGCATGGTAACCCATAAAAACGTTCTTTTCTCCTGTGGTGTTGGCTTTACCGGTTTCGTAACCTACAAAGGAATTGTATTCGCCTGTAGTAACTTTTCCAGCCTCGTGTCCAATAAAGTAGTTTTCAGGTACTAAGTGCATAAAGTTTTGTGGAGTAGCTTTACCTGCCGAAACACCTCCAATGGCAAACCCACCTTTAGCTGCCTTGCTACCATCAGTGTTAACGTAAACGCGTGTACTGTCAGCAGTGGCTACAAATATGTTTTTCGCTGGTAGCCCTTTACCTGCCGAAACCCCACCAATAGCAAATCCTCCTTTAGCGGCTTTAGCTGAATCGGTGTCTATATAAATACGTGCGCTATCAGGGTTTATAAAAAATAGGTCTTGAGTGATTTCTTTTCCCGCCGAGACGCCGCCAATTGCGAAACCGCCTTTGGCAGCTTTACCACCACTGCTGCCGGTATTTACGTAAACACGTGTACTGTCGGGTGTTGCAACAAATATATCCTGTACTACGCCTTTACCTGCTGAGACGCCGCCTATGGCAAAACCACCTTTGGCAGCTTTACCACTATTATCAGCGTTTACATAGATACGTGTACTGTCGGCTGTGGCAACAAAGATATTTTTCGCTGGTAACCCTTTACCTGCCGACACTCCACCAATAGCAAATCCACCTTTGGCGGCTTTAGCTGAATCGGTGTCTATATAAATACGTGCGCTATCTGAGTTTATAAAAAATAGGTCTTGAGGCGCTGCCTTACCTGCTGAAACACCACCAATAGCAAATCCACCTTTGGCGGCTTTGCCTTGAGTTTCGCGCAATAAAACTCTTACACTATCGGGCGTAACTCTAAAGTATGCGTTATCACTGTTTTTGCCTGCTGAGAGTCCTCCAATAGCAAATCCGCCTTTTGCAGCTTTATTGTTACTCTCGTCAACATAAATTCTAACGCCTGTTTGATATACGCCAAATACCACTTCTCCATCTTTGTTTTTTACTTCAAAAATTGGGTCGTCAATACCGGCTGCCGTATCGCTAACTACCTCTACGTTGGGGCTTATATTAAACGATTCTAAATTTGTTAATTCTGTTTCACTATTCCAAACGGCTATTTTTCCTGCTGTTCCTGTTCCTGTAACGGCGTTTATTGCATCTTGCCCGTCTTGAGACATTATTTGCCATAATGTACCATCATAAACATACGATTTTTTATCTGCTGTATTATAGTATGCTTGGTTAAGAGTGGGGTTATTAGGGTGATTTGCAAATGAGCCTTTCCATTGTATAGATACTCCGTCTTGTCCGGGTTGTCCCTCCTGTCCGGGTTCGCCTTGTGGTCCTTGTTCTCCAGGTTCTCCTTGTGGTCCTTGTTCTCCAGGTTCTCCTTGTGGTCCTTGTTCTCCAGGTTCTCCTTGTGGTCCTTGTTCTCCAGGTTCTCCTTGTGGTCCTTGCTCTCCGGGTTCACCTTGCGGTCCTTGTGGTCCGGGTTCACCTTGCGGTCCTTGTGGTCCGATTTCACCTTGTTCTCCAGTTTGTCCTGTATCTCCTTTTGGTCCAGCTGGTCCTTGCGGTCCAGTTGGTCCTGGTTCTCCCTGAGGTCCTGTCTCGCCCTGTAATCCGGGCTCTCCTTGCGGTCCTTGCGGTCCGATTGGTCCTACAGGTCCTTGTTGTCCAGTCGGTCCAGGTTGTCCCTGTGGTCCGGCAGGTCCTTGTTGTCCAGTCGGTCCAGGTTGTCCCTGTGGTCCGGCAGGTCCTTGAGGTCCAGTTGGTCCAGGTTGCCCCTGTGGTCCGGCAGGTCCTTGTTGTCCAGTCGGTCCAGGTTGCCCCTGCGGTCCTGCAGGTCCTTGAGGTCCAGCGGGTCCTTCTGGTCCCTGGTTGCCTGTTGCGGCGTACATAGCATACGGAACAGACATAATGGGTGATGTGCCCATATTAACATAACTGCTACCATCTTTTAGTTCAACCTTGATCAGTACTGTTCCACTGCTCCATGGGATAGTGGCGAAGTTGCCTGACAGCGCTTCGCCTTGCCCTACTATTAAGTTAACGATACCGAGATTGTTGGTGGTACTGGTTTGTAACTCAGAGTAATAAACGGAATTAGTGTTTTGGTCAATCAGACTAATTCGTAATTTAACCTCTTTGTTTTGAAGCGTTGTGCCATCTTGTTTTTGTATGGCGGCTTGGTAGTTAAAGCCTTGCTGTTGTGCTGTTGCTGCTGCAAATAGTGTAGTGCACAACAGAATTGATAATGAAAATCGTTTCATAACATTTGATTTTTAGTTTATTACATGTTTCAGTTTTTTTGTATTGTAAAGTAAAACAAAATAATCTTATTATGCAATACTAATTTTTATGGAGAGGGTAGGTGAATTTTGTATTTTTTTACAATACTTTAATTATCAGTAGCATAAGTTAAGTGTATTTTGAACAAAATAAATGTTAATGAATTGTTAAATTTTTTGCGATTAGCAATTAACAATGCGGTGCACTGAGCGAAGCCGAAGTGTGCAATTAGCAATGTGCAATTAGCAATGTACAGTTTTTAACGTGGGTTACGTTATTAACGTAGAGACAGGGCATGCCCTGTCTCTACATCAATAACATAACCACTTGATATTTAATTAATTTATCATTAACTCGCAACTTGTAATTGTTCATTGTTAATTGCTAATTGCTAATTGCCTCAGGTTCTTGTCCTTGATTTTCAAAAATTGTTTCTAAGGCTTTTAAGTTTCGGAGCATTTTCCCGGTTCTTTTTTCTTCGGGGAACGCTTGAATAATTTCGTAAGCTTCGTCGTACATACCTAATTTATAGTAAACAGCTGAAAGATTTATTACACAGTCTCTTGAAGGGAATATTTTGTACGATCTTTCTAAGTATTCTCTTGCTATATCAAGTTTTTCGAGATGGAAATATGCTGCGCCAAGATTATTAAGTATAAAAATATTTCCAGGATGTTGTTGTCGAGCCATTTCAAGCACTCTAACGCCGTTAACATAATCGCCAAGATTCATATAAGCAATTCCCTCGTATGAGTAGATTGGATTTGCTTGTGGATCCATGTTTTTGAGTGGCTTTTGAGCCTTTTGCGACTCTTCCAAAACAATACGCCATCTGCGATTTGCCTCTTGGGTAGGTAGTTGTCTGCCAAGATTAGCCATATTGTTGATATAGTTAAAGTTTTTTCGAGCAACAATCAAATGAACCTCCTGATCGATACACTGCGCTGCGTAAATAGCTCCAAATATGCCTATAGCAATTGGAAGCAGAACAAAAGCTGGCTTTATGATTTTATCATCGTTATTAACGCTTTTCAACTTGTTGTTCAAAATTATAGCTGTAGCAAACAAAATTCCCAAAAACATAGTGTGAAATACGCGTTCATAGGGGAAGTCGAAAAACGAAGCGACTAAATACATTGTCAGCGCACCAATTAGGAAAAGTGCAAAAAGTCTGTCCTTACTATTCTCGGAGCGTCTGATAGTTCTGAACAGATAATAGAATATCACAACGAATACCGACATATAGATAGCAAACCCTAACAACCCTTTTTCTGTCATTACCCACAGAAAATCGTTGTGTGGTCGTTGCCAGTTTAGCTCCTCTTCGTTGGTAAACCTACCTTTATAAAACTTTGGCGCATGAAGTTTCCAGTTTCCAGGACCATAACCCAAAACAGGTTTTTCGGGAATCATATCGAGCGTAGTTTTCCAAATATTGATACGGTGGATATTTTGCTTTGATGATGGATTTACAATACTTTGTAACTGTTTGATATATTGATTATTGCTGTTTCTCTGACTTAAAAACAGAATGCTTGCTATACCTAAAAAACCAATAACTCCCATTACTGCAAAGCTTATACGCCACTTTTTAGAAACCCCAAGATGTTTACCCAAAAATAGTAATGTGAGAATAACAACTGCAATAGCTGCAAAAGAACCAACCCAAATTGCACGAGTTTGAAGTATCAATAATAAAAGAAGTATCGCTACGGTTACAACAATTGCAAGCCTTTTCCAGTTTTTTTTAAGTTTTATCGTTCCAAATATTGTGAAAGGCAGAATCAGCCCTAAAGCAAATGAGAGCAGGTTTTTATGCGCCATTAGTCCCCGAACTTGATATATTATCGGTGTTTGGCGACCATACTCTTCGAAAAACTTCTCTTTTGATTGAAAAACATCAGTAAAGTACTGCCAGAAGGCTATAACACTTAAAATTAGACCCGTTAGAGTCAAAAATTTTAACATTTTTTCAAGACCGTCAGGCTCGTATGTTACCATTACAACTGTCCAGAAAATTATAAAAGTCATAAGGCTTAATCTTATAATATCCAATAACCCCTCAATAGGATTTGAACTTAATATCAAGCTAATAATAGACAAAAGTATAAAGGCAGCCATTAAAATAAAAACCTTATCTTTTAATATCGAGGATGTTATCCTGTACTTTTTCATCTGAAAGTAGAATAACACTCCAAAAATGGCGACAAACAGCGATAAAGCAAATAGTCGTGGCATAAGAGCGGTGTCTAAAGCCTTGCTATAGTGCACTATAGGAAAAATAATAGTGAGAAAAGCAAAGTAAAAATAGAATAAGTATGATGGTTTTGATTTTACTTCACTCTCTTTTTTCTTTCGACCTTTTGTATCTGTTTTTTTAGCCATGACTGTTCGGTTTGTTTTGACTTACAAAGTTAAAAAAAATTACGAATTACGAGTTACGAGTTACGAGTTACGAATTTGAATCTTAATTTTCCTTAATGCCTTAATTAAATCAAGAAAAACAAGTTAATTGATTAGATTATTTCGTTACAATTCCTAAGTTGTTAATTGAATATAGACTATTCGCTTTTCTTTAAAAAACTCCTCTTTAAAATAGTCTGAAATTTCGTATATCTCACTGTATTGCTTGATTTTATCAAGCTCGTGTTTGAAATCCCCTCCTTTAAGATATAGTATTCCGTTAGGAATAGAGTTTCTATCGCGCGTGGATAACAGATGTTGTGTAAACCCAATAAATTGCGGTATATCAGTTACTGCTCTGCTAACAATAAAATCGAACTTCTTGTTAATGTTTTCAGAACGTGATTGTATAGCGGTAATATTTTTTAGTCCTAACTCTTTTGCAATCTCTTTTACAACGGTTATTTTTTTCCCGATACTATCAATCAAGCAGAACTCAACATTGGGGAACATTATAGCAAGCGGTATCCCCGGGAAGCCTCCGCCTGTTCCAACATCAATAATTTTTGTACCGCTGACAAATTTAATAATCTTGGCTATTGACAATGAGTGAAGTACATGTCGTTCATATAGGTTTTCTATATCTTTTCTTGATATAACATTGATTTTTTCGTTCCAAGAAGAATAAAGTGGCTCTAATTGTTTAAACTGCTCAATTTGAACAGGTTGTAAATCAGAGAAATATCTTAAAATCGATTTCATTAAATGCTCTGTTTTTTATCACGAAGTATATCGTGCAAAAGCTCTTTAGCTCTAAATAGTTGAGCTTTAACGGTTCCTATGGGCATATCCATTATTTTGGCTATCTCTTCGTAACTTCGCTCTTCAAAAAATCTCAACTCAATTAGCCTGCTATACTTGGGTTTTAACTCTTTTACAATTGCACGTATGGTGTTTGCCTTTTGTTTGTTTATTAATAATCCTTCGGGATTTAAATCTGGTGTTTCTACTTGTATATATCGGTAATTTCCATCTTCCCATCTGTCGTCTTGGTTTGCTTCAACAATTCGGGCATGCTCCTTTTTGCGGCGTATAAAATCGATACAATGGTTAGAAGTGATTTTAAATAACCAAGTGCTAAAAGCATGACATGGAGAATATTTGTCGATATTTTGATATACTTTTACAAATATTTCGATCGTTAAATCTTCTGCATCAGCCTGATTATTAACCATTTTGTATAGCATAAAATATACAGAATCCCTGTAGTGTCTTAGCAGTGCGGCAAACGCTTTTTCGTCACCTTCTTGAACTCGCAGAACTAACTCGTAATCTTCTAGCGCCCTTTTAGAAAAATTGGGATTTATCTCCATAGAATTGTCCTCTTTCTAAATTTATTTGACACTAATATTCCAAAAGTGAAAAGTGGTAAGATAATATCAAAAATGGGGGCTAATAGCCAGATTCCTTTCTCGTTTAACTTCCTCATGTTTAACTTTAAGATGGTCATAAAAACAATTAACCGTAGCAAAGAGAGCGCTAATGCCTCTAAACGCCACTCTCCCACGAAATATAAGGGTATTGGTGCAAACCAAACAATCAAACGAGTTAAAGGTTCAAATGCCAGTATAAACTTATCTCTTTTTTTATACATCGCCGATGCTTGCAAATGACGCCGTTTTTGATTTCTCCACCTTTTAAAGGTGTCAGGTGTTTTTGATATTGTATGCGCATCGGGGTGTATTTCAATGGTGCAGTTTTTACGGTTGGCGGCTGCGTTAATCAATAAATCATCATCTCCCGATTCGATATGAGAGTGTTTCGAAAATCCTCCTTGTGAATCATATACACTTCGCTTGTATGCCAAATTTCTGCCGACTCCCATATATGGGAGCCCCGACAAAGCCATACCAAGATATTGTTGCCCAATAAAAAACGTATCATATCTAATAATACGGTTGAGAAAACCTTTCTGTGGTTTATACTTACCGTAGCCGAGCACTATCTCGTAACCTGCGTTAAAGTGGTGCGCCATTCTCGTAATCCAATTTTGCGAAGCTGGATAACAATCGGCGTCTGTAAGCAATAATCTATCGCTTTTGGCGCCTTTAATACCAACTGTCAGCGCAAGTTTTTTTCCGTGGGTAAATTTATCATCTTTAGCAATTATAGTGTATCTCAAACAATTATACTCTTTTACAAGATTTTTCATCAAATCAAGCGAGCCGTCAACACAAGCGTCTAAAATTATGAAAACCTCGTAATTTGAATAGTTTTGTGATACAAGTTTGGGAAGATTATCAATTAAATTCTGCTCCTCATTACGAGCACAAATTACTACCGAAACATCGCTGTTTTTATCTTCAGTTTTTTTGTGACTGTGGAGCGTTACTCTGAAATAGACAAAAAAGTAGTAAATAAGCTGAATAAACACAGCCACTGCAACAATAAAAAACAGGTACAGGCTCCAGTTTTGTGTAAGTAGCTGTTTATTAACATTTAAAAAGTCGAGCATAATTCTTATGAATTTATTTACAATTTTATCAAAGATTTTTGAAGTTACAAAGCAAAATTGTCTGTTGTTGATTTTTTTTGGATAATCTACGTTGTTGAATCAAAAATGCGTTCAATTAATTAATAACGGAGTATCTTTGTTTTTTTAATAGATTTTTACTTTACCAAAAACAACGTATGATTTTTTTTGATGCACCTATCAGCTATTTCAAATTTGAAAATCTTAGCAAGTTCTCAGACCGAATTGTCCATTTTATTACAACACGAAACCGTCTGAACAACAGTAATTTCAGCATTGGGCTTAACGGTTTTATACCCGACAATAGGGTTATAGACAACAGAAAGGCTATTGCTAATCAATTTAATTTAGAACTAAACAACTTTGTTTTTGCTAATCAAATACATGGCAACAAAATAGCATTAATAACCGATATTCACAAGGGGTTAGGAACAATTAAGCGCGAAACCGCAGTTGCCGACACAGATGCTATGATTACCCATTACCCAAACATCTGCATTATGTCTCAATCAGCCGATTGCGTTCCTATTCTTTTTTACGATCCTGTGAAAAACGTTATAGCAGCAGCCCACGCCGGATGGAAAGGGACAGTTGCCAGAATTGCTGAAAATGTAGTAAAATATTTTATTAAAAATTATAACTCCAACCCTGCCGATTTAGTTGTAGGAATTGGTCCTTGCATTGGAACGTGTTGTTACGAGGTTGGCGAGGAAGTGATTGAACAGGCAAAATCATCATTGAATAATGCAAATGAGTTGTTCACTGTAACTCCAAAATTTAAAAATCCTGTATTTGACTTAGTAAAAGCAAATTACAATATTTTGATAGAATCAGGCTTGAATCCCGAAAATATTGAAACAGCCAATATTTGCACAAAGTGCAATAACGATATGTTTTTCTCTGCACGTGCGGGTGATAGAGGGAGATTTGGAGCGTTTATTACGATAATTGGAACACAGATGACACTGATTTGACGGATTAACACAGATTATTATCAGTGGAATTCTGTTTAATCCCAAACCCTGAAAATTTAGGTAATAGAAAACATATAATTGTCACATTTTTAATGCTTTATCTATATTTACCCATTACCTAAACAGGTAATATATTTTAAGATAAAATAAGCTAAATTTATTCCATAGAGATTTATAGTTTTTGACTATCATAGGATTCTTTTGTCCGTAGGACAACATATGATTAACCATAGGCGCAAGCCTATGGGTGTGCAACAGCACACAATCCCACCCGTTAGGGTGGCACATTGCTTTAACGCAAAGTGTCGCCCTACGGGCGAAAGTAGGGGAGGTTGCCGTTTCCGTAAGATAAATCTTACGGTTAATCACATGTTGTCCTACGGACAATTCTGACTTCCAACTTCCGACTTCCGACTTCGGTCTTTCGACTTCTTTAAAATTTTTGTCATGTACTAAGAAAATTTTCATAAAATGTAGAACACTGATGACACGGATTTAACAGATTAACACTGATTGAAAAAAATCTGTGATAATCCGTTTAATCTGTGTGCTCTGTGTTCTACTGACACGATAATTAAACAAACCCTTTCATCATTTAACTTTTTTTCGTAGGTTTGGGCTTTTAATTTTTGAAATGTAGTTAAACACAAAAACATTCTTAATATGTCAAACGAACAAATCGAAAAAACCAAGGGTCTTCCCGACAATGCTTATACTGAGCTAAAAGAAGGTGAAGAGTATCAACCCGTAATGTCGCCCTATAAAGCTGTACCAGAGGTAAACTTATGGTCGGTATCCATAGGGCTTTTAATGGCTATTCTGTTTTCAGCTGCTGCAGCTTATCTGGGATTAAAAATCGGGCAGGTGTTCGAAGCAGCTATCCCAATTGCAATTATTGCTGTGGGATTGTCAACAGCCTTTAAACGCAAAGGCTCTTTGGGCGAAAATGTTATTATTCAAAGCATTGGAGCCAGTTCGGGCGTTATAGTAGCTGGCGCAATTTTTACGCTACCCGCCCTCTACATCTTGGGTTTGAATGCCGAGTTCTATAAAGTGTTTCTATCATCGCTTATTGGAGGAGTTTTAGGTATTCTGTTTTTAATCCCATTCCGCAAATACTTTGTTTCCGATATGCACGGAAAACTTCCTTTCCCCGAGGCCACTGCTACTACTGAGGTGCTTATTTCGGGCGAGAAAGGTGGAAGTCAAGCCAAACTGTTGGTTATAAGTATGCTTATTGGAGGAATTTACGACTTTATAATCGCAACTTTCGGATGGTGGAGCGAAGTTATTACAACTCGCGTAACTGAAATTGGAACACAATTAGCCGAAAAAGCAAAACTCGTTTTTAAACTCAACGTTGGCGCAGCAGTTATGGGACTTGGTTATATTATTGGATTACGTTACACAGCCATTATTGCAGCCGGTTCTTTTCTTGCGTGGTTAGTTCTTATTCCAATTATAAGTTATTTGGCTGCGGGAATGACGGTGCCTGTTGGTTTCAATGTTACTGAGGTACTTTCAGCAATGTCTGCCGAAGAGATATTTACAAACTATATACGTCCCGTAGGCATCGGAGGTATTGCTATGGCGGGAATTATAGGCATAATAAATTCATCGAACATAATTAAAAAAGCTTTTGGATTGGCTGCTTCCGAATTGTTCAAAAAAGACAAATCAGTAGTAAAAGAGGAGCTGCGCACACGTCGTGATATCTCGATGAAGATTATTGCTATCGGTACATTGGTTACAATTATTGCAATGTTTATATTCTTCTATTTTGGAATTCTTAACAATCTAACACAAACGATTGTAGCTGTATTGATAGTTATGATAATTGCATTTCTGTTTACCACAGTTGCAGCTAACGCAATTGCAATTGTTGGTTCAAACCCTGTTTCTGGAATGACTTTGATGACACTGATTATTGCTTCAATTGTACTTACATCAGTTGGACTTTCAGGCGAATCGGGAATGGTTGCAGCTCTGATAATTGGTGGTGTGGTTTGTACAGCTCTATCAATGGCTGGCGGATTTATATCAGACTTAAAAGTTGGATATTGGTTAGGATCATCACCATACAAACAGCAGACATGGAAATTCTTAGGAACTTTAGTTTCTGCCGCTACCGTGGGCGGAGTAATCATTTTATTAAATAAAACTTACGGTTTTACAGGCGAAGGCGCTTTGGTTGCACCACAAGCAAACGCAATGGCAGCAGTGATAGAACCGATGATGAGCGGAAATCCCGCTCCCTGGCTACTTTATGTGGCAGGCGCTTTCCTTGCACTAATACTAACTTTGATAAAAATTCCCGCTTTAGCATTTGCTTTGGGAATGTTTTTACCTATGGAACTTACCGCACCGTTATTAGTTGGTGGTGTGATAGCTCACATTGTATCGACAAGAAGTAAAGATGCTGCTGTGAACAAATCACGCAAAGAGCGCGGAACACTTATAGCATCAGGATTTATCGCAGGAGGAGCTTTAATGGGAGTTGTTAGCGCAATATTGAAATTTGGTGGTGTTGACCTTATCAATGAAGCATGGGCAAAATCAAATAGCGCAGAAATACTTGGTTTTGTGATGTTTATAGTACTTTGCGGATATTTGATTTGGGAGTCATTGAGAGCTAAGCCCGAAATTGAATAAAAATGCGGTGCCTCAGAAGCAACTGCTACGATTCGAAAGGCTCAGCGACCACGTTGTTTTTGACGGTTGCTGAGCTTGTCGAAGCACGCCCTCAATCTCAGCGCCTTGCATTTGGACACTTCTGAGACACCTTACAACTTTTCAGTTGAATGTTTTTTTAAACAGCTATTACATTAAAAATTAAACAATTATGATAAACAAACAATCACTTATCGACCGTTTTTTACGGTATGTAAAAATTGACACACAAAGTGACCCCACGGTTACTGACAAATTTCCGAGCGCCGAAAAACAACTTAACCTGTCGAATCTTTTGGTTAAAGAACTAAAGGAGTTAGGATTGTCGGACGTTTCGATTGACAAATATGGATACGTTATGGCTACTATTCCTGCAAACGTCTCTCATAAAGTTCCCACAATAGGATTTTTGGCACACGTCGATACCGCTCCTGACATGTCAGGAAAAGATGTTTCACCCAGATTTGTAGAAAATTACGATGGTAAGGATATTATACTAAATAAAGAGAACGGTGTAACCTTGTCGGTAAAAGATTTTCCGGAACTAAACAACTATAAAGGTCAAACACTTATCGTAACGGACGGAACAACCCTTTTAGGAGCAGACGATAAAGCCGGAATTGCCGAAATAATGAGCGCTGTGGAGTATATAATGAAAAACAAAGATTTCAAACACGGCGCTATTAAAATCGGCTTTACTGTTGACGAAGAGGTGGGACGAGGAGTCGATCACTTTGACGTTAAACGCTTTGCCGCCGACTACGCATACACTTTAGATGGTGGAGCAATTGGCGAAATTGAGTACGAAAACTTTAATGCTGCCGGAGCAAAAATAACCATACAGGGAAAAAATATTCACCCGGGTTATGCAAAAGATAAAATGATTAACTCAATGCAAGTTGCACACGAGTTCAACGCTATGCTACCGCCACAACAACGCCCCGAACACACCGCAGGTTACGAAGGTTTTTTCCATCTGATTGGAATTAATGGAACAGTAGAGAACACCACACTACAATATATCGTACGCAACCACGACCGCAGCATTTTCGAAGCACGTAAAAAGGCAATGCAAGAGATAACTGCCTATCTGAACAATAAGTATGGCGAAAAGGTTGTTACACTCAACCTTACCGACCAATATTACAATATGCGCGAAAAGGTAGAGCCTGTGTATCATGTTATTGAGCTTGCAACAAAAGCTATGGAAGCCGTAGGAGTTAAACCCAAAATAAAACCAATACGTGGAGGCACTGATGGCGCGCGGCTATCTTATATGGGACTTCCTTGCCCCAACTTGTTTGCAGGAGGAGAGAATTTTCACGGAAGATATGAATATGTTGCCGTTGAAAGCATGATTAAAGCTACCGAAGTGATATTAAAGATTATTGAGCTTTACGCTAAAAAATAGATAGCGGTAGTGGCTTGGGTCTCCACACGATACGAAAAACTTATAAAAAATCGAATAATTTGAGTAACTTTGTGTAAATCGGAATTGGAATGAAAACAGACCATAAAATAATAAATGGAGACAGCAGACAAATGACCGAGCTGCCCGACAATTCGGTACATTTGGCAATTACTTCACCTCCATACTGGCAACTTAAAGATTATGGAACTGACAATCAAATCGGTTTCCACGACAGTTATGAAAATTATATCAACAACCTGAATTTAGTCTGGAAAGAGTGCTATCGCACACTTCACAATGGCTGTAGGTTGTGTGTAAACATTGGAGATCAATTTGCGAGAGCTGTTTACTACGGACGTTATAAAGTAATACCTATTCGTGAAGAAATCATAAAGTTCTGCGAGAACATAGGATTTGACTATATGGGGGCTATCATTTGGCAAAAGGTGACAACTTCTAATACTACAGGTGGTGGCGTTCAAATGGGTTCATATCCATATCCAAGAAACGGTATTTTGAAACTAGATTATGAATTTATTTTAGTTTTTAAAAAATTAGGCGCTGCACCAAAACCAACGAAAGAACAGAAAGAACTCTCTAAAATGACTGCAGAAGAATGGAACACAAACTTTGCAGGACATTGGAATTTTGCAGGAGCAAGACAAAATGGACATATTGCAATGTTCCCTGAAGAATTACCAAGCCGACTGATAAAAATGTTTTCATTTGTTGGTGAAACCATACTTGACCCATTTTTGGGAAGCGGTACAACAGCATTAGCTGCTAAAAAGTTAGGTAGAAATTCTGTTGGCTTTGAAATCAACGCAGAATTTATCCCATTTATAAAGGAAAAATTGGAAGTTAACCAAAAAGATATTTATGAAACAACATACGAATTTCTAACACAAGAGAAACATGAGATTGATTTTGAAAAAGAGATCAAAAAATTGCCTTACATATTCAAAGACCCTCATGAATTAGATAAGAAAATTGATTTAAAAAAGTTGCAATTCGGCTCAGTAATAGACAAATACAGTTCAACTCAGCGTGAAGAACTTTTTACGGTTAAAGAGGTCATTAGCCCAGAATTAATTAAACTTAATAATGACTTAATTATAAAACTTATTGGTATCAAGGAAGACCCCAAAACAGATGGTAAAGCAACTTCATTTCTAATTGAAAAAACCAAAGGGAAAAAGGTATTTCTAAGATATGACAATGTTAAATACAACAAAGAAAACCACTTGCTTTGCTATTTATACTTGGAGAATAAAACTTTTATAAATGCTCATTTAATCAAAAATGGGTTGGTGCAAGTGGACAACGAAGTTGACTTCAAATACAAGGATAAATTTTTAAATCTTTTACAGCAGTATAATGGCTAAAGAATGGATTTTAAATAGTGCGATGAACCGCTTCCAACTTAATTTTAAAAGAAATGTTGGACCAACTTCCGAATCTATAAGAAAATGTTCACCCAAAACACTTGAAGAATGGCGAGAATACTACTTCTCCAACGTTAAACCTAAGGAACATATTGAAGAATTAGGAAAAAAGCTTTATGTTAAAATAACGGAAGTTATTCAGTCGGAAGTTGCTGATATAACAGAGCAAGACTGTATAGACTACATGATGCAACTCGTTATTGACAGAACATTTGATGGTTATATGACAGAAATACAAACTATTTACGGACAATTACAAAATATATTGAAAGTTCCTATTCAACCGGCGCCAGACGAATGGGATAGATTATTCAATGTTGATTTCTTTATACAAGTCGGAGATAAGCATATTGGTCTTCAAATTAAACCAGTAAATAGTGGAATTCAATTACCTGAAATTTTTAAAGAGTACGGTTTACAAGCCGAAACACATAAGAAATTTACGGAAGTATTTGGAGGCAAAGTGTTTTATTTATTTTCATCAAAAATAGGAGATAAAAAAGAGATTCAAAACAAAGAGGTAATTGATGAAATTAGGCAAGAAATTATCCGACTAAAAAACTGTTAAAGCCGTATGTTTCCAACAATTCACTAAAGCACATACATTCAACCAATAGCCACTGTTTTTTGTTCTAACAAATATAATTTTTTTAGCATAAAATTTGCAAGATAAATTGTTGATTGTTATTTTTACGCATTCTAAATAAACAGTTGAAAAATTGTTACTTTTGTAAAAAATTTAACATGAAGCTTTCGGAATTAAAAACAGGCGAAACGGCAGTTATTGTAAAGATTAGAGGGTACGGCGAATTTCGTCACCGAATTACCGAAATGGGCTTTGTAAAAGGCAAAGAAGTTTATGTGGTTAAACACGCCCCACTCCGCGACCCAATTGAATACAGGGTTATGGGCTACGACGTTTCGCTAAGACACACCGAAGCCGATTTAATAGAAGTAGCAAAGATTGATGAGCCTGGATATCAACAAAAAGCAGGACAATTCGAAATAATTGACCGTGAAGAACTAAAAAAAGGTCTTGTTAAAAAAGGAAAAAACATTCATGTTGCTTTTGTAGGCAACCCAAATGCCGGGAAAACGACCCTTTTTAATGCACTCAGTGGCTCGCACGAAAAGGTTGGCAACTACGGTGGTGTTACCGTTGACCTAAAACAGACCGTTTCACATTTTAACGACTATACTATTACATTTGTCGATCTGCCCGGAACTTACAGCCTATCGGCATATTCGCAAGAGGAGGTATTTGTACGTAACTATATTTTTAATAAAAAACCCGATATCGTAGTCAACGTAGTTGATTCGGGTAATTTTGAACGAAATCTTTATCTCACCACACAACTAATCGACATGGATATAAAAGTCATCATGGCTTTAAACATGTACGATGAGATGATAATAAAGGGTGCAAAACTTGATAGGCAAAACCTGTCGCAAATGCTTGGTATTCCAATGATACCTACCGTTGGACATAAAGGCAAAGGAATAACTAAACTTATGCAAAAAATAGTTGATGTTTATGAGGATAAAGACCCGATAGTCAGACATATACACATTCACTACGGTGCAGAGGTTGAAAAAGCAATTGAAAGTATAGAGCCTTTAATAAATGAAAATAGAGATATTATTGCTCACAGGTCGCCCCGCTACTTGGCTATCAGGGCATTAGAATCAGACGCCTTAGTTAGAGGAATTTTATCTAAAGCTGAAAATTTTGAGGATATTCATAAAGTTACGAAAGAAAACGCTAAAAGAATTGAAAACCTCTACACCGAAAAAATCGAAACTATAATTGCCGATGCTCGATACGGCTTTATTTCCGGAGCATTGCGTGAAACATATAAACAGACACAACAAAACAGAAGACAACTAACCGATTCGATTGACGCTGTTTTAACACACAGATTTTTTGGTTTCCCCATATTTTTTGCATTTATGTTTATAATGTTCTATGCAACATTCAATTTGGGCGAATATCCCGTAGGGTGGATTGAATTGGCTGTTAGTTGGATTAACGGTATAGTTTCAAATATCTTGCCCGATGGCTCTTTCAAGGATTTATTAACCGACGGAGTAATTAGTGGAGTTGGAAGTGTTTTGGTGTTTTTGCCTAACATTTTAATACTATTCTTTTTTATTTCGTTTATGGAAGATACCGGCTATATGGCTCGTGCAGCATTTATTATGGATAAAATAATGCACAAGATGGGGCTACATGGAAAGAGTTTCATATCGCTTCTTATGGGTTTTGGGTGCAATGTTCCTGCTATTTTGAGTACACGAATGCTAGAAAATAAAAATGACCGTATCCTTACAATGTTAATCAATCCGTTTATGTCTTGCAGTGCGCGGCTTCCTGTGTATATATTGATTATTGGAGCTTTTTTTCCAAAATATCCTGCACTTATGCTGATGGGGATATATCTGTTTGGAATATTATTGGCAGTTGTGACAGCTATTATTTTCAAAAAAACTCTGTTTAAACAAAAAGAGGCTCCTTTTGTAATGGAGCTTCCTCCATATCGTATGCCAACAGCGAGGGTTGTTTTAAGAAATATGTGGAACAAAAGCTACGAGTATATAAGAAAAGTAGGTGGAACAATTTTAGTTGCTGTAATTATCATCTGGTCATTAGGTTATTTCCCAAGGAATAGCGAATTGGATATACAAAAAGAGCAAGAGATAGCCTCTGTTGTTTTAAGCAGTGATAATTCTGCCGACCTAACCACAGTAATAGACTCAATTTCAAATGAATATAAATCAAAACATTTCGAGCAATCTTATCTAAGGTCTATCGGAACAGCAATTGAGCCTATTTTACGCCCTGCAGGTATTGATTGGCAATTAGGAATAAGTATAGTTACAGGAATTGCTGCTAAAGAGGTAATAATAAGTACATTAAGCGTAATATATCATGTAAACGATGACAATGAAGAGAACACATCGTTAAAAGAGATACTGATTGCAAAATCTGAAAACGGAGAGTCTGGCTTAACACCCTTATCAGCGCTATCGTTCCTAGTTTTTGTGCTAATTTATTTTCCGTGTGTTGGGGTTGTGGTAGCAGTAAAAAAGGAGACAAACGGCTGGAAATGGCCTCTCTTTTTAGTTGCCTACACTACGATTCTTGCATGGGTAATGGCTGTAATTGTTTATCAAGTGGGTAGCTTGTTTTTATAAATTTCGGATTTAGGAATGCGTTACCTCGACAGGCTCAGCCACCGGTAGCGGTCACTGAGCTTGTATTTCGACGTACTCAATAACCATCGAAGTGACCGCCATGGATCTCCTGTGGTGGCTTCGACAGGCTCAGCCACCGTGAACGGTCACTGAGCTTGTATTTCGACGTACTCAATAACCATCGAAGTGACCGCCATAGGCGCTTTGTGGTGGCTTCGATGGTTGTTGAGTTTATATTTCAACAAGTTCAATAACCGTCGAAACATAAACTCAGCCACCGTTGAAATGACCTTTTTGTGAATGAATTCTAAAACCAACAAAGCCAACTATTTTGTAATGAAATAGTTGGCTTTGTAGTTTTAAATATTGTTTTTCGTATAAAGCTAATTAACTTATGTGAGCTTTATATTCGTCTGCACTAAGCAGGTCGTCTTTTTCAGACATGTTAGTCATTTTAACTTTTATCATCCAACCTTTTCCGTATGGATCTTTGTTAACTGTTTCGGGACTTGAAGTAAGCTCCTCGTTTACTTCAATAACTTCACCTGATAATGGCATAAATAGGTCTGAAACTGTTTTAACTGCTTCAACTGTTCCAAACACCTCGCCTTTAGATAAAGTCTCGCCTTCGGTTTCGATTTCTACAAATACGATATCGCCAAGTTGTTGTTGTGCAAAATCGGTAATACCGATGGTTGCGATATCACCCTCAATTTTTACCCACTCGTGTTCTTCGGTAAATTTAATATTAGTTGGTAATTTCATAGTTTTATTAATTTTAAAAGATTATTTGCAAATATATATATTTTTTATTGAGTTAAAAGATAAAAGTTAAAAGTTTATAAAGTAGAGACAGGGCATGCCCTGTCTCTACATCGGGCGTTTTATTTTGTATAGGTTTCTATATCAGAAATTATCATAGCAATTTCTCTGTCATACTCTACTTTCTTAGTTACATCAACTGCAACGAGCGTTATTTGCTCAACAATGAATTCATCGTCATCTTTAACAATAGGGATATATGTTTCCGATAGATACATTGTTTGTTTTCTTATTTCTACTTTTTGAATTTTCTTTTGGGAGTTGCCAGATAAAACTTCAGCCCAAAGTTGTTCTTGCTCTTTTTTGGAAGCATCGTCAGGTGTTGTAAAAGCGTCTAAATATTTGTCCACCATTTGTGCTACAGGAAGTCCGAACAATATTGCAAAAGATTCACTTATTTTTACAATTTTGCCTTCTGGAGAAAGAGTGGCGTACATTGTATTTTTGTTTATAATATCTAAAACAGCGTTAAGCTCACGTTCGCGTTTTTCTGACTCTTCCTGCGTAGCGAGCATTTCTTCCATATTTTGGCGCATCTCTTCTTCGTGCTGTGCTAGTACATCTTTCTGTTCATGCGATTGTTTTAGTAGAACAGCAGTTTTAATATTAGTTTTGGCGCTATTAAATGTTGATGCGATATTAGCGCCTAATTTATCAATAAATTCTATTTCATGCTCTTCAAATGGCTCGTAGCCTAAAATTTCTACAACTCCCATCATAACTTCTCCACTTATCAGTGGCGCTATCAATGCGCTTGTTGGTACCTTGTCAGTAACTAACTCAGGTTTAATAATGGGAAAATCTTCAGTTGTATTTTCTATGTGCAATGTTTTTTTATCTAATGCGACTCTACCAATAAGTTCTTCTCCAATTTTAACTTTTTTATCTATAATTTTGGAAAATCCATAAGCATGCGCTGCAATTAACTCGAATTCAACTTCTTCAAAATCATCATTTATAATATATAAAGCACATTGTGGTTTATTCATATATGAACAAATATTTGACACAATGTTTTCCGACAATAGTTCAAGATTATCATTGTTTTGTCGTAATATTTCGACAAAATGTGCAATTCCTTGGGTAACCCATGTTTGTTTGTCATCAATCTCTTTTTGAATATTCTCTTCGATTTTTGCCTGGACAAGGCTTTGTCTCATTTTATTAAGAGATTTTCCTAAAAGGTCGTTTTTACTAAGTAGTTTGTATTCGGCATCTAAATTGCCTTTCTCAATTTCTGATGCGAACCCAGCCATTAAATTAAGTCCGTCAATTAGACGGTTAACGCTTTTAGCAGTGTCACTTATTTCGTCATTTGTCTTGATTTTAAGTTTGTTTTTAAATGATATGTCGCCTATAGCAACATTCTGGAGCGACACTGTTAATGAAGAAATTAGTTTGGTAATAAAGCGAGCTACAAACCAGATAAAAACAGTTAAAACTATCAATCCTATCACTGCACTTAAAAATGATAAATAGTAGTTCTTTTTTGCTTCTTTTAAAATATGCCACGAGGGTGATGCTAAAACAAGTACGTAATTATCTGTATTTTCCGATATTTTGAAAGGTGCAAAGGAGATAAAATAACTGTGTTGGCTAAAGGGGAAATAACCTTCTATTACTGATGATTCACTTTTGGCACGACAATTTTCAAACATACTTGTAAAGAGAGTGTCGAATCCAAGTTCTGTCATGTTTTTTCCAACTAACGAGTCTTCGGAGTGGGAAATAATGGTATTGTTATAATCAACAACAAAAATTTGATCTTTTTTATTAGATTTAAACGACGACAGGAATGACTGAAAATCACTTGAATAACCGTTAATAGATGTTGCTCCTAGAAACTGATCTCCCTCAATAATCGGAACACAATAGCTATTTTGTATAACTGTGGTATTATCATATTGATATTGATGAGGTGGTAATACTGTTTCATGCATATTTTTCTGCGATAACAAATATTGCGACATAACAGATAAGTCGCTACTATCAAAATCAATAGTGTTCTGTGTTCTAGTATATGAAATATTTATTTGTCTATCGTCTTCAAATACGGTTGAAGGTTCAACAGAGGTGTTAATTGATAAAAAATTGGGGGAATTGAATAGAATATTCTTTATAACGGTTTCATAGATCGTTTGTCTCTCTTTTTCATTTATATCGTCATGAACAAGAAAGAGGTTATCTATTGTTTTTGCCGTAACTATGTACTCTTGAATAAAAAGTTTAGCTTTCTGGCTTAGCGCCTTTGCATTTGATTGTGTTTGACTTTTGCTAGTTTCTATAGAGTTGTCTTTTATTTTTTGACTAACAATGCCGATACTAATTCCAAAAACAACTGTTGTTGTAAATAGAACAAGTATTAGCATTTTATTATATATTTTCATTCTAATTCTCATGCCTATTTAGTTAAAAGTTAAAAGTTTATAAAGCGGTGCACTGAGCGCAGCATTTCGGCAGGCTCAATAACCACCGAAGTGTTGAAAGTAGAGACAGCGTATGCGCTGTCTGCATAAAAATTAATAGTTGTCATTGCTAATTGTTCATTGTTCATTGCTAATTGCTTAAAATGATTCCAATTGTGTTAATTCTTTTTCTACTTCTTCCCAAATTTTTGTTATATCTTCAACTATTTTGTGGGTTGCTTCATCGAAACTTTGTAGGGATACTTGCCTTTCTAATTGTCTTGACAAATTGTTCATATCTTTAACTCCCAAATATGTCATTTTGGTACGAAACGCCACTATTTTTGCTTTTAGCAGCCCCCATTCCTCTGAACTTAGTAATTCTTTAATTTCTTCTATTTGTACAGGAATGGCTTCTTTATATATATTTAAAATATTAAGAATTTTTTCGCTATCGCCTTTATAAACTTTGAATAGATGGTCAAGACGTATATATTTAAACTTAGAGTTATCTTTCAACAACTCTTCAATATTCTTTTTACTTTTCTTTTCTACTTTCTTTCTTGTGGTTTCAACTAATTCATGTTTTTCTCGGAGTGCGGCTAATTGAGCCTCTTTGCGTTTCTCTTCGCTTATATCAATCGCAATATTTACAACTTTATAAGGTGTTCCATTTTGATCTAATATAGGCGTATAAACTTCGTATAGCCAAACTTCTCGACCAAGATATTTTGCATAAAACTCTTGTTTAACCTCTTCACCTTTTTCCAATTTTGCCCAAAATGCAATACGAGACTCTCTTTTTTCTTTACTAATAAATTCGTGTTGTCCTATTTTATTTCCTATTGCTTGTTCTCGCTTCATTTGGAACAATTGTAGTAAACGGTCGTTTATATCTATTACAACTCCGTCCATGCTATATTCTACATAACATATTGCGCTAGTCACCGAGTTTATAAGTTTTAAATATTGTTTTTCGCGTTCAGACGATTCTTCTTGAGTCGCCGTCAATTCCTCGATGTTTTGACGCATCTCTTCTTCTTGTTGTGTTAGTTCGTCTGCCTGTGTTCTAGATTCATCAAGAAGTTCAGCTGTGCGGACATTTATACGAACAATCGAAATTATTGAGGCTATAGAAATACTAACGGTCTCGACAAAACGTATCTTGTATTCCTCAATTGGTTTCAATCCCGACAGTTCAATGGCTCCAATTAACTCTTCGTTTACCATAAGCGGAGTTATCAACACGCTTCCGGGATTTGATTGTCCAAGTCCTGATGTGATTTTTGAAAAATCAGATGGAACATCATCCATGTATATTGTCTGCTTTTCAATTAAACAGCGCCCTACAGACCCTTGATTTTCATATATCTTCTTTTGATTTATCCTCTCTTTTGGGAAACCACTCGATGCATATAGCTCTAAGTATGTTTCGTGTGCATTTTTTTCTACTAAAAATATGGCTCCCGATTGTACATCGACATATTCAACAAGTTTTGTAATAACTTCTTGTCCTAGTTTGTACAAATCATCGTTGTATTGTCTTAATGTCACTGCAAAAATATTAAGACCTTGTGAGCTCCAATTTTTATAGAATTCTTCTTCCTTGCGTTTTTTTTCATCTTTTTCAGCTTTAATCAGCGAATCGCGCATATTTAAAATGCTATTGCCTAAAATATCTTTTTCGCTTAAAGGCTTGAAGTGGTGTTCATAGTCACCTTTCTTGATTTTTTCTGCAAAAGCAAGAGTGTTTTTTAACCCATCAATAACTTGATTAACAGACTCGCTCATTAACTGTATCTCATCACCTGTTTTTATATTGAGTTTATTTACATTTTGAATATCTCCCAAGGAAAGCTGATAAAGGATTCTCGTTGTTTTTCTTAACGGAAGAACTATCATCATTGAGATCACTATGGTGATTAATATTAAAAGGATAAAGCCAAGGATTACGATTTTTTGAGTAAAATCCATCTGAGCGTCAACTTTTCCAATTATTGTTTTTAGGGGCATGTTAATTGCCAAAGCCCATGTGGTACCACTATTACCTATTTCTATAGGCATGAATACGGTGTAGGTGAGTGCATTTGTTCGGTTCGAAAAATATTCAAAATCGTATGCTTTGCCACTGGTGAAATTTTGAATTATTGTGTCAATATCAACGTTTAAACTATCAGATTCTAAGTAACTTTTTCCTAAAAGTGATTTGTCGGGATGCGCAATAATTGTTGATTTGTCAGAAACCAAAAAGGCTTCCGAACCATCAAAGGGTCTAATGGAATCGACCATTCCTACAAATTTTTCTAACGCAATATCAACTCCTACAATTCCAGCAAACTCATTATTAATATTTAAAGGCACTCCTAATGATGCCATTAAAACAAGATTGTTACCTAACTTATAAAAATAGGGCTCTGTTATGAACTCTTTGTTTGTTATTTTCACTTGATAATACATACTTGTCGTATTGTCACCATCGAAGTTTGTTGAATCTCGAGCATATAGTATTTGACCCTCTTCTCGGAAGAAGGAATTTATCACTCTACCAAATTTTTTGGTATAGTTTTTATTTAAAAAACGGTACTCCCATGAATCCCAAACTGATGAGTATCTTAGATTTTCACTTAAAGATTTCTGCAATGATGACTTAAAAAAAACTTTTGCTTCAGATTCAGGAATATTGGGATATGTAGAGAATGCATGGGAAAGAACTCTTAACTCAAATAAAATGCTATTAATTTCTGTCTGAACTTCGCATCCATAATCATACGCCACTGTTTTTGCTAAATCTTTAGATTCTTTAATGGCTACTTTTTCAAAATCATGATTTATGTATCTGAAAACTAAGAAATAAACCAAAGCAGTTGATGCTGAGATACCTAACGTTAGCTTTAATACCAGACTAAATCTAAATTTTCGGAGCCTATATTTTTTATTTACCGCCATATTTATTCGGTTTGTGATTGTTACTAATTGTTAGTTGGTTGATTGATGGTTGTTATATTAAACACTAAGTGTCTGTTTTACTTTTAGTTATATCAATGGATATATTATAAACTTTATCGGGTTCTCCATATGAATTGAGTACAGGTGTGTACAACTCTGTTATCCACATTGTTCTTCCGTTAATTTCTATCTCTTGAATTATTTGTCTGGTCTTTCCATTTCTTAAATCTAACCAAAGGCTGTCAAACAGTTTAGATGTCTGTTTTTTTGTGGCAAAACTGCCCTGTTTTTTCCCTAATAAATTTTCTCTTGGAACGCCTAACATATCACAAAACTTTTGATTAATATCTATCAAAGTTCCGTCCATGTCGTATAAAGCAACCATAGATACTGTATTTATTGCATCAATTAATTTACGCGTACTATCTTCGCGCTTTTTTGATTCTTCTTGAGTTGCTCGCATCTCTTCGATATTTTGGCGCATCTCCTCCTCCTGCTGTGTCAGCATTTCGGTTTGTTCCTGTAATTGATGCAAGAGAGTATCAGTTCTATGTGATATTTTTATTGAATTGATAGTTGAGGCTATTCCTTCACTTGATTTTTCAATGAAAGTTATTTCATGTGGTTTTAATTTATTGAACGATATTACCTCAAGTACTCCTAATACTACGTCGTCATTAATTAAAGGAAAGAGAGCGATACAGTTTGGATTTGAGTCGCCTAAGCCGCTGGAAATATTAATGTAATTGTCCGGAATGTCAGTAAGTATAACTGTCATTTTTTCAAATGCGCAACGTCCTACTAATCCCTCCTCTGGTTTTATTTTTGCGTGAAGGAGTTTATCTCTACCATATGCAACTGCTGATATTAGTTCGTAATAGATATCATTCGAATCGTTATCGTTTAGCATATATAGCGCACCTTGACATGCACCAATCTGATTTATAATAAAACGCACAACTTCATATCCCATATTTTTAATAGATCGGGAAGTGTCTCTTATAATTTCAATTAGTCTTGCGTGATTTTCAGTACTCCATATTTGTATTTTTTCTTCTTCTTGTTTCCTAGCAAGTTCTTCGTCTGCTTTTTGTAGGCTTTCACGCATTTCAAGTAGCGCTTGTCCCAAAGTATCATGCTCACTTAGTTTATCATATTGAGCATTAAGGTTGCCCGAACCTATCTCTTTTGCAAAATTCAGTGCATTTAATAATCCGTTACTTAGAGTTTCGATACTTCTTTCCATATCTCCGATTTCGTCTCTTCGCTTTGTGTCAAGATCTTTCTTGAACTCAATTTGACCGAGTGCAAGTTTTTTAATTAATTGAGTTGTCTGTTTTATGGGACGCGAAATTGAAAAAGATATTAAATAAATAATAATAGTCATAAGAATAAAACCAATTACACCTATGAGAATAGAGAATTTCATCATGCTTTTAGCTGGGGCAAGTACTACATCCATAGGTACAGCAACACAAAATGCCCATGGTCTGTCGTCTCCAATTGATACTATAGGGGAAAAGGCGTAGAACCTCTCGTTGTCTAAGGTGTCTTTAGCCACTACTGTAAAGGGGGTACCGCTTTTTATTTTATCTACGATTTTATGTTCCGCTGCGAACATTTTGTTTGTTTCTGTGATTTTTTTACCATAATAGCTCTCGTTTGGAGCTGCAACCCACGAACCGTCATTGCTCAATATAAAGGCATAACCATGTTCAAAAGAGCTTAGATTGTCACAAATATCTTGGAAATATCCAAGATCGACATCTACTCCTACTACACCAACAAACTCGTTATTGTAAACAACAGGTGTACTAAAGTTTGTATTCAGAACATTATCTCCCGATTTGCCCGAGTATGAGTAATATTCTGGATTACTTAACCACTCCTTCTTAGTTGTTTTTAACTGATAATAGGAACTATTAATGTCATCTCCTTCCATATTTCTATATGCATCAAAATATGTTACAGTTCCATTCTTACGAAAATATCCAGATAAATATCGTCCGTAATCGTGTTTATATGTTGCATCAATGAACCTTAATTCCCAGCTTGTTGCAGTTGATAGAAAACCTTTATTATTTTCTATTATATTTTTTTGTGTTTCAAGAAATATTGGAGAGAATTTTTCCCATTCTAACTGATGAAAAGTTGCGCCCACATTTGCAAGTGTTCGAGTAATTGCAAAAATGCCATCTAATTCACCTTTAATTTGTTTCGCATAATCAGCCGAGTTTGATAATGCTAATTGCTTCGCAGATTCTGCCGAGCTATTGATACTATGAATACTTAAATAGCCAAATGATGCGACATAAACAATTGTCGCCGAGGAAAGTATATAAAGTAGTAATTTCCCTTTAATGCTTAATTTTAATCTTTCTGCAATTTTAACCATAACAAAAGTGTATGTGTTAGAATGATTTTTCTATCTGTTTATGTTTGCGATTGTTATTATAATATAAATTCTGTCGCTACACAGATTACTTTAACAAGATTGCCTACAGTATCATTTACAGGGCTATAAACCTCAGATAATTTTCGAATATTTCCTGCAAAAGTGTACGTTCTACTTGTTTTTACAACTTCACCATTGGACAAAAGTTCCCACAAATGTGAGTTTGACATTTCGTCGGGCTCTGAAATTTCAAAACCCGTCATAAAATTAAAACTTTTTCCTACTAATTGTTCTTTTGAAATACCCATGAAGTTACAAAAATTATTATTTGCATATACAATTTCTCCCGACAAATCTAAATGAAATATATATGTTAAAACGTTAACTGCATCTTTTAGACTCTCTATTTCTGCGTCTCGTTTTGCAAACTCTTCTTGTGTTGCTATCAACTCCTCCATATTTTGACGCATCTCTTCCTCTTTTTGTGTCAACTCTTCTGTTTGTATCTTTGTTTGCTCAAGCAGTCTGTTTGTTCTTTCAGAAACCTGTCTTGCTGCAATAGTTGATGCAAGCCCATAACACGCTTTTTCAATGAATTCTATTTCATGTTCTACTATTGGATTAAATGATGCTATTTCAACAACTCCCAAAATATCGTCATTCATTTCCAAGGGAATCAATATAATATAATTGGGGTTTGCTTTGCCTAAACCTGATGTAATATTAACATAATTTTGTGGTACTTGTGTTAAGTATATCGATTCTCTCTCAAAAGCACATCTCCCAACCAATGACTCGCCTATTTTATAAGCTTTTGTTATTGAACGTTTTCTTCCCCATGCAAGAGCGGCAAATGCAACAAATTCAACGTTTTCTTCTTCGTTTTCTGGATTTTCAATTTCTTGTGCAATAAATAAAACTCCTTGATTTGCTTTTATATAATCAACAATGAATTTTAGCGCTGAGTACGTATGTTGTTGAAAATCTAAATCTTGTTGGCGAAGCAGTTCGTTCATTTGCGCCACGCCACTGTTTATCCAAGTTTGCAAGTCCTCATTTTTTCTCCTTTGTAACTCTTGGCTTCTTGTTCCCTTCAAATTATTTTGCATTTCAATGAGACTCAATCCAATAACATCTTCTTCACTATGTGCCTTATATTCAGCGTCGAGACGACCTTTTCCGATCTCTTTTGTAAATTCCGACATTTCAAACATCCTGTCTATCAAAAGGTTTAGCGAATTGCTTATTTGTCCTATCTCATCATTACTGTAGTTTGTTAATCTGTTTACAGATTCTATCTCACCAAGCGCCAGCTTATTGATCACTTTTGATACATTGTTCAAAGGTTTGCTAAATCTTATGGCAAATAAATAAACGAATAGAAGTACGAGAGTAAGTCCTATCAAACATATAATTATGGTATTAAACAGTATTTCGTTACTTTTCGAAAGGATAGCTTTTTGAGGGAAAACTAATCCAAGGCTCCATGGCATATCGGTATTACCAATGTAAACAGGCGAAAAACAAATATAGTAATTTGTCTTTCTGCTATTTTTATGATAAAATGAAAATTGTTTGCCTACATCTACTAAAGTGTTGATATTGATATCTCTATTTTCTAATATTTCGGTAATATTTTTACCAATAGTTTTTTGGTCTTTATGTGAAATAATTGTTCCTTGGTTTGAGAGAAAAAAGAGATAGCTGCTGTCTGATAGTTCGATTTTTTGTATCAAATTGTCAAAATAGTTCAACGGCAAATCCATACCCACAGCCCCAGCGAATTGCCCCTTGTATATTATAGGGCTACAGACGCTAATTACCTTGTTCTGTTGTTCTCCTACATAGCTAATATAGGGTTCGGTTATTAAATTTTTAAGAGCTGCTTTTATCTGGTAATACAAGCCTTTGGTACCATATCCTGTGTGTTCAAGAGTATCTATTTTAAAATTTATTGCGTTGTTTTGTCTATAAAAGCTATTCTTAACACTACCGTATTGAAAATTAGCGCTTATTTTATTTAATTCCCACTGCAACCAGATGCTTTGGATATGATTATTATCATTAATGGCATTTTTAAGCATCTCTTTTGTAATGCTATCGCGTATTGATTGTTCATAATTGGGCATTTGATTGAAAGCCATACTTAAATTTTGTACTAAATTAAAATCTGTATTTAACTCAGTTGTAATTTTTTGTGCAAGACTTGTTGTTGTTTGGTTTAGATACATCTCTGCATCTTCTTGCGAAATGCGAGATGTTTTTATACTCATATAACCTATGGTTACAATTAGAATAAAAGCTGTTAATGTGGATACGAATAACAACAATTTTACTCTAAATGATGAGGTTGCCTTTAAATATATATTTGATATTTTCATACGTTTATAAATTGAGTAGTGACAGCGCACGCACTGTCTGTACATAATTGTTCATTGTTCATTGCTAATTGTTAATTGTTGAATGTGTTATATCTATTGCAATATTTATTATTTTTAATATATTTCCTTGACTGTCTTTAACCGGAACATAAGTCTCGGATAAAACGATGTTTTTGAATCCAACGTCAATTTTTTGTACAGATGTAACTGTTTCTCCTTGTCTTAGTTTTGCCCACATCTTGTCGTTTTCCTCTTTATTTTCGTCCTTGTCGAAGCTGCCTTGTTTTCTGCCAATAATCTGCTGTCTGTTAATTCCAAGAAGACGTAAAAAATTTTCATTAATATCTGTTAAATACCCATTAATGTCATATTCAGATATCATTGAAATTTGGTTAACTGCACTTACTAACGATGATATTTGTTCAATTCTGTGACGTGCTCCTTCTTGAGTTGCATTTAACTCTTCAACAGTTTGTCTGGTCTGTTCTTCTTTTAGCGCTAATTCCTTACTCTGTCTTTGTGATTGTTCTAGCAAACGTGCGGTTTTTTGGTTTGTTACTACATTTGCCACTGTAGTAGCCATATCATCGCCTATTTTCTCCAAAAACTCGATTTCAAATTCTTCATATTCCTTGAAAGAGATTAACTCTATAACTCCTATAACCTCTTCATTCACTGTCATAGGAACAACCACAATTACATTGGGTGTAGCATTACCAAGTCCTGATTTAATTCTGGGATAGTTGTCTGGAATCTCAGTGAGATATATAGTAAGTTTTTCTGATGCACAACGACCTACCAAGCCCTCTTCAAGTTTTATTTTGCCTTCTGCAATCTTTTCTCTGCCAAATGCAATTGCTGCCTTCATTTCAAAATAAAAATCTCCTCAGTATCGTCATTCTTTATATATACCCCACCTTGCACTGCATCTACATATTCCATAATAAACTTCAATGCAGAAAAAGTCAGCTGGTTCATGCTTTGACTGTGCTGACGTAAGATTTCGCTCACTCTGTTTATACCCATTGCTGACCACTGTTTGCGCTCGTCTGATAGCTTTTGCTCAGCCTCTTTTTTATTTGAAAGACGTTTGTTTTCTCTAATATCAACAAGGGCTCTACCAATGGTATCTGACTCGCTAAATGGCTGAAATTCAGCGTCTAAGTTATCCTTGCTTATTTCTGTCGCAAATTCGGACAGAGTGTTCATGTTGTCAATCAATTGGTTGATTAGGCAAGTCATAGCATGGAGTTCATCATTGGTTTTTAAGGTTATTTTTTGATTTTCATCAAATACTCCTCGACTAAAATTATCAAAAATACTTATTATCTGCTTTGTTGGAGAAAGTACTCTTTTTATTATCAAATATATAACTATTAATGCTAATATAAGTCCCAAAACAACAGTAACTGTTGAGAAAATCAAAAATTCGTTGTTACCTTTTAAAATATTGTTTAATGGAGTTACTAAACATATTGCCCACGAAGCTACTTCGTCATTGATTATTAAAGGGCATATAGTGACATAACTCTCTTTTTGACCAGTAATAAATGAGATGGGTTTACCTACCTCTATATATTTTAAAAAGTTAAGCTCTGTATTTTTAAACTGTTCTAAATATGTTATGTTTCTACCGTTTTGGCTGTCGTCAGGGTGAAGTACAATGGTTCCATTGTTAGACAATAGCATAGCGTAGCTATTTGGGAAGGGTGTTGTTTTGTTAATTAGACTCTTTAAACTTTCTAAGGATATATCGACACTTACAACACCTTTGAAAGTGCTCTTTTTAACTATGGGTACTGTTAAATTTGCTACTAAACTTTCAGCGCTGTTTTTGTTTGAATAAGACTCTAAACGTGGGTCACTTAAATAAGCAGTTCCACTTGCTTTAACTTTATTTATAACTTTATCTGTGATTTCTTGGATTTTAGACTCTGAATTGTCGGTGAGTTTTTCAACCCTGTTATTCAGACGATAAAAAGCAAAGTTGGAACTATTTTGAAGAGTATTACTATCAGAATTGCTGGTATCTACAGCAACTGAACTTTCTTCGTTCTGAAACACACACCATATTGCCGAGATATTCGTGTTACTAACCATAGCTCTAACAATATTGTTTTTTAAATATTCAGTACGTTTTTCTTTAGCTAAATATTCTTGTGTCTCGACGATGCTTTTTAAAAAATAGGCAGTACTCTGACACTCTTTAAATATTATTTGACTTTTATAAGCATTTTCACTGCAAACTGCATCTACTGTTTTTTTGATATTTTCAATTGTCTCGTGACTGGTTTTTTTAGAAATAATGATTAAGACTGGAATAAACACAACGATAATTACAAGAGTAATATATGTTATCAGCCTTGAACCAAGGTTCTTTTTTCTATTTCTCGATAAAAAATCTTTCATGCAGAGCTTGTTTTAACTTGAAAAGTACTTTTAAAAACAAGTACAACTGTGCTTAAATACCATAAAAAACCTTAAAAGTTATTTAAAATAGATTTGAATTTCCCAAAGTTATTAATTTCTTTTAATTTACAGCATACATGATTGTTTAAAAACTGCTTATCGAAATATGTTTTTTATATTGTTCGTATTCCCATAATTTCTCTTACTTCCCTGACTGTTTTTGCAGCGCTCTCTCGCGCTTTCTCAGCTCCTATTCTGGCTGTCCTTTTTAGCATCTCGTCGTTGCTGCTTAGCTCTTGCATTCGCTCATAAATAGGTGTTGTAAATTTTATAATATCCTCTGCCAGTTGCTTTTTCAGGTCTCCATACCTGATAGTGCAATTTGCGTATGATTCCCGGAAAAATTTAACTGTTTCACTATCCGAAACCACATCCATTATTGTGAACAGATTGTTTACGCTTTCCGAAACGGGCGAATTTGGCTCGGTTGGACCTGAGTCGGTAACCGCTTTCATAACTTTTTTGCGTATCACAGATGGCTCATCGGCTAAGAAAATTCCGTTTCCTTCCGATTTTCCCATTTTTCCTGACCCGTCGAGACCGGGTATTTTTATTAACTCATGACCAAAATTAAATGCAGTGGGTTCTTTAAAATATTGAACTTTATAGATATTGTTAAATCTACTTGCAAAGGTTCGTGTCATCTCCAAATGCTGCTCCTGGTCTTTGCCAACAGGAACTTTCGCCGCATGATGAATAAGAATATCGGCAGCCATTAACACAGGATAGGTTAACAAACCTGCATTAACATTGTTGGGATTTTGTCTTACTTTATCCTTAAAACTTGTGGTACGATTAAGTTCTCCAATATAAACAATCATATTTAGCAATGAATAAAGCTCGTATGTTTCGGGCACATCGCTTTGTACATATATGATTGCCTTCTCTGGATCAAGCCCCGACGCTAAATACTCTATCAAAGTTTGTCGCACATTGCCTTGTAAATCAACCGGATTTGGGTGTGTTGTTAGTGAATGTACGTCTGCGATAAAAAACATACAGTCGTTTGTCTCTTGCATTTTCACAAAATTTACCATTGCTCCGAAGTAATTCCCCAAATGGAGCCTACCTGTTGGGCGAATACCGCTTACTACTCTTTCCATATTTGTAAATTTCTTATTTCATGATATTACTTACAAAACTAATCGCAAATCGGTTATTTGACAAATATTTGTTGTTACATAATTACTGCTTTCAACTCTATTAAATATATAAATATCGTATAATCAATATTATAGCTTAACTTGAAGATGTTAAATTTATCAAAATTTATTTTACTAAAATAAGTCCATAGTAAATAGTAAAGCCGAATAGATATTTTTTAATTATGGAACGTTTGATATGTACATATCAAAATATGATTGGGTGCGCTATAATCAATCATAGCCAAATGGCGAAAGCGGAAGCTCATTTTTTGCCATTAAAAACAACTTGTTTATAGCTTATGGCGTGCTTTATATGGCAAACTCAAGATACGTTCTTATTACAAAAGAGAAGTTTTGTGTTTTGGAAAAGATTTTGGATTAATCTATTTTCATTATGTAAGCATTTGATTTTTAACTACAATGATACAAGAAAACCAAGATTTTGTTCAAATTAAAAACACCCTTACTTTGAAATAAAAAAGCTAATGGTGTTGTTTTTTATTCGCAAACGTCATACATTAGTCGCACGAATTATACACTATCATACATGAAACAACTAAAATATGTCAATTATGAAAACAACTATTAAAATTTCAGTTCTTGCAGTTTGCGTTCATCTATTAAATACAGCAAGCTCTGTGGCTCAAAGCTATTATAATAGCATAACTATGAATAATTCATCCGTAGGGAAGTTTGAAATGATTGAAATAGATGTTGATGTGTCTACTTCATACACAAATCCCTATAACAAGAATGAAATCCATATGTACTGCCAGTTTAAAGATAACTTAAATAACTGTTTTTATCAAGATGCTTTCTACTATGAGGGAGCATTTGCCACCTTTCCTTCTCCAGATCTTGAAATTATTGAACTAGATGGAACAAACAATTGGAAAGTCCGCTTTACTCCAAATAGAGCTGGCCAGTGGACGTTTCGTTTATGTGCTATAGATAATACTGGTACACATTATTCTGGATATTATTATTTTAATTGCATACCAAATGACAACAAGGGATTTATAAAAATAAAAGACAGTCGATATCTAAGATATGATGATAATTCAAACTATATTCCTATTGGTGGCAACTATCCTTATTATCAGGGAGTAAGATGGGGTAATAACACAAGAGGGACAGAAGAAATAAAAGATGCTATTGATGAAATGCAAGCTAATGGAATAAATTTCTTTAGGTTTGAAATGAATGAGATAGGTTCACTGAGCATAATGGGGTACGATTTTCAACAAAATATTAACTATTATTCATATTTTAACCAAAGAGATTCATGGCGTTTAGATGAAATAATTGAGTACGCGCGTGCAAAAAATATTAATATTGTATTAGCACTTTTTGCTCATTCTTCTTTTGGCGACTCTGGATATTGTCATAATGCATGGTCTGGATATAATCCTTTTAATATTAATATTAATCCTTCAAATAGTCCAGTATATCCTGATACGAAAGGAGATTGTTTTACACCTTATGAATTTTATTCAAAATCCACTGCAAGAGAAATTCAGTACAGATTTATACGGTATAGTCTTTCTCGTTGGGGATATGCCACAAATATTTTGGCTTTTGAACTCATGGATGAAGCAGATAGATTTGACGTATTTTATTCAACACCTCCTCCTTCGAATTATGACCAAGCAATCATTGATTGGCATACTGATATGAAAAATTATATTAATTCAATTGATCCATTTGACCATTTAGTTACGGCTGCATTTGCTTCTCATTCACACCCAGCAACTGACTTATTTCAAAATATGGACTTTACCCAGATCCATCATTACACAGATTATGATGTATGGAATTATTCAAATTCTTCTTTTCAAGAACCTCTGTTTGATGATATCTATCATTTTTATGATAGGTTTTCAAAACCAGTTTTACATGGGGAATTTGGTTGGAGTACTAACTATACAGAAGATGACCCGAATTTATATGACTTACATTCTTGTTTATAGTCGGGGTTATTTAATGGAGCCTTATCTCCGCCGAGCATATGGTCATTAGATCGCGTAGTTATTCCAAGGAGTCAAATGAATCAATACAGAGGTATAGGTACATTTTCAGATTTGTTATCAGATATAAATGATAACTATATCCCTTGTAGAGAACACAAAAATGGATTTAGGTTATATTACCTGAAAAGCGTACCATCAAAAACAATATACGGATGGATTCAGGATTATAATTTTCATTTCAGAAATCTATTCAATAATTACCCTAATTATTTAATTGATTGGTTTTCAAATCGTCCTCCCTATCAATCTGCTACATATAATTACAGGGTAAAAATTGAAGTACCTGTAAATTGTAAATACGAACTAAAATGGTATAACACAAAAACAGGTAATTTACACACAAAACATATAGTAACAGCATCTAACAATCAAGTTGAATTATATCATTGGGAATCATTGCGATCTGGTGAATGGGCAGATGGTGCTTTTACTATATCATGTAAACCTAGTTCTGGGTGGGTCGAAAAACAAACTAGTCCAAAACAGTGGAATAATGTAAAAAGTGATTCCGAGTTGGAACTTAATACAAATGCCAACCACCTTTTTTACATTAATTCAAATCAAAAAGTGTGTGCATTATATAAAGCAGGTCAAGTTTGGAAAGATGCCATTTTAAATTCATCAGCAATAGCAGCAATATCAGGACTAGGACTTGTGTTTAATCCATTTGATGAAAGTGTCTATTATGTGGGAACAGATTATAAAATTTATAAACTCTGCTACAATACGAGTACAAATAAATGGGATTACGTAAAAGCATGTTCAACGCAGTGGAACAATGTGAAGAGTGATTCAGAACTTGAAACAAATCCAAATGGAAACTGTGTTTTTTACATAAACTCTGATAGAAAGGTTTGTGTACTATATCAAAATGGAGGATCCTGGTATGATGCTATAATAAATGGCTCTGCAATAACAGCAATTTCTGGTCGTGGACTCGTGTATAATGCCTACGATGGAAGTGTACTTTATGTCGGCTCTGATTATAAAATACATAGACTTTACTACAGTTCTGGAAGTTGGCATTATGCCAAAGTCTGTAGTAACCAATGGAACAATGTTAGAGGCGATTCAGAGCTAGAAGTTGGTTTAAATGGAAAGAATATATTTTATATAAATTCTAATAAGCAGCTATGTTTGCTATACAGAAATGGTAGTATTTGGAGCGATGCTATTATAAACAGTTCAGCTTCTAACGTAAAAGCAGGTACAAATTTCACAATAGACAGAACCACAGGTAAAATATATTATATCGGGGAAGATAACTGCATCCATAATATGTACTATAGTAGTGGATGGAATTATGAAAAACTCAATCAAACAGATTATTGTCAGGTCGAGGCATTAAGCGGAATATATTCTTTGAATGACAGAATTTATTATACAGGAACTGATTATAAAATACATGACTTCGCATATAATCCATTATCAACTGAAGGTGAAGAAGAACATGATATATTTCAAAAAACTTCTAAATCTGAAATTATTGAAAAGGATGCGGATGCGATTTTTTCCCCAAATCCTGTAAAAGTTAATGGGACATTATATTGTAATCTGGCTGATGATTTAGAAAATATTCATATCAGAATTTATAATATTTCAGGGATATTAGTAAAAGAATCCTTTACAACTAGCAATATCATTGAACTCAATGGCTTAAAAGATGGGTTTTATTTAATTAGTGTCACAAATAGTAAGGGAACAATTACTGAGAAAATTGTGATTGTAGAGTAAATGTACTACTTAGGGTCTACTGAAAAAGTCTTATTCCTTTGATTTTAAGTAAGATATATACGTTTTCCCCTTATTTAAGTGCAAGGTTTTACTAATATTTGTCGAAAAATCCGTGCATTTATGTTAAAACCCAAATAGAAGACCGCTCCGCACTGAGCTTGTTGAAGTGAAGTCCGAAGTAGGAATTGTCCTACGGACAAAGAACAAGTGCTAATCCAAAAATATGAATCTTCAAAAATCAACTATATAATAAAGACGAACTCTTTCCTAAATGTTTCTTAACTCCTTAATGGTTATTTAGTTAACGTTCACCAACCACCAATCACAAATCAACATCCAAAAATAACATAGACTTTTTCAGTGAACCCTACTTAAATATCACGTTTATTAACATAAGTTGGCCTTCGTGTTAAAATTAGAGACTGTACAAAACAAACAATGACATAAAGCAAGTATAAGATGTATGGACGTATCCAACATTGCGCTTTGCCTTAGAGTTGAAGTTTAGATTTCAGCCCTTTATCTGTTTTCAACTACTACTCTAAAATCATCTATATATATCTTTTCTCGAGTGGGATTAAAAATATAAATTTTTATTAAATCGGCTTGCTTGATGCTGTCAGGGATTGTGATGTTTTTATTGTACTTTACCCATTTATTAACTTCATGGATATCATTTTTTAAATCCAATCCAATCCAATATGGTCTAAAATCTGTTCCGTATGCTTCCATAACCAATTTTGCGTTATGATTTGAAGATGCTTGATTTAACATCAATTCAATCGCAATGTTTTGTTTTAAGCTATCTGGTATAACTTTTAGAGGATACTCTAATGTAATACTGAAATCGTTGCCCGCACCAGTTCGTGACGATTTTTTGCCAGAATAAGCTAGCTCTGTAGTTATTGTATGCATTTGACCCCAAATAACATTTTTATTATCGCAATTGTTGAAGAAATCTGTTTGGTAAGTCGCACTGAAATCTGCTTCCACGTAAAAGTCATTATGCCAAGTTTTTAATGCTTCAGAAACGTTTTTTGCAACTGTTTTTCTCCCTTTCTCTGCATAATGTTCTGTAGTCCAATCTTGGTCGATAAACTGTTCATCTTCAACTGCGTTTAAATTATTAACAACTCTAACACCCCTGTTTTGAAAGTAGTTTTCTAAGATGTTAGCATTCTCATTTATCATGTAAATTAAATCATCTCCAACCAATTTCTTTGCTTTTTCGGTGTTTTCAGCTAATAGATTAAAAACAAGGTTCCAACCTCTTTTTTTAGCTAATTTTATAATTTTATTAAAATCCTCAATTCTGGGATTATTTGTGGTATCTATCTGAAAACCATAGGTTTTAATATAGTGGCAAGCCAATTCAGTTTGTTTGTAGTCAATGTTTCCAACACTATCTTTTATGCCAGAATTTGCCATCCAATAATCCCATTCAATTACGTTTTTAAATTGAAACTCATATGGCAATTTGAATTTATCGCTCTTCCACTTCTTTTTATACTGTTGTTCTCGTTCGCTCTCTGATTTTATATCATATCCTTTGAATGACAATAAAAATCGATTGAACAATGGAGGATAGGGCTTGATAAGAACTAAACTTTTTTGCAACGGTGTTTCAAGATTAGAATATATCCATGTTGCATTAAATGAACGCAGGTTTAGGGTAACTATAATGGTCTTAACTTGGTTGTCTGTAGGAATATTAGCTAATAAAATCTTGTAAATACCCGCGTGACTTGCAGGCTTTGTAATGTCGTAAGTGTTTAATTTTGGAAAAAAATCTCCGACAAATGCAGAAATGGGTCTTTTATCTATATCATCTCCACGAAAAGAGATATTCGACGACTCGCCTATGTAAATAATATCTGCATCATTTGGAATATCTCTAACCAAATTTATTATATCAGAATGTTTTTGGACATCAGACTCATAAAACCATTTGTTGTATATAAAGCTTATGATTACTACAGTTACGGATAGGAGAAATATCTTAAATAGTATTTTTTTACACATGTCTTATCATTTAGAATTGGAAATAAATAAAAGGAAAATTTTCTACCCCTGCATGAACAATTATACTAAAGATAAAAATGCCGTAAATTACCCATCTTCCAACAAGAGGTATGTTTGCCAACCACGAATCAAAGCGTTTATTATAAAGCAAGATGTCTGTAACGATAAAAATCGTCAACCAAAACCAAACATAACCCGGAATTGTCAGTGCTTCAGCTGTTTGTCCTGTCCCTGAAAACAGCAAAGTGAAAATATTAATTGCTTCGCCGAAAGACTGACTTCTAAAGAATACCCATATTAAAGTGACTATCCCAAATGTTTTGATTGACAGGAGTATATGCCACAGAGAGTACGGCTTGTGTTCTTTTTCTAAATTAAATGTCGAGTTTACAATCTTCTCAAGTATGTATAAAATGCCAAACAATGCTCCCCAAATCAGAAATGTCCAATTAGCACCGTGCCAAATCCCACTGACTACGAAAACAATCAGGATATTAATAGCCCACCGGTTTTTTTTAACCCGATTGCCTCCAAGTGGATAGTATAAATAATCTCTAAACCACGTAGATAGCGAAATATGCCATCGTTGCCAAAACTCGGCTATGTTTTTTGCTAAATAAGGTGTTTTAAAGTTATTCATAAGATTTACACCCATTATTTTTGCACTTCCAATGGCAATAACGGAGTATCCATAAAAATCGCTGTAAATCTGGAAGGAATAGAAAATAATTCCTGTCAGGATATCAAATGATGAATAGTTGTTTGGATTAGCATATATCTTGTCAACAATTCCGGCTAAATTATCTGCAATAACCATCTTAATAAACAAACCGTAGAGAATAAGCCGTAATCCATTAGATAAATTGTCGTATGTAAATTCGTGTTTTGCTTTAAGCTGTGGTGCAAGTCTGGAGAAACGCTCAATCGGTCCGGCTACAAGCTGTGGAAAAAATGAGACATACAGGGCAAAATATCCTAAATGTTTTTCAGCTTTTTGTCGTCCAAAATAAACATCTATGGAATAGCTAAGAGTCTGAAAAGTATAGAACGAAATCCCAACCGGCAATAAAAAATTCATCAGTGGAATATTTCTGCCAACCTCTAACTTATCAAAAAGCAGGTTTAAGTTTTCCGCAACAAAATTGAAGTATTTGAAGAAAAAAAGTAACCCCAAGTTTACACAAAGATTAAATATAAGAAGTAGCAATTTTGATTTTTTATCGGGGTATTTTTCCATCAAAACGCCACTAAGATAGCCTACTAACGTTGATATTATTATTAAAAACAGATACTCGACCTTCCAACTCATGTAAAAGAAATAGCTTGCTGCAAGAAGCAAAATCCATCTAAACTTATGGGGAATCAGAAAGTAAGTAATTACCACTATCGGTAAAAAGAGGAGATACTCTATCGTATTAAAAAGCATATATTTTTATGTTTCTGTGTTAGTGGTTTGGTTTATTTAATTGTAAGCAGTTTTTTTAATGTTTCTACTAAGAATTGAATTAATTTTAGTTTTCCGAAGTGTTGTGAAATCTTTGCACAAAGATACTTCTTTTTCAGATAAAGAGAAGTTAATTATGAAAGTTTTATAGTATCACAAAAGAGAAGTTTTGTGTTTTGAAAAAGATTTTGGAGTGAAGCGATTTGTGTTTTGACAGTTTCTTGCTCTACCTAATTTTGTACACTTTCACTTTTTTGCACTCATAAGTTTCGTATCTTTGTTCGATAGATTATTCAGTAACATTAATTTAACGAAGTTGAATTTTCGATATTCTAATACCAAGTTGCGTTCAATTATAAAACTAAATAAAATTTTTTAGTACATGACAAAAAACAATTAATGGTATGTGGTGGCGTTGAGGTTTTGGGTGTAGAGACGCAATGCATTGCGTCTGTACAATACGCCTGTGTTACTGGTGGTAGAGACACAATGCATTGTGTCTCTACGTTAAAAACGTTGCCCGCATGAACGATGCGGTGCATTCATAACATGACCTCTAAATGCCTTGCTGTCAGAAGCATACAGTTTTTCTTTAAATTTTTGTCATGTACTTAGTAAAAATTTCTGATTTCACTTCGGCTATGCTCAGTGCGGAGCGGAAGGCGGATTTCGGAATTAAAAAAATGCGAAATCCGAAATTATACAATAAAAGACAACTTAGTATAAACCTAATAACAATGAAAAAAACTCTCTTCTTTATTCTACTTCTAATAAATTTCTCGCTGTTTGGACAGGAAATATCATTTAGCTCCGAAATTTTAAATTCAAAAGATGATGAAATATGTTCAGTTAGAGAGTTATGGAAATCGTATGTTGAAGATTGTATAAAAAGTTTTATCACAAAAAACAAATCCTTAACCCTAAAATATTGGAATGAAGAGGAGCTTAAAAATGGCTATTCTGATTTAATAATGTATAATCTGTCATCAGATGTTCCAGTATATATTTATGGAGAATTAGTGACGTTCGATATCAGAAAAATGGAGAATGGTTTTATCCGAATTAAAAGCCTTGTTCTTCAATCAGATAGTACGAGTAAGAACATTTTAGGAGTATTCAGCATCTATTCAAAAAAAGAGAGCGCTGGTTACAAACTATACAATCACTTCTTTGTTGCAAAATCAATGCTCAAACACTACTCCACAATGCATTTTGACTATTTCTATCCGACAGATTACGATTTCAATACAGAGAGAGTGAAAGCAACGGAAAACTTTTACGCGAATCTATTAAACCAATACGACTTTCAGTCTAAAAATAAAATAACCTATATTATCGGCAAAACTCTCGATGAGGCGAATAGTTTTATTGGATTCGACTACTCACTTATGAGTAGCGCTTCAAAGAATGCAGGATATTATTTAAGCAACCAAAACATTATTGTCTCTTGTCGTGAAGACCACCAACACGAGATTGTACATTCGGTTTTTAAAACAAAATTCCCGTGTGCTCCATCACTGTTCCACGAAGGAATAGCGACATATTACGGAGGCACTTTTGGAGAAAAATTTGATTTTCATGTTGACCAATTACAAACGATTATCGCTTCCAGCGCAGAGGTTGATTTGTCCGACTTCGATGAATTGGATAAAATAGTTGAAAATAAGACCAATCCATTTTACACTATTGGCGCTATATTTATCGATTATGCTTTTAAGCTGGGGGGCTATAAGAAAGTTATTGCTCTTTTCAATTATCCCGACACCAAAGAGGGAGCATATTCCGCTATAACCACAGAACTGGGTATCGACAGAGATAAAATCGACTCGTTTTTGAAAGAGTACGTTAAAAGTTACAAGAGAAATTAGTTAGTTTGTATTTTAGTACATGACAAAGATTAAAATGAATATATGCATGAATACCTTACTTACTTAATTAATAACCACATAGTCACATAGTTTTTTTATGTAAGGTAAAATAGCTACACTTGTATTGATATTTCCTTTACAACCCTAACTCCGCTAATTTAGGTGATTGATTTTAATATAATATTTTGATTTTAAGACTATTACATGTAAAAAACAGACCACTTAATTAGATTGTCTATTCTTCTCAATAACAAGCTCATAACAAGACATATACAAGCTACAGACAGGTAATTTGAAAGAGTTAGGGTTACAATTAACTATATTTTCTATGTATCTATGTGGTATTGAAAAAGATTTTTCTGTTCTATAAATATAGGTAAATATACGGTTATTCATTTAAGTCTTTTATATTTGTTTCGTAAACGTTACATTGTGCCTTATGCTAAAAACCGACAGCGTGCCAAATAACAGGAAAAATGATTAAATTTGTAAACCAAATTACAAGTAATTAAAATGAAAGGAAAGCTGACAATAAAAAAACTTAAAGCTGAAGCCAAAGCCTTTTGCATTGCCGAATCGAAAATTCAAAATAAATCACTTTTTGGGGTAACTGATGGGAAAGCAGTTGGAACACATATTGAACATAAATTTCAAGAACAATTAAACTCAAAATACGAAACAACTATTGGTTCATCTGCGCATGGAATTGATTTGCCATCTGACGATATACTTACAGATATTAAGGTTACTTCAATAAAGCAACCACAATCATCTTGTCCGTTTAAAGATGCTAAACAAAAGATTTTTGGATTAGGATACAACCTACTTGTTTTTGTTTATGACAAAATAGATGACCCCAAAACAAAAACAGCTAAACTTGATTTTGTTAGTTGCTCATTTATTTCAAAAGAACGGACAGCCGATTATACTACAACCTATCGTTTACGTGAAATGGTTAAGGATAAGGCTAACGTTGAAGATATTGTAGCATACCTGAACGATAAAAATATCCCAGCTGATGAAATAACTCTAAATCAGTTGGCAAAACAAATTCTAAAAACACCTCCGGCTCAAGGATATTTGACAATTTCAAACGCTTTACAATGGCGACTTCAATACCAAAGGGTTCTTACGCTTGATAAGGCAGTACAAGGAATCAGTAAATTAATTGATAAAATAACCGAGTAATGAGAATATTTGAAGCAAATATTTCATTGCAAGTTTGTACGTTTTTAAAAGAGTTTTTAAAAAATACTTCGTCTTTTGAAAATGCCAATCAAAAAATGTTTGGAGCCTTCGGCATCAAACATTTTTTTGAAAATAATGATGATTTTCAAGCGCTAAAAGAATCTATTTCTACAGTTACTGTTAGTCTATATGAAGAACCAGACCGTGCAGAATATGGAGATTTTCAAACTAATAAAGATTTAGCCAATAGGATTGCAAAACATTTTGAGAAAAGAAATATATCTCCTGAAATTGTTATTGAACCAACATGTGGAAAAGGTAATTTTATAATCGCTTCGTTATCTAATTTTAAGAAAGTTAAGAAAGTATTTGGGATAGAAATATACAAACCTTACGTTTGGGAAACTAAATTTAATATTCTCGATTTTTTTCTTTCAAATCCCGACAGCAATAAACCAGAAATAACAATTACGCATTGTAGTATTTTCGATTTTGATTTAAAAAATATCTCTAAACAGTTTCCAACTGAAAAATTATTGATAATCGGTAATCCTCCTTGGGTAACAAACTCGAAATTAGGCTGCCTTAATTCCTCAAATCTTCCCCAAAAATCAAACTTCAAGAATCAAAACGGCTTAGATGCAATGACAGGCAAAGGCAATTTCGATATTGCCGAATATATTACTTTAATGCTTTTAGATGCTTTTCAAATTCATAACGGCTATTTGGCATTACTGGTAAAAAACTCTGTAGTTAAAAACATCGTTTTTTACCAAAAAGAGAAAAGGTATAGAATTAGTGAAATAGAAAAATATTGCATTGATAGTAAAAAGGAATTTAATGTTTCTGTTGAAGCCTCTTTGTTGTTTTTCAAACTCAATTCAATCCCAAGTTTTGAATGCAATGAATTTGATTTTTATAGTTTAAAGAAAAGATTAAGTTTTGGTTGGCTTAATTCTAAGTTTGTTTCAAATCTTGCTGATTACAGTGCAACAAAAGAAATTGATGGTGCGTGTCCTTTTGAGTGGAGACAAGGCATAAAGCATGATTGTACAGCTATTATGGAATTAGAAAGAGCAAACGGGCATTTTGTAAATAATCAATCTGATGAAATTAAACTCGAAGAAGACTTGGTTTATGGCTTATTAAAAAGTTCTGATTTAAAAAATACAGTTATAAAAAGTACAAGAAAATATACTATTGTTACACAAACAAAAGTTGGACAGGAAACTTCATATATTCAGCATTTATACCCCAAAACATACTCTTATTTAAAAAAGAATATTTCTAATTTTCGAGCAAGAAAATCTCGTATTTATAAAGGCAAACCATTATTTTCAATATTTGGAATTGGAGATTATTCATTTAAACCATTTAAGGTTGCAATTTCAGGGTTATATAAAACATATCATTTTACATTAGTGTTGCCTCAAAACAACAAACCTGTTATGTTGGATGATACTTGTTATTTCATTGGTTTTGATAAAATAGAGTACGCTGTATATGCTATTATTTTATTAAATTCTAAAACGACTGAAGCATTTTTTAAATCAATTACTTTTTCTGATGCAAAGAGAGTTTTTACCAAAGACCTTTTAATGCGTTTAGATTTATTAAATCTTGCTAATTTAATTTCACGAGCTGAGATTGAGGAGCAAATAAATTTTTTAAACAACAAGTATAGTTTGGGTATTAGCTTATCGCACTGGGAAAGTTTCATAAAAGAAATGAGACCAAAAAAAGAAAAACAATTGACAATATTTGAATGAAAACAAAGCGCGAAGGCACAACATAGGCTATATACAATGGCGAAAAAAGTACTCTGTATCAAATTTTAGTAAAATTGAAGTCGGCACTTTGTGCAAACGATGTACAAAATTTAGCAACTGCATATAGCCTTGACCGTTATACACAAGATTAATAAACAGACAAACACAACTATACAATATGAAACGAACATGTCAACCAAACTTGGCACACAAGAAGATGATTATAAAGCATGTGAGTTCCATATGACCATAAACTGAAAAAATTATAAACATATGAAACAAATACCAGTATTTTTCGATACAGTACATAGATCAGCGCTGATAATAACACCCAAAAAATCATTTAAAGAGTGGTTGATAAGTATGGATCCTGATGATGCAAACATTGATTTATCAAATGAAACAGATCTTTACCTTATTCCAAATTTTGATGATCATTATCAAGCTGAACAGTGGTTAAAAGAAAATTTTGATATTATTTTCTGTGACCAAATGAATAATTGGTACATAGATGAATCAGATTGGGAACAAAACAGGACTTTCAAAACTTTCAAAGAGTGGTTTAATTACTCAATTCATTTGCAAATCTTGGATACGCTTGAAATACCAATAAAGAAAAGTATATAAACCCCTGTGCCTGACAACGGGTATAAACCATTGCTATGTAGTAAGTTTGCTTAGTTCTGTTCTTTTGGTTACTAAGAGGCTGTCTTAAAACTAACATTCAGTAAAAAAATAGCAAGGTGTTTCAGAAGTGTTCAAATGCAAGGTATTGAGATTGAGTACGAAGGAGTGTACACGAAGCATCGCACTGAGCGCAATCGAAGAGGTTTACTGAGCGTAAGCGATGCACTGAGTGCAGTCGAAGCGTTGCACTGAGCGAAACGATGCACTGAGCGTAGTCGAAGTGTGTCGAAGTATGTCAAAGCACAGCGGTTGAGCACTTATGAGACACCGCCCCAGTCAGCTACAAATTTAGGAGTTTTTAATTTTATGCATTCGCTAGTTGATTCTACCTAAAACTCATATACTTCAAATTATTAGGAGAATTAAAGGTATTTTTTTATTTTTGCACCCACAAAAATCGTGTTCTAAAATTTAAAAATAAGTAAACTATGTATAAGATATTTGTTATTGGTCTGATTGGAGTAATGTTAGTTTCATGCAATAAATCAAAGAATGTTGAAATTGTTGAAACTTTTGAAGATGGTGCAACGAAAATTAGAAAAACAATAAAAAACAGAAAAGAAAATATCTATTTGTACGAGGAGTTGTACCAGTCGGGGCAAGTGAAAATTGTTGGAGAGATGAAAGACGATAAGCGTTTTGGCGAATGGAAAGCTTATCACGAAAACGGTAACGTTTGGAGTGTAGGCGAATATGTTGAGGGCAAGCGTCAAGGTTTTTCTGAAGTGTTTTTTCCTAACGGGGTAAAAAATATTTCCGGTTATTATAAAAATGATAGACCTGACAGCATTTGGATTATTTATGACAATTTAGGAGACACCTCGCAAGTTACACTATACAGAAATAATGAAATTGTAAAAAGCTATAACAAATCGACAATGGCTCCGTTGAGACAATAAGAGTTAAAAGTTGAAAGTTAAAAGCGCTTGCAATTTTTAACTCTAATTTCTAATTTTAAACATATGAGTACCAAATTAAAAGTAGGCGTCACGTCTGAAATTGGCGACCTCGAAGGTGTAATAATTCATGTTCCGGGATTAGAGGTTGAAAATATGACCCCTAAAAATCATGAAAGTGCACTTTACGGAGATATCTTAAATTTATCTATTGCACAGCAAGAGTATTACTACTTTAAAACCGTGTTAGAAAAACATACTAACGTATTTTTAGTTAATGACCTCCTTACCGAAACAATTGCGAACTTCCGAGCTAAAGAGTTTTTAATTGATTCAATATACAAAAGTGAAAAACCACTATTCCCTAAAAAGAGGCTTTTAATGTTGTCTGACAGCGAACTAGCACGACAACTTATTGAAGGTGTCGCACTCGCAAAAGATAATCTTACAAAATATCTAAGTAAAGAGTATTATGCAATAAAACCCTTACATAACTTCTTTTTTACGCGCGATTCGGCAATAGCAATTGGAGACAAAATGCTTATATCTAGAATGGCAAACAAAGTGCGTGAAAGAGAATCGCTAATTATGCAAACAATATTCGATTACCATCCGCTTCTGCGAACCACGACAGTCAACCCTGTTGATAAAACAAGTTTCAACGACAGTATCGCAATAGAAGGAGGCGACATTCTTGTTGCTCGTGAAGACGTTTTAATTATAGGATTAAGTTCAAGAACGTCATCACAGGGAATAGACTTTATTTTGGAAGAGTTTGGAGTAAAAGGTCAAATAAGACATATTCTTGTTCAGGAACTTCCTTCGTCTCCTGGTTCTTTTATCCATTTAGATATGATTTTTACTCTCTTAGACCAAGATTCGTGCATGGTGTTCGAGCCTATTATTCTTAAACCAAATCGTTTTCAGACCATACACATAACCGTCGACAATGACAATGTTTGCGTAAAAAATGAAACAAATCTATTATCGGCTTTAAAAAAATTGGGAATGGATTTAAAACCAATTAATTGCGGAGGCACAACAGATACTTGGATTATGGAAAGAGAGCAATGGCATAGTGGAGCAAACTTTTTCGCATTGGGACCAGGCAAAGTAATTGGATATGCAAGAAATGTACATACAATACATGAATTAAATAAAAATGGATTTGAAGTTCTTGCTGCTACCGATATCTGCTCGAACAAAGTAGATATGAACAATTATCAAAAATATGTTGTTACTCTCGATGGAAATGAGTTGCCACGCGGCGGCGGTGGAGCACGTTGTATGACAATGCCATTTGCAAGAAAACAGATAATTAGTTAAAAGCATTGCACTGAGCGCAGTCGAAGTGTTAAAAGTTTATAAAGCGGTGCACTGAGCGCAGTCGAAGTGTTAAAAGTTTATAAAGCAGTGCACTGAGCGCAGTCGAAGTGTTAAAAGTAATTGGCTGTTAGCCGTTGGCAATTATATGGAGCAATTGTTGTATAAATTGCCATGACTTTTAAGTCGTGAATAGGTTAACACACGTGTTTTTGGGCTTTAGCCCATTAGCAATGTGCAATTGAGCTTAGTACATGACAAAAAAACAATTAATGATGCGTTGAACGTGATGGTGTGAGAGATTTGGGTGTATAGACACAATGCATGTGTCTGAATATTGAAAACATAACCTGCGTGAATAATGCGACATA
>Ga0208694_1000567_pt1 | contig 53899 bp, 34 predicted proteins | sample AD_UKC078_MetaG_FD_184442 | JGI IMG/M metagenome (GOLD analysis project Ga0208694, IMG submission 184442) | Active sludge microbial communities of municipal wastewater-treating anaerobic digesters from USA - AD_UKC078_MetaG (SPAdes) (version 2) | ecosystem: Engineered > Bioreactor > Anaerobic >...
CGCGTCAGACTTTCCGGCATGGTGAAACTAAATTGATAATTACCCAAACTGTCGTTTAAAAGCTGTGGATAGAAAAAGGCAGTTTCATTGAAATTCTCCCTGACAACAGGTTGTTCATCGTCCCGAACATCAGCCGGAAGCTGAGAACTTTCTTCTGCATAAGCATATTGAATGGTGCTTTCCACATCCCTTGTTGTGGCCGTATCCAACAACAGAACATCATTTGTAACATTCATTTTAGACCTTCCGGCAATCCTAATCATGCGCATCTTAAACAAATTCAAGCCGTGCCAATTAAATACCGGTTTACTCCACTCAGGTATATTTTCCCTTTTTTCCGTATAACTCATTTGACCATATTGTCCTTGTTTGTTTTCTGAAAACCACTTCATTCCGGCAGAAATAGTCCTTCTATAAATCGGATTAAAGTACCAAACATGCGGTTTGATAAGGTCTAAAGAAGCGTCATACATGCCTGTCAACAACTCCGCAGATTGATTTAATTCTACCAATTCGGGAATGTGAATTGTCCACTGTGCTTCTTCTCCCGGAAATAATCGGTCACGAAAAACACTTAAAGTCGGAGTTAACTTTTTTTCTTCTACCTTTTCACTGATGCGTACCGTCTTTTGAATCAGCTTTTCATCCTTTACATAGGTAAAATTGACATCTATACCTGCCCGATAAGCCTCTTTAAACAGCACTTTGAAATTCATGGTTTTGTTACTTATCTTCACCCATTTAGAGCTAAGAACTTGATTGCCGAACATCACATCTACCAACACATAGGCAGACCTGGCAGAAGTACCGAACTGAATATTGACTTTTTCACCAACCTTTGCTTCAATATTGGATTGTAACAACCAGGCATAGGTTTTTATGGGTGGTCGTTTGTCTTTCAGACTGTAAAGTGTAAAAATTTGCTCATGCTTTACTTCTTCTCCTTGTTGATCTTCAGCAATAACAACGAGTTTATACCTTCCTGAAGTAAATTTTCTAAAATCCATTTTCAGATCTCCCGACTCGGTATGATGATAGGATTCCATCAATTTTTGATGAGTTTGATATACCGTATCATTCAGTATATTTTCTGCATATTCATCGGTGTCTTTTAAACTGAAAACTTGGTATAATACGCGTTTGTCTATCTTTTTACCCATGATGGTTTCCAATGTGATATTGATGTTTTGCACGCTTGCTTTATCCACCATTTCTGACAAATTTGTACGGATAAACAAAGATTGTTCGCCAACGGAAAATCTTACACTACCCGATTGAGTTTCACCTTTGGTGTCAGTAGCTTCGACGACCATGGTGTATTGATATACCTGCTTATGCTTTAGCTTCGATATGGTTTTATCTTTTTCAGGTATGAATTGCAATGTGAACTTCCCGTTAGCATCTGTGCTGTCCTCACCGGAAGCAACAATTTCACCATCTCTTACCGGCAAAAACCATCTCCATAAGGGATGTATGTGCCGTTTGATGGTGTATTTAAGAGGCACATAAGATAAATTATAACCTGAAAGTGCTTTGATCTCCCCAGTGATGTGAATTTGTTCGCCAAAACTGATTTTTTGTTCGGGCTTGTTCACTAGGACCTCAAAAGAAGGTCTTTTGTAAGCTTCTACCAAAAACTCAGCATTATGCTTATCATTAGCCCTGATTTGATAATAACCGTTTAGTCCGTCGGAAGGCAAAACAAATTCTCCGGCTACTGATCCAAATTCATTGGTAGTTAAATGAATTGTTTGAAGTGTTTGCCTGTTGTTGTCAATTAAATCTAATTTAATCTTCAGATTGGGTATGACTGCTTGATTTTCGCTATTTAATTGATAACCAATAGCTTTAAAATATACCGTTTGCCCGGGACGATAAATGGAGCGATCGGTCCACAGGTTGATAATTGCAGCTTGACCGTCATTTACAACAGGACTATAGAAATAGGGAGAATAGCTGCGAGAAGTAAAATAAGCATCTTTTCCTTTTTTGATGCACACAATTTCACTGCCTAAACTTTTTATTTTTTCTAATTCAGCGTACCCTTTTGAGTTGCTTGTAGCTTTAGAAGTTAAATTCAATTCATATTGATTTTCTTTCCATTTAAATTCATAGATTATTATTTCAGCATTTTTAACCGGCTTTCCACTCATCCTATCCACCACATAATAAGCAACTTTATTCTCCGCAATTACCCTTTTTATAAAACTAAAATCAGTTACCGTAAAAAACGCTTGTGCCTTTTTATCTTCACCACGACTATCGGACAGATAAACCACATATTGATAAATTCCGTATTCAGCAGCGGTGAATTGATGTTGCGTTTTTACCTTGTCAAAGTTTTCGTTGCCGGCAATTTGAATCTTTTCTGTAGAAATTAAAGTCTTATCCCATTGATAATCATTTTGTTGTATATGCTTGTTTAATTGTTGCTCCAGAAAAAATGTGGCAGAAGTGTTTAGCTTGTAAAGTTCTATGGTAACTTCTTCAATATTAGTCGTTTCCAAATTAATTTTTATGTTTTCACCAGCCTTCACAGCATCTGCATTCCATACAAGGATATGTTGCATTTCAATGTCGAGAACAATATTTTTTAGTAAGCCAATACGCTGATAATCAGGAAAGGTAGCAATGCCATGTTGGGCAATTTCATGTGCAGTTTTTCTATTAAGTTCAATTTCAGGATGATCTAAGTAATAAGATGCTTTTTTTGCCCATAGTTCCACAATGGCAGGTGAGTGAACATAAAATTTCTCTAAGCTGTCTAATTCTTGGAGATAGGCATTGTTCATTTTTTGTTGCTCTTGGTACGCCACAAAATCGAGTTCAATCAGCAGAGTCAGTGCGTCATCTTGTTGTTCTTTACGAAAATCAATCCATTGTTTATACATGGATTGAATAAAATCATGATCATGAAAAACGAGGACAGTCTGGATGTTCTTTTCAACAATAAAATCAAATAAGGTAGGTGTAAAAACTAGTGCAGAATCTTCCACAGAAATTAAAGTTTTTAGGGTCAGGATGTCCGTGTTTTTACTGATTGCCTGATTCTCCAAAGATTTACCCGATATATCAGTGATTTTTGTTTGATATTGTTTTTGTGTCCAGGTGTTGATGTCTTGCGGCAGAGCATCTTCAATGCGGGTACGTTGATTAATGATATAACTGTTGTTTTGGTAATGGGTAAGATATAAATCTGTCAGCATGCACCACAACAATTGTTTTTCTGCCGAAGCATCGAGGTTCTCAATAAAATTTTCAAAATCATTCAAGACAAAAACAAGCTCATCAGGATTTTTTTCCATTAAAATGCGATACTCATAGAGTTTAATTTTGATAAGTTCTTGATTATCGATGGTTTCCCCAAGTTGTTGCTTTAATTCGTCTAATTTCTCAAGTGCCGATTCCGGAAGTTTTTCTTCCAATAATTTATCAATTGCTTGCCAGTTGGTTTCAACTTGCGAATTTACTTGAGCATCTATTTGTAGGGAAATCATCAAAAAAAAGGTCAGAAAGACCAAAGGAATCATATATTTTCTCATAACTACCGGATATTGAAAAAAATAACTGCGGGCGTGAAGCCCATGCAAATGTAACACGAAAATTTATATCTTTGCGGGTTTAACATAAAAATTATCAGATAACTTCATCTAAAAATGTATTTAAAAATTTACGAAGATAATCCGAATCCCGAGCAAATTCGTAAGGTTGTTGAGGTGTTGAACAATGGGGGAATTATCATTTTCCCTACTGATACGGTATATGCTTTTGGTTGTGATATTTTCAACACACGTGCTGTTGAGACCATAGTCAGATTAAAAAACAAAGATGCACGCAAACCGAACCTTTCCTTTGTTTGCCATGAAATGAACCAGATCAGCGAATATGCTAAAATGGACGATGCTGCTTTCAAGCTGATGAAAAAAAATCTTCCAGGACCATTTACTTTTTTATTGCGTGGAAATAATCGGTTGCCTAAGTTATTTAAAAACAAAAAGGAAGTTGGCATACGCATACCCGATAACAATATAGCTATAAGCATTGTACGAGAATTAGGCAATCCACTGATGGTTAGCTCCGTTTTTCGGGATGAAGATGTGCCTGAATATGCTACTGACCCCGAATTGATTCACGAAAAGTTTGGCAGTCAGGTGGACTTGATAATTGATGGTGGCATGGGAGGCATTGAACCTTCAACTGTGGTTGATTGTACCGAATCGGGCGAATATGTTATTGTTCGTCAGGGAGTTAAAGAGTTGAGGGAGTAGGGGAGTTGCACTTCGAGATTCGGCAACTTCTTTTTTTGCTTTAATTTATTGAAGTTGACCAAAATTGAAAGGTATATTTGTAACTCGTATACAATGTTATTCCAAATTAAATCCCTTTACATCACTTGGCATTTTCCAATCACCCCTTGGGGACAAACTAACCGAACTGATCTTAGGTCCGTCGGGCATACAAGAACGTTTGAATTGCTGTGAGAAAAATCTTTTAAGAAAGAGTTTCAACCATTTTGTAATTTCTTCGAAAGAGTAAGTTTTTTTAAAAGCCTGTTGTGCTAAAAATCTGATCTTTTCAGGCGTAAAACCATAACGAACAAAATAATAGAGGAAGAAATCATGCAGTTCATAAGGACCGACTGCATCTTCTGTTTTCTGAGATGTCGTACCATCATGGGCAGGAGGCAGTAATTCAGGACTAATGGGTGAGTTAATGATGTCTTGCAGAACAGACTGTGCCTCGCTGTCGAACTGATTCGACATCCAACCTAACAAATGCCTGATTAAAGTTTTGGGGACACCACTGTTGATGGCATACATAGACATATGATCGCCATTGTAAGTGGACCAGCCCAAAGCCGACTCAGATAAGTCTCCGGTACCTATCACCAGTCCGTTTAACTTGTTAGCCATATCCATCAATATTTGGGTGCGTTCCCGTGCCTGGACATTTTCAAAAGTGATATCGTGCGTATCTTTATCATGTCCAATGTCCTTAAAATGCTGCAAACAAGCTTCTTTGACGGATATTGCATAGTTTGTAATTCCTAAAGATGTTATCAGTTTATTTGCATTATGCTGACTGCGACCCGTGGTACCAAAACCAGGCATGATGATACCTACAATGCGTTTTCTGTCATAGCCGAGTTTTTCTGCTGTTTTTAAGCATACCAATAAGGCTAAAGTGGAATCCAATCCTCCCGATATTCCAAGTACCAATGTTTCGGTTTGTGTATGTGTCCAACGTTGCGCCAAAGCCTGGACCTGAATGGAAAGAATTTCCTGATAGTAGCTGTTTTTATTGGATTCAGATGGGATGAACGGATGTCGTTTGATGGTCCTGCGCAAATTGTCAAATTTGTAATTTGACGATTTGCATGGGATGATTTGATAATTTGCACTAGATTTTGCCTGAAAAAAATTAAGATCTTTGAGTTTTTCCGACCGCAACTTTTCAGTGTCAATCTCCGTAATGAGCAACTCAGATTCCATGGAAAATCTTGTCGCATTGGATGCTATTATTCTTCCATTTTCAGCAATTAGGCAGCTGCCTCCAAAAACCACGTCCGTAGAGGATTCTCCAAATCCGGAAGAGGCATAAATATAGGCAGATTTACATTTTGCAGAATGCACTTCAACAAGTTTGCGACGATAAGGATGCTTGCCAACCAATTCATTGCTTGCCGATAAATTGAATATCATATCAGCACCATGCATACAATGTTGCGTAGAGGGAGGAATGGGTACACATAAATCTTTACAGATTTCAACACCAAAAAGGGAGTCCTGATAATTAAACAACAGGTTGGTTCCAAATGGCACTTCTGTTTCATTGAAATTCAGAGTTTTAACTTCATCAGACATACCGGAAGCAAACCATCTGCATTCGGAAAATTCATTGTTGTTGGGCAGGTAGGATTTAGGTACAATCCCCAATACCTTGCCGGATTGAATCACAACGGCTACGTTGTATAAACGGCTTTGCACTCGCAGGGGCATCCCTACAATGGCTATGATGTTCAACGAATAGGTTTTAAGCAATAAATCACGCAGCGTATTTTCTGCATCTGTCAACAATTGTTGTTGGAAAAACAAATCGGCACAAGTATAACCTGTTATGGAAAGTTCAGGAAAAGAAATGATTTCAGCCTTTTCTTTTTCCGCCTGTTCCATCAATAGGGAAACCTGCAAACTGTTGAACGAACAATCTGCAATTTTTACTACGGGTACTGCTGCAGCAACACGAACAAAACCATAATTCATTACAATCGCATTTTAAGTTATTAAAACAACATTTTTAAAGCATTATTGGCAGTCAACTTCCATATCGTTAAATGTATCCAATCATATTCACGGGTTTTTAATATGGTTGCTAAGATACTAAAATACAAATGAATTACGCAATATTTCAAAAAGTTTTTTCAAGAGAAAGACTCTTATGATGACTTGGCGGCGTCTCATAAGCGCTCAATTGCTGCGTTACTTTCGATATTCGGGCTCAGTCACATACTTCAGTATGCTCCTTCGCCCTCAATCTCAGCGCCTTGCATTTGAACACTTCTAAGACACCTTGCGGGTTTTTGGTTAAATATTTACTTTTGAGACAGCCTCAGGTTACGTCTTTTTGTTTGTTCTCTGGATTTACAACATCCATCAATATGCCGCGGTCACCTTGTTGCTCCATCCACTGAACCAATTGTGATTTCATATACTCAATACGGACAGCATGTTGCGGGTCATTTATTAAATTATTCAGCTCCCATTCATCTTTCTGTAAATCATCAGCTATAATAATTACTATATTAGGTTTTTCGATATCATCATTGGCTTGAACAGTGTCAATGAATGATAACTTTATAGGACATTTTTTGATTTTCATTGTAAACATGTATCAGGTAGATACCTTTTGATAATGGTATTGTCTGCGGAACAATTAAGTTTTCAGCCATAAATACTTTTGAGCCTGTCATGTCAAATATATCAACTGATATCCCGGATAACGGATAGATATAAAGCTCATTTAGACCGGGATATAAGCGACAATATTCAGTGACTTTTTGGTTTAACTGGCTGTTGGTTTGTGACTTACGTTTCAAAACGGGAAGTGATCCTTCGTTTATTGTCCATGTGTTATCAAAATTCCACGACAAATTATCTGTATAGAACTGTCGGGTTTTAAAAGTTTCAAGAGAGGAAAGTTGAATAACACCATCAGGAATCTCTCCGCCCGGACCACGATTGTTATTGTCAGCATAATTCAATACAATGTCCGAACGTGCATAAATTTTATTGAAAGCCTCAAAATCATTGTAGTTTATTCCATTTCGACTATAAACCAAATTTGGTGTACCGGCACTAATTTCATCAGCGAGAACAAGGACCTCATTCATCTTTATATACGGATGATTTTCGCTGATCGCAATAATACCTGCTACATTACTATTTTCAGCATTGTTAGTCCACGCAGATTTTATTTTACCTGCTACATAAACGTTTCTGAATTCAATTTTTCCGTAATTAACATTGCTGGGATTTTTGCTGACAGCAACGATTCCTGCTGCCATTGAATTGTTACTGACAGCATGGGCTGTAATATTGGCGTTAACGTAACAATCTTTTATTGTATTATATCCTGTTTTTGTATTTACAGTTGCTACACGACCGGCAAGACCACCAATTTCTGTGTTGCCTTCTATGTTTCCGGTAACGGAGACCCTTTCTATTACGCTTTCAGCACGTATGGCTCCCGTTAATGTTCCAACTGTTGCACCACCTCTTATATTAACATCAAGAAATTCTACATCTTTTATCAGGGCATTGTCAATACGACCGAAGAATCCCTTAAAATTATTGTCAGAGTCAATTTTCAGATTTTTAATTGCATATCCTTTCCCGTCGAATATACCTTGAAACAATTCCGGAGCATTATCCGCATTGCTTTTTGCACCAATGGGTATCCAGTTCTGAATGCCTGACAAATCTATATCATTCGTTAAAAAAAAATTACCCACTAAATTAGTACGCATGTATGTATCAATATCCTCCGCATTGCTAATGGCAAGTGGAGGCTGATCAATAGGCTTATCGGTATCCATCAAAGGACCAAGATCTCCTTGTTCATCCATCCATTTTTCAAGTTCTGCTCTCATTGTAGAAATTCTTGCGGCATGTTCCGGACGATTGGCAATATTATTTAGTTCCCACTCATCTTCTTGCATATCATAAAATTCTACTGCTGGTCGATTTACAAAACGATCTGTTAAAAATTTTGCAAAATTATCAGTTTTAGCAGAAGTCAGCCATGAAGCCCACATGTTTTGTTGATCCGGATTCATCATGGCAGTAATATACACATCAGCTTCAGGAGTGAGATTTAAAATTAGTTTGTATCGTTTATCCTGGATGCTCCTGATTGGATAAGATGTTCCAGCAGGGATGTTGTTGTGTATGCCATAGGCCCATTCACGGTGTTCTTCTTTTTCTCCAAAAAGAACTCCTAAACAACTTTTTCCATCTAATCCCGGAATTTCATTACCTCCGGCAAAATCTATTATTGTGGGTAAAATATCTTCGTATTGTACCAAGGCATCACTCGTAGTGTTTGGAGTGATTTTAGAAGGATATCTTGCTAAAAATGCACTGTGTTGTCCATATCTGTAACATGTCCATTTGCCAAAAGGCATTTGAGGTCCCTGTTCACCCAGAAAAATTACTAAAGTATTGTCAAGTTGTCCGGAGTTTTCCAAAACTTCCAATACGGAACCCACTTCATTGTCTAATGCCTGAATTTCTGCCAGATAATTACAAAAATCATTTCTGGTTTTCGTGTTATCTACACAATTTGGAGGTAAAATTACACTATCTGGATTAAATTTACCGGCATCTCCCCATGTCCAGGGCGTATGTGGGTGAATACTACATACATAAAGACAAAACGGTTGATCATTATTTCTATTAATAAACTCTTCTATACCGTTCGTTGTATAATTTGCTGTTGCAGAAGTGCAACCAACGGTAAATCCCGGAATATTTTCAAAGCTGTAAACATTTGGTTGGTTAACCGGGTGGTCCTTGCCTGTTCTTCCTACACGATAGCCCAAATCTGATAAATAATGTGCTGAGCTTTTAATGTTGGAATATGTCTTCTTGTGATTTTGGAATGAACCGTGCCGCACCGGATATAATCCGGTATAAAGCGAGGCTCTGATAGGTACACTCATCGCACATGATGCATAGTTGTTAGTTAAACGTATTCCCTCCTGAGACAATCTGTCAATGTTAGGAGTCAATAAATTCTGACCGCCATAACAACCTAGTTCGTTCGTACCTAAGTCATCAGCAATAATGATTACTATATTGGGCTTCTCTGGTGTTGTTTCTGCAGCATATCCTATGATTGGTATAGTGCTAAGCAGATATGATAAATAGTGCTTTGTTCTCATATAAATATTTTATTTAACTATAAATTTTGCACATTGCTTATGGGATTCATGTAAAATCTTCATGATATAAACTCCCGGCTTAAAACCTATGGTTGAAATATTGTTGATCAATGTATGATAGGTTACCATAACTTGACCAATCATTGAGATAATTTTTCCGTGTAAATTTCATTATTAGCAACACTGTTACTGGAACTAAATCTGATTGAATCTAAAATTGCACGCATTTCAGCAAGCTTTTCAGGGTATTTATCTTGTAAGTTTATGGTTTCACCAATATCATCTTCTAAATTATACAATTGAATCGGAGGTAATCCCAGCGCTTCAGCTTCAGCATCACTTTTTGGTGCGGTAAATCCTCCGGAGCCACCAGCTTCAATAAACTTCCAATTTCCCATTCTAAGGGCGAGTTTACCACCACCGGAAATATTAATTAAATAATTCCTGACGGGCTTCTCTAATTTTTCACCTTTAAACACAGGTAAAAAATTATGGCTGTCTTCACCGGCACCGGCAGGTAAATTTTCCCCAATGATAGCTGCACATGTAGCCATAAAATCAACATGACTGATCAATTCATCAGAAACTGTATTTTTAGGAGTTTGGGCAGGCCATCTCACTATGAAAGGTATTCTGTGCCCTGCCTCGTGTATATCAGATTTTTTGCCCCTGAAAATATAACTGGGATTATGATCATATTTGAAAATTGAATTTAGCGGGCCTTGCATATTGGTTCCATCCCAATGCATAGGACCATTATCACTTGTGAAAATTATCAGTGTATTTTCAGTTATATTTTCCTCCTCTAATGTTTCCAATATTCTTCCTATTTCCCAGTCAAATTGCTGTATAAAGTCACCGTACAAATGAGCCTTACTGCTACCTTTGAACTCATCAACAGGAGCTATAGGTGTATGAACAGTATTAGCAGCATAATAAATAAAGAAGGGTTTGTCCGAATTTCGATATTGTTCATCAGGGTTTTTAATATACTCTATAACTTTGTTGCTTAAAGTAGGCAGTAAATTTTCATATTTCCATCCGTCACATATTAATTCCTCATTACCGTACATTTCCGGTGGTTTGGGAACAGATGGAACTTCTACAGCCATGTCGTTTTCAATAAAAAAGGCACTATTGTTCATGTTTATGCCGAAATAATAGTCAAAACCCCTTGTTATAGGTCCATTTTTTATTTGCTTACTGAGGTCTATATTCCCATCATTGTCACGTGTCCAGGTTACGCCTAAATGCCATTTGCCAAAACAAGCAGTGTTGTATCCATTTTGTTGTAGTAATTTACCAACAGTAAGTCGATTAGCTTCAATCAACGGATCTGCATTCTTACCCAGAACTCCCGATTTTAAACGAGATCTAAAGCTATAACGACCTGTCAGTAAGCCATAGCGGGATGGACTGGAAAGTGCTGCTACAGAGTGAGCATCAGTAAATCTCATACCGTCTTGTGCAAGTTGGTCTATATTAGGAGTTGATGTTTTTGAGTCCTGATTATAACAACTGATATCTCCGTATCCAATATCATCAGCCATAATGAAAATGATATTTGGTTTTGACACTGAAGCTTGGGCAAATCCAATATTCGAAAATAAAAGAGTTGTTAAACTGGTTGTTAAAATAGTTTTCATGATACAAAGAGTAATTTAATATTTATGTAGTATGGAATTTGATTCAATTAGTTCATGTTTATTTCATAAACAATTTGATTTGATCCCATTCTCCTTTTGTTTCATTGCTTTGCTTTTTCCCCGGTGTTGAACGTCCGTTCAAAATATATTTACGCATGATGCGACTATATTTTTTAATCAAGTCAGGATGTTGATCTTCGATGTTTTGTTGTTCAATGACATCAGTAGTCATATTGTAGAGTTGATGCGGAGGGAACCGGGAGATGTTTTCTTCATTTTTACGCGGGTAACTCCAACCTCCTGAATGAGGACAGAATAAAAGTTTCCATTCCGGAGTCCGTATGGAGAAACTACCATCAACCGAATGGTGAACAAGATCTTTGCGTTTGAATTTTCCTTTTCCCTCTAAAAACTTCCAAATGCTGAAGCTGTCTTCGGCTTCATTGTCTTTCAATTTATATCCGGTAATCTCAGCAAAAGTAGCATAAAAATCTGTAAGTGAGAATAAATCCGATACCTCTCTTTTGTAGAATTTGTTACCCCATGACATAACAAGCGGTAAACGATGTCCCCCGTCATATAAATCGGCTTTTGCTCCCCGATAAATATAGTTTGGGAAATGTCCGGCTTTTTCCATACCCTTGATATCGGCATAAGGTGCACATCCATTATCTGAAGTGAATACAATGATGGTATTATCTAATTGACCTTTCTTTTTTAAAACTGAAACTATCTCTCCAACCAAATTATCAATCATCAACACAAAATCACCATATGGCGACAAGCCGGATTTACCTTGAAATTCCTTGGTAGGAAGGATAGGAGTATGTGGTGCAGTCAAAGGTAAATATAAGAAAAACGGAGCATCTGCATCACTTTGTGCAGCTATGTAATCCAGCGCACGTTTTGAAAAATTAGGCAAACAATCGATATGTTCAAAATCAGCACCTTGTGGACCTTTACGCTGAAGTAAAATACCATCATACTTCCTGGCTATTCTGTCAGGAAGAGCAGTTACCCTGTTATTTTCAACATAAACATAAGGAGACATATCCAAAGAAGCAGCTATTCCGTAGAAATAATCAAAGCCTCTCGTAGTTGGTCCGTTTTTTATTGGTTTGGAAAAATCCACTTCCTTATTTTCATCAAATGCCCAATCCCATCCCAAATGCCACTTGCCAATACAAGCGGTATGGTAACCTTGTTTTGACAACATGGTGCCCATGGTGTTCCTGTCAACATCAATTAATGGAGGAGAAAACCCGGACAGGACTTCAGATTTGAGATGCGTTCTGAAAGCATACCGGCCGGTAAGTATGCCGTATCGTGATGGAGTACTTACTGAAGAGCTGGAGTGCGCATCAGTAAATTTAATCCCATTTTCACACAATTTATCAATGTTCTCTGTACGAATCTTTGAGTTTTCATTAAATGCCGAAATATCACCATATCCTAAATCATCAGCTATAATGAAAATAATATTGGGCTTCTCGGTTTTTGAATATGCTTTTCCACATGGAATTAGTAAAGCACTGCTCAGGACAATTGATTGATAAAATGTAAAATTTATATTCGTTCTCATGGGATTTATATTGAATATATTGTTCAAAACAACCGGGGAAAGTAGGATATATTATTTTTGGGGAATATCCATATCAGCTCCTGTGTCTCCCTGCTGCTCCATCCATTTAAACAATTCCGCTTTCATGTTCTGTATGCGCTTGAAGTATTTTTTTTCTCCGGCAAGGTTATTCAGTTCCCAAGGATCTTTCTTTAAGTCATAGAATTCAATGGCCGGCCTTTTAGTATAATGATTTACAAGGAACAGAGCAAATTCATCTGTTTCAGCAGTTTGCAGAAAACTATCCCAAACTTTTTCCTTGGCATTAGGATCCATTAAATGTTTTTCGTGATAATCCACCTCGCTTTTTAAGTTCATGATCAGCTTGTATCTTTTATCCTGAATACTTCGGATAGGGTAGGCTCTTCCTTCGGGAATATTATTGTGTATTCCGTATGCCCATTGGCGATGTTCTTTTTTCTTGCCAAACAGTACCGGCAAACAACTTATTCCATCAATATCTTTTATTTTTTCTCCTCCTGCAAACTCCAGTAAAGTAGGCATAATATCTTCGTACTGAACAATGGCATCACTTGTAGTGCCGGCTTTTATTTTTTGGGGATACCTCGCAATAAAGGCACTATGCTGACCATACCGATAAGCCGTCCATTTACCAAAAGGTAAACGCGGTCCTTGCTCTCCCAGGAAGATAAACAGCGTATTATCAAGTTTTCCTACCTTTTCAAGGGCAGCATAAACAGATCCTACTTCATTGTCTAATGCACGTATCTCTGCTAAATAATGACAAAAAAGCTCTCTGATCTGCTTGTTATCAACGCAATTAGGTGGTAAAACAACTTTGTCCGGATCAAATTCACTGGGATTTCCCCACGACCATGGTGCATGCGGGTGTATGCTACAGACAAACAAACAAAACGGGTCCTTGCTATTACTCATAAACTTTTCGATACCATCTGTGGTATATGGAGCTTTCAATGCAGTACAACCTACAGTAAATCCTGGGATTTTCTCAAAATTATACACCTGAGGTTGACCTCCCGGATGATCCTTACCGGTACGTGCAATTCTATATCCGGCTAAGGGCATATAATGGGTAATACTTTTGACGTCAGTATTTGTTTTTTTATGATTTTGATATGAGCCATGACGTGCCGGGTACAAACCTGTATACATGGAGGCGCGAACAGGCACACTCATGGCTGTAGAAGCATAATTATTCGTAAGTAGTATTCCTTCTTTGGCTAAACGGTCTATATTGGTTGTTTGTAAATTCTGACCTCCATAACAACTCAACTCGTTGGTCCCCAGATCATCTGCAATAACTACTATTATATTTGGACGTTCGTCCTGCTGACTGATAGCAGTTCCCGCCACAAAAGGAATACTTAAAAGAGCTGCGGAAAAAAAATTATGTTTCATACGATCGATACTCTTATTTGTTTTCAATTACTTCCCTTCAGACATCTTACTATTTTTTAGTTGAATATTTGTTATGAGACACCGCCATAAATTTAAATGGGGTTTAAATCAAATTTTTGTGTTTCATCCGGTCCTGGAACAGCGTATCTTGGATCCTTGGCATTGATGAACACGTCACCATCATTCATTATTTTAACTTCCAAAGGGACGATTGTTGTTCCCTGCTTATTAATTGTTTGCGCAGTTTCACTTAGATCTCTGGTTTGTATGCCTTCACTTTCCAGGGTTGGAACATTAGCATTGTAGAAGGCTGTACACCACCATTTTCCCTCTTTATCCTGAAAAAGAGTACCATGTCCTAAAAATCTGCCTAAGAATCTTCTTTCTGAAAAAGGGCCTGTAGGATTATCTCCTGTACAATAATATAAATTATAGGATCCTTTTCTGCCCGTATCAGTAGACCATGCTGTTCCAATATATACATATTTGTTACCTATTTTTTTCATGGTTGTGCCTTCATGTCCAATTATTCTGTCCGAAGGATCTACTTCAATACGAGGTCCTGCAAAATCACTAAAATCTTTTTTTAGTGCTCTGATGAAAAAACCGTGGTATCCCCATAGTAAATAGGGTTGCCCGTCATCATCAATAAAAATTGATGGATCATGCTTTTTTATAAAAGCTTCGGGATTTGGATGTTCCCAGGGACCTTTTATTTCTAAACCTTCAGTTAGCGCTAAAGAACTTACAGCTGAGGGACAATGTACCAAAACCCACTTGTCGCCAGTCCAATGTAATTCCGGTGCCCAAAGACGTTGCTGTGACCAATCTACTTCATCTTGTTTGTCTGTAAAATGTGGAGTATCCTTAACCGAATAAGGGGCTCCCAGATACTCCCAATTTACTAAATCGGTACTTTTCCATACTCTTAATTTATAACCGACAACACTTGTTTTACCAAGTCCGGTGTTGTGATAATCTGATTGTTCCCTTTCATCATTTTCAAGAGGGGTAGTACCGGTTAAATAATAATAATTATCGGGACCTAAAACTATATACGGATCACGAATCCAGCCATCTGTGATATGCACAGCAACTGAATGGTTCTTAATTGCTTCTAATTTTTCTTTAGTTTCAGCGTGAACATAGCTTTGAAATGCGCATGCAATCAAAATGAATAAATAAAATATTTTTCTCATTGTTGTTTATTTTAAATAGTTAAGCCCACTCCAAAAAATTGCTTTTAATGTAATAGGAGAAAATCCTTAGTCTCAATTTTTAATCAATTTAGACTGATATGTCGTGTGATTGATTATAACTTTTACAATATAAGCTCCTTTGCTTAAATCAGAGATATTAAGTCTATTGCCTGCAGCAGACAGTAATCTCTCACCGGATAAGTTGTAGATTTCAATTGTCGGCATATCTACGGTGTCGTCAACATAAATATATTCTTTTGCAGGATTTGGATAAATTTTAAAAGATTTTTTTACCCAGGTTTCATCATACCCACTTGCCATCTTGTCCTGTAAACAGGCTAAACGAAGTATAGCATTAGCAGCACAAGCCTGTGACATTACCGTTATTTCTTCCGGAGGATCTAAGTTCGAACGATCTTTACTCCAGTTTCCATGATCAGGTTGACTGCCTGTCGGATAAAATCCACTTTTATCACGTCCTTTATCAATCAAATAATTGACAATATCAACCGCTGCATCGTACCATTTTTGATTCGGATCATATTCATATAATTCACATAACAAATCAATGACAGCATTACCTCCCCACATAGATATTTCAGAAAAACCACCACTTTTTGTATACCATCTGTTAAGAACGGCATCTGTCATTGCACGGGCTTCATTCAAATACTTAACATCTCCTGTAATCGCATATAAACGAACACCAAGAATGGCTACCCCACAGGTATTGGCAGCTCTGGGACCGGCAGTGTTACCAGTCCATACTCCATCAGTGTACTTGGATCCACTCCGATAAATCAACGGAGTTTTCGGATAGGTTAAGTCTTTTAATCCATCGGTCAGTACATCATAATAAGTTGTGGCAATATCCAAATCTTCTTGTTTCTGAGAAATTGTATAAAGCATGGCAAAAGCACTTGCCATGGGATTAACAGGACCTAAATAAAATATTCCTTCATTAAGATTCGTTTCAGTTTGAGGTAATCCCCAGAATTCATCTTTATAACTCAAACAATAATTAGCAGCAAACAATGCTTTATCTAAAACAGTCTGATCATCACTAAAATGTTTTTCATATGCCAGCATAATTGCATAAGAAATCAATCCGTTATCATCAAAAAAACGCTGACCATTTCTGATTGCTCCATATCCCGGTCCATTCTTGTACCAATCTATTTTATTCACAAAAGAAGCCAATCTTGGTTTATACTTTTCATCAAGTAATGCTCCCCAGCTTAGCGCACGAATAATGTGTGCTGCAGGCCAAAGAAAAGCATTGTCACCTTTTTCCAAGGTTTGGCTCTTTACTGTTTCAACATATAATTCGGTATCCCTCTTATAATATCTTTCATTCAAGAAGTCGAGTAGTTTAAATCCATAATATCTGAATTTATCGTTTTCTTCATTTTCATTTTCTTCCTGAACATTTTTCCATGAAAAGACCGGAAGATTATCTGATTCTGTCATTTCCCAGATTTTATCAAAATCCCAGTGTAATTCTTGTTGAAAGAATGCTTTTGTACATTCATTCATGTTCAGGCGTCCGACTTCGCTATTATTACCTGATAACCCTTCTAATGCGTAATTTGTAGTGGAATTAACGGTACCGGCAAAATTTTGAGGAATATTATATAATAAGCCTGTATTTAAACCTTCGATTGCGCTTGCCAATACACAACTTTCAGTTATTTCCAAAATGGTTGCGCTGTTGTTATTGTTTACATAGCCCACTATGCCGCCGGCATAGCTTTTTGAAGCTGCCGTATTTGCCCGGATATTTCCACAAACATACACCCGATTGATATTAAGGCGGCGACCGGTATTAAGGCATCCCACAATTCCACCGGCAAAGGCATCGATGGATGCTGTTGCCTCAACCTGTACGTTTACATAACAATTCCTGATAGTATTTTTAGGATTGTTGTTGTTCCTTCCAACAATTCCGCCTACTTGTGTTGAACCTTTAATAACTCCTGTTACGAAAACATTTTCAATGGTAACCGCATCTTCAAAATCGGAACGAAAATCACCAAACATGGTCCCGGATAAGGCACCGGTTGGATTTCCTCCCAAAATATCTACATTTTCGAGACCAAGATTCTTGATTACACAAGGGTCTATTAGTCGTGCAAACAAACCGGAAAAATCACTTCCGGTTGTAATCTTTAGATTTTTAATAGAAAATCCTTTTCCATCTAACTTGCCTGAAAAATTCAGGAGTGAAGAGGGATTCCCATCCCAGTCAGCAGGTTTGCCTATGGGTAACCATTCTGTTCCTTCAGGTATAATAATGTCATTGGTTAAATAAAAATCACTAAAGAGATTATTGCGCAATAAGGTATTTAAATCTTCAAAAGTTGAAATAGGAATACTTTTTTGTGCGTTCAGTATGCCTAAGGTAAACAGGCAAATAATAAATAAAAAAGATTTTCGCATGGATTATTGTTTTTAAATTAAAAGATATTCATTCATTTTGCATTCAAAGGGGGCTGCAAATCTTTCTTTATCATGGGCATAATCTTTCAATGTATCCATTGATTTGACTTATTCCTTTATAATTTTTTTATAATGCACTTCGTCTGATGTTGTTTCAATCTTTGATATATAACATCCGGGTTTCAAGGATGAGATGTCAATACAATCATTGAATGTGGCATTAAACATTACTTTTGTTCCATTCATAGAAAAAATAGAGATGGCTTTAATATTTTCACGTTCGTTTATATAAAGAATGTCTTTTATTGGATTCGGGTATATGCTGATTTTATTCTTATCAACAGTTTGTATTGATGAAAGAAAATTAAAATCATCATTCATGATTGCCTGAATTTGGTCACCATTCAAAGTGCCTTTAAATAAACATACTTCATCTAACATACCATGCCAATAGCTTCCTAAGTTTTTATGTGCTCCAATCCTGAAACCGCCATTCGATGGAGTGAATGCAGAGCTTACATGGACAGTATCACCCACTTGCACACCGTTTACATAAAAAATATTTGTCAGTTTCTGTGGATCAGAAACAACAGCTATATGTTGCCATTCATTGAGAATAAAGCAATTAGAAACAGTTGACTTATACTGTGCGCCTCCAAGCCACGATCCAATATTGGATTCGTTGCTACTTACAATGTGATGAAGAACCACCCGTCCGTTCAACTGATGCAAAACCTGTTCTTCATCTATACCGCCACCTGTTAGGTTCCAGTCTGCCTGAGGTTGATTGTTATATACCCAGGCACAAGCTGTTAGCGGTAGTTCAGCAGGATTTAGCAAGTTTTCTTCCGGTAAATCATAATAATCACCGGAACCATTCAATTGTACTGCCTGCCCATATTTGCCATCCACATACTTGACAGTAGTATTATTTCCAATAACAAGCTGGTAGTTGTGAGCTGACTCGTCCGTCAGTTTGTTGTCGAATGAAAAATGAAATACAAGTTCGGGATCTACATGAACAGGTTTTTTTATCAGTCTTTCGCTCGGAACCCCAAATTGTGTAGCCTTGGCATTCCAATCATCAATCATAGATGCAACCAATTCGGGATGGTTGTCTGCAATATTATACAATTCTACCGGATCTTCCTTTAAATTATACAGTTCTATTTCATGAGCCGGAGAACTGCCATCAAACCAAGCAAAATTTTTAGTTACTAATTTATAGTCACCATCATAAAGTGCACGGTTATTTTCATGTTCTACAAAAAGTTGTCTGTCTGAGATTTCTCCACCCTGAAAATGTGGAACTAAACTTTTTCCTTCCAATGGTAAAACAGGATGAGCATTAAAAGTTTCAGGATATTCAACTCCGGTAACATCAACAACAGTAGCCATTACATCAATGATATGAGCCGGTTGTTCAACCCAGGTACCCGGATTGGATATGCCGTTGGGATAAAAAAATATGCCGGGCGTTCGAATGCCACCTTCATGTGTGAAATGTTTATACAATCTGAGTGGGGTATTGCACACATTGGCCCAGCCACCTCCCAGATCTAAGCGTGGAAAAGATGTAGGATCATCAGGTTGGCCCATGGTAAATAAATCATCATATGCTCTTGCATTTGGATTTCCAAAAACATGGTTTTCATAATTACCACCATTATCGGACACAAAAATGATCAAAGTGTTATCTAACTGATTTTTGTTTTTCAGTAAATCCACAACCTTTTTTACATTATCGTCAATTTTATGAATCATGGCGCCATACACAGCCATTCTTCTTGCCAGGTCGTTTTGGCGTTTTGTTTCCAATGTTTCCCAGGCCGGAACTTGAGTAAGTCTGGGTTGAATTGCATCACTTCTGGGTGATAATTCGTAATGTTCATTGATTACACCTAACTCTTTCTGTCGGTTAAATCTGTACACGCGTGTACTGTCCCAGCCAACTTCATAGTTGAAATAATCCTCATCTGTAGGATTTTGGTCTGCAATGTCGGTATATTTATTAACGACTTCTTCAGGGGCACTGAGGGGCCAATGGCCTGCGCCAAAAGCCATATAAAGGAAAAAAGGCTTGCCGTCAGCTTTGGAGAAGTGATGATTAATAAATTTGACGGAATAATCTCCAATGGCGTCTGTTTGATAAAATTGATCATTCCCATAATTTATGGGCAGTATTTCGTTATTTTCAGATTTAAAAGTATATAGGCTACTATCCCAAAAACTTTTGACAGCTGCACCACCAAAATAAAAAACATTCTGAAAGCCACGACTCAAAGGACCTCGTTGATTGTTTTCACCTCCCAGGTGCCATTTACCTGTCAAAAATGTCCTGTAACCATTACTCCCAAGAAGTTCTGCTATGGTAACATTATTGTCATTCCTTAAATTGGGGAGAGAGGCTCCGGGATCTACAGCAACCTGCTGTGTATATAAACCCGTCAGGATAGCACATCTGGTAGGGGATGAACGTGCAGCATTGTAAAACTGACGATATCTTAAACCATTGTATGCTAAACTGTCAATGGTTGGTGTATGAATCTCGCTTCCATAACATCCAAGATCAGACCAACCTGAATCATCAATCAAAATCAGGACGACATTAGGTTTGGTTTCTTCAGCATTTACAAAACCTGTAGAAGCAAGTGTAAGTAAACATCCTGCATAATGAGAAATTGTTTTTAGATTTACTTGTATTGACATTTTTTGCGATTATTCTGTTCTTATATATTTTCACGGTTGTTATCGTGTTGTTTAACTTTATGTCGTATAATCAGCAATTCTTATCATACCACAAGATATTCCACGGTCCCCGGATTTCTAACGCGCTAACAAAACTTCACAGAAACAATCTTGCAGAAATAAGCTTCTACAAGATTGTTCTATTGGTAATATTAAATACTTTTAGTTCAAATGGATTATTTAATTACGCTAACTTTCCTGAATCCAAGTGTACCATCGGTCAGTTCAACTTTCAAAAGATAATTCCCCGAAGAAACACCCGGTAATTCAAGGGTATTTGTCCTGTTGCTCTTCAATACATTTCTGCCATCAAGTGTCAACAAGGTAAGTTGTTTTACATTATCAACTCCCTCAAGTGTTATTACATCTTTCACCGGATTAGACAAGATACGCACATCATCCGACAAAACCGGCCTTACAGCAGCAAGATCATAATTATTCGCCATAACCTTCTGAATCTGCTCTACACTAAGTGCCCCACTAAACATGCAAACTTCATCCAAATAGCCAAAGAAACCTGAGCGATCACCCAATTTATGTGCACCTATTCTGTAAATACCATTCCCCGGTGCCACCAGTTTAAATTCTTCTACTGTAATGACATCTCCCACCTGGGCACCATTCACGTAAAAGGTAACAGTTTTAGCTGTTGGATCAGTTACAATGGCAACATGCTGCCATTCATTTCTTGCAATGCAATTAGATGCTGTTGACTGTATTGAAGCTCCGGTAGCTCCCCAGGTAGCAATATTGGATGTTACATCATTAAATACTGTATGTAATACAACCCTTGTATTTCCAGTACCAAGGAAGTGGATGATTTGTTGCTCGGCAAGTCCTGAAGTCCCGGCGGCTACTGCAGAATCTCTTTGTGCATCCGTAATAGTACTGTAAATCCATGCTGCATAAGTCATTGCATTTGTTTTTGGGTCAATTCCAGCCGTTAAAGTGGTATTTACATCATAGTATTCAATATTAGCCCCGTTAAGAGAAATTGCTTTCCCATATTTCCCATCAACATAAGTAGGGACTAAATCTGCTTTGGGGGTAATTTGATAAGGACCTACTTCATCTGTAAGTTTTTCATCAAAAGTTGCTCTGAATAAAAGTTCTTGTGAGAATGAGTTACTAACTATCATACTCATCATAATAAAAATAAAAATTTTTCTCATCATAACAGTGAATTTAAAAGATTAATAAATAAGATATTATAATTCAGAAATTTAAAATCTACACATTTTAATATTATTCGAAATCAACACGTTGTGTTATTTATTCTTAAAACCAACATCCATTGCAACACCTTTGTCTCCTTGTTGCGTCATCCATTTTTCCAGTTCTGTTTTCATTGCAGATATTCTCTTCGCATATTTTTTCATGCCTGCCAGATTATTCAGTTCCCATGGATCATTCTTCAAATCGTACAACTCTATTTCGGGTCGGTTAACATATCTGTCGGTTAACCATTTTGCCTTTTCATCAACAGCAGCACTTTCAAGCCAGCTTGCCCAAACCTGGCGCCTGTTGTTAACATTCATCAGGTGTTTCTCGAAATACTTTGCTTCCGGAGTAAGATTAACAATCAATTTATATCTCTTATCCTGAATACTGCGAATAGGATAAGCCGTCCCTTCGGGAATATTATTATGAATTCCGTAAGTCCATTTTCTATGATTCTTTTGTTTACCATATAATACCTGCAAAAAACTTTTGCCATCTATGTCAGACAATGGTTCGGCTCCTATAAATTCAATAAGTGTTGGCAATATATCTTCGTATTGTACCAGCGCATCACTGGTGGTACCTGCTTTTATTTTACGCGGATAACGGGCTATACATGCGCTATTCTGACCATAACGATAACAAGTCCACTTCCCGAATGGAAGTTGAGGCCCCTGCTCTCCAAGAAAAATCACCAGGGTATTATCCAGTTTGCCGGTTTCTTCCAACACTTTTAGCACCGCTCCGACTTCTTCATCCAGGGCTCTGATTTCAGCCAGATAATCACGGAACAAAACCCGGGTTTCCTTGTTATCGACAATATTAGGTGGCAGTATTACTTTTTCCGGGTCAAGTCCATCCCGATTCCCCCATGTCCAGGGTACATGTGGATGAGTGCTACAGACATAAAGGCAAAAAGGTTGTTCATCACGCTTAATATATTCTAATATACCATCCGTAGAATAAGGAGCGGTATTCGACACACAATTCACCTCGAAACCGGGAATTTCCTCAAAAGAAAAAACAGATTCCGGTGTTGTATGTGTCTTCCCTGTTCGTCCGACTCTATACCCTGACTCAGGCAGATAATGCGTTACACTTTTAATGTGAGGATACGAAGTCTTATGATTTTGATATGAACCATGCCTGGCCGGGTATAACCCAGTATAAAGTGATGCACGGATAGGAACGCTCATTGATGCTGATGCATAATTATTTGTCAGCAGTATTCCTTCGTTGGCAATTCTGTCGATATTGGGTGTTTGAACGTTTTTCCCTCCATAACAACTTAATTCATTTGTTCCAAGGTCATCTGCGATAAACACAACAATATTGGGTCTCTGGTCAGCATCAACATTGGGAGCTCCGGAAACAGAAAATAACGGCAAACCAGGTAACAATAAGGATAAATAATCTAATGTTTTCATGCGTTTAAATATTATTTTTTAGTTCATGTTCGTTTCATAATATATTTTTTGAGTATTATTCCTTGATAAATGACGAAAACATTTTCTATTGTTACAGATGGATTATATGTTGTACCGCACCAAACATGATCCCGGCTAATCCGCCAGTCCCGACACCACCGGTTATATTCACATTTTCAATCCCAAGATTCTTAATTGTGCAGTCAACGATTCTCGAGAAAAGGCCGGACATATTACTCCCTGTCGTAATTTTTAAATTTTTTATTGAACAAATACTTTACAACTTGATTCATTTCCACCATCTATTGCTTTAACAAGGTAAATGCCTTTATTAAGAGGTATATTAACCTGACCACTTATGTTTGCGTTATAAATTAATCTACCGGTTATTTCAAAAACTGAAAGAGACAAATTTTCGTTGGCAGACACCGTAATTCCCATGTTTGATGACTGAACACTCCAGTTTTGTTTGTCTTCGGATTGATTAACACCTGAGATGAGATAATTCCACGATAGTGTCGGATAACTTACACCATCTTCCATCTCCCATAAATCTACAAAATTCCATCCCAAGGTAGTTTCATACAAATTTTGACTCAAAACCACCGATGGATCTACCAAGGTTCCGTCGGTCGTTTCAGTAATACCAAGGTCATTTCTGGCATAATTATCATTCAACGTTACTGTACCAAGAACTAAGTTTCCCCTATGAAGGATGATGCCATTTGTTCCCCCAGATAATGTGTCCAGTGCTACAACTGTCGAATCAAACTTAATTATGGTGGCTGATTGATTATTGTTAATGAAGCCAAGAATACCTCCGGCACAATTCAACGAATCTTTATTAGTGGTTTTCACCGTACCAGCTGAATATACTTTGTTAAAATTTAATCTCCTTCCGGTATTTGAACAGCCTACAATACCACCAGCCCAGGCTCCCGTGGTATCTGTTGCCTCAACGGTGACATTTACATAACAATTCCTGATGGTGTTCAACATATTACTATTATTTCGACCCGCGATACCACCGACTTCGGTTGTACCTTTTACCGAACCTGTTACAAACACATTTTCAATTACAACAGACGGATTGTAGGTAGTAGTTACACCATATATTGTTCCGGATAGCCCTCCTGTTGGAAATCCACCGGTTATATCCACATTCTCAAGCCCGAGATTTTTGACAGTTCCAGTTAATCTTGCAAAAAGACCTGAAAAATCGCTCCCTGTCGTGATCTTCAGATTTTTAATTGAATGACCTCTTCCATCCAGCGTTCCGGAGAAGTGTCCAAGCGAATTGGTTTTTCCATCCCAATCCACTGGCTTCGCGAACGGCAACCATTCCGTGTCCTCCGGAATTACAATGTCATTTGTCAAATAATAAGAAGCTGTTAAATCAGCCCTGATCAGCGTATTAAACTCTTCATAGGTCGAAATTGGTGTTCCAACCTGCGCGTTTAAAGAAATCATTGGCAAACAAAGAATCATTGCCGGTAAAACTAAATTGTAGAATTGCTGTTTCATATGTTTAATTATTATTTTTTAGTTGTCGTATGGAACTCTCAATGAATTAATTTAATCATCCACTTGGGTGGAATAATTGATTTAATTAGTTCTTCATGTTCGTTTCATAATGACATTTTTTATTTGTTAAGCATTAAAATAAGAAATAGTATGTTTTTAAATCCAACAACCTCGTTGATGATTGAACCTTTTATCAACAAGATTGTTGAAATATAGCCTGTCAAAGACGAATTTATTTAATAACAATTACTTTTTTGTAAACATGATTGCCATCATTTAAGGTGGCTCTTACAAAATAATTACCCGAAGCAACAGAGCTAATGTCCATAAAATCTTTCGAAGAACTAGTAAGCACTATCCGACCATCTAAAGAAAACAAAGCAAGTTGGGAAACATTCTCAACTCCTGCCAATTGAATATGATCTTTTGCAGGATTGGGAAATACTGTGAATTGGTCAGCATAAACATTTTTCACAGAGCTAATGCCAAAATTACCATTCACCACTTGCTGAATTTGCTCCTGAGTTAAAACTCCTTTAAAAAGAGCTACATCATCCAATTTCCCGGTAAATAAAGATTGACCATCTATTCGATGAGCTCCGATACGGAATCCATATCCGTAACCTGTCCAACCAGTAGCACTAACTTCGAGGGTTTCTCCCACTTTGACTCCATCCACATAAAAAGCATGAGTCCTGGGAGTGGTTGTCGGATCACTAACTACAGCCACATGCTGCCATTCATTTCTTTTAATAAGAAAAGGATTATTCGGATCATGTGTAGGATTAACTTTTGCTCCACTCAACCAAGAACCTACAGTGGATGTAGTATCATTGAAGCCTATATGTAAAACAACTCGTGCATCACGGATATGAATGATTTGTTGTTCAGCAAGACCGGTGTCATTGAATTTAAAATTCTCATCTAATAAGGTGTTGTAAATCCAGGCACAAGCAGTAACGGGTTCGGTATTAAAGTTTACGAGAACTGGTGCAGTATTATCTCCCTTAGTACGCCAATTGAAGTCATACCAATCTCCGGTACCGTTTAAAACTATGGCCTTTCCATACTTTCCTTCCTCATAGGTTGGTATTGTTCCCTCATACACACCCTCTTCCGCCGGTCTGGGCGTTAATTCAAATGCATGCGTTGATTCATCCGTTAATTTATCATCAAAAGTAAAATGAAACACCAACTCTTGAGCATTACTGAATGAAAACATGCACAACATCATAAAAATGGGTAAAATAATTTTTTTCATAATGAAATTTTTAAAATTTGTTAAACATTAAAATAAGAAATAGTGTATTTTTAGTTATTACCGGGTTTGTAATCTTTTAATCGGGATGGCATATGTTTGAATGCCTCCATTTCAGTTTCCTGGCCTTTGTCTCCGCAAGACTTCATCCATTTCTTCAAGATTTTGTCCATTTTTTTTACAACTTTAGCATAAGTTGGGTCATAAGCAATATTGGTCATGCAAAAAGGGTCTTTTTCAAGATCATAGAGTTCTTGACCGGGGCGATGCTGATATCTGTAAGTCAACTCTTTTGCTTTAGCGTCCGTTTCAGCTAATTGTAGCCATTCTTTAAAGTTTCTGCCATTCACTTCAGTATTTTTGAAAGTTGCTTCAGGTGTAAGATTTATGATATATCTAAATTTCTTATCAGCAACTGATCTGATGCCATAATACGGACCGCCGGAATATATGCCACGTGAAGTTTGTTGAGAAAATGTATAGTTCTTATGCTTTGATTTTTTCCCTAACAGGACGGGCAAAAAACTTTTACCATCCAATTTAGAAATAGGTTTTGTATTAGCCAAATCCAGAAAAGTAGGCACAATATCTACATATTCAACCATGGCATCCGAAACAGACTTTGCTTGAATTTTATCGGGCCAGCGCACAATGCAAGCTGAATGTACTCCGGCATCATAGCATGTCCACTTGGCAAAAGGAAGGCTATTTCCTTGTTCGCTTAAATAAACCACAACCGTATTGTCCCGCTGGTTTTGTTTGTTTAAAATTTTCAATACAGTACCAAATTCATTGTCCATATAATTTATCTCTGCCAGGTATCTGCAAAAATCTTTTCTCAGATTTTCAGTATCCACATAATAAGGAGGCAAAGTCAAAGTTTTGGGGTTAAATTGAGATGCGTCTCCCTTATTCCAGGGTGTATGGGGCTGATTAGATGCAATAAACATACAGTAAGGAGTGTTTGTCTCTTTGCAAGAAGCAATAAAATTGTTAATTGCCTCATAATCTATTACCTCATTTTTTAAGGAAGGAAAATACTCAAAAGGAAAAACGGACTCAGGATGTACATGAGATTTGCCGACTAAAGCCACCCTGTAGCCTGCCGGAGCCAAATGTTGAACAATGCTGTTTGTACCTACATCAGCCATGGAATGATTGGGATAAGCACCGGAATTCATAGGCCATAATCCCGTATATAAATTATGGCGTGTGGGCGAACTCATGGGTGCTGCCTGGTACATATGCGTGAAAAGCATCCCTTCCTCTGCAAATTGATCAAGATTAGGAGTTTTAGCATCTTTGCTTCCGTAAGGACCTAAATCAAAATAAGTCAAATCATCTGATATGAATAAGACCATATTGGGCTGCGACTTTTCAGCCTGAACTGCAAATGGCAAAGCAAATGTTGTTAGCAGTAGTGAACTATTCAATAATTTGTTTGACATTTTTTTAAGATTTAATTTTCTTTTTTAGTTGAAACAAAACATTAATCATAACTGTTTTTACTTCTTTGTCCTTTATTCGTTACATGGCAACGTTCTGCCCAGGCATTCCAATGATTGATCATGTCAATCAATAATTCGTGGTGCTCATCGGCTACATTGTGTAATTCATTTCTGTCATTTTTAAGATTATATAACTCCCATCGTCCGGTACCAATTCTGGAGATTGCTTTCCATTCACCTTTGATAACAGCGCAATTGTACGAATGTTCAAAATATTGATATTCCGGAGTTTCTTGCTCTCCTGTTAAGAAAGTTTTCATAAGGCTGTGACCTTCAAGAGGTTGAATTGTATGCCCATCGTAGATGTGTGGATAGGATGCACCTGTCGCCTCAAGTATGGTAGGCATGATGTTTAGCAAATGTCCGGGTGTGTCTGTGAATTTACCTTTCATAGACTTAATTTTATTAGGCCAGTGTGCAATAAAAGGAGTTGCTATACCACCTTCTGTTGCATTGTTTTTATATAGTCTGAATGGTGTATTGGATAAATTAGCCCAGCCAATACCATAAGAAATAGCACCGGATTTTTCGGGATTGTTGATTTCAGACTGTTGTCCACCTCCGAATTCATGGTAGGGCTCTGCACAAGCACCATTATCGCTAAGGAACATGATTAAAGTATTATCGAATTGATTGGTTTCTTTTAGATATTTAACCAGTTTCCCAACATTATAATCCACAGCATAAATCTGAGCAGCATATACCGCCATACGGTAATCACTCAGGATTTTTTGTTCCTCGCTTACTTCACTCCATGGACGAACACGACTATCTCTGTCAGACAAAACAATATCTTTTTCAAACAACCCTATTTCAATTTGTCGTTCCAAGCGTTCTTTTCTTAATTGGTCCCATCCTTTCATATATTTGCCAACAAACTTTTTAATGTCTTCATCTTTGGCATGAAGTGGCCAGTGTGGGGCATTATATGCTAAGTAAAGGAAAAATGGATTTTTATCTTTCTTTTCTTTGATGAATTTAATGGCTTTATCAGTAAAAGCATCTGTTGTGTAAAATCCTTTTGGAGCTCGTATGGTATCAGCTCCGTCTATTAAACATCTGATGCCCTTGGGGTCAAAATAACTAAAAGCACCCTGATAACTTCCGTAAAACCTGTCAAATCCTCTTTGTAATGGTCGTTTATAAAGTGAATCTGAACCAAGGTGCCATTTGCCTGTCATAAAAGTATGGTACCCTGCATTTTTCAATACTTCAGCAATAGTTACAGAATTTTTGTTTAAATACCCTCTATAACCCTGCACTCCAAAATCAAAATTCGAAGTACCCTCTGTGGTCATCATTCCTATTCCGGTTTGGTGTTGATATAAGCCGGTTATTAAGGAAGCACGCGAGGGACAGCTTCTGGCTGTGTTGTGAAAATTTCTGAATCTAATACCGTTTTCTGCCAGTTGATCAAGATTAGGAGTAGGAATTTCACCACCGTAACAGCCAATGTCAGAATAGCCCATATCATCAACCAAAATCACAACAACATTGGGACGAGGATCTGATTGTGCAGTCAGACTGAAAGGTAAAAGACTCAGTGAAAATAAAGGTCCGTAATTAAACAATATTGATTTTGTCATGCTCTGTCGTTTTTTTTAATTAGTATTGTCATCATTAAATAACTATTTTTTTGATAACAGTTGGCTGATTTTTAGCCTCAATCTTGAGGAGATAATGACCGGGGTTAATTAATCCAATATTAATCACTTTTGTAAAATACTCCTTTTTCAAGACACGGCCATCAATGCTGATTAGAGTCAGTGCTGAAATATTATCTAAACCATTCACTACTAAAGAATATTTAGCAGGATCTACATAAACAAATGCATTATTGGAGAATGCGTTATTTACACCCATAGGCTTGTCCCACAAATCATTCATTATTTTTACTATATCACTTTGAGACAACTCTTCTTTGAATAAGTAGAGTTCATCCAGTTTTCCGGACCAGAAAGCTTTGCTTCCATCCTTATGTGCACCAATACGGAAATTACCTACGCAACTTTCGAAGGGGTTGATTGTAACCCTATCTCCATTTTGTTCTCCATTCCTGTAAAATGTTATGGTATTAGTTGTATAATCTCCAACTGCAGCTACGTGGACCCATTCATTATTTGGAAAATTATTTACAGTTGCTGTAGTACGGCTCCCTCCTAAAAATGTACTTAAGCATGCGGCGCCACTTTGCCTGAATTTCTCAAGAATAATTCTACCGGTTCCGCTATTTGAATCATCATGTTGAGCCAAAATAATGCTGTTGTTTTGAGCGTGTGCATCAGTATTATAAACCCAGCCACAGAGTGTAAAAGGTAATTCTGAAAAATCCGGATTCATATAATCTCCCGATAAAACGTCAAGCCATTGCGAACTACCATTTAAAGAGAGTGCTCGGCCATATTTTCCTGTATCAAAACCCGGTGAGTTTTGTCCCAAAGTCTGCATTTGACCGGTCATGTCATTATAGTTGTCTTCAAAAGGGAAATAGAAGATAAGATTTTCTAATACCTTGGTACCGCCACCTGAGTAATGTGGATTTGGAGTTGGCAAGCCTGCATTAACTTCAGTTAAATAGTTTTGCATGTCGGTACGTAATTCTATCAGCTTGTCAGGCAATTGACTATTCAGAGGTGTCGTTTCAGCTATATCTTCGACGATGTTGAACAACAATTCTTCTTCGGTTTCATAAGAATAAATATACTTGTAATCACCCTTAATTATTGCAGTGGTTGGATAACCCTCTTTGTTAAATACATAGCGTGGCCAATGCCATACCATGAAGTCATATGGACGAGTTACTTCACCTTCACCATTGTTATCCTGTAGAACGGGTAAAATACTACCTCCATCTAAATTTTGGGGTAATTCAGTGATACCTAAAATATCGCAAATAGTAGGAAATATATCCCAGCCTACAACCCTGACACGACTGACGATATCTCCCTTAATACCGGGACCGGCCACAATAAAAGGAGTTTTAATACCGCCTTCCCATACTGTGGCTTTGCTACCTCTGATGGGACCATTGGTATTGCCGGGATTCATTCCGGGCATTGATCCATTATCTGCCAGGAAAAAAATATAAGTACTATCTTCAATTCCTAATTCCTGAAGTTTATCCAACACAATACCGATACCTGTATCCATATCTTCTGTCATGGCAGCATACCCGGCATTATTATGTCGGGTACCTTTTGGAAGATTTTGATACTTTTGGAGTGTTGCAGCCAAACTTTCGCTTGATTCATGTGTTGCATAATGTGCAATTTCAAGGAAAAAGGGTTTATTATCATTAACCTGTTGTTCAATCCAATCAACGCTACGCTGCGATAAACTAAATATCAATTTGGGATCATCAGCAATTTTTTGATTACCTTTTCCATTACCGGTTGCTCCATCACCTGCATCGAAACCGTGTTGTTCAGGACCATTATTTCCCAAATGCCATTTGCCAAAATAGGCTGTTTTGTAATTTGGCTTGTGTTGTTTTATAATTTCTCCAATTGTGATTTCATTGGAATTAATCATCCTTACGTTAGGTGGAGTTAATAACCTACGTTTGGGATCTGTTTCTTGTCCCGGACGTTCAATGATGTCAGTCATTCCTAATCGGGCAGGTGTTTTTCCAGTAAGCAAAGCATATCTGGAAGGTGAGCTGTTGGGATGGCAAGTGTAGCCATTGGCAAAACGCATTCCTCTGGCTGCTAAGCGTTCCAGATTCGGAGTTTGCATAAAATCACTTTTAGATTCGGGAACTTGATCATCCATTTGAACAGATGTTGCTCCCCATCCTTCGTCATCTGTAAAAATAACGATTATATTTGGATTTTTTGCAAATGCTGAATGGGAAGCAAAGCTCCCCAATACAGCAGTTAAAAATATTGATTGATATGTTTTCATTTTTAATATTTTAAATTAATTGGGGCTGTCTCAAAAGTAAATATTTAACCAAAAACCCGCAAGGCATTTATAAGACACCGCCTTTTTACCAGGATTCAACACGAAGGTCATAAAGGGGATCTTGTCTTAGAATTAATGTTTCATTGACACGATACTCTTTTCCTCCTTTTGCGAAATCATATTTCAATACAAATTTCGGATTCTCTTCATTTCCATAATAAGTGCCGCTTCCATTTGTGATTGCTGTACCACCGGTTGCAGTTTCTACAGCAGTATCATAAATTTTATCCTTCGAGTCGTTCATGGTTACGGTTAGTTTTACTTTTTCTGATCCGGTTACTGTAAAATCAGCTAATCCGGGACGTATCAAAGTATAACGATCTAAAGTGGAAAGGTCTCTAACTATGTTTTTAACAAGATCTTTATCTTCATAAAGAGCAGAATCAACTACATTGCCATTCGGGGCATCTAATTCATAAAGTTTCCCTTTAACATAATAGGAGCCGTGAAAAGTACTAATGTATTTAAAACAAACTACCGTACTTTCACGTGTAATTGTATCCAATGAGCTGTTTACAATTTTTAAAGGGAGAACATATTTTCCCGTGATCGATGCAGGGTCTGCAAAAAAGTCATCTGTAAATTTAATCCCTACATCAGCCACAGGGAGATTTGCTTTACTAACCCGCATGGTATTAGCATCTGTCAATGTAAAATAATTCTCGGGCATCAATAATTTACCTGCAGGTAAACCAAGTGTGTCAATCTTAAACTCTGCCCAATCATTCATATCTACATTTCTTTTTCCACCGATGCTTACTCCGATTCGCAATTCCATATCTCTGTCTGCTATCACAGTCCTATAGGGCTTGTCCATAGCAAAATATACAGTGGAATACTTGTAATCAAAGATATAATCTTCATAGCAGGAACTAAATATTACGCCTGTTATAAGGAAAATAATTATTTTGAAATAATGTTTACTTTTCATTTGATTCATTTTTTATATGTCCGGTGTTATAAATTATTTCCAACCTAAATTGTTCACAATATTTTTATTTCTCAGTATTTCACCATACGGTAGTGGTATGTAGTAGTGTTTTACGTCATTCATTAAACGTTGCTCAACCTCTCGAACTGAATAAGACAGTACATTAGCTTCATCTCTTTCTACTACAACTCCTTTAATGGATTCGTTGAGGGGTAGTACCCAGCGGCGCATGTCAAAAAACCGCTGATTTTCAAAAGTCGTTTCTAATCTGCGTTCATTTTGAATCAATAGCCTGAAATCAGATTCATTGGCAGCCATTTCATCCAAATAACCGGTGTCTGTGATGCCTCCGGAAGCCTGACGTATAGATTTAATCACGTCATAGGCAGAATATGCACAATTAGGCCCTTTGGTTGTAGGTCCCCAAACTTCATTGGAAGCCTCTGCAAAAGCCAAATAAACTTCTCCTTTACGCAATAAAGGATTGTAATGTGCCGATTGTTTTTTCTGTGTAGGCTCAAGCATATTATCTGTTATAGATATATGTTTTCTCAGGTAATAACCGGTTCGGGAAGCCAGAGGACTGAAGCTCTCAGAGTCTTTACCGCCGTAAACCACATCAATAGGTGCTTGTGATTGAGCAAAAACTCTTCCTTGATAGTAGATATTCATGTCAAACCGATTGTCTCTGTTTACATAAGGATTTTGCGGATCATAGCCGGATGAAGCATGGCTGATCGGATAACCATTCTTCATCGGAAATGCATCAACCAGATTTTGAGACGGTACTGTTCTGGCATTGCCATAGAAATATGGTGGGAAATGCTGTGTTTCCATATTATTGTTTCTAAACATAATTCTAAAAACAAAATCAGCAGGTGTGGTTGCAGCTACGTCAGCCAAATCTGTTGATTTGACTGCATAATAAGCACCGAATGCACCAAATTTCCCATCTGCATTTCGAATGAGCGTATCTGCATAGAGAGCTAAACGTTCCCACTTTGCCTTGTATGCAGTTGCGTCAACCACATTAAAGGTACCCATTCCGGTGATTTGAGTAATATTGTCAGGCTGATAAGCAGGACTGGCGCCATATAATAAAGCATTAACTTTCAATACAGCAGCAGCAATGCTGGTAGCTCTACCGGTGTGTTGTATTCCGGTTACTACATCATTACCTGTATATTTTACCGGAAGCCTGTTGATTGCTGAATCACAATCAGCTACAATCTGATTCACACATTCTTCATAGGTATTACGAACAAATAAATCAGGATCACGGGCTTCTTCATCTGTAATAAATTTGGTTACAATGGGATATCCCAATGCTTCTCCGCCATCGGTTTTACCGCCATGACGTTGTAATAACTGGAAACTCCACCAAGCTCTTAGAAAATAGGCTTCACCTAATAATCTACGCTTAATAGCCGCATCTGTTATTGAGTCAGATTTACTGTATTTAACCACATCAGTCAGACCTTCTTCCATAAACTTGTTGATGTATTGAAGGTTGTTGTAACATTCTGTCCAATTGCCAATGCGATTGGAAAATGTTGTCATTAAACCTTGGCCTACCTTATACACTTCGGTTGATTGATCGTTAGTCAAGGCATTATCAGTAGCCACATCTAAAAAATTATTCTGGAAATAATCAAGTCTGTTATTAATATTAGAGTAAGCCTTGTTCAATACCCCTTCGGCCATTTGTGGAATGCGGAATACGTCTTTATCCTCCCATTCATTAACTGCTTTGTTAGGTAGTGGATCCTCACAAGAAGTACATACAAAACCTACAATAAATGGCAGTACAACTAAAAGTTTTATTATATTTTTCATAAGTCTCATAATTTAATTATTAGAAGGTAAATGTAACACCGCCTGTGTAATATGCAGTGACAGGATAATTAGTAAGTCCGGCACCTAAAACTTCCGGATCTAAATCTTTTTGTTTAGATAAAACAAAAACATTAGTACCACGAGCAAAAATTTTCATGTCTTTAATAAAGAATGAAGGATCTTTAAAGTTATAAAGATAGCTTAATTCAATATTTTTTAACCTGAAAAAAGAAGCATCTTCCAACCAAAAATCGGAGGCTCTGTAGCTGTTTTCTCCATTTTTAGTTGTAAGTGCAGGATAAATTCCTGATGGATTATTGACCGGATGATATCGCTGCTCAGCAATAACGGAATACTTAGAATCACCGGTATTCCAGAAATAGCTATTGTTAAGCATGTGGTGTACACCTAATTCAGACGTACCTAACACATATAATCCCCAATTCTTGTACTTCAAATCTAAATCAATACCTAATACAGTGTATGGGAAAGAATTTCCAATCATTACATGGTCTCGATTGTCCACGTAACCATCATTATTTGCATCCACATAAGCCAGGTCACCTACTCTGTAGGGTCCAAATCCTTGTACAGGAGCGGTGGTAATATCAACATCACGTCCGAAGAGACCTCTGGATTGCAAACCAAATATTGCATCAGTAGGTTTACCTACACTTTTGCGTGCTTCTTCCGGAATATTGGGATTTTCATCCCAACTCAGTAATTTGTTTTTAGATGCTGTAAAATTCACTCCAATCCGATACGTTAAGTCACCAGATTTATCACCCCATGAAACATTTCCGTCGATTCCCTGATTCTTAACAGATCCTACATTGGTAGGCATGGTAAACGGACCGATGTAATCTCCATAAGCACTATATTCTGTCGTGATAATATCTGATCTTAAATTATTAAAATAATCTATTCCAAATTGCAGGCGATTGTTGAAAAGCGCACCTTCCAATCCAAAATTCAATTCTCTGGATTTTTCCCATTCTAAATCAGGATTTCCTATTCTCACTAAATTAACCACTTTGGCATTGGAAGTATTTCCTTCGTTGGTGTTAATTATACCTCCATCTTGCCAGCGACTATTGGCCAGTAAGTAACCATTGTTTCCGGAAAATCCAAGAAGTCCGTAACTTGCTTTTAGTTTGAGAAAATTAATGGTTTCAACATCCTGAAGAAAATCTTCCTTACTCATGATCCATCCTGCGCCCACAGCATATGATAGAAAATTTCTGTTGTTGGCAACAAATTTATTGCTGCCGTAATTCACAAGATTGATTTCAGCTAAATATTTACTGTCGTAGCCATAATTAACGCGCATATTATAATTCAAGTTGATATCATCTTGTGTAACACCTTGGGACTCGCCTTTGAAATACCTATATCCCGCAATTGCTGAGAGATGATGCAAATCAAAATGACGTGCATAGGAGAGATTGGCATACCAACCAATGGTTCGATAAGTAGATGGACTGGTAGCACTAATATTGTCATTTGGATCCAGTTTTTTCATCAAAGTGAATTCAGCCTGCTCAGCACCTAACTCGTCCAAATATGTTCGTACAGCATAGGTCGGATAATCTCTTCTTAGCTGCTGTGTAACTTGCGTATAATTATCAAAAGTTACATAAGCAGAAGCAGCTAAACCTTTAATTTGTTTGTTGAAATCAAACTCCAATCCTAAATTGTTTTGACTTGTAATATATCTTTCCTGTGTAAAACCTCTATATTGAAAATCAGCTAAGAGATTTGCCGCTGAATTTATACTACTACCGAAAAATGGGATACCATCTTCATCCGGCGTTAAACCTATAATATCAGGGTCAATTATCAGAGGATATTCGTTTGGACGATTGGTGGAAAGTGCAGTAAATACATTGGCATTATTGACAGCACTAAAGGCTCGCTCTTCAACACGTCCTGCCACATCAGCAACTACACTCATGTAACTGGTAATCTCAATATCAATATTACCACGGAGGTTCAATCGATTCATACCAACCGGTTCTCCAATCTTTTCTAATCCTCCTACACCTTTATAGCCGGCTACTAAAGAATATTTAAGAGCACGGCTGCCACCTTTTAAACTTAAGGTTGCTTTTCTAAACAGTGATTGATTTTTAAGAAAATAATCATACCAGTCAACGTTAGGGTATAATACATCATTTGGACCGGTCGAATTTTGATATCCGGTCAATTGATATGGAAGATATAAAGCCGGTAGTCCATCATTTTCACGTGCTTCATTATAAAGCAGCGCATAATCATAGGAGTCTAAAAATTTAGGGAGTCGAGTAGCATGCATTACACCACTTTCTACTCCGACACTCATTTTTTTATCGCCCAAAGCTCCTCGCTTCGTTTTGATGACAACAACCCCATTGGCTGCATCTGGTCCGTACAAAATTTTTGCAGGAGCATCTTTTAGCACCTCTACACTTTCAATTTCTTCAGGTAATAAGTCATTGAATGGACGTACTATCCCATCCACGATGACGATAGCAGCGTTATTGCCCTTAGTGTTCTGACCGCGCACCAATAAATTGGCTTCATTATTACTGAGTCCGTTATTTGTCATGCGAACAATTAATCCTCCCAACTTTCCTTGCAAACTATTACTAAGAAGAGCATCGGGGTAGCTCACCAATTGATCTCCATCAATCAATTCATTAGCACCGACCATTTCTTCAATGGTCGTAAATCCACCGTCAGGACGGGAAAATCCCGGTAAAGAATTTTCTATTGTTTGTCCATTAAGTGAATAGCAAAACAACGCTAAAAAGAGCGGTATTAATTTAATAGTTTTATTTCTGCGTATATTCATTGTTGTTTTTGTATTAAATAATTTAACATTACCACCCTGGATTTTGTTTGAGATTTTTCATGGATGCCACATTATTGATTGTAAAAGGATACCAATAGTTTTTCATGTCAAACACTCTTACTTCAGGGACTACGGTGTACTCTTCATAATCATAAGTAATATTAGCAATTGTAGGGTCGGTTGAATTGGTAGGCAAAGTTGGAACTTCGGCTGAACCTATGTTGTTGGGTATTGCTAATAATCCCTTTATACAATTCGGGTTTTCAAACAATTGATGAGCAATCATCCATCTTCTGATGTCATTCCATCTGTGATTATTTTCAAACATAAGTTCTACAGAACGTTCGCGTCTCAATGTTTCCCTGAATTTTACCGGATTTGCAACAATATCACTGGCAACATCAGTAACTCCAACACGGTTTCTGACTATATTCAGAGCTTCTACTGCGGACAAGGAACATCCCGGAACTTTAGACGTAGCACTCCCCGTGGCTTCAAAAGAAGCTTCTGCATAGTCTAAATATACCTGTGCCACACGGATATAAGTAGTAAGAAAATCATATTTATTATATCCTGTTCTATCATTATTGCTGCCAAAAACAGCTTCTTCCCATTGGAATTTTTTCAACAAATATCCTGTTTGTCCACGTTGGTTAGAGTTTGAATTGTTAATAATATCTTTGTAGCCGTGTCCGTCCTTAAATAATGTAACAAACATCGGCTTTCCTTCCCATTTACCCCAAGGTTGACCCGGAACAATAAAATTATTATTAAAACGTGGGTCTCTATCTTTAAAGGGATCTTGCAGATCAAATCCTGCGCGTGGATCATCTATGGGATAATAAATACCATCTGCACCTTTTTTCTCATACATATTTGCCATATTTTGTGTTGGCATGTAACAGGAAGCTGCGTCCGGACCCGAGAAGGTATCAAAAAAGAAGGTCTGCCAGAAACGACGCATTGTCAAGGACTTGTCTCCAACCACTCTTCTGCAATACCATATGGACTCATCTTGCACAAAGGGAGTACCATCACCTCGTTTGAAATAAAAGATATTTTGATATTCATCACCCCTCATTAAACGGTAGCGGTGCGGAGCTTCAGCAGGAAAATTATTTAAGTATGCTACTACAGCTTCAGCAGATTTTGCGGCTTCAGCTGCCATCTCCTTGTCGTAGTCCATGACAACAGTTTTATCAAGATCATTTTGCATGAGCGGACTGGAAGCATAAAGTTGTGCCATAGTTTTTAATGCCATAGCAGCCATTTTGGTGGGTCTGCCGGTATTGTTGTCATCCCAATATTCAGGTAACATTTCAATAGCCTTATCCAGATCACTAACCAGCCATTCACTTGATTTACGGTAAGTTTCACGTGGTAAATCCTCATCTCCGTCTCCTGCGAACACCTTATCTAAAATTGGCATACCACCATGACGATTGATCAACATAAAATAGAACCAGGCTCTGTAAAAGTGAGCTTGTCCCATTACTTTGTCATACTCTTCGTTTGTTAAATCAGCAACCTGATCAATATTGTGAATGATACGATTCATAACACGAATAGCCTTAACAGAGGCACCAATAGGAGTTTTACCTGTATTGCCAATTTCGGTAGTATTATTATCGTTCTTTTTTAACCAGTTTCCTGCATGTATATCAATAACTGCTGCACCGTTAAATGTTGTTGAAAACTCATCAGATATGGATCCAATGTAAATTCTACCATTATCTGTGTCACCGCTGGCAAGATAATTAGGCATATATTCTCTATATGCAAAATCCAGATAACCCGTAATGGATAAATAATTTTTATATATATCTTTTTCAGAGAGTCCCAAATCCGGTGATTTGTCAAGAAAACTTTCACAACTTCCTAATGTTAAAATTAACATGAGTTGAAGTATTACTATAATAAATTTCTTATTTTTCATTTTACACATAATATTTATGACTTAAAATGTTACTCTAATTCCGGTAGTATAAGTTCTTACAATAGGATAAGATCCGTCACCTCCGGTTTCAGGGTCAATCCTTTTGTCTAAGGTGCTGAAAGTTAGCAAATTGTTTCCATTCAAATACCATTGTAAATTTTCAATGCTTATTTGCTTTAAAAGTCGCTTTGGTACTGAATAATTCAGTTCGACATTTTTCAATCTCACATAAGAATAATCACGGTATCTGTAGGTAGATTCCACATTGTTCTGAGCATTATTCAATCTCACTCCGGGACGTACAATACCTTTATCAGTAGCTTTGTCAGGTGTCCAGCTCTCATTTACGTTTGGCTGAGCTTTGACATTTGACATAGGAAAGTCCCAGAGATATTGCACGGGAAGATTCTTATATATGCCACGAGGTGTGTAAATCAAAAGACTTAAATTCCAATTTTTATAACGGAATCCTCCTCTGATTGAGAAAGTAGTCAGGGGATAATTGATTTGTTCGGTTACAACATTGTCATTGGCATTGATAATACCATCACCATTATAATCAATATAAGCCAGATCTCCGGGTATAACTTGATTTGTTGCTATACCGGAAATAGCAGTTTGAGCATAATTAAAAATATCATCTATACTACTGTAGTTACCAACAGCTATGAAGCGACTCTGCGTACCAATAGGTTTCCCGGCAGCTTTCAAGTGTTCATCCAAATCAAATGGGTCATCTCTAAAAATAACCCGATTTTCACTGGTGGTAAAATCAACCCCTATATTATAGGAAAAATCATTGTTGATTTTTCGTTTCCAATCTAAGCTGACTTCTAAACCATGGTTTTTCGTTTCACCCATATTTACGGCAGGAAGGGAAGAAATACCCATCCAGAATGGAACAGTATTTCGAGTCATTAACATACCGGTACGATGTTCGTCAAATAGTTCAATGTTAAGGTCTAACTAATGCCACAACCCCAACTCGAAACCAAGATTACGTTTTTTAGCTGTTTCCCATGTTGAATTAGGATTGGCAATCGCTCCCTCAGAATACAAGGGCCCAAATACCATGTTTTGCAAATATCCGTAATTAATAGTTCCGTTGGTATCAAATAGTTGTACATAATTAAATCTTCCTGAACCCCTGTCATTACCAACTTCACCATATGAAAATCTAAGTTTCATATTGGATAGTACTGAGCCGGCTAAATCTTTAACAAACGGTTCTTCAGAAATACGCCATCCGGCAGAAAAGGAAGGAAAGAAACCAAAACGTTTACCGGGTGCAAATTTTTCTGACCCGGTATATGCCATATTTACTTCTGTCAGGTATCTTTCAAGATAATTATAGGTTATTCTTCCTACCCAATCCTCAGAATAAGAAGGGAATGAAAAAGTGCCTCCACTTCCGGCTGAATCGTTTATTCGTCTGTTAAATAGTGCTAATGCCGTTAAGTTATGATTACCAAAGCTACGTTTGTAATCTAACGACAATTCATAATACAATTGTCTGCCGTAACTACTGAAACTATCGTAACTTACTCCAACAGGATATCCACCAACTGCATCAGCGTTTGGGTGTATGATTTCATTTATCATCGGATATGATATGGAACCATCCGGATTTACAGTAGGTTTTGAGTAATCATATTCACGATATACACGGAAAATAGAATATGACTGCGACTCAAAATCATTGGCACCAAAAATCTGACCTGCCCTGATTCGTGTGCTGGTATCAGCATAAGAGTTATAAGCCAACTGCCCTTTAGCGGATAAACCTTTGGTGATAAAATCTAAATTTTGTACCAAAGAGAAATCATACCAGCCTTGAAAACTCTTATTCAATTCCTGACCACGTGTTGAAACGTTTGCAACAATATTGTAGCCCAACTGTTTACCCTCACCCCAGGAGCCATCACTGTATTTAACAGGGAATACATTGGTAGCTACATGTAATATGGGGGTAAATAATTCGCGCACTTCGTTAGAGCCGGTAGGTTCGTTTTGATATCCCATCTTGCCGGCTATTTTTACAGAAAATTTAGTGGTTTTGGTTAAGTTAAAATCCAGATTTGATCGCCAATTATAACGACGATACCAATAGCGAGGGTCAAAATCTTTTTGTTTTTGAATTTTATAGTTGTCTCCGTCTTCTTGATATCCTATTGAAACAAAATAAGAAACAAAATTATCACCACCACTCACATTGATATTATAGTTTTGACTAAACCCAAAATCACGCACCAGTTCTTTAAACCAATCAACTTCAGGAAAAACATCATTGTAAGGCCCGTAATTTCCGGTAGCATAAGCATTTTTCCAAGCATCAATGGTTGACTGAGGAATTTGTTTTGACCAATCTTTTTCATTCGCAGCAGCACGGTTGTAGGCATCAATAGAGGTTAAATAGTCAGCAAATTTCACATTGGTGGTAAATTGTTTCACACCAAGATTCGAGGAAAATCTTACCGTTGGTTTTAAATTTTCTCCTCTGCGGGTAGTGACCAATATGACACCATTTGCACCTTTTACACCATATACCGCTGTAGCTGAAGCATCTTTTAATACAGAAATAGTCTCAATTTCATTGATGTCAATGTCATTGAAATTTCTCTCTATCCCATCAACTAAAGTTAAAGGAGAAGTGTTACCCCAGGTTGCTTTTCCACGAATGTAGATGTCAGCAGTATTTGCACCGGGCTTTGCATTATTATTAATTGTAATAACGCCGTTTAGTTTCCCTTGTAGAGATTCAGACAAAGAATTAAGATTACCTACTTTAAGTAAATCTTCTCCTTTTGTCTGTACAATGGAAGCCACACTGGAAGCCTTAGCTTGAGTGCCATAACCCACAACGAGCACTTCATCCAATTCACGTGTGTCTTCACGCATCCTCACATTGAGAGTGGGTGACTGTGGGCTGACACGTTCCTCATGTTGCACATACCCAACATAGCTAAATTGCAATACCACAGGCTCCGAAATTCTAAGCTGAAAATCACCATTAAAGTCGGTGATGGTTCCCGAATTGGTACCTTGAATGGTGACAGTAACCCCTATCAGTGGGTCCCCCGTTCTATCGTCCAATACCTTTCCTTTTATCACCTGTTGAGAAAAAATGAAAGTACTTGAGATCAACAGACACAGGGATAAATACACTTTTTTAAATTTATTGTTTCCCATGCATTTCTTTTTTTAGAAATTATAAAAAATAAAATTAACCATTTGTTAAAACAAATTTACGGCGATAAAGATTGTAATTGTTCACTATATATGCAAATTTTTTTAATTTTTTTTAAAATTTGGGGGCCTTTGTAAATAAAGAAAAGAGAAAGTTTCATACATAATGATAATGACTTTTTTTTAAAAAAAATAAGATAAAACAATGTAAATAACTTTTATGACTATTTAAAAACGGAAAGGTTTAAAACCATTTGTAACTTTTTTGAAAATATTATTTTATCAGGCTTTATTTTGTATTTTTGCGTTTCGATTTAGGGGTTAAAGACAAAAGGATTTGAGCATGGAATATCATTTACATACGTTACCAAATGGCTTAAGGCTAATTTATAAGCCGGACAACATGCCGGTAACTTACTGTGGTATGGTAATCAATGTGGGTTCACGCGATGAACAGGAGAACCAGCAAGGATTGGCTCATTTTGTTGAACATCTGCTTTTCAAAGGGACCAGCAAGAGGCGCTCCGGGCATATCATCAACAGACTTGAAAGCGTTGGAGGTGAGTTGAATGCTTTCACTGCAAAAGAAGAGACCGTGATTTATGCCGCTATCTTGAACGAACACATGGAAAAAGCCGTGGAACTGATTGGGGATATTGTCTTTCATTCTACTTTTCCTCAAAAGGAGATAGACAAAGAGAAAACGGTTATTCTGGATGAAATTCAATCTTATAACGACAATCCTTCCGAATTGATCTTTGATGATTTTGAGGATATAGTTTTTGATTATCCCATTGGACATAATATTTTAGGTAAACCTGAATTATTGGAAAAATATCAAGCAGAAGATATCAGGCAATTTGTACAAAAGTTTTATCTGCCACAGGAAATGGTTTTTTTTGTCTTGGGAAATGTCAAAGAAACTAAACTGATAAAATGGGCGGAGAAGTACTTGATGGATGCCGCAAATCGTAAAAACGGTTACGTGAGATCCTCCCCATCTGCGTATATTCCTAAACACAAGGCTTTTAACAAAGAAACCCATCAGTTGCATCACATGCTTGGTAATAGGGTTTATGATATTCACCATCCCAACAGGATAGGACTGTATCTGTTGAACAATATTGTAGGCGGTCCATGCATGAGCAGTCTGCTGAATCTTTCTTTGCGGGAAAAACATGGCTTAGCTTATAACGTTGATTCTGTATATCAGCCTATGACGGATACCGGGATATGGTCTGTTTATTTCGGATGTGATGAAGAAAACTTCAAGAAATGCGAGAAACTTGCGAAACAGGTACTTCGGAAACTCCGGGATGAAAAAATTTCCGAGCATCAACTGAAAAAATATAAAGTTCAGATTATCGGACAGTTGGCGATTATGATGGAACACAAAGAAAATCAGGCTATCAATTTAGGGAAGAGTTTGTTGCGCTACGGAAAAGTGGATAGTCTGGATAAAATCAATGATTCTGTTCAATCAATTACTGCCGAAAAACTGCAAGAGATTGCTTGTGAGGTATTTGATGAAGATAATTTATCCACTCTAACCTATTATTAGTACATGAATGTGGAAGATTACATATTGATGCATGGTGATGCTGAACCGGATTATTTATCAGCCATCAATCGTAAAACCCACCAAAAAATCCTCAATCCGAGGATGTTATCGGGTCATTTGCAAGGACGGGTGTTGGCTATGTTCAGCAAAATGATTCAGCCGGATGTCATCCTCGAAATAGGAACCTTTACCGGTTATTCTGCCCTGTGTTTGGCAGAAGGACTATCAGCAAAAGGTAAATTACACACCATTGAATGTGATGATGAGTTGGAAGATTTTATTCGTAAGAATTTTGAGAAATCACCCTATAATGAGCAAATTGAACTTCATATAGGAGATGCAAAAGATATAATTGACGATTTGCACCACACTTTTGATCTTATTTTTATCGATGCTGACAAAAGGGAATATCAAACTTATTATGATGCTGTGTTCCCTAAACTGCGGTCAGGTGGATTTATGCTGATTGACAACACCTTATGGAATGATAAGGTATTGGAGGAAGAAAATGGTAAGCGGGATAAACAAACAGCAGCCATATTGGCGTTTAACGAAAATATAGCCCGGGATACGCGCATCGAAAAGTTGATATTACCTTTGCGTGACGGCTTAACTTTAATTCGTAAAAAATAGATTTATGGAATATCCTTTTGAAATTGAAATGAAAGTCCGCGATTATGAATGTGATTTACAAGGAATCGTGAACAATTCGGTGTACCAAAACTACTTAGAACATGCCCGTCATGAATTTCTGACAGCTCACCAAGTCAGTTTTTCGGAATTACACAACAAGGGTCTGGATGCCGTAGTGGCACGGGTTGACATAGCATACAAAACTCCTTTGCGGCCCGGTGATAAATTTATTGTCAGACTCAATGTACGCAAAGAAGGATATAAATATGTTTTTCATCAACAAATTGTAAGAAAAGAAGACGAAAAACTATGTATCAAGGCGCGGGTTGATACGGTTGTGATAGATAACGGAAAACTCATTCCGTCTATTCCTGAATTTGACGCTTTGTTATCAATATAAATATAAACTATTACGTATATTTGTCGTTTTGAAATTGAAACGTAAAACGTACAATATGGATAATACAAACGAATTTCTGACCGTTGAAGAGAATATCGTCAAGATGCTTAAGACAGTCTATGATCCCGAGACACCTGTTAATATCTACGATCTGGGACTGATATATAAAATTGACTTGCAGGAAAACGGTCATTTGGAAATTGATATGACTTTGACCTCTCCAAACTGCCCTGCTGTTGATTTTATCGTAGAAGATGTACACATGAAAGTGAGCAGCGTAGAAGGCGTAAAAAGCGTGGATATTAACGTTGTGTTTGATCCGATTTGGGATAAGAGCATGATGTCGGAGGAAGCACAATTAGAACTTGGATTTTTATGATATATTTTCTTGCTGATGCCCATTTAGGCTCAAGATTGAACAAAGACCCTCGCTCTCACGAATTGAAAGTGGTGAGATGGCTTGATATGGTTAAAAAGGATGCAACATGCATTTACCTGTTGGGTGATATCTTTGATTTTTGGTTTGAATACAGAACGGTGGTGCCCAAAGGATTTGTACGATTATTAGGCAAGTTGGCTGAAATTACAGATGCAGGTATTGAAGTACATTTTTTTATCGGCAATCATGATTTGTGGACTTTTGGTTATTTGGAGCAAGAAATAGGATTGCAAGTACATCATGAGCCACTCATTGTTGAACATCATGGCAAGTGGTTCTTCATGACACATGGGGATAATTTCGTGGATTCAGGTAAAAGCTTTAGAATTTTAAGGTCTGTTTTTCATTCTAAAATTGCCCAGCAACTTTTTTCATTGTTGCCTCCTTATTTAGGACAACATTTCGGTTATAACTGGTCGAAACACAATCGTAACAGACTATACGATGACCGTAAAAACTGTTTTTCCAAACCGGCAATTTGGGAGGAACTTCCGTATCTCAGATTTGCTGAAAATTACCAATCCACGCCTCCCATTGACTTCTTTGTGTTTGGACACAGACATGTGGATGTGAACAGGACATTATCCAATGGTGCTAATCTAACCATCCTTGGAGATTTTATTAAGATTTTTTCCTATGGGATATTTGATGGGGAAAAGATGGAGTTGAGGCGTTTTGAGAACGAAGAACGAATAACTAAGAACGAAGAGTGAAGAACGATGAACGAAAAACTAAAAACTAAAAACTAAAAACTGAACTCGTCACCCCGTAACCCGTAACTTCTATAACTTCTTTAACTTCTTTAACTTCCATTTTTATGTTTTCCTCCATACTCAAAAAAGAAATATCATCATTTTTCAGCTCCGTGACCGGATATTTGGTCATTGGAGTTTTCTTGCTGGCTACGGGGCTGATGTTGTGGGTAATACCCGGTACATACAACATCATTGACAGCGGATATGCACAGTTGAATGGCTTGTTTGAGTTAGCTCCCTGGTTATTTTTGTTTTTGTGCCCTGCTATCACCATGAAGGCTATTGCTGAGGAAAAAATGGAGCAGACCTGGGATTTGATGATCAGTAAACCGGTGGGAGTAACCAAAATAGTATTGGCTAAGTATGTAGCATCCTGGTTATTGGTTCTAATGGCATTATTACCGACTTTGATATTTCTGATTTCAGTTTATTATATTGCAGAACCGGTTGGCAATGTGGATTTGGGTGCATTTTGGGGCTCTTTTACAGGCTTGTTGCTGTTGGCTGCGGTTTACTTGGCCATTGGTATTTTTGCTTCCTCTTTGTCTAAAAGTCAAGTCCTGGCATTTATCATAGCATTCGGTATGTCATTTTTTCTATATTACGGATTCGATTTAATTGCTATGTTTTTCTATTCGGGTGCCAATATTCATGCTGTTGAAAGTCTGGGAATGCATTTTCATTACAAATCCATCAGCAGAGGTGTATTAGACAGTACTGACCTGCTTTACTTCATAGTTGTATGCACGTTATTTTTATATCTTACCATTCGAAAATTAAAAATTAAATAAATTTATGTCAGAAAAGAGACCGTTGATTTTGATTACCAATGATGATGGCGATGATGCCAAGGGTATTCGTGTTTTAACCAAATTGATGATGCAGTTGGGTGATGTGGTTGTGGTGTCGCCTGACGGACCCCGCTCGGGACAGTCAAATGCATTGACAGTTTATAAGCCCATTCGTTACAAAAAACTTGAGGAGAGGGAGGGATTGGCACGTTACTCATCCAACGGAACACCCACAGATTGTGTAAAACTTGCCCTCAATGAGGTGTTAGACCGGAAACCCGATTTATTGGTCGCCGGTATCAATCACGGTTCTAATGCTGCTATCAATGTTATTTACTCCGGCACCATGGGTGCTGCTTTAGAGGGTTGTGAATGCTCTATTCCTTCTATTGGATTTTCACTTTGTAATTTTCATCCTGATGCCGATTTTTCAGAATTTGAACCCTTTATAGTAAAAATTGCCAAACAAGTTTTGGAGAATGGCTTGCCGGAAGGTGTCTGTTTAAATGTCAATGCCCCTGAGTCAAACATCAAAGGTGTCAGGGTGTGCCGCCAGTGCAAAGGATATTGGTCACAGGAATTTGCACCTGCCGTGGATCCACGTGGAAAAAGTTATTATTGGCTGACCGGATATTTTGTAAACCATGAACCGGATAGTAAAGATACGGATGAATGGGCATTGGAGCATGGCTATATTTCAGTCGTACCTACCAAAATCGATTTAACGGCGCATGAGTATTTGAAAAAATTATCTGCAATCATGGAAAAAATATGACACGCACCCCGGAACTTAGCACTCAAAACTCAAAACTCAGAACTCAGAACCAAAAATTGCCGGATGCTAAATATTTTGTACTTTTGTAACCGTTTTTTTTAGAACACATTTAAATAGATATCATGTTAAAGAATAAATTGAACTTGTTGGTTGATTTTCAGAAAGTTACTACTGAAGAATGGATGGAAGTAATAAAGGCTGATTTGAAAGGAGCCGATTTTGATAAAAAATTATTATGGAAAACCAATGAGGGTTTTAATGTAAAACCCTTTTATCGTGCAGAAGACATTAAGGGATTGACAACAACCGAGGCTGAGCCGGGAAAGTTCCCATATGTACGTGGAACCAAATCCGATAACAATTGGTTTGTTCGTCAGGATATAGTGGTGAAAGAGGTGGCTGCTGCCAATAAAAAAGCAGTCGAATTGCTTGACAAAGGGGTTAACTCTTTCTATTTCACCATCTGTAAAAAAGAAAATCTTTCTCTTGAATTTATTACAAAACTTTTGGACAAAATACCGGCTAATAAACTGGAGTTGAACTTCAAAACTTGTTCTAACAAAACAGTTGAGCTGGTTAATCTTTTAATAGAGTATTTTGAACAAAAGCAATACAATGTGTTGGAACTACACGGGTCAGTGAATTTTGACCCCATCAACAACATGTTATCTTGTGGTAAGAAGTACACTGCTGAAGAGATGTCTGTGATGCTGGAAGCAGTTGCTACAGCTTCGGCTAAATTGCCATTCTACCGTGTCGTTGGTGTAAATGCCATCAGTCTGAGCAATGCCGGTGCATATGTAGCTCAAGAGTTAGGTTATGCATTGGCCTGGGGAAATCAGTACCTGTCCATGATGATTGAAAAGGGCGTAGACACTCAGATGGCTGCCAAAAAAATCAAATTCAATTTCGGTGTGGGTAGCAATTACTTTATGGAAATTGCAAAATTCCGTGCTGCTAAATGGTTGTGGGCTTTGATCGTGAAAGCTTATGCACCTGTCTGCAGGCGACCGGATTGCCCGGAAACAGTAGATGGTATTTGCTATTGTGCCATGAAGATTCGGATGCATGCGGAAACTTCGTCTTTCAATAAAACAATTTTTGACCCCTACGTGAATATGCTACGTACGCAAACAGAAGCCATGAGTGCTTCCTTGGGCGGCGTAAATTCCATGACGGTATTGCCTTTCGATACTCCTTACAAGGAATCTGACGAGTTCTCCGAAAGAATAGCCCGCAACCAACAATTATTGCTGAAAGAAGAATCGAATTTTGATAAGATTGTTGACCCGGGAGCAGGTTCTTATTATATTGAAAATCTGACTAATGAAATTGCACAGCAGGCCTGGAATCTGTTTTTGGAGATAGAAGAAAACGGCGGTTTCCTGGCAAATGTAATATCTAATAAGGTACAAAGAGATTTGAAAGCAACGGCTGAGAACCGGTTAAAAAATATATCTTCCCGTAGGGAGGTGTTGTTGGGAACCAACCAGTTCCCCAATTTTGATGAAGTGTCCGGCTTAGGAGGAGATATCTCGAATAAGGGATGTGCGAAGAAATCTAAAGGATGTTCAAAAGAAAGTGATATAGAGACATTAAAGATCGTTCGTGGTGCGGAAGAATTTGAAAAATTGCGCTTTGCTACTGAATCGGCAACCAAACGTCCAAAGGTCTTTATGCTGACCATAGGTAACTTAGCCATGCGTTTGGCTCGCGCTCAATTCTCATCTAATTTCTTTGCTTGCGCAGGATATGAAATTATTGATAATTTGGGATTTGCTTCCGTAAAAGAGGGCGTAGCTGCTGCTCGTAAAGCTAAAGCCGATATTATTGTATTGTGTTCCAGCGACGATGAATATGCCGAATATGCACCACAGGCTTATGAGCTGACAAAAAATCAGGAGATTTTAGTGGTGGCGGGTGCACCGGCTTGTATGGATGAATTAAAAGCGCAAGGAATCGTTCATTTTATACATGTGAGAACCAATGTGTTGGAATCTTTAAAAAGCTTCAATGCGTTGTTAAACATATAAATCTCCGATAATCAATAATTTTTGCATGAAGACTTCTTTGAAAAACTGGATATTGGCAGTTCGCCCATGGTCATTCCCTGCGTCAACTATGCCGGTGATACTGACTATTTCCTATGTTTTTTACAAGCAGTATTTTATAGCAGCGGAAATTAATTGGTGGTTTGGACTGATGGCATTGATAGGGGTTATGTTTTTACACGCAGGTGGAAATCTTATCAGTGATTATTATGATTTTAAGAATCAGGTTGACAGGAAAGAATCTTTTGGCTCCGAACGTTTGTTGGTACAAGGGGTTTTTCAGCCGCGAACTTACACCAGGTACGGACTGATTCTTATAGCGATAGGTTCGGTGATAGGTCTTTTGTTGACTTATCACACCGGAGCAGCATTGTTGTGGATTGGTCTGACAGGCGTATTGGGTGCCCTGTGCTATTCCTTTTTAAAAGCCAGAGCTTTGGGCGACTTGTTGATATTTATTCTCTATGGTCCCATGATTGGCTTGGGTACGGCTTATGTGTTGACCTCTCAACTGATGTGGGAAGTGTTGTTGCTGAATGTGCCGGTGGCTATGTTGGTAGTTAATATTCTGCATGCCAATAACACACGTGACATCAAACATGACGCAGAAGCACGTATCAAATCACAGGCTATGCTCTTAGGCATCACAGGCTCAAAGATTCAATACGTGGTGTTGGCCCTGGGTGCCTATCTGATGATAATATTGATGAATGTATTGGGCATGATTCATCCCATCACGTTAATTACTTTGATATCTCTGCCGATTGCGATTAGAAATATTAAGTTGATGATGAAAGCTACAACAGAGACACTTGAACTCATAAAAGATTTGGATGGTATGTCAGCACAGTTGGTGATGATATTTTCCATGCTTTTCACTGTTTTGAATGTAATCGCTTATTTCTTATGAAACGAACCATAATAGCCATACTCGTCGTATTTGCACTGTGGTTTTTCATGTTTTCGCCATGGACGGCGAGTTTGATTAATTTCTGGGTGGCTATGAGCATTTCAGCATTGGTGTTGATACGAATGAGTTGTGCATCTGTGAAAGACTTCTTGCATCAATTTAATTTTTCAGTCAAGGAGGTCACTTTAGGATTAGTTTCAGCGGCTGCTCTTTACGGTATTTTTTATCTTGGCAATTACCTATCAACAGCATGGTTTGATTTTGCCAAACCTCAGATTGGAAGTATTTATACCCTGAAAGCAGGAACCAATCCTTATGTGATAGGAATATTATTAATAGCATTGATAGCTCCTGCAGAGGAAATTTTTTGGAGAGGATTTATCCAACGCGCCATAGGCGTAAAATATGGCGATTGGATTGCTTTTTTTACAACCACCCTCATTTATGCTTTCGTGCATATTTGGTCGTTTAATTTCATGTTGATCATGGCGGCTTTGGTATGCGGAGCTTTTTGGGGCTTATTGTTCATTTATAATAAAAAAAATATTACAGCATTAATTATATCACACGCAGTGTGGGATGTGATGGTGTTTATTGTGGTGCCGATAGTTTAGAGTAAAGAACAAAGACGAAGTTATTTTTAGTAGTTAGTAGCTGGTAGTTAGTAGTTAGTAGCTGGTAATTAGGAAGTTATAGAAGTTAAAGAAGTTAGGGAAGTTAATGAGTTCCGGGGTCACGTGGTCGTTCATCGCTCTTCGCTCTTCGCTCTTCGTTCTTAGTTTTTAGTTCATCGTTTATCGTTCTTAGTTTTTAGTTTTTCGTTCTTAGTTAAAATAAAATGAACCCAAATTTCAAATCAATTAAAATCAAAGATTTCACAGCATTTAAAGCTGTTGAAAAACCGGAATCAAGTTGGTTAACGCCGGAACAAATTCCGGTGAAGCCGTATTACACAAAGGAAGATTTGGAAGGTATGGAGCATCTGAATTATGCTGCCGGAATTCCTCCTTACTTAAGAGGTCCTTATTCCACCATGTATGCCATGCGTCCTTGGACCATTAGGCAATATGCCGGTTTCTCGACAGCAGAGGAATCCAATGCTTTTTATCGTCGCAACTTGGCTGCCGGTCAAAAGGGATTGTCGGTCGCTTTCGACCTGGCAACGCACCGCGGCTACGATGCCGACCACGAAAGGGTAGTGGGAGATGTCGGAAAAGCAGGAGTGTCCATCTGTTCTGTGGAAGACATGAAAGTGCTGTTCGATGGCATTCCATTGAATAAAATGTCGGTGTCCATGACCATGAACGGAGCGGTGTTACCTATCTTGGCATTTTATATCAATGCCGGCCTGGAGCAAGGCGCCAAATTGGAAGAAATGGCAGGAACCATCCAGAATGACATTTTGAAAGAATTTATGGTGCGTAACACTTATATTTATCCACCTAAATTCTCGATGAAGATCGTCGCTGATATTTTTGAATATACTTCCAAGTACATGCCCAAATTCAACTCGATTTCCATTTCCGGATATCACATGCAGGAAGCCGGTGCTACTGCCGATATTGAATTGGCATATACCTTAGCCGATGGTTTGGAGTATTTACGCGCCGGTATCAATGCAGGAATGGACATAGATACTTTTGCGCCGCGTTTGTCTTTCTTTTGGGCAATCGGTATGAACCATTTTATGGAGATAGCCAAAATGCGTGCTGCACGTTTGCTTTGGGCAAAAATCGTTAAACAATTCAATCCGAAAAATCCAAAGTCTTTGGCATTGCGTACCCACTCACAAACGTCGGGCTGGTCGTTGACCGAGCAAGATCCCTTTAATAATGTGGGACGTACCTGTATAGAAGCGATGGCAGCGGTCTTAGGGCATACGCAATCTTTGCATACCAATGCTTTGGATGAGGCGATCGCATTGCCTACCGATTTCTCAGCAAGAATTGCAAGAAATACGCAAATCTATATCCAGCAAGAGACAGAGGTTACAAGAGAAGTTGACCCATGGGCAGGTTCCTATTATGTGGAATCCTTGACCAAGGAAATTGCCGAAAGAGCCTGGGAGTTAATCGAAGAAGTTGAAAAATTGGGTGGTATGGCAGCAGCTATTGAGACAGGCATTCCAAAGATGCGCATCGAAGAAGCTGCAGCGCGTACCCAAGCACGTATTGACTCAGCTCAGCAGGTGATAGTAGGTGTGAATAATTACCGTTTAGAAAAAGAAGATCCTATTGATATATTGGAAGTTGACAATACTGCCGTACGTACGCAACAGATTGAAAGATTGAAAGCTTTGAGAGCTAATCGAGACGAAGCAGCGGTACAAAAAGCTTTGGCGGCTATTACCGAATGTGCCAGAACGGGTAAAGGTAATTTGTTGGAATTATCCGTTGAAGCAGCAAGGGTAAGAGCCAGCTTGGGAGAAATTTCAGATGCCTGCGAAGCAGTCGTAGGACGTTATAAAGCAACAATTAGAACCATTTCAGGCGTGTATTCATCAGAAATTAAAAAAGATTCCGACTTTCAAAAAGCATGTGAGTTGACGGATCAATTCGCAAAAAAGGAAGGTCGCAGACCGCGCATCATGGTTGCCAAGATGGGACAAGACGGTCATGATAGGGGTGCAAAAGTAGTAGCTACCGGTTATGCCGATTGCGGGTTCGATGTGGACATGGGACCTCTGTTCCAAACGCCGGCAGAAGCAGCCAAGCAAGCGGTAGAAAATGATGTGCATATCATGGGTGTATCATCCCTGGCAGCAGGTCACAAGACATTGGTTCCTCAGGTTATTGAAGAACTGAAGAAATTAGGTAGAGAGGATATTTTAGTGATTGCAGGTGGCGTGATTCCGGCACAAGATTATGATTACCTTTTCAAAGCCGGTGTTGCAGCTATTTTCGGACCCGGAACATCTGTGGCAAAGGCTGCTTGTGAAATTATGGAAATCTTATTAGAAGAATAACAGTACACTCTTTCATATCAAACTTTTATTTACTTTTGTGCATCTACAGGTCAAAGTGTGAAATGAATAGTGAGTTTTTTATATTTTTGACAGTATAGAATTGTAATATAGTTACGTACGAAAACTTAAAAAGCAAACCACAATCGTATGCAAAAAGATTATCGGCAATTGATCTTTGATAATCCGATTACGGGTTTTGCCTATTATCGAGCTGTGTTTGATGATATGGGAAAACCGGTAGATTTGGTTTTCCTGGAAATGAATGAAACTTTTGAAAAGCTAACGGGGATATCACGAAAGGAGTTGATCAATAAATCTTTAGTTGCAGCCGTTCCGGGAATAGATAAAGATACGCCTATTTGGGATGCAATAAATAAGGAAGTTCTACTCGGTGATACTTCAAATATCTTTGAATATTATGTTCAAGCATTAAAGAAATGGTATGGGTTATATATCTTTTCTCCTGAAAAAAATCATTATATAGCTATATTTACAGATATCACGGAACAGAAGAAGTCAAT
>Ga0208694_1000568_pt1 | contig 53797 bp, 30 predicted proteins | sample AD_UKC078_MetaG_FD_184442 | JGI IMG/M metagenome (GOLD analysis project Ga0208694, IMG submission 184442) | Active sludge microbial communities of municipal wastewater-treating anaerobic digesters from USA - AD_UKC078_MetaG (SPAdes) (version 2) | ecosystem: Engineered > Bioreactor > Anaerobic >...
TTCTATAACTTTATCTACAAAAGCATCAATAAAGCGTACTGGATTGTCAGAGGAAACATACTCCTCAATACAAGATGGCATCATGAATTGATGGCGTGATTTTGGTTGTATATAGCTCATTTTCAAAATGTTATTATACTTCAAAAGTACAACTTTTTATCCATATATTCAAGAAATTAAAGAGCTTTTGTTAACATTTTTTTGTTAATTTAACAATTTTTAATTTTTACACAGCCTGTTGGAGGGGCTAGGGGAGGTCTAATTCGTAATTCGTAATTCGTAATTGATTTCATTCCGCCTTCCGCCTTAATTCTACTTTCTTCTTTCTACCTTCTACCTTCTCACTTTAGGGTAATCACTGTGATTTCTGGATAAACTCCTAATCTGGCGGGTAATCCGACAGAAGCTAGTCCTACGTTGACGTAAAGGTAAGATGGTTTTTTGGTTGGATCTTCATATAAGCCGCCCCAATATTTATAGAGAATTTTTGCGGGTGACCATTTGTGTTTTTTCCCATAATAACCTATCTGCATGCCATGGGTGTGTCCGCTGACAGTGAGAATAGCGGGTTGGTCTCTCTTTTTGATGGTGTCCCATATATCGGGGGAATGACTGAGTAATAGGACGCGATCATCAGGCTGGATCCCCTCGTAGGTTTGATCGACATTTCCCTCGTTGATAAAGAGTTTGGTGGGACAGTAAAACTCTATCCCGGCAATCACCCAGTCGCGCTCTTCACCTGCACGTTGGATTCTGACATTTTCGTTGTTTAAAACTGTCCATCCCATCTTTTGTTGGAGTTCGACGAGACGTTCCACATCCGCTTTGCGCTCTTTTTCGGTCTCAAAACGGGCATAAGTGCCATAATCATGATTGCCCAGAACGGAATAGATGCCTCCTTTGGCTTTGAGTTGCGACAAAATCGGGATGTAAGGATCCAACTCCTTGGAAGTGAAATGCACTAAATCTCCGGTAAAGAAGATCAATTCGGCATCCAGTTGATTGACAATGTTGACTATCTCCTGAACAGGTTTCTGGCTTCTCCATGTACCTGCGTGCAGATCAGATATCAGAACTATTTTGAGCGGATTCTCTTGCAAGTCCGGATCTGAAGTTGAAAGGGTTTCCTCTCTGATATGAAATGACTCTGCAACGAAAAGCATCCCATAGCCCATTAACCCAAGACCGATGAAATAAATACAGAGAGCCCACTTCAGCAGAGCGGTGCGCCACCGAGGAGCGATCCCCCCTTTTTTTCTTTTTAAAAAAATATAAAAAGAATAAATAATATCGCAAGGAATGAGCAGAGAGACGATGACAAATTTAATGATATATTGAATTACACTCGCTCCCATAATGGTAACATAAACTGTAGTGTTGATGTCGTGGATGGTGTTTCGGGCGAGTGTCAGAAGCGAGATGGCGACTAAAAATGCGGGCATCCAGTAGAGGATGGAGATCAGGATTTCAACGAGTATAATTCTTTTCTTTTTCTGTTTGTAGTTTTTGAAAAAGTTAAAAGTGGTTACTACCCGGTACCATAAGTAGATTTCGGCACCCAGCCAAACAGCAAAGACAATGATCCTTTTTTGTACGGCGGGTATTTGAAACCGAAGTATCAAGAAAAGGAGGATTAGGGCAATAAGGACGATGGCAGAGTATAGAAAAATCTTTTTTTTCTTCATAAATTTGAGATTAACTGTGGAAAAGATTTTGATGGCAATAGTACTGATAATATTTGCCCTCTAGTTCGAGCAATTCCTGATGTGTACCGGATTCCGACACGTTGCCCTCTTCAATCAAAAGGATTTGATCCGCATTTTGAATGGTCGTTAAACGGTGTGCTACGATAATCGCTGTTTTCTCTTGAAAAATCTCATTGATAGCACTTTGAATAATCGCTTCCGATTCATTGTCCAGCGCGGAAGTAGCCTCATCAAAGATATATACTTCAGGGTCGATGAGCAGCGCTCTGGCGATGCTGATCCGTTGCCTTTCCCCTCCGGAAAGGTTCATACCCCGGTCGCCAATCAATGTGTCGTAACCATTTTCCATCTGCATGATAAAAGAGTCGGCATGCGCCATTTTAGCCGCTTGAATTACTTTTTCTCTCGGAACATCCTTTTTCCCAAAGGTGATGTTGTTGAATACCGTATCATTAAAAAGCGTAACATCTTGAGTAACAATTCCAAAGAGCGCTCTCAAATCCATAATTTTGAGCTCTCGGATATCAATACCATCAATTTCGATCGACCCGAAAGAGGGGTCATAAAAGCGGGGTATCAGGTCCACAATGGTCGATTTTCCCGATCCGGAAGCCCCTACAAGAGCAATGGTTTGTCCCTTTTTAATGCGGAGGTTTATCCCTTTGAGTACTTTACAATCCTGAGGCGAAGCCACAGGAGTATAGTCAAAATAGAGATCTTTGAAAACAATCTCATTTTTAAGTTCAGAAATAGCAATCGGATTAGGATCCTCAACAATCACTTCATCGGCATCCAGGATTTCAAAGATACGTTGTGCGGAAGGAAGTCCCTTTTTGAGGGTGTAAATAACCGTAACGATCTTTTTTGCGGAAGGGATCATCCGGGCAAAAACCACGATAAACAGAACAAAATGGGTTCCATTCAGTTGTTCCCCCTTACTGATTAGGCTCGTGCCAATCATCAAAACAAAAACCATCGTGATGATGCTTAAGGTTTCAATTAGCGGACCACCCAATTCATTGATTCTGAATATTTTGGTATTGATTTTGTAATGCTCTTTGCTGGTTTGCTGAAACTTTCTGTTCGCATAATCAATCGCATTGTACCCTTTGATAATTTTCAGTCCTCCAATCGCCTCATCGTACAAGGAACTCAACTTTCCGAGCAGTTTTTGTGCCGATTTTGAGTTCTTTTGGATCGCACGTCCAATAATGGTGGTTAAATAGCCCAAAAAAGGAAGCAATACCAGGGTGATTAAGGTAAGTTGGTAATTGATTTTAAAAAGAGCGATGAGGTACACCAGGATTAATAAAGGATCACGGGCAAAAGTTTGTAGAGAAGAGATGATTGACCATTCCACCTCTTGCACGTCAGAGCCCATCCGATTGAGAAGATCTCCCTTTTTATATCGGGAATAGAATGAAAGAGGGAGGATTGTGAAGGCTCTGTAGATATCTTTTCTGATATTGTTGAGCACTCCGGCGCGGATGGGTGCCAGGAAAAACTGTCCCAAATAGCGGAACAGGTTGTAGATGAAGGTCATGACAATCATCACAATGGCGATATAAACCAAGGCATATACCGAACCAAATTTGTTGATAACCACATCCATATAGTAGTAAAACCATTGAATCATGGAGTCAACGGAGAAACTTGTAGTCGGTGCGCTATGTACTGCCGGAGTAATTCCAAAAATAACGGAAAGGAAAGGAACGATTAAAGCTAATGAAAAAACCGAGAAGACGGAATAGAGGATATTACATAGAGCAATAAGGATAATATGCCTTTTATAGTTGAAAACATATTGGAGTAAACGGAAAAAAAGTTTCATTCTTTTAATTCAATGTGCAAAAATACAAAATTAATGAGTAACTTTGCACTCAATTGATTGGAATTATGAAAAGAACTATTATTGACCTTTTAAACGATGCAGTTGACCAGTATGCATCGAAAGCTTTTTTGTTAGAAAAGCAGAAAGATGAGTGGACTTCACTTTCCTACCGAGAGGTTCAAAATCAGTCGCTTCAAGTAGGAGCAGGATTACATCAGTTAGGTGTGAAACCCGGTGATAGGGTAGCACTATTGTCTGAAGGGAGGAATGATTGGATTATCTCCGAGTTGGGAATTCTGTATGCAGGTGCAGCGAGTGTTCCCCTTTCAATTAAGTTGGAAGAATCGAATGATTTGCTGTTCAGATTGAATCATGCTGAAGTGAATACAATTATTGTTTCACAAACACAACTACCTAAAATCAGATCGATTATTGATCAGTTGCCATTGGTAAATTCCGTTGTCGTTTTAGAAACTTTGTACGATCCGGAGGATGCAGTTGTCTTGGATTCCGCTAAAAAGGAGATCGGAATGAATGAGTTGAAGGGTAAGGGAGAAGCATTCCTAAAAGATCATCATCAAGAGTTTTTGAAGATTGGGGAAGCATTGGAGAATGATGATATTGCTACGATTACCTATACTTCCGGAACTACCGCGGATCCTAAAGGAGTGGTTTTAACTCATCGCAACTATACTGCTAATGTGGAACAGGCATTAAGCGCGATTACGATTCCTCCACACTGGAGAACACTTATTATTCTTCCGTTGGATCACTGTTTTGCGCATGTTGCCGGATTTTACAGTATCATGGCATGTGGAGCCTCCTTTGCTACTGTACAGGTGGGAAAAACCGGAGTGGAAACGTTGAGGAATATTCCAATCAATATCAAAGAGGTTAGACCCCATTTTCTACTTTCCGTGCCGGCATTGGCTAAAAACTTTAGGAAAAATATAGAATCAAGTATCAAAGCCAAAGGAAAAACCACGGAACGTCTTTTCAATTTTGCCATGAAGTGTGCTTATGCTTATAATAAGGATGGGTACACTAAGGGGAAAGGTTTTTCCATTTTACTAAAACCTTTGGTAAAACTGTTTGACAAAATCCTGTTTTCCAAAATTAGAGAAGCCTTTGGTGGTGAAATGAAGTTCTTTATCGGAGGCGGAGCCCTTTTGGATATTGAGCTACAGCGCTTCTTCTATGCCATCGGAATTCCGATGTATCAAGGGTATGGCCTTTCCGAAGCAACGCCCGTAATTTCTACAAACTGCGAAAGGAAGCACAGAATGGGTTCATCCGGAATCTTGGTTTCTCCTATGGATTTGAAAATTATGGATGAAGATGGAAATGAGTTGCCATTAGGAGAGAAGGGAGAGATCGTCATCAGAGGCGAAAATGTAATGGCAGGCTATTGGAGAAATGAAAAGTCAACAGCGGAAACGGTGAAAGATGGATGGCTTTACACAGGAGATTTGGGCTACTTTACCAAAGAGGGATTTCTGTACGTATTGGGACGATTCAAGAGCTTGTTGATCTCTAATGATGGGGAGAAATATAGTCCGGAAGGATTTGAGGAAGCGTTGGTGGAGCAGTCGGATTTGATTGAGCAAACACTGCTATACAACGACCAGAATCCCTATACCATTGCGTTGATTGTTCCCAATTTGCCTACATTGAAACAAAAGGTGCAGCATGCTCATAAAGGATTGGATCCCAACTCGACAGAGTTTGCCGATGCTGCTATTCAGTTGATTAAAGAGGAGATTGATAAGTATAAAGATAAGGGTGTTTATGGCGGCATGTTCCCCGAGAGATGGCTGCCTTCCACTTTTGTTTTGATTGGAGAGCCTTTCAGTGAGAAGAATGGGCTGGTAAATAGTACAATGAAAGTAATTCGCGGAAAGGTAGAGGAACGATATAAGGATTTGATCGAATTGGCCTATGCTTTGAATGAAAAAGAAGCGTTAAATATTCACAATAGAAATGTTATATTATCATAAATTAAAATTTTGAACCATGGAAAAACTAAAAATGGGAGACCAGTATCAAGAAAATGTAAGATTTACGCAAAAAGATGTCAATCTGTTTGCTGATGTGAGCGGAGATCGCAACCCGATTCATATTGATGAAGCCTATGCGGCAAAAACACCGTTTGGCAAACCTATTGTACATGGATTCCTTGCCGGATCGGTATTTTCAAAAGTGTTTGGAATGAACTGGCCGGGTGAGGGCACTATCTACCTCTATCAGGATATGTCATTCAGAGCGCCTGTTTTTGTTGAGAAAAATTATGTCGCGAAATTTGAAATTATTGAGCATAATCAGGAAAGAAACAGGGCAACCGTGCAATGTACATTGGAGGATGAAGAGGGGAACCAGGCGATTATCGGAGTTGCTAAATTATTGAATAAAAAGATGTTATAAAAAATAATTAAATAATTGAAGAAATGAAAAGATTAGAAAATAAAGTTGCTATTGTAACCGGCGGTGCAGCCGGAATTGGTGCTGCAACAGCTAAAAAATTTGTTGCTGAAGGTGCTCAGGTTGTGATTTGGGATATGAATGCGGAAAGAGGAGAGCAGTTTGCGAAAGAGTTGAATATCACTTTTGATAAGGTCAATACCGCAAAATATGAAGAGATTGAAGTAGCCGCAAAAAAGGTGTTCGAAAAATTCGGAAGAATCGATATTTTGGTGAATAATGCCGGAATTACCCGCGATTCAACATTGAAAAAGATGACTCCTGAACTATGGCAGCAAGTGATTGATGTGAACCTGACCGGTGTTTTTTACTGCACCAAAGTGGTGAGTGAGTACATGTTACAAAACGGGTGGGGGAGAATCCTGAATGCTTCATCTGTAGTGGCGTTGTACGGTAATTTCGGACAAACCAATTACACTGCGACCAAGTCCGGTTTGATTGGGATGACCAAGACTTTAGCGCGTGAATTGGGCAGAAAAGGGATTACAGTAAACTGTGTAGCGCCCGGTTTTATCGCCACTGAAATGGTTGCCGCAATGCCCGAGAATGTGCTTGATGCGATGAAGGCGAAAGTTCCCGTAGGACGCCTGGGTGAGCCGTCAGAGATTGCCAGCGCTTACGCTTTCCTCGCTTCCGACGAAGCAGCCTACATCAACGGAACAGTATTGAGCGTGGATGGCGGAATGACGGTGTAAAGGGAGTTTTTTCGCAATAAAAAACTTTAACAAGATTGGGAATTCCCTTTTTATTACAAGACAATGAATAAAATGAAAATAATTTCCCCATTTTTATTTTTATTTTTATTATTTTTATCTCAATGCTTTTATTGTTTTAGTCAAGATAATGACAGTTTTGCAGATCAAAAAATTATTCCCATCGATACTTTAACCATTCCGCATGAAATAACGATGCCGGCATCATTATATAGTTCAGAATATAACACACAGATCAATTACTATTTTATTGAGGAAAACGATTCAATTAAATTCGTTTATTGCGTGGATTCAATCATGCCCACTTCAAAGTTCTATATAAAAGAACCTCTAAACAGTTACCTTGCCATCAATAAGGAAAAAATAATTGTACGTTATTATTCTTCTAAAGATTATTTAGTAATGAATAATCAATCAATGATTATCGATACACTTAATAATAATTTAAAAATTGGTGATAATAGTAATATAATAATCAGCTCTTTTTACTATCAATTTCCAATTCAATGTAAAAATGGTGAATATCTAGTTTATACAGAGCTTTTTGAGCCAAAAAAAGACGTAATATTCAATTTGGACTATAGAAAGAAATATTACTCGTTACCACCCATCAGTGAAATAAAAATTACAGCTGATGATATCTCATTTAGCAAATCATTTGGTGAATATCCTGAAAAATATAGAAGTGAAAAGGGTATGTATATGTCTATGTTTTTCACGTCCATTAATAAGAATAACGAGGTGTTTATTTCTTTCTATGAAATCGATAGTTTTTATGTTGCAAAGAGTGAGAAACCAACTTTAAAATTTCCATTCAAAAGCAAATTCAAAACGAGTCCCTTCCATTTTCCTGATTCAATAGATATCCGTGATCCCTATAACCAATCTTTAATTGCATCAGAAAATATCGGTTATACATATAATTTTTTTGATTCGTACAGAGAGCAATATTATATCGTTGTAAACCATCCTCAAAAATATGAAAATGAAGACGGAACATTAAGTGATTTAAGTCGATGCCCCTGGTCTATAATAGTTATTAATAAGGATTTTAAACAAGTTGATGAAATTGAAATGCCAAAGCATCTTGATAAACACAAGATATTTATCATTCCTGAAGGAATAGCTGTGTCAGATTATTCCCTTTCATCTGAAGAGGAAACTGTTTTTGTAGTTTTAAAAATCAAACAATACGAATAATCAGATTAAAAAATGAAAAAACGGATTATACTGATAATTATACTTTTTATAGCGGTTGGAAGTCAGATTTCTGCTCAGGAAACAGTCTTGGAAAAAAGGACTCGATTTTTCAATAACTATATGAAAGAGATATTTCCGGATTTTCAAATCACTGATGGGGAGTATTTTTTTATTTTGCCGGGCGGTTGTGTTCCCTGTACTAAAGCAGCTTTGAGATTTTTGTTAGGGAATACTCATGAGATGACAAATCGGTTTCAAGCAGTGTTATTTTCCCAAAAGACCTTAAAACATTTAAGCGATACCATTAAAACACTCCATCCTACGACACTCATTGACACTACCAATAAATTGGATCGGATGGCGTTTGGAATGTATGGAATCGGAATCCTAAAAATCAAAAATCAAAAAATTATAGGGATCAAAAACCTGACAATCAATGATTATGAACAAGGCATAATCTATTTCCTCAACAAGGAATACTGATCAGAAGGTCTCTACAAGGTCAGTGAAACAAAAAAGCACTTACTTCTGTTTGTTGTAAGTGCTTGCTCTTTTCTGTGGTCCCTCTTGGGCTCGAACCAAGGACCCTCTGATTATGAGTCAGATGCTCTAACCACCTGAGCTAAGGGACCCCTAATTAATTTAGGACTGCAAAAGTACAAAAAAAATTGAACTATGGGTTACATTTTTTTATTAAATTTTTGCTATTGGACCTTTAACTTGAAATTGAAGCCTAATTTATTGAATATGAGGGTTTAAGAAGTTTTTTTCTTATTTTTTTTAATCATTGGTCAAGATGGTATCCGGGTCAATCGCAAGAAATCTGATTTCTTCATATCTTGTTTTAACCGGAGTTTTCGGAGCTATTACGCTATCTTTTACCTCAGTTTGATCTTTTTTTTCTTTCTTTTTTGGATTTTTAATAATAGGGGGGCAGGACGCCTTTTCCTCCCGGAGAACAGGTGACCCTTCTATGATTACACTATCACTCCCTGATTCTACTTGTGCCGTATCGAGAAGTAACCCGAGAGGCTCCAATTCAGAGGGGTTAACCTGAGCGGGAGCAGTTACGTTGCTCTTCGCCCGGACATGCTGAACCAGTTTATAAGTCCCGTATGATGCTCCTCCCACAATTGAACTGGAAATAGCAACAATAGCAATCCACTGCATAGTGGAAAAGACAGCAAATCCGGCCTTTTTTGCAAATAGAAACCAGTAAAGAAATTTAAACTTAAACTCTTTCTTCTCTGCTTTTTCCTTGATTAATTGATCAAATTCTTCCATTTTTAATCTCTATATTGTTCAATAATCAATTGCTTTAACTTGGTTCTGGCACTGTTCAGATGCCAATGTGAGGTTCCCTCCTTAATGTGAAGCATCTCAGCTATTTCGGCATGAGAATACTCTTCAAAAACATACAGGTTGAACACCGATCTAGTCATAGGGGGGAGCTTTTGAATCAACAACATCAGCTCATCACTGGAAATTTTGCTGATAGCATGATTTTCTTCGTATGATGAAGATTCAAACTGACTGATTGCATCATAATCAACCGTTTCAAAGTTGGGTTTATGTTTTCGTTGATAGTCGAGTGCTGCATTGGTCATCACCCGTTTCATCCAGGCTTCAAAAGAACCGGTAGGTTGGTATCTATCCAAATTGTTGAAAATCTTTATAAATCCCTCGTTTAACATATCTTGCGCTTCTTCGTTGTTGGATGCATAACGATAACAAATATGAAACAGTTTACTGTAGAAGGTCTTAAACAACCGATGTTGTGCTTCTCTTTTATTAGCTAAGCAGCCCGCAATCAATTGGGAATAATCCTCCTTTAAATTCTGCTTGTTATCTATCATAATAAACGTAAAAACGAGACAAAAACTTGGGTTTTTATTGTCGTGCTTCTGAAACAGGGATTTTTACCCCATTTTTAAATGCAATTATGAAAGCATCGGGATATTTTTTCCTGACCTCTTTGAGAATGATGTTGATTTCATCCCAAGAGAGTTCATCTCCGGCGGTATATTTCCAAAGATTGTTTTCGAAATACTTTTTAACCTTTGGAAGTCCGCTAAATTCTCTACTTTGCGTATCCATATTTTTCGGAGAAGCCATGAATTGAACTCTGAATGTGGCTTGATTGGGATGGGTTACTGTTTGAACATCTTGTGATTCAGGTTGTGGTTTCTCTACTTCTTGCACCACCGGTGTAGGGATGATGGTATCAGAATCAGGTTTTTGAATCTGCTTTTCAGGAATTCCGGTTTTCACATCAAGTAGTGGCAGGTTTTTCCCCTCAACATGATTTTTATACTCGATAAATGCATTGTATAGCGAAATGGCCATAATATCCTGATTCTCTTTTTTTAGGAGATACTCCTCTTCCACTGCATTAGAAAGAAATCCCAGCTCAACCAGAATACTGGGCATAGCCACTTTATAGAGTACCCAAAAACCGGCTTGTTGTACTTTGCGATCTGCTAGATTAGTGTTTTTTAAAAGATTGTTTTGCACCTTAGAGGCTAAAATAGCTGAGTTTTTCAGATAAGCGGTGGAGTATAGTGAGAATATGATACTTGCTTCCGGAGAATTGGGATCAAATCCGCCATAATTTTCTTCGTAGTTTTTCTCCTTTAAAATATCCGCATTTTCCTTTTTTGCAATTTCAATATTAGCTTCAGTTCTATGCAATCCCATTACAAAAGTTTCCACACCGTGGGCCGCTTTGTTTTCACTGGCGTTACAGTGAATCGAAATAAAGAGATCAGCCTTATTTGCATTGGCAATTTGAGCCCTGCGATATACCTCAACAGTAGCGTCATCGGTACGGGTATAAATCACTTTAACACTAGGACAATGTTGGGTTATCAACTTGCCAAATTTGAGTGCAACTGCCAGAGTAACATCCTTTTCCTTACTTTTTTTACCGACACAACCCGGCATTTTTCCTCCGTGTCCGGCATCAATTACAATTTTTTTGACTTGATCCCCATTCTGTGCAAAAAGGAATAAGGAAAAAAAAGTTAGAAATATAGATACTAAAAACCCTTTTTTTATGTTCATAACATGATTAATTTATGTACTTTTGTGTCTTAAACGACAAAAATATAAATAACTAATAGATAAACGTTATTTTTGGAAAAAAAATTATACTTATATCATTGTTCATATCTTTTTGGGATCAAATGGTTGTCAGTGATCCTGTTTTTGTTTCTGTTTTTTAGTTTACAGGGACAAAATGACGCTGTACAGCGCCACGACACTTCAGCGGTGGTAAACAATGAACAGTTGGCAAGCGGGATCAGTAGCGGGGAGGATACACTTTTGCCTCCCCCCAATAATAATATAAAAAAAATATCAAAAGATGCTTTAACGCATACAGTTACCTACCAGTGTAAGGATTCTATCTATTTTGATTTCACAAAACAACTCGCCGTTCTTTTTAATGAATCCAAAACTCAATATGATGACATGAATCTGGAAGCGGATTATATTGAGATAGACTTTAAGAATACGGAATTGTATGCTTCCGGAATTGCGACAGAAGAGGGTGAAATTATGGGACCTCCGGTCTTCAAACAAGGGGATGGCATCTATCGGGCGCAGGAAATTAAGTACAATTACACTACGAGAAAAGGGAAAATCTCCAAAGTGATTACTACTGAGGGGGAGGGTTTTATTCATGGGGAAAAGGTAAAAAAAGTGGATGACGTAACCTCTTATATTGCTCACGGACAATACACAACTTGTGATTTGGATTGTCCTCACTATCAAATTAAGTTCAATAAAGCCAAAGCCATCCAAAATGATAAAATTGTGACTGGAGTTGCCTATTTAAGTTTTGGTGATATCCCCACTTTTTTAGCTATCCCATTTGGTTATTTCCCGATGCAGAAGGGGCGTGCCTCCGGATTGGTGATGCCAACATTCGGGATGTCTCAGGTGAGAGGATTCTATTTTGAAAACATAGGATACTACTTTGGAATCAATAATAATTTTGATTTGACGTTGTTGGCAGATATTTACACACGTGGAAATTGGGCGATCAAAGGGAAGACCAATTATGTTTATCGCTACAAATTTAGGGGGGATGCTTATTTAAGTTTTGCACGATCCTATGAAGGGGAGAAGGGCACACCGATGTATAGTACAGGGAGCGATTTTAGGATTGCATGGAATCACGTGCAGGATCCTAAATCAAATCCATACTATAAATTTTCAGCCCGAATCAATTTAATTAGTAAGTCTTATACTAAAAACTTTATCACCAGTGTGGATGATTATCTATCCAACCAATATAACTCTTCCATTAACTTTTCTACAAACATTAAATCGGTCTTTTTTCTCGATATTACAGGTTCTTATACTCAAAACACACAAACTCAAATGGTTTCGTTGGCTTTGCCTGATGTCAATATGTCGTTGATTACGCTATATCCTTTCAGAAGGTCGAAGAGGGCTGGGAAACCCAAATGGTATGAAAATATTTCTATTAAGTGGAGTTCTCAATTTAGCAATAGAGTCAATGGTGTTGATTCTACTTTCTTGCAAAAGGAAACGTTGGATCGGATGGAGATGGGAATCCGGCATACGATCCCTATCACTATTCCGTTAAAAATTGCAAAATTAATCAACTGGAATACCTCAATAAATATTCAGGAAAAATGGTATTTACAGTCGATAGAAAAAACATTTTCCGTTGATACGGTAGGAGAGTACCTTTCTCCGCTGATTCAGGATGAGATGAAAAGGGGTTTTTTTATGCTCCATGATATTTACGGGCAAACCTCACTGAATACGAAAGTCTATATTTTATATGGGTTTCAGAGAGGATATCTGAAAGCGATCCGACATGTAGTTTCACCTGATTTGAGTTTTACTTATCGTCCTAACTTGAGTGGTAATACGTATGGAAGATACTATAATACCATCAAAGGTGTGTATGAGGAGTACTCTCATTTTTCGGGTGCACTTTTTGGAGGTGTATCTGCTCAAACACAGGCGATCTCACGTTTTTCCATATCCAATAATATTGAGATCAAGGTTCCTTCCAGAAAAGATAGTATTACCGGAATGCGGAAGATTACTTTAATAGAAAACTTGACCTTATCAGCAGGTTATGATTTTGCAGCAGACTCGCTTCGATGGAGCACCTTCGATATTTCCGGTCGTTCTAAGTTTACTCAGTTTTTAGATATGACTTACAATTTTAGATTTGATCCCTATATTAGTGATGCATACGGAAGAAGATTGAATCAAACGGAATGGAAAGTAAATAAGAAATTGTTTCGTTTCTCAAGTTCACAGATACAGATTGGATTGAATTGGCGATTAAATAATGATTTCTTCAAAGGAAAATCAAAGGGAGAGTCGTATGATCAATCCAGAGGAGGAACCGAACTGTTTCTTGAAAATAGTCTGGGTATTCCATCCGTTTCCTCTGACTTTTCTTCACCCTGGAATTTAACTATCAACTACTCTTTTAACTTCAATCTGTACGAAAATCCTCTTTATTTAATAAACGATACGACTCCTCAGTATGGCAGGGATATTATTCAGACACTCAATCTGATGGGAGATTTTAATGTGACCAAAAAATGGAAAGTAGGATTTACTACAGGTTATGATTTCAAAAATCGTCAAATGTCTTACACCTCTTTTGATGTTTACCGGGATCTGCACTGTTGGGAGATGCGTTTTAACTGGATTCCGTTCGGATACAGAAGGGGGTGGAGTCTGACAATCAATGTGAAAGCTTCTGTATTAAAAGATTTGAAACACACCTTTAAACAAGATTTTAGAGATCGTACTTTTTAAACAGTGCTAAGGATTAGTCCCCCCAAATATAATTATTAAGAAATTTTAATAAATAGTTCTGCGATTAATTTGTACCTTTGCAATCTAATTATTGTAATTTGGGACGGATATTGGCAATTGATTATGGGCAGAAAAGAGTCGGACTGGCGGTAACGGATCAATTAAGGATCTCTGCTCAGGGTCTAGACACGGTTCATGTTTCTGAGGTTTTTGATTACATCATGGATTATGTAAGCAAAGAACCTGTCGATGTGATTGTGATAGGAGAACCTAAAACTATGGATAATCAGGCTTCAGATGCTTCCCGATTTATTGAGCCTTTTGTGAAACGATTGAAAAAAAACCTACCAGACATTACTATTGTAAGAATGGATGAGCGCTTTACTTCTAAAATGGCTTTTCAAACTATGATTGATGCCGGTTTGAGTAAAAAGAAAAGAGCCAATAAGGAATTGGTAGATAAGATTAGCGCAACAATTATTCTTCAATCTTTTTTGCAGCAGTTGGAGATAGCTGCCGGTAGGGAGAGTATGAATTAAAGTAAAAAAAGAGATGTTACCCATATATTTACTAGGAAACCCCGTATTAAGAAGAGAATCTAAGGAGATTGATCTGGATTATCCTGATTTAAATGAACTGGTTGAAAAGATGTTTCAAACCATGTATCATGCTAATGGGGTTGGGTTGGCTGCACCTCAGGTAGGATTGAATATCCGTTTGTTTGTGATGGATACCAATCCTTATATTGAAGCATATCCGGATGTAGTTCCGATGAAAAGAGTTTTGATCAATCCGGTTATAGAGGAAGAGTTTGGTGAGCCTTTTACTTTTGCCGAGGGTTGTTTAAGTGTTCCGGAGGTATATGAAGAGGTAACCAGAAAATCGGAGATTAAAATACGCTTTTTAGACCTGGATGGAGAGGAAAAGGTTGAACATGTAGCCGGATTAAATGCCAGAGTGATGCAACATGAGATCGATCATTTGGATGGAAAGGTGTTTACAGATCGGGTTTCACCAATTAAAAAGATGATCTTGAAAAAGAAACTTCAAGATATTAGCGCTGGAAAAGTAAAAGTAAGTTATAAATTTAAAAATTAGAGTATGAAACTGAGATTTTTCTACTTTTTGCTTTTGATAGTTATGTTAGGGTCGTGTAACTCTAACAAAGAGTCTTCAACTTTGGGGACCAAAGGTAAAGAGCAAACTGAGATTTTACAAGCCCTTCAAGTAGTGGATTCTCTTTATCAGAACAAGGTGATAGATATTCCTCAAATGAGTCACTTTGTTACCACAGCCAAACAATTTGCTGAAAATTATCCCGAGGATAAAATGGCACCGCATTATTTGTTTAAAGCAGGGGTTTTGTCCATGGAGATGGCGGGAATAGCAAACAACAAAACTGAAACGGTTCGTTTTGCTCAAGATGCCATCAATATCTTTAACGATATTCAAAAAGTGTATCCGGACTTCGAAGATATTAGGCTCTGTATCTACAACAGAGGGGTGGTTTATGACAATATTTTGCATGACTATAGAAGTGCGGAGATAGAGTTTAGAGATTATATCCATAAATATCCCCAAGATGCCAATACGGAATGGCTGATTGAATATGTTGATAAGTATTTGGGAAAAACTACTGATGAGTTGGCATCTGAAATTATTGTGGATTCCAAAAAAAATTAGAAGTCGAACTTCAACTGTCCTTTCAGATGAAAACTTCTGCGATGCAGAGGTGTGAACCCATATTTTAAAATCGCTTCCTGATGTTGTTTTGTGGCATAACCTTTATTCCTGTCCCACCCATATTGAGGATATTTGGTTCCCAGTTGGATTAAATGTTCATCTCGAAATGTTTTAGCCAAAATGGAAGCTGCAGCGATGGAGTAGTAGAGTGCATCTCCCTTGACAATACATTGGTAAGGGATAGTAGTGTCGTTTCTAAATAATGGGCCGTCAATAAGCAATAGTTCCGGCTTAATGCTCAGCCCTTTTACCGCTTCATTCATCCCTTTAAAGCTGGCGTTGAGAATGTTGATTTTGTCGATCTCCTCTACTGAAATAGAGATTACTTGGTAAGCCAATGCTTCTTTGATAATCTCTTCCCGCAATTGTTCTCTTTTTTGAGCTGAAATCTGTTTCGAGTCATTTAAGTCGGGATGATGGTAGTCGTGGGGAAGTATTACCGCTGCCGCAAAAACAGGTCCTGCTAAAGCGCCTCTGCCCGCTTCATCGCAGCCACATTCAATAGTGGAATCATTGGAAAAAGAGGAGATTAAAGCCATAAACCGACACAAAAAATAACAAAAAAGATCTCATTGACAATCCAGTTTTTACGGTATTGAGCAGCTAATGCAAAAAGTAACGCAAAGGGAATGATGAGGTGTCTGGAAAAAAGAGAAGGATCTAATCCGGTAATGGCAATAGAGGAAAATAGTACGATGAGCAATGTGATCAGTGTAAAGATCTTTTTTCTGAATTCGACCACTTTATTTCGAGCAATAAGCATACTTTTTATAAAAATGTAGATAGTGAGAAGAACGATAATCCCTAATTTGATCCATTTTTGATAAGTTAATAGCACAGGTTCATTGAAGAGGGCAAAGAGCTCAATCTCTTTGAAATTAGATATCAATTCGGGAAGTCGGTCAGTCAAAAAATATACTGAAACTACGTAAATACCCACGATAATTATGCCTAGCAGGGTACTCATAATCTGTCGGTAAGTGATCACCGTATTGATTAACAGTGAAACAATGATGAAGAGAAAGAGTACCAGCATCGCCGGATCAATCAGAGTGGCTATTCCAATAATGATTCCGGCAAAGAGTAAATAGTGATTCTTTTCATCTTTTTTATGAACATCATTAATGAGTAATATGCAAACAACCAATAGGTTAGAGAAAAATAGGGGGGATAGAAGCCGTAATGCTCCACTGATATGCAAAAAGAAGAGATAAAAAATAGATGGGAGGTAGGTAATTTTATTTGAAAACTTATTCTTTGAGAAGTAAAGTTGTAATCCTACTATAGTGAGAATTAAAGTTATCGAAAGTACAATCGCATATACAATCTTGTTTTGTGTTGTAAAAAAGTAGAGATAATTGTACAAAAGAGGAAATCCGTCGGGAGCAATTAGATTACTATCAAAGAGAATCCGATATTCCGCTAAGCCCCACAAGAGAATCAAAATAATCCACTGGATTGCCGACTTTTGATTGATTAGTCTAAACATGCGCTATTCTTTAATAGAATCGACAAAGATATATAAATTTTATAAAATGGTTGATTCAGAAAAAAAACGTAATTTAGCGTTCTTGAATTTTTAAAGGGAGCAATATATAATGTATTTTAAATCAATATCTTATACTTTATTTGCATTTTTCTTTTTTGGCATATTGATTGGAAATGCTCAAAATTCGAATTCGAATAGCTTCCGGGATTCGACTCATCAACTCTCTCCCGGCTTTTTACCGGTTTATATTGCCAAGACGGGGCAACACAACTTCTATCCTTTGAAATATAATTTGATAGACACCCACATGGTGGAAGTGAATCACTTTTCACCATTGATTAGAAGCGAGAATATCTATCAAACATTAGGCAGTCTGGAACAGGCACACCAAACGATGCTCTTTCAATATAAGAGAAATATGGGATTTCAGAGAATCACTTTCCCATTCCCTCTTACTTTTAAAACTCAGGATAATCTCAATGTTTATGAATTATCCACTGCTTATACCAAAGTTGGATATTTTTATGGATTGCCTAACGAACACATGTTGGATTTGGTGTTTGCCAAGAAAATCAGGGATGGAGTTTTTTCGCTCGACCTTTATGCTGCCACCAACGAGGGGTATTTTGTACATCAGGCATCCAAGGTATTGAGTGGTGACGTGCAATATCGGTATGCTACTAAAAATGGGAGGTATGGCCTAAGAGCCTCATATATTTTGAATCGAATCAATAATCAGGAAAATGGAGGTCTGCAAGATGTTCAACAGTTTATTGATCACCAATTGCCCGACAACAAAGGGTATGTTGTCAATATACCTAATGGATTGACTCATATTCAGACACATGACATCAATTTTCAACACTTTGTGAGTTTATACCCTAAAAAGAGTACTTATGCAGGTTATATTACCCACAATGCACACTTCCAGAAGATCAATAGTAGTTATTTTGATTATCTGGATACTACGCTTCAGTTTCAAATATATACCTTTGAAAGCGATACTACAGCGGACTCATTATCCTGCTATAAAATCGTGAACTCAATACAATGGTCTAACTATTCTCCCATGCAGTTGGTGAGTGATGCCAATAGTTATGTCTATTTGGCTGCCGGTATTATGCATGAATTCTTTGAAGATCAACGTGTAAGATCCCATTTCCATACTTTTACACCTTTTTTGAGAGCAAATCTAAAACTATTCAATTTTATGGATATTTTTGGAACTTTTTCCTATTCCTTTGGGGGCTACACGAACAATGATGCGATAGCAAAAATTAGAGGCGAATGGCTGTTTCGAAGAAATATCAACTTAAAAGTAGGTGGACATGTCAATGTTTACAGGGTATCTCCGGATTACAACTTTTCGCATTTTAGTTCCAATCACTTTGCGTGGGATTGGGAATGGGGGAAACAGAACATCGTGGATTTGGGAGCTGATCTAACTTATAAAAACTACCGTGTGGAAGGAAATCTGTATCTATTGGATCATTTTGTGCTTTTTGGTCCGGAATATACTCCGATACAGGTTCAAAAATTTACCAGAGTAGTGCAGTTAAGTCTCTATGCACCAATTAGATATAAAAACTTTGGTTCTACATTTAATGTGATGCTTCAAAACTCCTCTTCCGACTCCATTCGGGTTCCTCTGTTTGCGGGAAAAACATCGGTTTATTATATTTTTAATATCTTTAAGAAGAAATTGAAATTTCAATTGGGTGTAGACTTGATGTACAATACTACTTATTACGCTCCGGCCTACCTGCCTGCTCTCTATTCATTCTATCATCAAGAGAATGAAATGATTGGAAACTATTGGTTCTTAGATCTTTATGCTACGGTTAGAATTTCAAGGATCTACTTTTTTGCAAGGGTGGGGAATCTGTTGTCTCCTGTTCAGACCTATCGCATGTTTACCACCCCCTATTATCCTACTGTGGATCACCTGTTTACAGTGGGTATCAACTGGAGGTTTCACGATTAAAAATAAGTTTGCAATATGAAATATAGAATTGAAAAAGATAGTCTAGGTGAAGTGAAAATTGCTGAGGATGCCTTATGGGGTCCTCAAACACAAAGATCTTTGGAAAATTTTCCAATCGGTCAGGATAAAATGCCGACAGCGTTGTTAGATGCGATTTTAATTGTTAAGCAGTGCGCTGCACAGACCAATTTTGAGGCGGGTGTGTTATCTCAGTCTAAAAAGGATGCTATTATCTCTTCTATTATTGAAATAAAAAAAAGGGGGGACGATCATTTTTTCCCTCTATCCGTCTTTCAAACGGGTTCGGGAACCCAAACCAACATGAACGTGAATGAAGTGGTGGCCAATTGGAACAGTCGCAACTATCCGGACAATGTATTGTTGCATCCCAATGATGATGTGAATAAGTCGCAATCTACCAACGACGTGTTCCCCACCTCGATGAGAATCGCTGCTGTTTTGAAAATTCATAATGAGTTGTTTCCTGCTATTGAACGTCTCGAAAAGGAGATGGGAAAGAAGAAAGAGCAGTTTCAGTTGATCAAAAAGATTGGCAGAACCCACCTGATGGATGCTACACCGCTCACTTTGGGAGATGAGTTTTCTGCGTACGAATCCCAATTAAAGCACAGTAAAGAGGCAATTCTGGCTTCTCTGGCTCATTTGGCTGAACTTCCCATCGGAGGGACGGCAGTTGGCAATGGGATTAATGCTCCTAAAGGCTATGATAAGAGGGTAGTGGAATTGATTAGTCAGGAGACCGACTACCCTTTTACTCCCGCAGTGAATAAATTTGAGGGAATTGCGACCCACGACTCATTTGTAGCTACTTCCGGTGCTTTGAAGCGATTGGCTGTGGCACTGATGAAGATAGCAAATGATATTCGTCTGTTGGCTTCCGGTCCGCGTTGCGGAATCGGGGAGTTGAATCTACCCGCCAACGAACCCGGCTCATCGATTATGCCCGGCAAGGTGAATCCCACTCAATGTGAAGCGTTGACGATGGTGTGTTGCCAGGTGATCGGCAATGATACTGCCATCACGATAGGCGCGATGCAGGGACATCTCCAGCTCAATGCCTTTATGCCGCTGATTGTCAAGAATATGATCGACAGCATCCGCTTGTTGACCGATGCCATTGAATGTTTTAATACGCGCTGTGTTGCAGGCATTGTACCCAATCTGTCTCAAATCGAAACCCATTTGCAAAACTCTTTGATGCTGGTCACCGCCTTGTCACCCCACATTGGTTACGATAAAGCCGCAAAAATCGCCCAACACGCCCACACCAACAACCTGACCCTAAAGGAATCTGCATTGCAGTTGGGATACCTGACAGCGGAACAGTTTGATGAATTGATTAAACAGTAAAATGATTTCGGATTTTGGATTTCGGATTTCGGAATCTTTAAATTTAGAATTTAGAAGGTAGAATAGAATTTCTTACTTCAGCCTTTCAATTTCCGCCTTTATTTCTAATTTCATATTTCTCATTTCGTATTTAAAAAAAAATGGGGGGCAGATCAAATTTCGCTTTTTCGTCATTTCCTTACCCCACTCTGGAACTCCATCCCCTTGGGAAAAATTGTGATCAATTACGAATTACGGGCTTATAAATCTTTGATCGCATGCGGTCGTAAAGACGCAAAGCATTGCGTCTTTACAGCCAATTTTTGGGTTAGGTTTGTTCATCGTAATTCGTAATTCGTAATTATTTTCATTCCGCCCTCCGCCTTCCGCCTTCAAAATAACCCTGAATAAATGGTATTACTATGCAAAAATTATTAATCTTCTTACATTTTGCAGAGATTAAGATTATTATTCTACGCAAAAATACGAAGAATAGATCGTTTATTCTCCGCAAAAGTTATATCTTTGCACTTTCAATAGTAATGATCATGGGACTCTACATTTATCAACACGAAAACTGGACCTATTTCAAATGGGATGAAAAGAAAATCAGCCCATTATTGGCGGAAGTGCGTCATTTACAAGGACGATTGTTAGGCAAAATGAGCTCGCTTGGTTTTGATATGCAGGAAGAAGCTTCACTCAAAAATATAACACTTGATGTGTTGAAATCTTCCGAAATTGAGGGAGAAAAACTAAACAAAGCGCAAGTTCGTTCCTCAATCGCTCGCCGTTTGGGCATTGAAGTGGGGGGACTGGTCAGTTCTGCCCGAAACATCGACGGTATTGTGGATATGATGCTCGATGCCACACAAAACTACGATCAACCGCTCACGGAAGAACGTCTGTTAAGCTGGCACGGATCTCTTTTCCCAACCGGACGCAGCGGACTCTATGCCATAAAAGTTGCACAATACCGAACCGGTGAAATGCAGGTTGTTTCCGGAGGTTTTGGACGCGAAAAAGTACATTACGAAGCCGTGTTAGCTCAGGATGTCAAAGCAGAGATGGATCACTTTCTTCAATGGCTGAACAGTAAGATGAAAATTGATGATGTACTGAAAGCTGCCATATCTCATTTGTGGTTTGTGATCATCCACCCGTTTGACGATGGCAATGGACGTATTGCCCGGGCAATCAGTGATATGTTGTTGGCTCGAAGCGACAAAAGTAATCAGCGTTTTTACAGCATGTCCACACAAATTAACAAAGAACGAAAAAAATACTACGAAGCGCTTGAAAAAACTCAGCAAAACAACAGTGACAGCGATATCACCCTTTGGCTCAATTGGTTTTTGAAATGTCTAAAAAGAGCCATACTATCTTCAGAAAAAATATTGGAAAACATACTGACAAAAGCAGAGTTTTGGACTCAACATGCTCAAACATCTCTCAACGAGCGACAAATTTTAATGCTCAACAAATTACTTGACGGCGACTTTGTTGGAAAGCTACAATCCTCAAAATGGGCGAAAATCTGCAAGTGTTCACAAGATACCGCCATCCGCGACATTAAGGATCTGATCGAAAAGGGAATTTTACAGCAAGAAGAAGGCGGTGGAAGAAGCACCAATTATCAATTGAGAAGGTAGAAGGATGAATTAAAAGGCGGAAGGCGGAGGGCGGAATGAAAAAAAGTCGAAAGTCGAAAGTCGGAATGATCCAATTGCGAATTATGAATTACGGTTTACAAGGTAGAAGGAAAGTCGAAATCCGCCCTCCGAAATCCGAAATGTTTTTGTATCTTTGTTTCGTGAATTAGATATCATGGTATATTTACAAATCGATATAAATAACAGATTTGATGATAGATAAAAGTAAGAAAATACAAATTAGAAATAGTACAGCGGAATTTTTGATTTTTACAAATCAAAGTAAAACATCAACAATTGAAGTTCGCTACGAAGATGAAACAATTTGGCTTAGTCAAAAATTAATGTCAGAATTGTTTGATGTTGAGGTTAATACCATTAATTATCATTTAAAAGAAATATATAAAAGCGGGGAAATTCAGGAACAAGCAACTATTCGAAAATTTCGAATAGTTCAACAAGAGGGAAATCGAACAGTAAACCGTGATGTGGAATTTTATAATTTAGACGCGATTATATCAGTAGGGTACAGGGTGAATTCAGTTCGTGCAACACAATTTAGACAATGGGCAACGCAGGTATTGAAAGAATATGCCATTCATCAGCACACAGCGGCAGAATTGATCGTTGAACGTGCAGATAGTCAAAAAGAATACATGGGATTAACTTCATGGAAAAATAGTCCCAACGGAAAAATTCTAAAATCAGATGTTACGATTGCAAAAAATTACCTTACAAAAGATGAACTGGATTCATTAGGAAGAATTGTAAATGCTTATCTTGATTTAGCAGAAAATAGAGCCAAACGTAAAATTCCAATGACAATGGAAGATTGGGCAAAACGTTTAGATTTGTTTCTTCAACATGACGATAGAGACATTTTGCAAAATGCCGGAAAAATAAGTCATGAAATGGCAAATGAATACGCTGAAACTGAATTTGAAAAATACAGGATTATACAAGACCAATTATTTCAATCTGATTTTGATAAATTGATTAATAAATTGGATAACAAATCATTAAATGAATAAAAAATCAAAATAGTTCTATATTTGCTCTTTTAAAACAAAACACATTATGCCTGTTCCGCTAAACCAATTTGAGAATTATATAGACAAAACCATACTGAATCGGGGTTTGCAGTACTATGAAGATGGACATGTTCATGATCCCGATGAAATCAGTCCGGGTGAATATGAGTTTATTGTTGAAGGGAGCCTGTATTATACTGTCCAAATCACTCTTGAGGATGGAATGATTACGGATTATGACTGCGATTGCCCTTACGATTTAGGTCCGGTGTGCAAGCATGTGGTGGCTGCCTTGTATTACCTGCGAGAAGAAATGGAAGATCAGTACATCGAAATAGAGGAAAATCCGAAGCAAACAACCCTTTCTGACCAACCCGCAAAACGCAAAACCATTACTGAACAGGTTAACGAATTACTCGAAATTATATCTCATGATGAACTGAAGCTATTCATAGTTGAACAGGCAGCTACAAACAGATCTTTCAGAAACCTGTTTTTGTCGTCATTTGCTCAATTCAATCCCGATGAAACTAAAGAGTTATATTCAGAACAAGTAAGGGCAACCCTGAATATGGCAACCAATAGACATGGGTTTATCGAGTGGTCGGCTGTAGGGATGGTAACCCATTCCATCTCTACACTTCTCAATACAGCGGAAAAACAGGTCGAAAACCGCAATTACAATACCGCTTTTTTGATTTGTACCGCTATTATGGAGGAAGTGAGCGATCTCCTTGAGGTTTCGGATGACAGTGATGGTGAAATGTATGGATTGGTTGAAACTGCTTACGATATACTTTGGACTATTGCCCAAGACCCATTATCTGAAGAGATTAGGAAACAAATGTTCAATTATTGTTGTACCTCTTTTGAGAAAGGAATTTATTCGGATTGGAACTGGCATATCGGTATTTTAAGTCTTGCCGAATCTCTTTTACAAACAGAAGAAGAAATGGAAGCTATTTTTAAAGTCATCGATAAAACACAAAAATCTGAATATACAACTGAAAAAGCACAAAAAATAAAATACAACATCGTATTAAAATTTAAAGGTGAAAGTGCTGCAGATCAATATGTAGAGCAAAATATTACAAATCCTGACCTAAGACGGAAAGCGATTCAAAAAGCAATGTTAAAAGCGAATTATGACCGAGCAGTTGCTATAGCTCAAGATGGAGTGAATTATGATTCAAAAAAACTGGGTTTGGTATGGGAATGGTATAACTGGTTGTTAAAAATAGCACAAGCTCAGCATGATACCGAAAAAATTATCGAATATGCGCGTCTGCTGTTTATTGACAATTTCAGAAAAGAGCAAGATTATTTTCAAATATTAAAAGATCACGTCAAACCCGAAGAGTGGAAAGAGTTTATTGAAGCTGTCATTCAGGATATTAGAAATAAAAGTCGATGGCCTGATACCGATTTAATTGCCGATATTTTCATAAAAGAAGAATGGTGGGACAGACTGCTGGAATTGGTCAAAAAGAATCCCACTTTTAGGACAATTGAAATTTATGAAAAGTATCTTGCCAAGGATTTTTCCGCTGAGGTTGTCGCATTATACACCAAAGGAATCACCGAATATATGAGAGACAACATGGGTAGAAATCATTATCAAGAGGCATGTAGATATATCCGTAGGATTATCAATCTTGGTGCAAGAGACAAAGCCTACGAACTCATTTTACACCTCAAAAGCGAATATCCCAAGCGGAAAGCATTGATGGAGGAGCTGAGCAAAATATAAAGGCGGGATGATCCAATTACGAATTACGATCCTAAATTTAGAATTTAGAAGGTAGAACAAATTAGGGTTTAAAAATTCTTCTGTTTTGTATTCAAAAAAATTGTACATTTGCACTGTGAATTTTATACTAATAATACTAATATAACTCACTCTTAAATACGACTACATAGTAGTTCAGTATCTATAGAGCACTAAAAATCAATTATATGCAAATATTTGATAGAACTATTAAAGAAATTCTAAATCAAAATCTCGAAAAATTAGAAACTCATTTTAAATCTGATGTTATTTTCTACTATGGTGAAATACATCCTTCATACGAAAAAATATTCAGAGATTTTATTGAAATGCTTAAAGAAGATACACCAGGAAAAGACAGATTGACCATTGTATTAAATACACCTGGAGGTAATGCTGAAACTGTCGAGAAAATGGTTGAAATAATAAGACACCATTATAAAGAAGTATACTTTGTCGTTCCTGATTATGCAATGTCTGCAGGGACTATTTTTTGTATGTCGGGTGATAAAATATTTATGGATTATTCATCTTCTCTTGGACCTATCGACCCACAGGTTTTTAATGGCACTACTTACGTGCCGGCGCTTGGTTATCTGGATAAAGTAAACGAATTGCTTGAAAAGGCACAAAATGGAACATTAACTCAAGCTGAATTTTTAATTTTACAAAATCAAGACTTGGCACTGCTAAGAAGCTATGAACAAGCGAAGGAATTAACAATTACACTATTAAAAAAATGGTTGGTAGAATATAAATTTAAAGATTGGACTAAACACAGAACTGACTCTAATAAAATAGGTAAATCGGTGACTCTAAAAGAAAAAATAGAAAGAGCTGAAGAGATTGCTGATAAACTTGGAAATAATAAAATTTGGCATTCACATGGTAGAATGATAAACATTACTACTCTGGTGAATACTTTAAGATTGGAAATTGAGGATTATTCTGATGATCCAAATTTAAGAACCCTAATTAGAAACTATAATGATTTATTAACCGAATTTATAGTAAGGAATGGATTTAAAGTTTTTTTACATAGTCGTAAACATTTTTAACACAATTATATTATGGAAACAATAAGTGAAAAAGTAAAAAAAATAACTGAAGATCAAGTTGATAAATTCAGTAAAGACTCAAAATATAATGAGTTAAAAGATTATTATACTGAGATGAAAAATAAGGGATTAATTTCTCCACAGACATACAATATACCCCCACTTGATACTATTGGTGAAAGACTTTATAACTCAAAACAATTTGATGAAACAACCGAACAGTGTACTCAAAGCAAAATATAAAATATTTGCAGTTTAAATTAAAATAACTTATGCCGGTTCCGTTGGATCTATGCGCCATTTTACCTTTCAACTTTTTTGACACGTAATTCGTAATTGATCACATATTTTCAAAAAGGCATAATATTCCAGAGTGGGGAAATAAAATAACTAAATAGGAAAACCTTGTCTGCCCCCCATTTATTTAAAATTCCAAAAAATATATATAATTAAAAGTTAACGGGTTATGATCTAAAAAAAGCTCAATGCCAAAAATCCGAAATCCGAAATCCGAAATCCGAAATTTTCATAATCCTATTCATCCTCAAATCTTATGAATCTTAGTTTTTTTTACGTAATTTTGCAGGTTGACTCAAAGTCTAACATTAAAAGTTGCGCTTAGCATTGTAAACAAACTTGAATATGAAAAAAGAATCATTGATAAACTTAGATCAGATTGCTGCTCTTTTGCCGAAAGAGTTTACCGAAGAACAGATTGCTCATGCTAAAACCCTTTTTTATAAGGAGTTTTCCCGGGAGATGCACCGCTTTTATGGCGGTAAGATGCAAACCATACCGAAATCGCCCATCTATGGGTTTAATTGGTTTAATGTGTGGTACACTCCGGGGGTATCTGCCGTTTCGACAGCCATCCGAGATAACCAGGATGCCTCTTTTGAACTGAGTAACCGGAATAATCTGGTGGCTGTGGTGAGCGACTCGACCCGGGTTCTTGGGGATGGCGATTGCACTCCTCCGGGAGGATTGGGTGTGATGGAAGGAAAAGCCATGCTCATGAAATATTTGGGCGGCGTGGATGCCGTTGCATTGTGTATCGACAGTAAAGATGAAAAGGGAGAACCCGATCCCGATAAGATTATCAATTTTGTAAAGATGGTGCAGCCCAGCTTTGGCGCTATCAATCTGGAGGATATTTCTCAACCCAACTGCTTTAAAGTGTTGGATGTGCTGCGCAAAGAGTGTCATATTCCGGTGTGGCATGATGACGCTCAAGGTACCGCTTGCGTTACTTTGGCCGGGGTTATCAACGCTTTGAAGTTGACCGGTAAGAAGATGAATGAGATCAAAGTGGTGCTTTATGGTGCCGGTGCTTCCAATACCACTATCGCCCGCTTGATGATTGCGGATGGCGTGGATCCTAAGAATATGATTATTTTCGATAGTCGTTCGACACTTCATGCTGACAATCCAAGATATCGTGATGATCCACGTTACTACGTACAGTGGGAATTGTGTAAAATTACCAATCCCAACAAGATTACCACCCAGGAAGAGGCGTTTAAAGATGCAGATTTGCTGGTAGCGCTTTCCAAACCGGGACCCAATACGATCTCTCCGGAGTGGATTAAGTTGATGGCAGAGAAGTCGATTGTGTTTGCATGTGCCAATCCGGTTCCTGAAATCTACCCTTACCAGGCGAAAGAGGCGGGAGCATACATTGTGGCTACCGGAAGAGGAGATTTTCCCAATCAGGTGAACAACTCCATCTGTTTTCCATCCATCTTGAAAGGAACCTTGATGGTTTCTGCCCGGAAAATCACCGATGGCATGGCGATCAGAGCGGCGCACTCGATTGCGGAGTTTGCTGAAAAACGCGGCATTGATACCGAAAACATCATGCCCAACATGCTCGAATGGGAAGTTTTCCCCAAAGTAGCTGCCGATGTGGCGATGCAGGCGATCCAAGAGGGCGTAGCGTTGCATCAACTGACCTGGGATGAGGTGTATCAACAAACCAAACAGGATATCATGAAAGTGAGAGAGATCACGAATTTACTTCAGGATCAGGGATTTATCCCTCAACTGGAAGAGGAGCAAATCACCCGTGTTATGGATCGTGTGATAGCCAAAATTAAAAGTGAGAAATGTTAATTATTTGATGTATCTTTGCAGATTGTTTGAAAAGTAAAATTTATATATATGGCTAACAGTAAAAAATTATTTGAAGCATTTCCCGAGATTTCAACTCAAGAGTGGGAAGCAGTGATTGAGAAAGACTTAAAAGGTGCTGATTATTCCAAAAGACTGATTTGGCGTACCGAAGAGGGATTCGAAGTGCGTCCATACTACAGAGCTGAGGATATTCAGGATATTTCCTATATCGATTCTTTACCTGATCAGTTTCCCTATACCAGAGGTTATAAAACCGAGTCCAACCATTGGAACATCATGCAAGAGGTGAACCATAAGGATCCCAGGGAAGCGAACAAAATAGCGAAAGATGCATTGAAAAGAGGAGCTGATAAAATCGATTTCAATGTAGAAAATGTCAAAACAGAAAAGGATCTGGAGGATTTACTACAGGGCATTGACCTGGAGAAGGTAGAGATACAGTTCAACAGTGCTGAGGACTACCACCCCCTGATTTCTTTTTTTCAAAAATATATAGAAAAAACAGGAGCATCTAAGGATAAAATTAGAGGAGCGATTCATTTTGACATCTTGGCTTGTGCTATGCGCCACGGCAAATTGTTGAAGCCACAAGCTGAAGTGTTCGCAAAAATAGAGAAGATATTTGAATTGACACGCGATCTGAAAAACTTCAAAATATTGAATGTTAACGGATTAGAGTTAAACGACAGAGGTGCGACCATCACGCAGGAGTTAGGCTACGTTTTGGGCATGGCGAATGAGTATTTGGCTTGGTTTACCGAAAAAGGAGTGCCTGTTCATGAGATTGCAAGAAAAATTCAATTCACACTCTCCGTAGGACCGAATTATTTTATAGAGATTGCTAAGTTGCGTTCTATCAGAATGTTATGGTCAACCATGATAGCGCAATATAAACCTGAATGTGACTGTGCTTATCGTTTGCAAATCAATTCGGTAGCTTCTTCATGGAACAAGACGCTGTTTGACCCCTATGTGAACATTTTGAGATCTACTACTGAGGGTATGGCGGCTGCTTTGGGTGGTGCGGATACGATTGCATTGAACCCATTTGACGCGATTTATAAGGAAGATAACGAGTTTTCGTCCAGAATTAACAGAAATATTCAAGTAATCCTGAAAGAGGAGTCCTATTTTGACAAAGTAGTGGATCCTGCGGCAGGTTCATACTATATTGAGAATTTAACCTTGTCGATTGCAGAGCATGCCTGGAAACTGTTCCAGGAAGTTGAGCGTCAAGGTGGATTGTTGAAACTGATTGAAAGTCAAGAACTTCAAGCTGCTATTGAAGAAAGTGCAGCCAAGAAGTTAAAAGATATCGCTACCAGAAAAACCGTTTTGTTGGGAACCAATCAATATCCGAACACCAATGAGGCAATGTTGGATAAAATTGAGGTTACTCCCGAGCAACCTGAAAATCCAACTCTACGTGCAGCGCAAGAGTTTGAAAAATTACGTCTTCAAACAGAACAATTTGCTCAAAAAAGTGCTCGTCCCAGCGTTTATTTGCTCAAATTAGGAAATTTGGCTATGAGACAAGCACGTGCCGGTTTCATCACCAACTTCTTTGGTTGTGCAGGCTATGAGATTGTTGAGAGTCCCGGTTTTGCAACGGTGGAGGAAGGTGTAAAAGCGGCTTTGGAGAGCAAACCATCGATGATTGTGGTTTGCAGCTCTGACGAGGAGTACGCTACATTGGGCGTGGAAGCGGTTCAACAAGTGAAAAAAGCGGCACCTGTGATATCCTTTATTGTTGCCGGAAATCCTACGGAATCCATAGAACAACTCAAAGCAGCCGGTGTGGATGATTTTATCCATATTCGTCTGAATGTTCTTGAAACCTTGCAAAAATATAATAATTTACTGCTTAAGTAGTTGATCTATGCTATCGAGATTTCTTTCAAAAGCCTTATTCGTTGGGTTGTTCCTGCTATTGTGTTTGGGCTGTTCAGCTCCCAAACAGAAGGTGGACACTGTTTTTATCACCATAACAGACTCTTATGATAGAGAAGTCGTTTTGGAAAAAGAACCCCGCTCTATTATTTCGCTTTCTCCCGCTATTACGGAAGTGATTTTTGAATTGGGGGAAGAAGAGCGTTTGGTTGGAATTAGTGATTTTTGCACTTTTCCTAAAGGAACTGAAAAGATTCCTAAAGTAGGAGGCTTAACCCAGGTGAATATTGAGCGGATTATTTCATTGAATCCGGATTTAGTTTTAATCGGATCGATTATCTCCAAGAAAGATCTCGAAAAGATGGAGCAATCGGGATTGAAAGTGATTGCTTTGCGGGAAGAGAGTGGGGTAGAGGGCGTGCTGAACCTTTTCATACAAATCGGGAAACTCGTCAATGCCGAATCATTGGCACAAAAGAAAAGCGATAACTATCGTAAGATGTTGGAGCAAATCAAGAACCTGCACTTTTCTTCTCTTAAAAAGGTCTATTATGTTGTCGGTTTTGGAGCAGCGGGTGACTTTACAGCACCTCAAAACTCTCATATTCACGAGATTATCACTTTGGCAGGCGGACGTAATATTGGAGATCAGCTTAAGACCTGGAGCGTGAGTAAGGAGTACCTTTTCCAGGAGGATCCCGACCTGATTTTTATCCGTAAGGAGGATTTTGATGCTTTCATATCAACTCATCCTTATACGGAGTTGAGAGCAGTGAAGAATAAAAAAGTATATCCGATTGAATCGGGATGGATCGATATTGTTTCACCAAGAAATATCCTGGCGATTCAAGAGATAAATTCAAAAATGAGTGATTAAAATTTGATATAAAGATGATAAAAGGAAAGATTGATAAGAATTTGTTAAAACAGCACGTTAGAGAGAACTGGAAATCCGGATTAACGGTTGCTTTTATTAATATCCCTCTTTCATTGGCACTGGCCATTGCTTCCGGAGCAACGCCGGTACAAGGGATTATCACCGCATTTTGGGCCGGTTTGATTGGAGCGATTCTAGGAGGAGGCCATTTTAATATCATTGGTCCAACGGGTGCATTATCCGGGATTTTAATCTCTTTTGCGATTATTAATGGACCTGCGTCATTACCGATTATTGCGATTGCATCGGGATTGATTATACTGGCATTCTACATTTTTAAGCTGGACAAGTACATTATCTTTATTCCGCGAAGTGTTGTTCAAGGGTTTACCTTGGGGGTCGCCTTTATGATTGCTTTTGGTCAGATAGATGCCATGTTGGGTATAAACGATTTACAAAAGGGAGAAAATGTAGCTCAAAATATCATATTGGCATTTTCCGATTTTTCTAAAATTCGATGGGGTATTTTCTTAATTTTTCTTGGTGCTGTTGCTTTTATTTTGCTGTGGGACAAGAAGTTTAAGAATATACCCGGTTCCATTATCATCGCTTTTATCGGTATCATAGCGGTTTATATTATTGAGTGGACTTCTATTCCTTTCGATATGACAATTTTGTCGGATCGTTATCCCAAAATTTCTCCCAGATTGTTTGACAACTTCTATAAAGACCTGACCTGGGCGCCATTTTTGTCTAAAAAGATCTGGTCTGTTGCTTTTGCTGTGGCTGTGATCGGGGTTTTGGAAACTTTACTCTCCGGACAGATTGCCAAACAGATGACCAAGGTTCCGTTTGATCGTTCCAAGGAAGTATTTAGTTTATCGATTGCCAATATCGCTTCGGGAATTATGGGGGGAATCCCTGCTACAGCTGCTTTGGCTCGTACAGCTCTCAATGTTAAAAGTGGAGGTAAACACAGAACATCCGGAGTTTTGAGTGCCATTTTCCTGGCTATTATTGTGATGTTCCTTCTTACCTTTTTCAAAAAGCTGCCGATGGTGATTGTTGCAGCCATTCTTTTTGTGGTGGCATTGAGGATGTCTTCGGTTAAGCACTTTATCAAGCTGATTTACAATGAGAAAACTGCTTTTGCCATTACTGCGACTGTAGCGGTGATCACTGTTGTTCAGGATCCGATTGCTGCGCTTTTAGTAGGAAGCTTTATCTCTTTGTTGATCTTTGTGAATCAAGTTTCGTACGGAAATACAGAGGTTACTCTCTGGGCAAATGCCAAGTTACAGGAAACCCTGTTGAGTCCCGAAATTGCTGAAAGAGAAACACTTGAGTCCGATTTGATTGTCTATAAAATTACGGGAACACTGACTTATATCAACATGCCGGCACACTTAGAAACAGTCGGCAAGATTAAGAATTGCAAGCATGTCGTCGTCTCCTTGCGGAATGCATTCTACGCCGACAGTGACGGTGTCGAGTATTTGGGTGAGCTGTTAGAGATATTGAAAGCCAATAATGGAACGGTTTATCTCGCAGGAGTTAATGATATGCTCCTCAAAGCGATTGAAAACGAGCCGTTTTACATACACAAATCCGCTGAAGACAGAATTTACGGGCGTACTTCCGAGGCGTTAAGAGAAATCTACAACGTTTAAATTTAGAATTTAGAATTTAGAATTGATTTCGTAATTCGTAATTCGTAAATCATAATTGGATTCCGCCTTCCGACTTCCACCTTTACTTCTTACTTCTTATTTCTTATTTGGAATTTTAAATAAATGGGGGGCAGGAAAGGTGGTGTCTATTTAGATATTTCATTTCCCCACTCTGGAATGTTGTTCCTTAATTCTTTCTTGAAGCGTAAAAATCATTTATCGTCTTACCGGGATTATCCAAAAACTTTCGCCTTCCGCCTTTCGACTTTCGACTTTTTTCCCCCTCCTTTGGAGGGGCTAGGGGAGGTCAAACAAAAAGAGGAACCTATTAAAAGTTCCCCTTTTTAATTTAGAATTTAGAAGGTAGAATTTAGAATTATTGGTCCGTAATTCGTAATTCGTAATTCGTAATTGGATTCATTCCGCCTTCCGCCTTCCGATTTCCGCCTTCAGATCATTTTCTCACTCCATTGACAAACCTAACGATCGTTGCTTCAGGATAGAATGGTTTCAATTGATCTCTCAATTGTTCCATTTCGCTGCGATCGGAGGATGCGCCAATAGTGTAAACATATCTGTTATTTCTGAAGAAATAAGCAATGTTATCAAATCCGTGGAAGTTTTCAGGAGTTAACTCAAACAGTGCTGCAGAGTTGAAGATTTGAACTCTGTACACAGTTCCAGTTTCGTTAAACGACTTGCCTTTAGGGATTTTCTCGTGAGGAGTGATATATTTAGGCGGTTTACCTCCGGTAACTTTAATCTTTTCTTTACCGATAGCAACCACTTTAAACTCTGTTCTTCTGTTCATTTGATGTTCCTCTTCGAGACAGATAGCAGTGTAGTTACCCTCACATTCGCAATCGTTCACTAACTGAGTTTCACCATATCCTTTACCGTAAATTCTGGAAGGATTAGTGATTCTTTCCTTAATGTACTTGGCTGATGCCTTGGCTCTTCTGTCAGAAAGTGCCATATTGTACGCAAATGAAGCTCTACAGTCGGTGTGAGATCCCAATTCAATCACAATATCTGGATATGCATTCATAATATCAACAATTTTATCCAATTCAATCGCTGCATCAGGTCTGATATCAGATTTATCCAGGTCAAAATAGATTGGATTGATGTTGAACTTCTTAGCCAAGTCATCCCCAATCAACAATGTTTGTTTAAGAGGAGCAAGGTAAATAATATGTTCATAAATACCGGGCTTCAACAGTTTTTGATAGTAGTTTTCGTTTGCAGATACGTAGTCAGGATGCGATGCTTGAAGATAATAACTGATATTATCATTTAACTCTTTATCAGGTAGTTCTATCAAATGGAACCCGGGTTCTCCCGTATTCACTCTGTCTTCTTCAAAGCTGATATTATCTTTAATATGGATTGTAGCAGAAGGGATGATATCATCTGTTATCTTGTTTTTCACAATCAATTTAACACCAAATCCAATATCGGGAGTTAAGATCAGGTCTGCATATACGATTTCTTCAGGAACATCTGTATTGGCTTGGTTTACACCATCGGTATATTCCGGTTTAGTTCCTTTCAGATCAAAGAGATCGAGTTGTGAAACAACAAATTCGTATCTACCTTGCTCATCGCTGGGTTTCTGCGCTATCTTCTTACCGTGGAGCGTTAGATACACCTCTGCATGCGGTACAATAACCGAGTCCGGAGTCATGGTCACCCCCCTGATTATTTTTCTAAAATACTTATCTTGCAAAACATTAACAAGATAGATGTCATCATCTCCCTTACCTCCTTCTCTGTTAGAAGTCAAATAACCAAATTTGCTCTCTTTGTCTAAAATCAGAGCAAAGTCGTCAAAGTTGGAGTTGATCGGTTTTCCCAAATTGATAGGAGTGGAGAAATTGTTGTACGCATCACCGGAAACGTAAGTTTCGTACACATCCAATCCACCTAAACCGGGATATCCGTTAGATGAGAAATAGAGAATATGGTCGGGATGATACACGGGGAACATTTCATCACCCTCGGTATTCAGTTCTCTCAAATTGATCAAAGTTCCCCAATTTCCTTCTTTGGTTCTTTCAATCAGATAGAGGTCAGTTCCACCCACGCCTCCGGGCATATCGGAAACAAAGAACATATATCTGCCATCCGGAGTAAGAGTTGCGTGTCCCACAGAATATTCTGCATTATTGTACGGAAAAGCGATAGGATTAGTCCATGATCCATTCACTAATCTGGAAGAAAAGAGTTGTAAATTTCTGGTTCCATCAGAACTTTTTCCTCCGTAGTTATTTCTGGTAAACACCATAAAATCGCCGGCTTGGTTAAAGGTTACCGGACCATCGTGGTATTTTTTATTGGTGATTCTAAAATATTTTCCTTTTTTAAACTCTTTATCATCCCGAATCTTTGAGACGTAGAGATTGAGGTATCCTTTATGATTTCCAACCCATGTTCTTCTCAATGCACCGGCTCTGTTTCTGGAAGTGGTGTAGATTACTTTGTCATCCAATATTGTGGAGTAGAATTCCTGATGATCGGAGTTCATTTTCAGGTTTTTAAGTACAAACCGATCAGAGTTATCGGGCAGTTCTTTGATGTAATCTCCTGCTTCATTATACTTTTGCACTCTGATATCATTGGGATTGAGTGCTGTTAGTTGTGGTAGTAGCGCCAGTGCTTTGTCGTACTGCTGATTGGACTGTAATAGCAAGAAATAGTTCCAATAATCATCAAATGTTTTTTTATCCATTTGTACAATTTGCTCATAAGTCTCCAACGCTTTATCAATCCGATCCGTCATAGTATAAGCATACGCCAGATTTCTCAACACTTCGATCGGCTTATTTTTAACGGTTTCGTAGTAATCAATAGAGCGTTCATAATTAAACTTATAGAAATACTTATTTCCTGTTTTGGTTCTTCGATCCTGTGCCATGGAGGGCAAAGTCAGAACGGTTACCAACAAGACTAGAATTATTTTATATATTTTCATATCAATATTTTTTATTTAATTTTGTAACACTCAATTAATTAGAAGTATCTTGGAGACTTAATTCTGTGTTGACTACTGAAGATAAAGTCATATCTGAGCATAATTTCATGCGATCCGGTATTATACTTCATTGTAGTATTAGTGAGGGAGAAATCGTAAGAATAACCCAATAATAATCTATCAAAGATGTAAAGTCCTACCAAAGCTCCGACACCATCACCGGTACGGTACATTACACCAAAATTCACTCTTTTATAGAATTCAAATATAGCCGACACGTCCAATTCTATAGGAGCTCCCGGGGTCATTTTAACCAAAGCCGATGGTTTAAATTCAGTAAATCGAGACAGTTTGATTGATCCTCCGGTAATGAAGTAGTAGTGTCCTCTCAAGATTCCTGAAGAAATAAGAGTGTTTTCACCTACGAATTTATGTTCGAGTAATCGGGGTGTAGAGATTCCGACATAAAATCTATCTTTAAAGGTATAAAACATTCCAAATCCGAAGTTTGGCAATACTTTATTTTTAAAAGGGTAGAGGAATGCCGGATCATCAGGATCATGAATCTCCAAATCGGGTAGATTGGCTGTTAGAAGGTCTATACCTGCTTTCAATCCAAAGGTTAACTTACTTTTTTTGGTTAATTTAATCCTAAAGGCAAAATCTCCATAAATTGAAGTGAACTTGGTTGGTCCGATCTTATCATGAGTAAGCGAAAGCCCAACCCCCACACTTTCCGTAAAAATGGGAGAATGGAGGGTTAGGGTATTGGTAATTGGGGCACCGGGGAAGGTTACCCACTGGTTTCTGTGTAGAAGCGTCACTGTCAATGCATCTCTGCTCCCTGCATAAGCAGGGTTCACAGAGAGTGTATTGTACATATAGTGTGTATACATTGGATCTTGTTGTGCGTATATTGTAGTGGCCACTATCAAGCCTATGATTGTTACAATGAACCTTTTCATATTTATATATTTTTTCATTATTTCTTAATTGGTTGATTAGTTAATAATTATCTTGCTATGTAAATATATCCTCTGATTGGTTCAATATCTTTAACGCCAAGATCAAGAATATAGAAATATGTTCCGGATGGGAGTTCGTCACCACCCACTCTGAGACCTCTGTTTGTAGTTCCATCAAAGTTATTGGTGTACGGAGCTCCTTCAAAGACAATGTTGCCCCATCTATTGAAGATTGTCAACTTATTGTTGGGGTATCTTTCAAGTCCATCTATAACAAAGTAATCATTGTACCTATCTCCATTTGGAGAGAATCCTTGAGGAATGAATGGTACAAGAAGAGGATCAACTAAAATTTCAGCAGAATCACTATTGTTACTCAAGTCAATATCTTCTGTTTCACTGGTGATAGTAACTGTATTCACAATGACTTCGCCCACAATTGCATCTCTTACGACTCTGGCGACAAGCGTAATTTCATAGGTTTCACCCACATCTAATCTTGCTAATCTCCATGTCAACAGTGATCCGTTCACTTCAGGATCTCCTGTAGCATGTACCAGTTCTAATCCATCGGGTAGTTGGTCAGTAATCACTACGTTGATTGCATCTGCAATGCCTAAGTTAGTAGCAGTGATTTTGTACTCAACCAATTCATTAACGATAACGTTAGTAGCGTTAGCCACCTTAGTGATAGCCAGGTCTGCATAAGCAGTTAAGATGTCGGCTGTATCATCGTTGTTAGCTAAGTTTGGATCAGGAGTATCGGATGTAACGATAGCGTAGTTAGAGATGGTCACATTACCATCAACATCATCTGAGAGTTTCATTTGTATCATCATGGTAACTGTTTCTCCACTTGCGATACGGTTGATTGTCCAGGTATCCGGCATAGTCCAAGTGCCTGCGGAAGGTTGTGCACTGATTACAGTGAGTTCAGCAGGATAGTTGTCTGTTATTACAACGTTCACAGCATCAGCCGGACCGTGGTTAGTAACGGAGATTACGTAGGTAACGATATCACCGGGGTAAACCAGTTCTTCCAGACTGATCTTAGTTAATTCCAGATCGGCTACGTTAATCACAGCCACATCCACATCGGAGATATTGTTGGAAAGATCAGTTTCCGGAGTAGTTGATTCTACAGTCGCCACATTATGAATGATACTATTGTCAGGATGATTTGGATTCACCAACAAAGTGATGGTCATCGTTTCATGTGCACCATCCGCCATTGTACCGATGTACCATTGTGGAGACAGCCATGATCCGGTAGAAGTTACAACGTTTTGTACCGTAGTATTAGGTGGAAGGATATCCTTCATCACCACGTTGTGAGCATAGCTAGGACCATGATTATAAACATCAATAGTATAGGTTATAACCTCACCGGCAGACACTTGAGTTTGATCAGCAGTTTTCACTACTTGAAGATCGGTGATCGTTTCAACTACGACATTGTAAGTTGAGTGATTGTTTGTCAAGTCGGGATCCGGAGTTGGAGAGGTTACAGATGCATTGTTAACAATAATAGACCCATGATTAACATTACTGTTCACCCGTACAACCAGAGTCATTGTTTCACTGGTACCCGGTAGCATGTTGCCAATGAACCAGTTAGGTTGCGTCCAGGTTCCTGTTGAAACAGTTTGACTGATTAGGGTCAAGTGAGCCGGAAGTTGGTCTGTCATGACCACGTTACTGGCGGTTGAAGGTCCATGATTTGTCACTGTGATGTAGTAAGTCATGGTATCACCTGCAAATACCGTATTTTTAGATCCCACTTTAATCACTTCAACGTCAGCCAACACAATGATGTTATTGGTTACAGAAGAGCTATTATTGGATAATACAGGATCAGGGGTAGTTGATGTAACAGAAGTGTAGTTGGTTATTGTTCCCGGCTGTAGAGCAGGAGAAGTTACAGCAACAATGGTTAGCGTTTCAGTTCCTCCAACCGGTAAGGTTCCAAGACTCCAGTTAGGTTGTGACCATGTACCCACAGAAGGAGTAGCAGAGATCAATGTTAAGCCGTTAGGCAGCACATCATTAACTACTGTATTCAAAGCATCTGAAGGACCATGGTTGGTTACAGTCAATTGATAGGTGATCTCTTCACCGGCTATGACTGTATTTTGGAGTGTTGTTTTCACAATAGCAAGGTCGGCTTGGGTAGCCACTACAATTGGAACGGAATCGACGTTGTTGTTTGGATTAGGATCCGGAGTTGGGGAAGTTACGGTAGCTACGTTGTAAATCTGAGTACCATCAGTAACAGCAGGATCTACGGTAACTGTCATGCTCATTGAAGCAGTCTGTCCCACATTTAATGTTCCAATAGTCCACAACGGTGTAGTCCATGATCCACGGGTTACAACAACATTATTCAATAATAGGCCTTCAGGAAGCGGATCTGTAACCACTACATCTTGAGCTGCCGAACTACCTAGATTAGTAACCGTGATAGTATAATTAATTATAGATCCGGCAACGGGATTAGAATTAGATGTAGATTTCTGGATCATAAGATCTGCTGAATTAGCAACCACAATCGTCATCAAATCAGATGATGGTGCACAAGGATCATTAGAGATAGTCCATTGAAGAACATACTCACCTTCTATCAAGCCTGAAATGGTTGTATTGTATTGAGTAGGATTGGCAATTACAGGATTGTTAGGTCCACTTACCAAGGTCCAGATTCCGGTAGCCGGAGCAGGATTATTAGCGGCCAATGTTGTTGAAGATACGCCATGCAGTGATTGGTCAGTACCCGCATCAGCAGTGATAGGATGTATAATGACATAGTAACCTACTTCACTAGCAGTAACACATGGAGATGCTGCCTGAGCAGTTAAAGTCAAGTTAACAAATCCATTAGCAATATCAGTTGCACTTGGGATGTAGGCACTGTTAATTTGGTTAGGATCAGTAAATGTTCCGGTTCCTGAGGAGGTCCAGGTATAAGCAGTACCATATTGTGCATTTGCAACAGGTTCAATTTGTTCACCGCCACAAATAATACCATCATCAACAGTAACTTGAGGTTGACGAACAATTTGCAGTATCATTTGATCTAGTGATTCAGCACATGGAGCGTACGGAACAGCGTGTAATGTAAGAATTACAGTACCACCGGCAATATCAGCTGCGCTAGGATAATAGATTGGGTTCATCGCAAATAGGTTGCTGAATGAACCTGTTCCATTGGTAGTCCAATATACAGACTCATAGTTGGTAGCTGATGCTCCTTGAATTTGAATAAATCCTGCAGTTTCACAAATTACACGATCATTTCCGGCATTTGGAATGGTCATAGGAGCGGCTAAAATAGTAACTGTTTGTAAAGTTGTACAATTATTACCATCGGTAACAGTTACCACATAAGTACCTGGAGCGAGGTTCACTGCAGTTTGACCGGTTTGGTTACCGGCAGTGGCAGGCCATTGGTAAGTATAAGGAGCTACTCCACCGGAAGTGATCAACGTTGCTGACCCGTTTCTTGCGTTATAGCAGGTTTCATGCGTTTGTTGTAAGATTCCAACTGTTAATGGAGTCGGTTCTGTGATTTCGAAATCAAGTACAAAAGTACAACCGGCAGCATCGTAAACAGTTACAATATAGATTCCTTCTGTCAAGTCGGTAAATGTTGAGCTCGACTGAGCAGATCCATTATTGAGAGCATATAGGTATGGTGCTACGCCACCGACTGGGGTAACAGTCACCGAACCGGTCCCCCCATTACATAAAATATCAAAAACAGAAACAGTGGCAGAAAGTGTACTATTTTGATTAGTGATATTAAATGAAACTTGAGAAGTACATCCGGCACTATTAGTAAAGGTAGCTGTATAGTATCCGGCGGTTAAACCTGTTACAGTCACTTCAAAGTCAGGAGCAGTAACCGTATAGTCATTACCATTTACAGTTATGGTTCCGGCTTCAGTGGTGGTTATCACGGCCTCTCCCATATTTGAATTACAGTATGTATGTGTGATGGAAGTGACGGTAATTTCTATTTCAGCGGGCTCGTCTACATGATATGCCCCACCTACGATAGTACAGCCATTCGCATCAGTCACAGTCACAAAGTAGTTACCGGCAGCTAATCCTGAGATTGTAGGAGTAGCCATACCATTAGACCATACATAGGAGTAAGGTTGAGTTCCACCTGTTATGGTCACTGCAATTGAACCGGTATGAGTACCGTAGCAGTCGGCATCGGTAATTGCACCGGTCAATGCCAACGGAGTAGCCGGTTCATTGATTGTAACTTCAGCAGTAGTTTCACAACCATTGGCATCAGTTATGGTAACAGTATAAGTACCTGCTGCAAGTCCGGTAGCTGTTCTGTTATTTAATAGCGGATTATGACTCCAAGCATAAGTGTATGGAGTTGTTCCACCAGTTACAGTTACTGTAGCCGAACCTGTGGCTTCACCGTAACAATCTACATCTTCAACGCAACTTGGACAACCAAAGTGGGCTACCATTTGCGTTGGTTCAACCACTGTAAAACTAAGGAAGTAGTTACATTGATTGGCGTCAATAACTTCAATATTATAGATGCCGGGTAGAATATTTTCAATCACACCATTTGAAACAATCGTATCTCCATTTAGGATATATTGATATGGTGCGGTTCCACCTGTTACTGAAATGGTTGCAGTTGTTGTACTATCATTACACAAGATTGGAGGTACGGAAACAGAAGCAACTAAATCAGAATTTTGACTTATAATATTGAATGAAGTTGTAGCAGCACAAGCTGAGTTTGCAGCTATAAAGGTAGCAGTATGGTATCCTGATGGTAAGTTAGTAAAAATGGTTTCGAATGGTGCATTAACAATAGAATGCGAAACACCATTCAGTACAACAGTACCGGGTTGATTAGTTATTATCTTCACAGATCCCACACCCGGAACGGCATTACATAAGTTATGAGTTAATACCTCAGCAGTAATAACCACATCAGATTCTACCATAATATTTTGAACACATTGAGCACTATTTCCGGCAGCATCAGTAACAGTCCATGTAACGATTGAATTACCCACTTGGAAACTATAGAGTAATTCTGTGGCAGTGTAAGGACCACTGAAACTGTTATCAGAATTGATTACGGAATAAGATATCGATAGGATAGAAGAGCAGTTATCTGCTACATCAGGTAAGGTTAGTGGATGTGTCGCAAGACAACCCACACTATTTGGAGTGAGTACCAGTGGAGCAGGACACACAATAGTTGGTGCTTGAGTATCTTCAATGGTTACTGTGAAGCTTTGAGTTATCTCATTACCGTGGCTATCGGTTAAGATATAAGTGATTACGTTTTGACCCAATGGGAATTCGGTTCCTGCAGGAACAGTACCTGTTACAACAGGACCGCCATTAATTTGGTGTGTTAGCGTGTAACCTGGACAGTTATCCACAGCTAATAACGGATCAAATTCACCGGCTACAGAAGTATAAGTACATACGTCATCATCAGCAGGCAGTGTAATATCAGGTTGTACTACCAACAGTGGAGCACCATCATCAGTAATTACTACAGTAAAGTTGCAAGTTGCTGTTAAACCTACACCATCTGTTGCAGTATATTGAATGTTGTATGTACCCGGAGCTAATTGAGTACCATGAAGTGGTCCGCCAACAGTTGTTTCTGTCACGGTAACGGTTCCACAATTATCTTCGGCAATAGGGATACTCCAAATGACTCCGGTTGTGCAGTTTATGTCAGCACCGATGGTAAAAGTAGTACCTTCAGGACAGTTCACAAAAGTGGGCGCTTCAGTATCTACTACTACAATCGTAATTGAATCGGTAGTTGTGTTACCTTGAGGATCTACTGCGGTCCATTTTACTACGGTAGTACCTATCGGGAAAGTAGCCCCTGCCAAGGAGTAAGAATTACCCCAAGCACTGTAGTTGTGGGTTAAGGTAACTTCGCCGCAATTGTCTGTTGCAGTGGCATCAAAACTATCATCAGTAACAGTGTAACCACACACACCGGGCGTGTTGTTATATGAACCGTTTAAAGTTGGAACTGTAACAACAGGCGCTTGATTATCGGTTACAGTTACTTGTTGGATACAAGTGATTACATTACCTGATGCATCAACAACATGATACTCAACCTGACTGATACCTACTTCAAAATCATAAGGAGTATTGTTAATCATCCATCCGGTAAAGTTGTTATCAGGATTGAATACACGGTATGTAATGTTTAAATTGTCATAGGGTGTACAATTATCTGAAACCAAAGCAGCACTGATATTTGGATAGTAGGTGAAATTACACTCTCCAGGATCAGTTGTAGCGACTATATCGTCCGCACAAGTAAGTACAGGAGCTTGAGTGTCCACAACAGTTAGATTAAAGCTACATCTCACTGTATCACCACTGATATCGGTTAGAATATAGGTTATTGTATTGACTCCAATCGGGAAGTTTGTGGCAGGTACGCGACCGGTATCAGGTGATGAAGTATTAATTTGATGATATAGAGCATATCCGGGACAGTTATCCACGCTCAATAACGGATCAAACTCGCCATCTGAAGAGCTGTAATGACACTCGTTGTTGTCAGCAGCCACTGTGATGTCAGGTTGACACACTAACAATGGTGCCCCATCAACAATGACTACGGTAAAGTTGCATGTTGCAGTTAAGCCGACAGCATCCGTTGCAGTATATTGGATGTTGTATGTACCCGGAGCTAATTGAGTACCATGAAGTGGTCCGCCAACAGTTGTTTCTGTCACGGTGACGGTTCCACAATTATCTTCGGCAACAGGGATACTCCAGATTACGCCGGTTGCACAGTTTATGTCAGCACTGATGGTAAAGGTAGTACCTTCAGGACAGTTCACAAAGGTAGGAGCCTCATTATCAACTACTACAATTGTGATTGACTCTGTAGTTGTATTACCTTGCGCATCTACAGCAGTCCATTCTACTATCGTTGTACCCACAGGGAAAGTAGCCCCTGCCAAGGAGTAAGGATTACCCCAGGCTCCGTAGTTGTGAGTTAAGGTAACTTCGCCGCAATTGTCTGTTGCAGTAGCATCAAAACTATCATCGGTAACAGTATATCCACAAACTCCGGTGGTGTTGTTATATGAACCGCTTAAAGTTGGAACTGTAACAACAGGCGCTTGATTATCTGTTACTGTCACTTGTTGTATACAAGTGATAACATTACCTGCAGCATCAGTAACTTCGTATTCTACTTGGCTTATGCCGATAGCAAACTCATAAACTTCTCTGTTATCTTTCCACTCACTGATTGAGTTATCAGCACCATGAACACGGTAACGGATAGTTAAGTCATCATAATCAGTACAGTTATCGGTTACTGAACCCACATTCCAAGGAGCGGGCACAGTACCGCCTCCACCACCTAATACAACAGGATCTTCAATAGTTGGATTTGCAGTGTAGGTGCATTCTCCAAGATCGGTTGTAGCCACTACGTCTGTTGCGCAAGTGAGTTCAGGAGCTTGAGTATCTACGATGGTTACGGTAAAGCTTTGAGTTATCTCATTACCGTGGCTATCGGTTAAGATATAAGTGATTACGTTTTGACCCAATTGGAATTCGGTTCCTGCAGGAACAGTACCTGTTACAACAGGACCACCATTGATTTGGTGTGTTAGTGTGTAACCGGGACAGTTATCCACAGCTAATAACGGATCAAACTCACCGGCTGAAGAAGTGTAAGTACATTCTCCATTATCAGCAGGTAGTGTGATGTCAGGTTGTACTACCAATAATGGAGCCCCATCATCAGTAATTACTACAGTAAAGTTGCAGGTTGCAGTTAACCCGGCAGCATCTGTAGCTGTATATTGGATGTTGTACGTACCGGGAGCCAATTGCGTACCGTGAAGTGGTCCACCAATAGTGGTTTCTGTTACGGTAACAGTACCACAATTGTCTTCTGCAACAGGAATAGACCAGATAACACCGGTATTACAGTTCAAATCAGCACCGATAGTAAAGGTAGTACCTTCAGGGCAGTTCACAAAGGTAGGAGCCTCATTATCAACTACTACAATTGTGATTGACTCTGTAGTTGTATTACCTTGCGCATCCACAGCGGTCCATTCAACAATAGTAGTGCCTACAGGGAAAGTAGCCCCTGCCAATGAGTAAGGATTACCCCAGGCACCATAGTTGTGAGTTAAGGTTATTTCGCCGCAATTGTCTGTTGCCGTAGCATCAAAACTATCATCGGTAACAGTATATCCACAAACTCCGGTGGTGTTGTTATATGAACTGCTTAAAGTTGGAACTGTAACAACAGGAGGCTGATTATCTGTTACGGTTATTTGTTGTATACAAGTAGTTACATTACCGGCTTCATCAATAACGCGATATTCAACCTGACTGATACCTACTTCAAAGTTATAAGGAGTGTTGTTAGTTGTCCAAGTTGTTAAATCGTGATCAGGATTGAATACGCGGTATTGAATGTCTAGGTTATCATAAGAAGAACAATTATCAGAAACCAAAGTAGCAGTAATATTTGGAGTATAGGTATAATCACACTCATTAGCATCGGTTGTAGCTATCACATCTGCAGCACAAGTAAGTACAGGTGCTTGCGTATCTTCGATGGTTACGGTAAAGCTTTGAGTTATACTATTACCATGATTATCAGTTAATGTGTAAGTGATCACGTTTTGACCCAATTGGAATTCGGTTCCGGCAGGAACATTACCTGTTACAACAGGATCGCCATTAATTTGGTGAGTTAGCGTGTAACCCGGACAGTTATCTACAGCCAACAACGGATCAAACTCACCGGCAATGGAGGTATAAGTACATTCTCCATGATCAGCAGGTAGCGTGATATCAGGTTGTACTACCAACAATGGAGCCCCGTCATCGGTAATTACAACAGTAAAGTTGCAAGTTGCAGTTAAACCGGCAGCATCTGTAGCAGTATATTGGATGTTGTACGTACCGGGAGCCAATTGTGTACCGTGAAGTGGTCCGCCAATAGTGGTTTCTGTTACAGTTACGGTTCCACAATTATCCTCTGCCACAGGGATAGACCAGATCACACCGGTATTACAGTTCAAATCAGCACCGATAGTAAAGGTAGTCCCTTCAGGACAGTTCACAAAGGTAGGTACTTCATTATCAACTACTATAATTGTGATTGACTCAGTAGTAGTGTTACCTTGTGCATCTACAGCAGTCCATTCTACCACAGTTGTACCCACGGGGAAAGTAGCCCCGGCTAATGAGTAAGGATTACCCCAAGCACCGTAGTTGTGGGTTAAGGTAACTTCGCCGCAATTGTCTGTTGCCGTAGCATCAAAACTATCATCCGTAACAGTGTATCCACAAACTCCGATGGTGTTGTTATATGAACCGCTTAAAGTAGGAACTGTAACAACAGGTGCTTGATTATCAGTTACTGTCACTTGTTGGATACAAGTAGTTACATTACCTGTTGCATCAACCACTTCATATTCTACTTGGTTTACACCAATAGCAAACTCATAAACTTCTCTGTTATCTTTCCACTCACTGATTGAGTTATCAGCACCATGAACACGGTAACGGATAGTTAAGTTATCATAATCAGTACAGTTATCAGTTACAGAACCTACATTCCAAGGAGCAGGAACAGTACCACCACCACCGCCTAATACAACAGGATCTTCTATTGTTGGAGCAGCACTGTAGGTACATTCTCCAAGATCGGTTATAGCTATTACATCTGCTGCACAAGTAAGTACAGGTGTTTGCGTATCTACAATAGTTACGGTAAAGCTTTGAGTTATGCTATTACCATGATTATCAGTTAATGTGTAAGTGATCACGTTGGGACCTAACTGGAATTCAGTTCCGGCAGGAACATTACCTTCTGTAGGACTCTCACCATTGATTGTATGTTTTAGTTCGTAACCGGGACAGTTATCCACAGCTAATAACGGATCAAATTCACCGGCTGAAGAAGTGTAAGTACATTCTCCATTATCAGCAGGAAGTGTGATGTCCGGTTGAGTTACTAACAAAGGAGCCCCGTCATCGGTAATTACGACGGTAAAGTTGCAAGTTGCAGTTAACCCGGCAGCATCTGTTGCTGTATATTGGATGTTGTATGTACCGGGAGCCAATTGCGTACCGTGAAGTGGTCCACCAATAGTGGTTTCTGTTACGGTTACAGTACCACAATTATCTTGTGCAACAGGAATACTCCAAATTACACCTGTATTACAGTTCAAATCGGCACCGATAGTGAAGGTAGTACCTTCGGGACAGTTAACAAAGGTAGGTGCTTCAGTATCTTCTACGTTAATTATGATTGTTTCTGTAGTAATATTACCTTGTGCATCCACAGCGGTCCATTCAACAATAGTAGTGCCTATAGGGAAAGTAGCCCCGGCTAAGGAGTAAGGATTACCCCAGGCACCATAGTTGTGAGTTAAGGTTATTTCGCCGCAATTGTCTGTTGCCGTAGCATCAAAACTATCATCGGTAACAGTGTATCCACAAACTCCGGTGGTGTTGTTATATGAACTGCTTAAAGTTGGAACTGTAACAACAGGAGGCTGATTATCCGTTACGGATATTTGTTGGATACAAGTAGTTACATTACCGGCTTCATCAATCACGCGATATTCAACCTGACTGATACCTACTTCAAAGTTATAAGGAGTGTTGTTAGTTGTCCAAGTTGTTAAATCGTGATCAGGATTGAATACACGATATTGGATGTCTAAGTTATCATAAGAAGAACAATTATCAGAAACCAAAGTGGCAGTAATATTTGGAGCATAGGTATAATCACACTCATTAGTATCGGTTGTAGCTATTACATTGTCTGCACAAGTAAGTATAGGCGCTTGAGTGTCCACAACAGTCAGATTAAAGCTACATCTCACTGTGTCTCCGCCGATATCGGTTAGTATATATGTTATCGTATTGACTCCAACCGGGAAGGTTGTATTAGCAAGTACGCGACCGGTATCAGGTGGTAAAGAACCATTAATTTGATGATATAGAGCATATCCCGGACAGTTATCCACGCTCAATAGCGGGTCAAATTCACCGGCAGTAGAGGTATACGAACAGCTATCGTTATCAGCAACCACCGTGATATCGGGTTGACATACCAACAATGGAGCTCCATCATCGACAACTACTACAGTAAATTCACAAATTGCTGTTAAACCGGCACCATCTGTTGCAGTATATTGGATGTTATATATACCGGGAGCCAACTGTGTACCATAAAGTAGTTCGGGAGAAGTAGTTTCTGCTACGGATACATTACCACAATTATCTTGTGCCACAGGGATAGGCCAAATCACACCGGTATTACAGTTCAAATCGGCACCGATTGTGAAGGTAGTTGCAGGACAGTTCACAAAGGTAGGAGCTTCAGTATCAATAACTTTCACTAAGATATCACAGAAAGCAGAGTTGCCATGAATATCAACCACAGTCCATCTTACTGTAGTTTCACCTATTGGGAATGTTGCCCCGGCTAAAGTAGTATCGTTAGCCCAACCGCCATAATTATGAGTAACACTTAAAATAGCACAATTGTCATCCGTATCAGTAGGATCAAACTGATCCCCAACTACAACATATCCACAAACACCGGGAGTGTTCTCATAGGAATCATCTAAATTAGCACATGTAATAGTTGGAACTTGATTATCAGTTACGGTTACTTGTTGGATACAAGTAGCTATGTTGCTTGCTTCATCCATCACACGGTACTCAACTTGACTGATACCCACTTCAAATTCGTAAGCAGTACTGTCTGGTTTCCAGTTGGTTAAACTGTTATCAGGATTGAATACACGGTATGTGATATTCAAATTGGCATCATGTGTACAATTGTCTGTAACAGATGTGAGATTAATAATCATAGTAGAATCGCAAGCCCCCAATGTAGTCACAGCTGTTATTGGTGCGGGACAAGTAATCACCGGAGCAACATTATCTTCGACAGTAATGGTAAAACTGCAAGATACACTATTACTACCGTATGTTAAGGTGTAAGTTGCCGTAGTAACCCCCAGATTAAATGTAGTTTCAGGAATCTTACCGGTATCGCTTGCTGTTGTAGCATCGGTTAAAGTATATGAAAGGGTATGTAAATCACAGTGATCAATGATCAGTACAGGGTCAAATTGACCGGCACTTGATCTCCATGTACAAGCATCTGCTACGGTATAAGCCAAGAAATTATCGGGACATACCAACGTAGGCGTTTGGTAAGGAGCTGTTCCAATGGTTACTGTTGCGTCTTTCTGACACCCATTTGCATCAGTTACGGTTACACTGTAACTGCCTGCAGCTAAACCGGTTGCGGTTACAGTTTCTTGATCATTAGACCATTTGTATGTATAAGGACCTACACCACCGGTTGCATTCACAGTAGCGGTTCCATTATTACCTCCATGACAGGAAACGTGAGTAGTATCGATAATTTCTGCAACGAGAGGAGTCGGTTGATCTATGTCAAATGCCAGGTGGAAAGTACATCCATGAGCATCGGTAATGAGGATATTGTAATTGTTTGGAGCCAGATCAGTTATCGTAGTATCAGGAGGAGTTCCTGTTATGTTAAATGGAGTTTCAGCATTGATTTTTACACTGTATGGAGCCTCCCCACCGGTAACAGTAATTGTAGCTTCGCCATCATTGTTTCCATTACATAACACATCATTAGTAGTAACTGTAGCAGTTAATGTACTGTTGATGTTGTTTATATTGAATGAAACTGAAGCAGGACATCCGCTGGCAGCATAAGCGGTGTAGTAACCGGCCGGTAAGTTATAAAACGTAGAGCCGGAACTCTTAGTTGAATCGTTCAGCGTAATATTTACCGAACTTGGAGAAGCGGTCAACATAACCGAGCCATGGGCTTCATTACATTCAGTATGTACAATATCAGAAGCAGTAAGGGTAACTTCTGTTGGGTTGTTTAGTGTGTAGTCACCATCTACTGTACATCCATTGGCATCAGTAACAGTTACAGAGTAAGTACCTGCGGGAACACCGCTGATATCTTCAGTTGCCATACCATTAGACCATACATAAGTGTATGGAGCAGTACCTCCTTCAACAGTGATGGTAACAGAACCATCTTCATAATTATGACAGGATGGATTTTGCGGTGTTGCATCTGTAATAGTCAATATAGCAGTAGGTTGCTTGATGGTAACTGTAGCGGTTTTCTGACATCCATTTGCATCAGTTACGGTTACCCTGTAGTCAGTTGCTGTTAAACCGGTTGCGGTTACAGTTTCTTGATTATTAGACCATTTGTATGTATAAGGACCCACACCACCTGTTGCATTGACAGTAGCGGTTCCATTATTGCCGTTACGACAAGAAACGTGAGTGGTATCGATAATTTCTGCAACGAGAGGAGTCGGTTGATCTATGTCAAATGCCAGGTGGAAAGTACATCCATGAGCATCGGTAATGAGGATATTGTAATTGTTTGGAGCCAGATCAGTTATCGTAGTGTCAGGAGGAGTTCCTGTTATGTTAAATGGAGTTTCTGCATTAATTTTTACACTATATGGAGCCTCCCCACCGGTAACAGTAATTGTAGCTTCACCATCATTGTTTCCATTACATGATACATCATTAGTAGTAACTGTAGCAGTTAATGTGCTGTTGATGTTGTTTATATTGAACGAAACCGAAACAGGACACAAGCCTTCAGTGTAAGCAGTATAGTAACCGGCCTGTAATCCGCTGAATGTAGCGGGGGAATCTTTGATTACACTACCCAATCTGATTTGATCATCATTTGAAGATCTTAGTGTTACTGATCCATGAGCACCGTTACATTCAGTATTAGTGATGTTATCAACAGTAAGGGTAAATGCATCAGGGTTGTCTAGAGTGTAGGTTTTACTATCTGTACATCCATTGGCGTCAGTAACAGTTACAGTGTAGTCACCTGCGGGAACACCGCTAAGATCTTGTGTAGCCATACCGTTAGACCATACATAAGTGTATGGAGTAGTACCTCCGTTAACAGTGATGGTAATTGATCCATTTTCATAATCATGACAGGTTGGATTAGCCGGTATTGCACTTGTAATAGCCAATGCAGCAGTCGGTTGAGTAATAATAGCTGAATCTATTTGAGTACAGTTGTTGTCATCTGTTACAGTTACGTAGTAAGTGCCTGCAGCTAAACCTATTGCAGTTCTATTATCTAAGTCATTATTATGACTCCAGCTATAAGTATAAGGCGATACACCTCCTGTTACGTACACTGTTGCCGATCCGGTAGCTCCTCCATAACATGCCACATGTTCCACACAGGATGGACAAACAAAGTCAGCCACCAAAGGATCCGGTTCATCTATATCAAATGCCAGGTGGAAAGTACATCCATGAGCATCGGTAATGAGGATATTGTAATTGTTTGGAGCTAAGTTGTTGAGTGTGTGATTTGCTCCAATGGTAATTGGATCGGCGGTATTGACTTTCATGCTATAAGGAGTAGTACCTCCGGATACAATGATTGTAGCTGAGCCATCATTATTTCCATTACATGATACATCTGCAGTAGTAACTGTAGCAGCTAAATTGCTGTTGTTGTTATGAATAGTAAATGAAACGGAAACAGGACAATCACCAACGGTATAAGCAGTATAGTAACCGGCCTGTAATCCGGTAAATGTAGAGCCTGAATTTTGAGTTATTCCGTTCAATGTGACTTGATCACTACCATTTGAAGAGGTTAGTGTCACGGAGCCGTTTGCACTATTACAATCTGTAGGTGTAATATTGGAAGCAGTAAGGGTAACTTCTGTAGGGTTGGTTAGTGTGTAGTCACCTCCATTTACAGTACACCCCTTTGCGTCAGTAACAGTTACAGAGTAAGTACCTGCGGGCACACCGACGAGATCGTGTGTTTCCATACCGTTAGACCATACAAAGTAGTAAGGTTGTGTACCTCCGGTAACAGTAACATCAATAGACCCGTCGTTATAATCATGACAAGTAGGATTATGCACTGTTGCTTCAATAGCCAATGCAGCAGCAGGTTGCGTGATGGTAACCTCAGCGTTTTGAGTACAAAGATTCGCATCGGTTACGGTTACCTCATAAGTTCCTTCAGCTAAACCGCTTACAGTAGCGGTTATGTGACCGCCGGCACTTGCACTCCATTGATAAGTATAAGGCGCAACACCGCCGGTCGCATTGACAGTAGCTGTACCATCATTGCCGTTATAACAGGAAACCGAACTGGTGGATATGTTCAATTGAGGAGTGGAAAGAACTACCAAATGGACAATATCCACTACATAACAAGATGGAGATGAACTTTTGCGAGACCATATAGTTTTTGTTGGACTCACGTAATGTGAACTGTTAGCAATAGAATCAATACCCACAAGTGCCTGTGTATAGGATTCGTAATATGAAACTTCATATAAATTTTCAGGATCCACTTGGATATCGGCATCTCTTAGATTGAAGATAGCATCATTTCCTGAGTTGGGACAAGCTGAAAGCTGGGCAATATGAGAATTGAGACGATGTATAGTGTACTGATGATCTTCAACTTCACCATATCCTCCATAGCCGGTTGGGGTAACTCCGGAATTGAGATTCGAATATCGGAATCTGGCAAAAACTTTGGTGCCGAGGGGAAGATCGGGAACGTTAGTGGTTAACTTAATCGAACCGATCGCATCGTCCAGGTCTAAGGTAGAACCGTCAGAGATTCCTAAACTACCGGAGTGTAATTTTTCCGCAGAAGAGGGGCTGTTATCGAAAACACCATCGCCATTCCAATCTATCCATCCGTAAAGATATCCCGGACCATTCACTTTGATAGTAAAGTCAACGGAACATCCGGGTACTAAAGTAGGAGCGGAAACCCCATCTTCATCGGCATCATCGGTACCATCATCTCCGGATGTACCGGAAAAACCGGCATCGGAAGAAGGCATTCCATTCAAATCGGCATCCGGACAAATATTACCCATGTAATAGGTACAATCCGGATAAGGTTCTATAACATGATACGGCCCGTCATCGGCGTAAAGAGTAGAATAAGTATTCGGAGCATCTCCAAAATCACAACCCAACATACGGAATTGCAACAGATTAAAGGTATCTACTCCATTTAAGGTGTAGAAAATATTAATGTCATACACCTCACCAATATTACAATCCCTAAAGTTGATATACTGTTTATTAGGATTAGAGGCATAAGATAAAATGGGGAGAGTTGAAGTGGAACTCCACATAAAGTTGGAAGCACCGGGAGGAAGTGGAATCTCGTAGAGATAGGGATGATCAATACGACACAACTCAATAATATGGGTTTTAAATGCCGTATCGGTATTGTTCAAGGGATTGGAATCTTGGATTTCCGGTGGAGTAGCAACGGTGGCACGATTCATCAAAATGCCTGTATAAGTTGAGGGAACAGATACAACTACCGTATATACTATAGAGCCGTTTACAGGAATATCCACCAGTTCTGAAATATTACCGGTCCCGGAACTATTTCCGCTAGCACCATCGTTAAAGGTCGCACTCCAGGAGGAGATGGTGGTACCAAAAGGAGCTACATCGGTAACGGTAGCTTGAGTTACATCCGATGGTCCTAAATTATTTACAACCACTTGGAAAGTGGTGAGATCTCCCGGATCATAAGTGCCGGTTAAAGCACTTTTTTCAATAGAAAGATCAGTAGTGGTACGAGCAAATAAACGGGCAGAATCACAAATACAGTTCTCCGACGGAGAAAGGATCGCTACAATACCGTAGGGAGAAGAGCAACCTCCGTCAGCAAAATTAACTTCTGATAAGGTTGCCTCGGAACCGGCAGGAATATTTATATTCACCACCTGGGTCCCAAGAGGAGTAGGATTATAACTATTCTCACCCGTTGCGCAATGGTAACGAATAGTAAGCGGATTGCTATGCACATGATCAATCGCACTGGTGTTTTCTAAAGTAGGCGTTGCGTAATATTGTGTACCTCTTTTTGCAACCGACAGATGGGTAATATCAAATATTGGATTGTAAGAGGTGATCATGGTAGAATATCCTCCCGTATTGATGAGAGAAGAATCACAGAATTCAGTACCACATTCAATACCGTCTTTTTTAAGAGTTCCAAACGTCTCTAAAGGCGCACCCATACAGGCACTGTTACCATCTCCAATCAATGAAACCCGGAATACAACCTTGGAGGCAACGGGCAGGCCTGCCGGAATAGGAACTTTAATACGGGTGTTGCCGGAAGGAAGAGTGGTAACGCTAATCAAAGAGACATCCACTGCGTTGGTATCTGCAATATAGCTTGCCGGAACATAAGCAATTCCGGTGGGAAGATCTAAATTAATGGAACTATTGCCATCCGTAGTCTCCCCTCCGATAAAGGTACGAATCAATAGCGTATCCGCGTTGCAATTGGTAAGGTCTAAAGCTTCCGGAACAGTAAT